>PVBE010220378.1_pt1 | contig 18116 bp, 17 predicted proteins | sample 1631181 | NCBI WGS metagenome assembly PVBE01 (sample SAMN08397723, study PRJNA350692) | Marine metagenome, whole genome shotgun sequencing project. | isolation source: water | place: Pacific Ocean | collected 2012-04
GTGGTGCGGTGGATAGATCAGGGTGTCGGCTGCTCTAAGGTTCCAGATATTCGCGATATCGGGCTAATGGAAGATCGTGCAACCCTGCGGATCTCAAGCCAACACATCGCCAACTGGCTTCATCATGGGATTGTCACCCAAAAGCAGGTTATGGATTCGCTGGAACGCATGGCGGCAGTGGTTGACCGCCAGAACGCTGGCGATACTGTCTATCAGCCGATGGCGCCAGCCTGTAGTAGCGTCGCCTTCGTGGCAGCATGTGATCTGGTCTTTAAGGGTCGTGAGATCTGTAATGGCTATACCGAACCTCCCCTGCACCAGCGACGTCTGGAGGAAAAATCAGGCACAGGCGCCTCGTCTACTGCCTAGGGCTCGCGCCAGGCAAAGCGTTGGCGGCTTCGTTTCGGGATCAGCCGAACTTATCGTAGCGGATATCTGCCACCGGTATCCCTGCGCCTAATAACAAGGCCAGAGAACCCGTTAGCATCGGCGGCGGACCGCCAAGAAAAGCCAGTCGCCCGGTAAAGATATCGCCGCTCAACTGTTCGGCGACTTCATGCACAAACCCATGTTGCAGACTGAACCCATGTGCCTGTGTATCAATCTGACCTTGGACCTTGGAATCAGAGATTGCAAAATGTATTTCAATGTTGTCCGGCGCATTTTGCTGCACAGCCTTGAGCTCTTCGACGAAAAAGAAATCGTCTGGGCCGCGTACACCAAATACCAGACACAGGCGATGCTGCTTAAAGTAGTCCAGCCTGACTGATTGGTGCAGGATCGACATGATCCCGGCAATTCCCGACCCCCCTGCAAGACAGATCAGGTCACGATCTTCTTCTGGGTCGAAAGTTGCCAGACCCATGGGGCCAAATACATCTACCGAAAACTCCAAAGCATCATCATTGAACAACTTCTCCGAGAATTTTCCGCCAGGAACACGCTTGATTACAAAATCGGCAACGCGTGTGTGGGCATCGAAACTGGTCATTGAATAGGGCCGGTACCCGTCCATACCCGGCAGCTTAAGCAAGAGGTACTGCCCTGCGAGGAAATCGATTGGTTGATCGAGCTCCAGCTGGAAGGCAGTTATGTCGGGTGCCAGCATCTGTAACCCTTTGAGCTGAGCCCTCTGGTGTGCAGGCCTGAATTCAGCAGATTCTGTCAAAACCCCCTTGCCGGGGACAAGAATCTCACAATCTGCCGAAACCGTGCTCTGACACAACAGGCACTCCCCTTTTTCCCGCTTGAGGTTTGCGGCGGCCGGCGCCTCGGGCCAGCCGTCCTGCACCGTGCCAGGCCTGGCCCGGACAACGCAGCTCGCGCATACACCTGCACCGCAACCATAAGGAAGCGGAACGCCCTGGCGTAACCCCGCCTGCAGTAGGGTTTCACCCTCTGCACAGTCGACCGTGACCCGGCCCTGTTTATTCAGAAAAGTAACGTTGACCAAAAGGCCATCCTGGCGAAAGACACAAGGCAACGGCAAGCCCCTGCTCTACCACTGGAAATCATCATCGTCTTCTTCTTCTTCAAATTTGTATTCCAACTCTTCTTCGATGCACACCCATACCGCGTCGTCCCGCACCTCTGATTGATAAAACAACAGGGGGCGCTCGGCGGGCCCCTGTTCCTTGCCAGTTAGCACATTCCACTGCCATAGATGCTTGGAGCAAGTCAGTGTGCCCCCTCTGCAGATACCTGACTCGTGGAGTGGTTCAGCCATATGAGGACAAAAAGGTGGGATCACACGGAATTCATCGCCCACCCGCACGACTACAACTGCGACCTCGCCCAGTTGATATCTCTGTAATTGACCATCTACCAGGTCAGCAACTGCGCATACACAATGCCAGGCATTATCTTTTTGAGCACTCATTTTCTTTTTGATTCGCGAAGAAGATAGACAAGGGCCGGTAGTCGGCAGCAGACGGTTCTGCCAACGGGCGACATGCCGTGGAAAATCGTGTGTGGCTTAAATGGGCCAGTGCGACCCTTTATCCAAACGACGGGTGTCCAACTGAACGATGCGCTCAATAAACAGCGGCTGTCCCGAATCAATACGGAACTGATCCCGGTACTTACCCACAAGGAATACATCCGACCCACCAGCGAGCACATGGGAATTAATGCCATCCAATTCTGTCTGATGGACCACGAATGATGAGACCGCCGACGCTGTTTTCTCGGCTTCATCAACATCGACGGTATAGACCACAGTGTGACGAGTCAGGGGTGAATGATCCGAGTTATGTTTAGGCAGCATCTCGGTCATCGTTGCCAGATCACGCCGACTGCCATCGAGGTAAGTCATGTCGTAGTTGATCTCTGGGCTGAACGCTTTGATCGCATAATAGAAGTCCTCGTGGCACAGTCCCAACCAATCCTCCCATCTTGCTTCATCGAGGCAAAGGCTCGCCCGGTAAATGGTGTTTCTTACGTTCTCGGTGGCATTGTATTCAGTCATGACGCTTCCCATTTGATCAATCTGTTTTAGTTTCCGAGGTATTTTGCCTTTCAGGCTAGACTTGCCTAGAGCCCCCACTCAAGCAAGTCCAGTCCAGCCGCGCCCAACACCTTTCAAAAAAACTTTCGGCTTATGCCGCCTTTCTCTTCTGGCCTTCTTCGTACGAGAGTTCAGGATCACCGGGCCAACGATCCATCCACTGTCCCCAGGCATCATAAAAATGACGCATTCCCTCTTCATCGTGAATCGTCGGATCTCCTTCAGCATCTGTCTCATGCCGGCCATGAAGAATTCGACGGTTATCTGCCCACTCATTCATGGCGGACTGCTGGGTAGAGACCGCCAGCAGATCCTCATGAAGATTGCGGCCAAACGGCCCCCAGATCGTATTGTGGTGCCGCTGCCGAGTCAGTCGCTGCTCGGGCGTGTCGCTTTTGAGCCCCAGTCCGCGAAACTCAATCATGACCTTATCCGGTCCCAACGGCGTCATGATGTCGCAACGCAACGCAGAGCCGCGCAGGTTGAAATTCACGCCTGGAAAAAAGTCAATCATCTCCCAATGATTCGAGGAAAGGTACGGGAACGAGAGTTCTTCGCGTGATTCAAAACCTTCGTACTGATCGTACTGCACCTCAAAAGAACCCACATTGACGTGGCCGTTTTTAAAGCCGACATTCTTACGGGCAAAATAGGACTCGTTGAACCCCGTTATCCGATTATGGTAGTGCAAATAATCATGATAAAACTCCGAGTTCGTATCGTGCCAGAGTTTGTAATTACACGGGATGATCGCTTTGTGGTAGTGAAAGACTTCTAGAGGTTCGGCATCCAGTGACCTTTGCATGCAATCGAAAGCACCACTCGCCCACTCCTCTACAGACTGCTCCATCGCATCGTTAAGGGTTACCCAGACAAAACCGCCATACCTGACCTCGCACCGCAGGCGTCGCAGGCCCACGTCACTGCTGGCCAGCCGATCCTGGTAACCCTCTTCGCTGCGCGAGATATGCGCGCAGTTGCCTTTCATATCAAACTGCCAAGCATGAAACATGCACGTCATGTGCTTTGGCGCACCGGAGGGAGACCCTTCCTTGAAGGATCCCGATGGACGGTTCTCGATCATATTGCCCCGGTGTGGGCATACGTTGAGAAAAGCCCGAATCTGGTTGTCTGGCCCGCGCACCGCTATCACAGGCTCGCGGGCAACTGTCGTAGTCCTGAAGCAATAGGGGTCAGGCAATTCTGACTCATGGCAAACCGGAATCCAGACCTTGCGAAAGATTTTGGAAATCTCTTCCTCAAATATCTCCCGGTCCGAGTAAATGCGACTATCCACATAGTCGCCCGTGGCGATTTTTCCGGGGACCTTTTCCCACTGCTTAGCATTTCTGGCTGGCATATCGCTTGACTCCTTTGTTATTTGGCGAGGTGAATGTCGCGACAGAGTCAACTGCACAAGTCGCACCTTTTAATGAATTAGAAAGCTGGCAAACTGATTTGTAAAATCATTCAGATCAATAATTTGATAGTCTGAAACAATCTGTTTATTGAAGATAAGGCTACGGCAATGACCGAGGCCAATTTTGGGCCTAATCCCCCTGTTTTAAGGGCAAATCAGAGATTATGGGATGCTATCTCGCTCAGAACTGAGCACTGAAGTTGATTGCAGGGGCTGGCACAAAGGCCAGCCCCTGCCTGGTTGATGCGGCACCCGTACTGATCAGCCTCCGCTTACCTGCGAGCGGTCTTCTTGCGAGCGGCCTTCTTTGCCACTTTCTTGGCTACCTTCTTCACCGCCTTTTTCGCTGGCACCGAGGTTTTCTTGGCCGTCTTTCGTTTCGATACCCTGCTGGCCTTGGCATCCAGTTGCTCGAGCTTGGACTCCCATTTCATCTTCTGGGCAAACTTCAGTGCTTCTTCATCGCTCATGAATACCGTGTGTTCAGGCCCAGGATAAACCTCCGCCTTGACCTCATCGCGGTATCGAATAAACACATCTTCCATGATCGGTATCAGATCGGTGTAAATCTTCGAGTGACGCGGCGTGTGCTCCTCGTAGAGGTGGAACAGATCCGAGGTAATGATATGGACACCATGAGCACCCAGCCCGGCACCCAGACTGATCACTGGAACCGGAAGCACCTGAGCCAGATATTCATTAACCTCTTGGGTTGTGACCTCGCACATGATCGAAAAGCATCCAGCATCGACCATCGCCCAGGCATCCTCAACCAACTCTTCTGCGCGAGTAGCCGTTTTCCCTTGAGCAAAGAATCCACCAAGTTGTGGCATGCGCATCGGAGTGATACCGATGTGGCCCTGAACCGGAATACCTGCTCGATTAATCGCCTCAATGTTGCGAGCGTGGTAACGGTTTCCTTCGCACTTCATGACTTCTGCACTGGCCTCGTGCACAAATCGACCCGCATTCTCTACAGCCTGCTCGGGTGAGATGTGAAAACTCCAATAAGGCATATCAACCATGCGTAGGCCGTGCTGGCTACCACGGTCGATTGCCTTGGCCATCATCATCACTTCATCGAAAGTAACCGTGACGGTGCTTTTGTGCCCAAACAGAATCATCCCACCGGTGTCAGACACACACAAAATATCAATTCCGAGCCGATCTGCAATTACAGCACTTCGATAATCGTAGATCGCCATTTGTACGATCTGCTCGCCTTCGCGCATCTTGCGTCGCAGCTGGTTCAAAGTGACCTTTCGCCGGGGCTTGTCGTCAGCCATTTGCTATCTCCTTAAGTTCTGGTTTATTGCCGCCGCTAATCACAGTCCGGTAACATCAACAGCAGGCCGTGCGATCGGTCACGAGGGACTGCGGCGGTCCAGTCATAGTAGACAGCCAGTAAATTCCGGTCAAAAGTATTAACTTATCGAACGATAGAGATCGGCTTGTGATAACGCGAAGGGATTGCCCTCCCAACTCGGCGGGTGATCCCGATGGTGGTGACTTTGACCTAACTGTGGGGCATGAAGTCCAGGCCCCACCCACCCCTGGTGACTCTCTTTTCAGGGTCAAAGAACGGGCGGGTGCATAGGGTCAGATTACAGAATTCTCCCAATGGATCCACCAGATCGCGCCGGTGATTGGCATCAGCTGTATTGGCATAACCCAAACCTAATACCGTACCTGCCAGGGGACTGTAACAAGCCGACGTTACCAGTACTTCGCCTGGTTTAGGCAATACTGGCCTGGCCTCAGGATGCTGCCAGAGCACAGGTCTCTTCAGTGTCTGCGCTGAAAAACAGACCAGGGATAGCGCTGATGGGGCTCCAACACAACATCCATCAGAAAACTTTTCCATGGCGGCCTCCTGAGCAGTGACGTCAATTGAAAACTCGTTGCAAAATAAAACAAAGCCGGCCTCAATCCGAAGAATATCCGCGGCTGCAAATCCGGCCGCCTCGACCCGGGTCGAAAGGTGCTGCCACAATCGTGCGGCATCAGCGGTATCGACAACTATTTCAAAACCCCGCTCTCCCGTATAACCCAGCCTCCCCACTCGCACGGGCAAACCACACATGATCACATCACAAAAATCAAAGTAATCCAAGCACGATAACGGCTCGTTGCTGCACAAAGCCAAAATTCTCGCTAGAGATTGAGGGCCCTGGATGGAGAATATTGAGGTTCTCGCAGATAGTTCTTCTATGTGGGTCTGTGAATTCTGATGACCAAGAAGTTCTGTAATGTCTTGCCGTCGTCCGCTCATGACGTCATAAGCGTTTTCACCGATTTTCCAGATCGTGACATCACTCAATATCCTACCAACAGCGTTCAAGCGAAGGCCGTACCGCAATTTACCGACGGGCAATCCGGTGACATCACGCGCAAGGTAGTTGGTGAGAACTGTAGCAGCCCCGGGACCACTGGCCCGGGCAATGTGCATGAAAGAAAAATCGAACAGCCCTGCCTGCTCTCGGCACAGCAGCGCCTGTGCTGATGGATCCCCAACTTCCGAGCGCCATTGCTCAAAAGGCAGCACGGCAGACCGCCCGGTCAGAACAAACTCGAGGCGGTGCGGATGAGCATCGCCATGCCCACCAGCAACAAGGCAATCGCAATGAACCGTTTCAAGACATCGTGCGATACCCGGTGGGCCAGGCGCGCACCGAAAAGAACTCCCACGACCAGCATGGTGGCAATCCCCAGGCCCAGCCGGAAATCGATCTGGCCAAATACCAGGTTCCCACCTGTCGCGAGTAGTGCAATAGGTATCTGAATGATCTGGCTCAGGCCGACTGCAATCAGCACAGGCACTTTCAGCCAGATCAGTACCGGCACCAGTACCAGTGGCCCACCCGTGCCGGTGATAGATGAGGCAAAACCGGTGGCCACACCGATAACCAGAAGCCACCCCGGTGCCAGCGAAGCATCTGCCCCCCCATCTTCAACCTGAGGGCGCCAGGCCCGCAGGCCAGATAAAAGAACCAGTAAGCCAATAACCCCCTCGAGCACAGCTCCCGGGGTCAACCAGGTTATCATCGCGCCGAAATAAGCACCTGGCATCCCACCGAGACACAACCACAGTCCTCGGTGCCACTGGACAGAACCCCGCCGAGCGTACTCGAAAGCACCTATGGCGCCACTGAAAAGATACGAAAACATGGCTGTGGCGATTGCCACATGAATACTGACTCCAAGAACATAAGTCAGCATGGGAACCAGCAATACCCCGCCGATCCCAATCGCCCCGATCAGCACACCAACGATGATCGCGACTCCACCCGCAAGGGCTATAGCCGCTGCGCTCAGCATGAGATTTCCCGCCCCCTGTGATCAGAATCCCCGGCAACGCCTGCTACCGGCTTACCCACCGTACTGATTATAGGCGGGTGCGGGTACCGGAGTAATAGTCAGGCTATCTGATGTCTGACACCTCATGGACAGCCCTGGAAAACATTAGAAGGGCACGAGAACAAAACAGTGAGTTAATTTCAACACGGCACCAATACGCGCCCTGCCCCATGCCTGGCGCGAATGGTGGCAGAAGAAATGGCCCAGCGTAGAGCCACCTTAACCCAGTTTATGGGCTATGCCAGCCTCATCATTAAAGCAGCCGCTGCCAGGATCAGCAGCGTCATACCCGGCCACGGCAGGACTGATGCCTGCAAGCCCGCGCGGGAAGCGGCGCACGAGTAACTCACCGGGCAACGTGGGCAATCGACGCCGTCACAAGGTAACCGGTTAATGCGGTTGCGCTGTCGGTTGCGGCTGAATTGGGCGCTGTAACGGCCGATGTCGTCTGGACCTCTCTTGAGAAACTCTTCTATATGAATCATGTGCATGAGATTTTTAACCTGCGGGCGAGCCGATAACTGAGATATTTTGATGCTATCTGGAACATGGCAGGGGGTTTATGACTTGCATCATCGAGACGCATGAATCTTGTGGCGCACGATTTTCTTGGCGGGCAACCTCTTTAGCGTCGCCAAAATACTACCTTACAACGATAATGGTTGAATCCTAAGGAGAAGATAGTTATTTTTAAACAATAATAAGAAATAATTGGTTAAACCTATCGGAAATCCTGAGCGCAACAGAGCCCGATTGGACACAAACAGGGAGGAGTTATGTTTCTACGACAATTTGAGTACCTGATTGCCCTTGAAAGGGAAGGACACTTCGGTCGCGCGGCCGAGCGCTGTCACGTATCACAACCCAGCCTTTCCAGCGCACTGCAACAACTGGAATCCGAACTTGATGTGCCCATAATCCTGCGTCACCAGCGTTACCAGGGTTTTACACCTGAAGGTGAGCGCGTGGTCAGCTGGGCCAAACGCCTACTGGCCGATCGCAAAAGTATGCTCGAAGATCTGGCTATCATGCGACGCAACCTCAATGGCAGAATCCGTATTGGTGCCATGCCGACCAGCTCCCCCGTTCTACCCCGCATTAACCAGCTTTTTGCCGAGACCTATCCGGCAGTTGAGATCGATATCCAGTTCATGAGTTCGGACAAACTGATCAACGAATTACGGAACTTTGAGCTGGACGTAGGCATCACCTACCTCGAAGGGTCTTCGATGAAAAAGCTGAATACGACCGCACTATACCAAGAGCAACTCAGCCTGATGATTCCTGACACCATGCTGCCCTCTAAGCGCAAGACCATAAGCTGGAAAGAAGCAGCAGACCTGCCCCTTTGCCTGCTGTCTCCCAATATGAAAGAACGCCAGGTCATGGATGAGGCATTTGCGAGTATCGATTGTGACCCGCTACCAAAAATTGAATGCAACTCCATTTTTCAATTGGCGTTCCATGTAATGCAGGGTGACGTTGCCACAATCGTACCGAATGGCTTCAGTCGCGCAAATGATGCCTTTCCCGGCACGCGGGAAATTCAGCTCGTGGACCCTGTGGTGAGTAAACCGGTGGGCCTGATCTGGGAAAAAGTCACTCCACCCTTACCCATGGCTCAGGCCATGGCAGACCTGCTTTCGAATTCACACCACGAGATTCAGGCAGCTCTTGGAAAAACCGTTATTCCGGCTGAAGCAAGAGCCGTTGCCTGAGGTGGCGCAGGCTGGCGCGGCGGGTTTCAGCGACCGTGGCGCCGGCTTTTGTATCCCCATCTACGATAACGGGTAATTACACCTGCCAGCATCACGACCAGCAGGGGTCCTGCAAGCAGATTGACCAGCGCCAAGCGCTGGCCCAACCTATCGATCTCGGCTCGAATGCTGTGCCTGACTTCCCGCAACTCCCGGCGGGCTGACAACAGCTTACGCTCAAACTCTTCGAGCTGGCGCTTTATGCTCTGGGGTAACTGCTCATACTGAAACTCTTCTGTTCCCTTCGCGGCTTCACTGATCTGTTGTTCAAGCTGGTTTACTTCGCCCGAAAGTACCGCTTCTCTCTCCTGCAGTCTGGCCTGGGCCGCACGGAAAAGATCTGCGACGTGTGTAAACGGCCTCTGCAACTGGCCACGGGATCTTATTCCCAGCAACGCCTCATCGCCTGTTGCAAACTCGACCATGTTCAAAAGCAAAGCCAGATTGTCATTCAGTGGTCGCACCACCGTATCCTGCCCAAGTCTGGTTTGCTGCAGTGAGAATGGATCGAACAGCCAATCTACATCGGCCACCACAAAGACTACCGGGGTTCCTCGGGACTGCTTCAGATGCGTACCAGTGCCGGTCGTTGCCAGAGATGAGGCATACGCGCTCCACAGTGGCCCGCGCACAGCCGCAGCCAGTATTCTTTGCTGAGACTGCCCTGTAAAAGCCATCGCTAACTCACGTGGGGTTCCGTGGCCAAACTGATCCCTGGGATAGAGACCCGCTTTTGCTGTTGTAGAAACCAGAGCCACACCATCGGCTGCTGCAGCCAACTCAAGCGAACCTGGCTCAACCAACAGCACCTCATTCAGATTGGCTGTCGTTGGATGCGCCGTTGATAGCCCCGAATGACCTACGCGCATCCAGTAAGGATAGTTAAGACGGCCTTGTTGATCATCAGCTACCACAGACGCCAACTGCGCGTCGCCGATAATATCCTCACCCCGGTAATAGATTCCGTACTTTGCTAACAGGTCAGAAATATCATTAATCTGCTCCGATGGCTGGGGATTCGTGACGTTATTGGCGGGCTTGACCCGGGTATAAGGATCGATCATCACAATCAAACTGCCACCGCCCATCACATACTGGTCTATGGCATAAAGCATGTTCTCGTGAAGGATGTCTGTGCCCATCAGGATCAACGCGTCTAAATCAGCAGGAAGTGCTGTCTCAAAAAAGGGCACTACAGCCAGGTCATAGGCACGCTTGAGTTCAGCCATGAATGACAGACCTTCGCGCTCGGCGAGTGCCGCTGAGGAAGGTAACAAAGGGCTGATCATCGCGACACGAGGTGTCGATTTTCGAGTCAGGCCGTTCATAGCCTGAACCACGTCATATTCCAGCAGGCTTTCCCGACGAATATCCAGATACGGAATCCGCCCAAGCCGTCCACCTTGCTCTACGGTAAGCCCCAGAAAAAAGTGATCGCCCGACGACATGGGTACCCGGTGGATACCGCGCGCCATGGCCTGCAGTTCCTGTTCCGTATCAGGCTCGGGATTCACCAGATTCCACTCTAGCGTGGATCGCGTAGACATTGATGCCAACAATCGCTGAATCCGCCGCGCATGAGACTTAATCGACGCCGGGATGGTATCTCCGGTCTCACTCCAATAAAGCGTGACCTGGGTTCCTTCTGGCAACCGCTCCAGCACCTGTTTCGTCCCAGCATGAAGGCTGAATTCCTTCTCAGCCGTAAGGTCAATCTGTCCCGGAAGATTGGCTGCCAACGGAATGCCCAGTAGCCATATTAGGCACAACGCTACTAACCGAGCCAAGCGGGTTCCCAAGAACAATCTTGTGAGGCCACCCCGGCGTCTTTGCTCCACTACCCAATGTGTCACCAGCAAGGCCGCGCCAACGGTCAATCCAAAGTACACAAGGCTCTGAGGGCGTATAACCCCTTCTCCAAGCTGATTAAGCCAAGTCACCGGGCTGTAGGCCGAAAGGGTTTCCCACGTCCACTGGGGCAGCACGGTGCGCAGGAGTCGACCGAACACGTCCCACCCACAAAGCATCATCAGAAATAGCGCTGCGATGCCTGCAACAAATGCGCCGACGACCTCGCGAACCAAAGCGGCCGCCAGCAGCGAAACCGCAAAACAGGCGCCGAGTAACAAAGCACAAGCGAGATAACCCGCCACCACCACACCCAGATCAGGCTCACCCAGATAGGCCACCGTGACAGCGAAAGGTAAGGTGAAGGCCAACGTCAGGAGCAAAAGCAGGTAACCCGCCACAAACTTACCCATCACAATAGCGGGCGGACTGATCGGCAAAGAATAGGTCAGTTCCATTTCACGATCCGCCTGACCATCTGTCCACGCTGACATTGCCAGCGCTGGCACTAACACCAGGGAGACCCAAGGAATAAACCCCAACAGTAAGCGCAGCGTCGCCTCGTCGGACGAGTAAAAATCAGCGACCAGAAAAATGCAGGTCGTTAACCCCAGTAGAAAGGCTGCCTGGAAAAGATAACTCAACGGAGTAAAAAACAGCACTCTCAATTCATGGCGCAGCACTGCACTGAACCCAGAAATCACACTGACCTTAAATTCAGTCATTACATCGACAGCACGATCAGGCGACCACTGCAGACTCTGAATTATGAGTGGTTAATTGTCTGAAGCGGGCGCCGAGACGCCCAGCGCCATCGACCAGGCTCACCAGAGCAGCATCCGCGATCAGTTGACCCTGGTTAATAATCACGACACGATCACACAACTCTTCTGCCTCTTCTAGAATGTGGGTTGACAGCACGATGGTTCTGCCCTCTTTCAGATCACGCACCAACCGTCGCACCAGTTCTTTCTGGTTGGGATCTAAACCATCCGTGGGCTCATCCAGCACCAGCACCCTGGGTTCGTGCAGAATCGCCTGAGCCAACCAAGCTCTTTGCCGCCAGCCCTTGGATAATTCTGAGAGAGGTCGCGACAATGCCGGACCCAATTCAACCCGCTCGCAGGTCTGATCAATCGCCCTTTTCAGGGTCTGACCCGACAAATACCGGGCCTGGCCACAGAACATCAGAAACTCATAGACCGTTAACCGTCCGAAACCATTAGGTGCTTCGGGAAGATAGCCCAGGGCCATCTGGGCCGCCTGGGCTTGCCGTACGATATCGTGCCCGCAAATCCGGACTGAGCCGCTGTCGGGGAGCAGATACCCGGAAACCATCCGCATGGTGGTGGTCTTGCCGGCGCCGTTGGGTCCCAGGAAGCCTACGACTGAATCTGATTCCAGACTCAGGGAGAGTCGGTCTACCGCCCGAATCTTTCCGAAACACTTAGAGAGATTATCTATCTCGAGCACACTGTTGTCCGTTTACTGATTGCTGCGAATAGAGTCTAACCTGCGTGGCGCTCTATCAATCAACGATCGGAAAGAAAACCTGCGACGATGAATAAGGCAACACTGAGCCAGGAAATGATGTGTCCCGCCCGGACCACCACGACATGTGCCCGGTCGCTATGCAAACCGCATTTTCTCAGCATATAGGGACCCATTGTGGCAACCGCGGCGCCCGCGATTGCACAGGTGATGATGACAGGTCGGTTGAGTAAAAATTCGAACTCGCCCATAGGTGACCATAATCTCCGAGAACCACCACCGCGATACTGCTACTGGTAAGTTAGGTACGGCGGGAATACGCCTCCAGAAAATCTGAGCTTGACCCGGTTCCCTTAAAACTCTTTAACGCCTCTTCATGCAGCATCTCCATCGCGTGGCGCTTGTACTCATACGCCTGCGGTGAACTCAGCATGCCCAGGTCTCTCGGGCGAGGCAGGTCAATCTGCAGGACCTCCCTTGCGGTAGCCGGTCGATTGGACAGAACAACCAGGCTATCTGCCAGAATTATCGCCTCTTCCAGTTCGGAGGTTACAAAAACGTTGGTCCGCGCCTCTTGCTCACACAAACGCAGGTAGAACTCCTGCATCAACTGTCGCGTCATCGCATCCAGACCACGAAACGGCTCATCCATAATCATCACGAGCGGCTGGTTGATCAGTGCCCGGGCCAGTTCTGCACGTCGCTGCATACCACCCGATAGCTGGAGCGGATACTTGTCTCGAAACTCTCTGAGCCCGACAGTTTCGATAATCTTTTCGGCTGCCTCTTTCAGTTGATCTGCCGCCATGTCGCCGCGCAGTTTAGGGCCGAAAGTCACATTCTGGTAGGTTGTAAGCCACGGCATCAGAGCTGTTTCCTGAAATACCACCAGTGCGTTCTTGCTCGGCCCGGTGACAGGCTTTCCGTCGAGCACAATCTGGCCACTATCGGGCAATTCGAACCCAGCCAGCAGGTTAACCACAGTCGATTTTCCACAGCCTGAGGGACCCACAATAGCGGTGAGTTGATTACGTTTGATGCTGAGGTTGAGGCGCTCTACAACCGTTTCGCGTTCCCAGTCCTCTCCAAAACTCTTGGAGACGTCAGTTACTTGCATCATGTCAGGTGCATTTGCCATCTATCCATCCCGCCAATCATTTTCGTAAGTTACTGTTATGTCCCCGTGGCGTATCACGCTCAAAACATTCTTCGCCAGGGCATTGTCAGGTAACCGATGCGACGAATTACGCTACTCGAGATATAACCTGCCAACCCTATGCTGATCATGCCCACGATCACCTGATCCATCACACCGCCCATGTAGGAACTCCAGATAAAGAAACCCAGCCCTCCACCGCCTTGTTGTCCACCACCAGAAATCATCTCGCCGGCCAACACGACCTCCCAGGTGATTCCCATGCCCACCGCCGCACCGATAAAGATCGATGGCAAAGTACCAGGCAGAATAATCTTACGGAACAAGTCCCACTGGCTTGCCCCCATCGACTGGGCGGCACGCAGATACTGAATATCAATCGATCTTGCCCCGCCCAGGACATTAATCACGATCGTATAAAAAGCGCCAAGGAAAGTCACAAACATGATGGAAAGTTCAGTGGTCTGCCAAAAGATGATTGAGGCGGGTACCCAGGCCAATGGGGGAATCGGCCGAAGAATCTCAAAAGGAGGAAAAAACATGCCACGAAAATACTTATTGACTGCCATCGCTAACCCGAAGGGAATGCCAATCAGCTGTGCAATACAGAATCCCAGAAATACACGTCCCGTACTCAGATACCAACTCTCCCAATAGCCAGGCCATTGGGCGACTTCCGTCCATCGTACGATCACAGCAGAAGGCGGTGCGACCTTACCGACAAAAGGCATCATCACGCCAAACCAGTTCTTGAACTGTGCCCCGACCTCCCACAGCGCTAAAAATACCAGTATCGCAATGATGCCTCGGCGAAACGTCTGGTCCCCGAAGAACCTCACGATCGCTGGCACCTTGTTGGCTTTATCTGCTGTCATTTGCCCCATATCTCTATTCCACCTTTTCGCTGCTAAGCGAGCTCACGCTCACCGGCTTCAAATGCTTTGACCGCCTCTTCATGCACAGCTTCTTTGGTCTCTTGGACCAGCACCCGGAACTCCTCTGACGACAAGAGCCGATAATCCCTTGGTCGTGAAATTTTTACATCGACGATCTTCTTGGTTCGAGCGGGCCGTGTAGTCATCACAATAACTCGGTCTCCTAGAAAGATCGCTTCCTCCAGGTCGTGCGTGATAAAGAAAATGGTGACCTTAGTTCGGTCATACACTTCCAGGAGGGATTCATGCATGATCGATTTGGTTAACGCGTCCATCGCCCGGTAAGGTTCATCCAGCAGTAACACCTTCGGGTCGTTGATCAGGGCTCGAACAATTTCTGCACGCCTTGCCATTCCGGAGGAAACCTCTCCTGGATACTTATCGGCGACACCCGAAAGCCCGGCCTCTTCCAGCATATCGATGGCTTTTTCGCGGGCCTCTTTCTTGCTCATAACGCCTTGAACCACCGGCCCATAAGCCACGTTGTCCGCCAGCGTCTTCCAAGGGAACAAAGCGCCATTCTGAAATACTACCACCCGGTCTGCGCCTTGGTCTGCCAGGGGCTTGCCAGGCCCGCATAGCATCTCCCCATCAAGGTCAATCTGACCTTCAGAGATCGAGTGGAAGCCCGCGATGGCATTCAGCAGCGTGGTTTTGCCACAGCCCGAGGGACCCACAATCATACAGACTTCACCGGGTGCAATTTCAAGAGAACAATCTTCGACCGCAAGCACATTCACGCCGCCGGGATCATAAACTTTCGTCACGTTACGGATGCTGATAGCCCCTTTCGTGGGGGCCGCACCTTTTGCTATCGGCGCGTGAGCGGCTGCAGCCATTTACATGCCCCCCTGACCGAGGGCCTTCTCGCGCCATTGCATCATACGTTGACCCGCGATACGTACCATTGCCGAGGTTATCCATCCGACAAATCCCAGCGTCAGCATCGCCATCACCATCGTGGTGTACTTATTCACCATGTACGAATCCATAATCATATAACCCAGACCGTAATCTCCAGAAATCATCTCGGCCGCAACCAGCGAGAACCAGGCAACACCAATACTGATCTGCAGACCGGTAAAAATAAATGGCAAGGCACCCGGCACAACCACATTAAAGAAGACGTGGTGGCGCTTGGATCCCAAACAACCCGCTGCTCGAAAATATGATTCATCGATCGATTCGACACCCAACATCGTATTGAGCGCTGTAACGAAAAATGATGCCAGGGTAGCCAGGTAGATGATGGGTGTCTCAAACCCGGCAAACATCACAATTGCTAACGGCACCCATGCCAGAATGGGAATGGGCCGCAAAGTTTCTAACACAGGAAAGGTGTAGTCCTTGAATTTTTTCGACCAACCCATGAAAAGGCCCAAGGGAACCCCAAGGCCTGTTGCCAAGGCAAAAGCGATCAGAATCCGTCGGCAACTGACCCAGATATTGATGTAGTAATCCTCGGTAAAAAGTGACGTTCCCCAGATCGGATCATCGCTCAGCCACTCGGTGATGACCTCTACCGGCCCGGGAATCTTGTAGAACGGAAATACTTTCCAGTATTCATTCAACAGAAAATAGCTTCCGATCCATAAACCAATGCCGATAAACGCCAGATACGGCATGGGTGTCTTCAGGGACTTGCCAGTCTTATACAGAAAATGCTGAAGACCTGATGGCGCGTGTCCGTTGAGGCCTTGATTACTCATTCACATCTCCCCTGATGCCCATGTTCCGGGTAGGTAGTACCTACTACTCTGCCTGCTACCGGGTGAACTTTACAGTCAGATCCACCACGGCAGATAGTACTTTAACTTTTTTGCGAGGTGGTGATCAAAACGGGCCCCGGAACACACCCAGGGCCCGTCTTTAATCAACCGTACAACTAAACAGCTTTACTTATTGGTAAGCGGAATCCGGCTGCTCGCCCACAAAGCCGATCGGCGCACTGAGTCCGCGTGATGTCAAGACTTGCTTTGCTACATCATCCATGATGGCTTCTGGTCGCAATACCGCATTCGGGACCACCTTCCGGCCATTCAGGAATCGAGTTGCCGCAGAGACCAACTGCCTGGCCGTATCATCAAACACGTAGCGCAGTGTCAGCTTTTCTTCACCACCACCAATCGCAGGCGGATTCTGACCATAAAGCGAAGCCCAAAGCACTCGTCGATCCATGCCCTCAGTCTGATCATCTGCCATCTGCGAAACTGCTGTGGCGTTCCCCAAGTCCTTGAGGAACAACTGGGCATCCAACTCAGCTTCCAACCAACCACGTTGTACATCGGGCCGGTCTCGGATAATCTCATAGAGCATTGCCAGGAAGCCCGCATCACCACCCTCTACACCGTCAAAGCTTTCGCCTGATGCAGCACGCCGGGCCAGACCCTGCAGTTGAATCTTTGAAGCCGTGGGTTCCCAGATAACAGCGGCGTCGAGTTTGTTGTTCTTAAAACTGGAGGTAATAACCTCGATGTTCATATTGAGGTATTTCTTGGGCTTGATGCCAGCCTGGTCGAATGCCCAACGGGCAAAACGGTCAGTACAGGCACCGTGAGGTGCGGCAACCAACTTGCCATCCATCCACTTGACTGCATCCAAGCCAGTTGCAAAATCCGGCGCATCATTCTTGACCAGGAATACGTTGCACTGTTGGCGAGATGTACCGAGCACCGCAATCATGCGGATATCGACTTTATCCTGCTTGGTGGTCGATACGATCGCGGGCATATCACCCATGTAGCCCAGGTGGTTCTTTTCGCCCAGCATCTTGCCGACGATAACCGAGCCTTGAAGTCCGATTTCAAATTTGACGTCTGACCCAGCTGGCAGATACTTCTTCCAGGACTGCTGGCCATTGATGACAACACCAGACCACGATTCCGTGTAATACGGCTGATACCCAACGACCAGATTGATAGCCTCACCCGGCTTACCAAAACCGACCTCAGCAACCACCGGCTGCATTGCACCAGCGCAGAGCATGGCTGCGCCGACACCGACAGATAACATGGGTTTTGTAAACTTATGCATATCTCCTCCCAATTAGTTAATCCAAAATTGGCTTCGCTAAAAACAATCCTCTGAAAAAAGCCCCCAAAGAATTACTTTTTGCTACAGCCAATCTGAACCCACACTGTGTGATTTGTAAAATGCTTTAGTTGGATCGTTTGATTGGCATCCTCTATCACTTAGGAGGATTGTTTTTCTCGCCAGATCAGGGAGTCCGTTTCCGTCAAAACACACAGAATCTATTGAGAATGTGCGGACAAACCATTGCGTGATGGCATACCCAAGATGCTACGAGGCCAGCTCGTTTTGGGTCATGAAGTGGAATTCTTACCAGGAGCAAGCGTATCGTAAATGCTCGCACCGGCTTCTGCTAGATCGTTCGATTCCCGGCGAATGGGCATATCAGCAAGTTGGCCAACTGTGATCGGCCGGATGGGTGGCCGGATGCGGTAGTGTCCAATCTCAGCAACCGGCATGCCACGCACCTCGGCCATCAACTGGCTAACAGTAGCAGCACACTTGCGACCCATGCACGGACCCATGCCGCAACGGGTAAAAGCCTTTCCCTGATTGGGACCCATACAACCACGCGCTGCAACCTGGCGAATCTCGCCCGCCGTGACTTCCTCACAAC
>PVBE010577791.1_pt1 | contig 18115 bp, 15 predicted proteins | sample 1631181 | NCBI WGS metagenome assembly PVBE01 (sample SAMN08397723, study PRJNA350692) | Marine metagenome, whole genome shotgun sequencing project. | isolation source: water | place: Pacific Ocean | collected 2012-04
GACCAAGTTCACCGAACAGGGAGGTGTCTCGATCGGCGTCTCCCAGCGCCAACTCGACGATAACGCGCTGGAGCTACGCTTCGCCGTGACCGATTCCGGCATCGGCATCACACCCGAAGAGCGATCGAGACTGTTCACCAAGTTCTCCCAGGCCGACGGGTCGACGACGCGGAAATTCGGCGGGACCGGACTCGGACTAGCGATCAGCAAGGAGCTCACAGAGCTTCTAGGCGGCGAAATCGGTGTTGAAAGTACCGCGGGCCAGGGATCGACCTTCTGGTTCACCGTTCGCTGCGCGCCGGGCAACGCGGACGCCGTCGACTCCGAGATCTGGATAAGCGAGATTGCAGCCGCCGACGCTCCCGAGACACATCAACCGCTCCGCATCCTTGCCGCCGAGGACAACCATGTGAACCAGGTTGTCTTGAAGGCCATACTGAGCAAGACGGGCCACAAGATCGACATGGTCGGCAATGGCGCCGAGGCGGTCAGCGCCGTGATACGGGTTCCCTACGACCTCGTTCTGATGGATGTGCACATGCCGGAGATGGACGGCATCACCGCGACTCGAAGGATTCGCGCCCTGTCGGGCGAAGTTGGACAGGTGCCGATCATCGCGCTGACCGCCAACGCCATGAAGGGCGACCGCGAAAAGTATCTTGAAGCCGGCATGACGGATTATGTGTCCAAGCCGATCAATCCTCAGATGCTGTTTGCCGCTATTGCCAAATACGGCGCCGGAAAGCCGACCGACGTGCCAGAGGAGACGGAGGTCACGAAACAGGACGCGCATAACGGCGTGGACCCGAACGATACCGCGAACGCCCTTCAGGAACTGATGGGTGGATTGGACGACCTGATCAAGGAAGCCTAAGACAAGTCGGCGATCTCGGTGCGGAGCGAATTTCTCAAAACTGCTTCACCGGAAAGCCCAAACCACCACGGTTCGACGCGTCGAACCCGTTTGAGGCCCGCCCGCCCGGCGGCTAGAATACGCCTCGCGACGGGAGGCGCGGGTGATGGACGGGATCTCCACCGAGGCCGATCTCGCCAAGCGGCGGATCGCGGAATACTGCGCACGCAAGGGCGCGCTTGCGGTCGGCGTCGCCGACGTCGCTTCGCTCGACCGCATCTCGCCCGAGGGGTTCAGCCCCTACGACGTCATGCCGCGGGTCAAGTCGGTGATCGCCATCGGCGTCGGCGGGCCGACCGTCGGCGCCTGGCGGTCGAGTGCCAAGGCGATGGGCTTCATGGGATCGTCCGAGGGGCTCGCCTACAAGATCGCCTACGGACTGGCCTACTTCATCGAGCGCGAGTTCGCCCGGCCGGCCATCTACTGCCCACCCGACAGCGATCAGGAGGGCGGTGTCCGCGTCCCGATCCAGAGCCTCAAGCTGCATGCCGAAGTAGCCGGCATCGGCGCCCGCTCACTCGCCGGCGACATCCTGCTGCACCCGGACTACGGCATGATGTATTACGGCTCGGTGTTGACCGAGATGGAGTTGCCGCCCGATCCGCCGATGGCGGACAACCCGTGCCCGACGCCGTCCTGCGTCAGCCTCTACCGGAAGTCGGGCCGGACGCCGTGCATGAAGTTCTGCCCGGTCCAGTGCCTCGCGGGCGAGATCGACGACGACGGCGTGCAGGCCGAGATGCGCTTCGACATGCACAAATGCGCCGAGATGTCGCAGCAATACGAGGTCGTGCCCAATGTGCTGATGGCGGCGATGGGCGCGGACGACGACGACGAGCGCGAGGCGATCATGGCCGGCGAGGTTGCCAAGATGCTATTCTACAAGCTCTCGGTGTCGTCCGGCGGGCTCTTGGGCCAATGCTTCGAATGCATGCGGGTGTGCCCGATCGCGACCCAGGCGCCGCTGTCCGATCCGATCCGGCGCGGCGAGGTGAGGCGCGCGGCCGATGACTGACACCTCGTTCGGCGTCGGCCCCGGGATGATCGCCGCTTACGGCGATCTCGTGTTCGAGCTTTCGTCCAACATCCAGATCCGGCGGGGCGATCCGGTCCGCCGGCTCGACTACGACGAGGTCGAGCGCCAGCGCCCCGGCACCGGCATGTCCGACATCGAGATCGCGCGCCGGCTCGGGCTCGCCGAGCAACAGGTCCGCGTCATCCGCATGATGGAGGAAAGCCGCCAGTTCAGCGTCAACGAGTACCGCAAGCTCTACGGCCTCGGCTCCGGCAAGCGCTACCGCGAGGACCGGCGCGCCGCTTCCGAGGCGCGGTTCGTGATCGGCGATCAGGCGGCGGCGCTGCGCCACACGCTGCAGTTCGATGCCGGTCAGCTCCGCGCGTTCGTCGAGGGCGGAGACTGGACCGGCGAGACCGTCGCCGGCATGCTGGCGCGCTGGGCCGGCGAGACCCCCGACCGGCCGGCGATGATCGCCGGCGGACAAGCCGTCTCCTACGGCGAGACCCTTGAGCGAGCGCGCCGCATCGCCGCCGGCCTCGCCTCGCTTGGCATCGGCAAGGGCGATCCCGTCGCCATCCAGCTCGCCAACACGCCGGAATACCTGCTGACGTATTTCGCGCTCACCCTGTTGGGCGCGGTGCTGGTGCCGTTGCACGTGGTCTATCGCGCCGGCGATCTGGAGCCGCTGCTGCGTCATTCGCGGGCGCGCGCGGTGGTTTGCGGCCCGGCGGCGGAAGATTACGACGCGCCTCGTGTCATGACCGAGCTGGCCGATGCGTTGCCCGATCTCGATGTCGTCATCGTTGCCGGCGCGGCCGGCGAGGGCTTGGTCGCGCTCGACGATCTCGCCCAAAGCCCGCCGCTTGACGACATCGCCAATCCGCCGGTCGCCGCTGATCCGCTGATCCTCGCCTTCACATCGGGCACGTCGGCGAGCCCCAAAGGCGTTGTCGCCACCCACCAGACGGCGCTTTCGGCGCTGATGAACGCGACCCCGCTGCTCGGCCTCCAGCCCGGTGACACGATCCTGTCGGTCGCCGCGTTTACCCACATGTTCGGCATGATGGTGGTGCACTGGTCGCTGCATGTCGGCGGCGCGCTGCTGCTTCTGCCCCAGTTCCGCCCCGACCTCTATGCCGATCTGGTCGAAACCGGCCGGCCCGACGTGCTGTTCACCGCGCCGGCCCATGTCGCGGGCTGCGTCCAGGCTGGGCTGTTCGACGGCCGCGATCTCACGTCGGTCCGCAGCGCGATCTTCTCTGGCGCGGTCTGCCCGCCCGACCTCGCCCGGCGGTTCGACGGCATGATCGTCAACGGCCAGGTTCACCAGATGTACGGCATGACCGAGGCGATGGTGATGGCGTTCACTCGCCTCGACGATCCGCCCGAGGTGCGCCATCACGCCTGCGGCCGCGTCGTTCCGGGCCAGGCGCTCCGCGTGGTCGCGCCCGAGACCGGCGAGGTCCTGGGCGCCGGCGAGGAGGGCGAAATCCAGGTGAGCGGCTGCTCGGTGCTGGCGTCCTATCTCTCCAATCCGGGTGCGACGGAGGCGGCTTTCGCCGACGGGCGCTGGTTCCGGACCGGCGATCTCGGGACGCTCGACGGCGACGGCAACGTCCGCATCGTCGGGCGCATCAAGGACGTCATCAACCGGGGCGGGGTCAAGATCAACCCGACCGACGTCGAGGCCCTGATCGAGGCCCACCCCAAGGTTGTCAACGCCGCCATCGTCGCCATGCCGGATCCGCGACTGGGGGAAAAGGCGTGTTGCTTCGCGACGGTCGCACCGGACGAGACGCTGACACTCGACGATCTTTGCGCCTGGCTGTCAGAGCACCGGATCGCCAAGCAGAAATGGCCCGAACGCCTCGTCGTGGTCGACGATTTGCCGATGACGCCGACGCGCAAGATCATCAAGGGACGGCTGAGAATCCCCGACTGAGCCAAGGAACCCCACCATGCTCTACATCATCTATCAGATCGACGGGCCTGATTCGCCCGAGATTCGCGCCGCCACGCGGGAGGCCCATTTCAAGTATCTCGATGACCACGAGGACATCCTGGTGCTCGGCGGGGCGATGCTGGCCGAGGACGCCAAGACGCGGACCGGCAGCGTGCTGATCATCAATGTCGAGACCCTGGCCGCCGCCGAGGCATTTTCCGAGAACGAGCCGTTTCGACGCGCCGGCCTGTTCGCCCGCGTCGAGATCAATCGTATGCGGCGGGGTCAATGGAACCCGGCCGCGGCGCCGGCGTCGGCCGAGGGAAACTGAGCCTAATAATCGAGCGGCCAGTTGCCGATGTTGATCGGCGTCCCGTGGACCTCGATGGTTCCGGCGCTCGCGTGGACGGCGCCGCTTTCGGGGTCGATGTCGATCAGCATCGGGGAATTCGGGTCGTTGGCGTCGGCTTCCGATTCGTGGAGGCGTGCCGGGGCCGTCACCCGCGGCGCGCGGTCGGCGATACGCGACAGGCGAAGTCTCGCGCCGACGGTGGGATCGTCGATCTTGGTGCGAAGCTCCGTCACCGGCCCGGCGCTGGTCACACCGACCAACAACGACACGCCCAGCATCGAAACCAGAATGACCACGAATACCGCCGAGAACGTCAGCGGGGCGAACTCCCGAAATTCCGGGTAGCGGCGTATGAGGGCAGGGTAGCGACAGTAGACGATATCGTCCCGGAAATCGCGCAGTCGATCCATTATCACCATCTATTGCACTCCAATTTCCGTAACCGTCATGGATCCGCGAAGAGTTTTCGCGATCCCTGGCGATTCGGTTTCAGGAACCCGCGGTTCGCTCGTCACAAATTTCATGCCTCTTTTCTTAATTTGAATGATTTCAATGAGTTAGATTGTTGCTTCGGTGTTGAAATTCGGCCGGGTGTAATATCCTCCGACACTCTCGGGCGTGGCGGATCGGTCGCGTTTCCTGCCCACCGGGCGTAATCCGCGGCGGAGTTTGGAATTTCTTAGCAAGATACCGGTTCAATCGACCCATGGCGTCCTGTTGAAAGTAGTGCGTTTCGGGACATGGATAACGCCCGGCAATTGCCACGCAGCCCCGGCATAGATTGGGGACGGGTCGGATCCGCGCCGCGTCATTTTGGCCTCGCTCTCTGGGGAGTGGTGGTCGTGGCGTTGGTCGGGACGATCGGTCTGCTCGTCGTGTCGTACCCGCGGTCGACCGAGCCGCTGGCCGCGATCCCGACCGAGCCGCTGGCCGCGATTCCGGTGGAGCTTCCGGCCGATCTGCCGGCGGATCTGCCAACCGTGTTGACGCACTCGGACGCCCGGCGATATGCCCAGGCATTCGCATTGCAGTCCATCGGCGCCGGCACGCGCGTCGACAAGGTGCTGAAGCGGCTCGACAATGACATTGTCGTGTCGCACGTCATGGCCGATCGCTACCTCCGGCAGGCGCGGCCGAAATACGCCGAGCTTCGGGAATGGCTGCGCCGGAATCGCGGCCATCCCGACGCGCAGCGGATTTATCGCCTTGCGCGCCAGATCAAACCCCGGCGCACCCGGTCGCCGGCGCGCCCCGTGGTGCTGCGAAATAGCATCGGGGTCGGCGAGTTTCCGCCGCCGCCCTATCGGTCGCGCAAGAATCTGACGCGGAAACAGGCGCGGCGGCTGTCGCGGCTGAAGCGCCAGATGCGCAACAATCTGCGGCGCGGCTACGTGACCAAGACCGAGCGGATGCTTGCGTGGAAGGACGTCCGGCGCCTGTTCGACCGTTTCGAGCTCGACCAGGCGCGCGCCAACGTAGCCGCCGCCTGGTACTATCAGGGCAAGGACCGCAAGGCCTACAAGCTGGCGACGACGGCGCTGGCGCGGTCCGGACACAAGCTGCCGATCTCCCATTGGACGGCCGGCCTCAGCGCGTGGCGCATGAAACGCTACGAACAGTCGGCCCGGCATTTCGTCTCGCTCGCCAACGCCCCCGGCATTTCCGTCTGGAGCACCGCGGGCGGTGCATACTGGGCCGCCAGGGCCTATGAAAAGCTCGGCCGTGGCGATGAGACGCGGAACTGGCTCGGCAAGGCCGCCGAGTTCCCACAAACGCTCTATGGCGTGATGGCGCGAACGCGGCTCGGATCGCCCTTGACCTTCGAGGGCGAGGCGTTGCCGCTCGACGCCGAGACGATCCGCTCGATCACGGCCGTGCCGGCCGGACGGCGCGCGCTCGCGCTGATCGAGGTCGGCCAATCCCACCGCGCCGAGCAGGAGCTGATGTCGTTCGAGGGCTGGCGCACACCCGGCCTGCCAAAGGCGCTTCAGTCGCTCGCCGACCATGCCCACCTTCCGTCGCTCTCCCTCAAGCTCTCCAAGCGTCTCGCGGAACAGGCCAAGGGCCGGCAAGCGGCGCTCCACCTGCCGATTTCCCTGTTCCCGATCCCGCCGTGGGGCGCCGATCGCGAAGGCAAGATCGACCGGGCGCTGCTGTTCGCTTTCATGCGCCAGGAGTCCGACTTCAACACCTTTGCCCGCAGCCATGTGGGCGCGCGCGGGCTGATGCAGATCATGCCCGAGACGGCCAAGTCCCTGACGCGAAAGCGGGTGCGGCCACGCGATCTCTACGATCCCGAGCTCAGCGTCGAGCTGGGACAGCGCTATTTGACGCAGCTATTGGACCACCAGGCGATACGCCGAAACCTGCTGCGCCTGATCGCCGCCTACAACAGCGGGCCGGGCAACGTGAACTACTGGCGCAAGAAGATGATGAAGTTCGGCAACGATCCGCTGCTCTATATTGAGACGCTGCCGATGCTCGAGACCCGCCTGTTCGTCCGCCGCGTGCTGACCAATCTATGGGTCTATCGCCACCGGCTGGGGCAGCCGGCGCCGTCGCTGGAGGCGATGCTGGACGGTAAATTCCCACGCTACCGGCCGCTCGACGTCGACGGCTCGACGCGTGTTTCGAAGCGGGACGAGTCGTAAACCCCAACCTTCAGCGCAGCGGTTCCAGGATGCTGGCGTAGTTGGCCACTGCCGAGCCGCCCATGTTGAAGACGCCGGCGAGGCGCGCGCCCGGCACCTGGATGGCGCCGGCCGAGCCGGTGAGTTGCATCGCCGCCATCACGTGCATGGAGACACCGGTCGCGCCGATCGGGTGGCCCTTGGACTTGAGACCTCCCGACGGGTTGATCGGCAGCTTGCCGTCCTTCTCGGTCCAGCCCTCATTTATGGCGCGCGCGCCCTGGCCCCGCGGCGCCAGCCCGATCGCCTCGTAGATCATCAGCTCGGCGATGGTGAAGCAGTCGTGGACCTCCATGAAGTCGAGGTCGTCGAGGCCGACGCCCGCCCGCCCGAACGCGCGGCTCCAGGCGAGCTCGACGCCCTCGAACCGAGTCACGTCGCGCTTGCTCATGGGCAGGAACTCGTTGACGTGCTCGGCGGCGCGAAACACCACCGGCTTGTCGGTCTTGAGCGCGGTATCCATGTCGGCGAGCACCAGCGCCGCCGCGCCGTCGGTCACGGGCGAGCAGTCGGTCCGCTTCAAGGGCCCGGCGACGATCGGGTTCTTGTCGGATTCCGTGCGGCAGAACTCGTAGCCGAGATCCTTCTGGAAGTGCGCGAGGCCGTTGACGGCGCCGTTCTTGTGGTTCTTGGCGGCGATGCGGGCGAGTGCGTCGGACTGGTCGCCATTAGCCTGGAAGTAGCGCTCGGCGATGCGGGCGAAGATGTCGGCGAAGCTGCCGTTCTCGTCCTCTTCCTTGAGGTAGCTCGCCTTGGTCAGCACCTCGCCGATGGCGGCGCCGGCCAATTCCGTCATCTTCTCGACGCCGACGACCAGGACGATGCGCGCCTTCCTGGCCTCGATCGCGTTGAGCCCCTGATAGATCGCCGCCGATCCGGTGGCGCAGGCATTCTCGACCCGGGTCGCCGGCTTGAAGCGGAGGTCGTCGTGGGCCTGGAGGACCAGTGAGGCCGGGAAGTCCTGCTTGACGAATCCGCCGTTGAATGTGCCGAGGTATATCTCGTCGACGTCCGCGGGCGCGATGCCGGCGTCGGTCAGGGCATCGATGGTGACCTCACCGATCAGCGATTCGACGTCGCGGTCGTCGTGCTTCCCGAACTTGGTATGGGCCCAGCCCACGATGCATGCGGTCATGGCGGTCGTCCCTCCGTAATGCCGGACCGGGCCTCGGCCCCGTGTCCAACCGCAAATATGGGACATATCGGCCCGCGTTCCAACACGCGGCTCGGTCTTGCGCCCGCGCCCGGCTAGTGGTGGGATGGGCCTGGACACCGCACGCGATGGAGGCAAGCAAATGACCCGCAGGTTCGTCGATATCTCGGTGCCGCTCGAATCCGGCATCAAGTCCGATCCCGAGTTCATGCTGCCCGAGATCGACTACCAGACCCACCTGGAGACCGCGCCCCAGATCTCGTCGTTCTTCGCCGGGCTCGAGGCATCCGACCTGCCGGACGGCGAGGGCTGGGCGATCGAGACGATAAAACTCTCGACCCACAACGGTACCCACGTGGACGCGCCGTGGCACTACCACTCGACCATGGACCATGCGACCGGCGAGGGCGGCGCGCGCGCCCTGACCATCGACGAGGTGCCGCTCGACTGGTTCATGCGCCCAGGCGTCCGGCTCGACTTCCGGGGCTACGACGACGGATATGTCGTCATGCCGGACGACCTCGAGCGCGAGTTCGCGGCCATCGGCTACGAGATCCAGCCTTACGACATCTTCCTCGCCAACACCCAGGCGGGTGCGCGCTACGGCGAGGACGACTTCCTGGCCAAGGGCTGCGGTTTCGGGCGCGCGTCGACGCTTTGGCTGACCGAGCGCGGCGTCAAGGTGGTCGGCACCGATGCGTGGAGCTGGGACGCGCCGTTCGGCCATACCGCCGTGCGCTGGGAGGAAACCAAGGATCCCTCGATCATCTGGGAGGGCCACAAGGCGGGCCGCGACCGCGGCTACTGCCAGATCGAGAAGATGGGGAATCTTGACCAATTGCCGGCCACGGGGTTCACGGTGGTGTGCTTTCCGGTCAAGATCAAGGATGCGTCCGGCGGGTGGACCCGCGCGGTCGCCGTGTTCGACGAATAGGGTATTATCCGCTCATGCGGAGCCGTGGCCGGCCCACTCCCCCACCCGGCCACCCACGGGATCGTACGATTGGGGTGGCCGGATGGGGGAGTGGGCCGGCCACGGCAACGTTAGAGGAATAAGGGAGCCCCGTCATGGCCGGCAACGACAAGGTAATCATCTCCTGCGCCGTTACCGGCGCGATCCACACCCCCACCATGTCGCCCCATCTGCCGGTGACGCCGGCCGACATCGCCGAGCAAGCGATCGGCGCGGCCGAGGCCGGGGCGGCGATCCTGCATCTCCATGCCCGCGACCCCGGCGACGGCAAGCCGACGGGCGAGCCGTCGGTGTTCATGGACTTCCTGCCGCGTATCAAGCAGAGCACCGACGCGATCATCAACATCACTACCGGCGGCGGCATGCACATGTCGGTCGAGGAGCGCATCTCCGCCTCGCGCGCCGCCAGCCCGGAGCTGTCATCGCTCAACATGGGCTCGATGAACTTCGGCATCTTCCCCGCCGCCGACCGTTTCGACGACTGGAAGAACGACTGGGAGGAGAGCTATCTTCGGAATACGGACGACTTCATCTTCCGCAACACCTTCAAGGATATCGCGACGATCCTCGAGTTGCTGGGCAAGGAGAACGGCACCCGCTTCGAGTTCGAGTGCTACGACGTCGGCCACCTTTACACCCTGGCCCATTTCCTCGATCGCGGGCTTGTCGAGCCGCCGCTGTTCGTCCAGACCATCTTCGGCATCCTCGGCGGCATCGGCACCGACAAGGAGAACCTGGTGTTCATGAAGCAGACGGCGGACAGGTTGTTCGGCGACGACTACGAGTGGTCGATCCTGGGCGCCGGCCGCCATCAGATGTCGCTCTGCACCATGGGCGCCATGATGGGCGGCAACGTCCGCGTCGGGCTCGAGGATTCGCTCTATGCCGGGCGCGGTAAGCTCGCCGAAAACAACGCCGAGCAGGTCGCCAAGATCCGCCGCATCGTCGAAGAGCTGTCTCTCGAGATCGCGACGCCCGACGAGGCCCGCGACCGGCTGCGCCTCAAGGGTGGGGATAGAGTCGGCTTTTGAGGGCGATCAAGGCGTTCAATAACGATACCGGGGAAGGCACGTCATGTTCCTGAGAGACCAATGGTATGTCGCGGCGTGGAGCGAGGATGTCGGCGAGGCGCCGCTAGCGCGGACGATCCTGGGCGAGATGCTGGTGCTCTACCGGCTGGCCGACGGCACGCCGGTGGCGCTCGAGGACCGCTGCCCGCACCGCAACCTGCCGCTGTCGGAGGGCAACCGGCTGGGCGATGGGCTGCAATGCCTCTATCACGGCCTCGAGTTCGGGCCCGACGGGGCGTGCACTCATGTGCCCGGACAGGAACGGGCGCCGGAGTGGGCCCGGGTGCGGGCCTATCCGGTGGCCGAACGCGACCGCTGGGTGTTCGTATGGATGGGAGACGCTGCGTCCGCCGACCCGGAAACGGTGCCGGATTACCACAAACGAATCGTCGATCCCGACTGGCACTTCGTCACCGGTCAGGAGCATGTCGGGGCGGGCTATCGGCTGGCCCTCGACAACCTGCTGGACCTGTCGCATCTGAGCTACGTCCATGCCTCCACCACCGGCAATCGCGACGTCGCCGAGTCGGCCGACATCGTCACCGAGGCCGACGGTGATTTCGTCCGCGTGACGCGCTGGATGCAGGCGATCACGCCGGCGCCCGCATTCGTGTTCTACACCGGCAAGGAGGACCCGATCGACCGCTGGCAGGTGAGCAGGTACATCGTGCCGTCCTATATCGACATCAACAACGGCTCGGCCGCGGTCGGCGAGGGCGTGCCGCAGGAATTGCGGCCGAGCGAGCGCGGCCGCTGGGGCTTCGTGGTCCATCACGCGCTGACGCCCGAGACCGAGGTGACGACCCATCAGTTCTGGGCCGTCGGCGGCGAGAAGCGGCTGATCGATGCCGACAAGCGCGCCACCTTCGACGAAGCGATGCACGGCGTCCTCAACGAGGACCTCGTGGTCTACGAGGCGCAGCAGCGTTGCATCGACCTCGACCCCGACGCCATCGGGCGCGACGCCAACCCCAAGGGGACGCTTCCGATCGACGAGGCGCTGCTTGCCATGCGCCGCGTCATCCGCAGGCTCTACGGCGCCGAACAAAAGCGGCGCGAGGCGGCATGACCGTGCCCGGGCGAGACGCGGATTCTCTGGCCCGACACCATCGCACCGGCGCATAATCCGCAGTCCCCAACCGGCGCGCGATGATGGAATTCCAACAAATCTTCCTGTTCGTACTTTTGATCGCGATCTTCGGCCTGTTCTTTTGGGGAGGATTGCGCCACGACGTGGTCGCGTTCGTCGCCCTGCTGGCCGCCGTCGTCGCGGGCGTGGTGCCGTTCGGCGAGACGTTCTCCGGGTTCGGCCATCCAGCGACGGTAACCGTGGCGCTGGTCCTGGTGATCAGCCGCGGGTTCCAGAACTCGGGCGCGGTCGATCTCATTGCACGCCACCTGCTGCCGCCGCTGCGGTCCGCCTCGCACCATGTCGCGAGCCTGTCCGCGGTCGCCGGCGCGCTGTCGGCGATCATGAACAATATCGGCGCGCTGGCGCTGCTGATGCCGGCGGCGCTGCAGTCGGCGGCCAAGATCAAGCGCTCGCCCGCCGTGATCCTGATGCCGCTGTCGTTCGGCTCGATCCTCGGCGGGCTGGTCACGCTGATCGGGACGCCGCCCAACATCATCGTTGCCGCGGCGCGGGAGAAATCGTCGGGCACGCCGTTCGCCATGTTCGACTTCACGCCGGTCGGCGCGACGGTCGCCGTGGTCGGCATCGTGTTCGTCGCCTTCGTCGGCTGGCGCCTGATCCCGAAATCCCGGCGCGCCAGGATGTCGCCCGGTGAGCTATTCCAGATCGAGAGCTACGTCAGCGAGGCCGTCGTACCGGACGGTTCGAAAGCCGTCGGCGTGACGCTCTCCGACCTCGACGACAGGGCCGAGGAGAACGACGCGGTCATCCTCGGCCTGATCCGGAACGACCGGCGGATCGATCGGGCGGCGCGGCGCGAGACCGTGCGGGCCGACGACATCCTGATCGTCGAAGCCGATCCCGAAGCGCTCGATGCGGCGTTGCGCGCGCTCGGTCTCCAGCCGGCGGCGCGCCCGGCCCAGGAGGACGGCAAGACCGCGCCGGCAAACCTTGTCGTCGCCGAGGCCGTTGTCCAACCGAGTGCCCGCATCGCTGGGCAGACTGCATCATCGCTTCGGCTCAGGCGGCGCTACGACGTCAGCCTGCTCGCCGTTTCGCGACAGGGCCATCCGTTCCGCGGCCGGCTGCGCTCGTTCCGCTTCCGGCCCGGCGATATCCTGCTGCTCGAGGGCGAGGCGGACAATCTGCCGGAGGCCATCGTGCGCCTCGGCTGCCTGCCGCTTGCCGAGCGACGGCTGCAGATCGGCCAGCCGAGCCGCGCCGGGCTCGCCATTGCGTTGTTCGCGGCCATGATCGTCTGCGCCACCTTGGGGCTGCTGTCGCTGCCCGTCGCGCTGGCCGTCGCGGCCGTGTCGATGGTCGTCCTCAACATCGTGCCGCCTCGGGACATCTACGAGAGCATCGACTGGCCGGTGGTGGTGTTGCTGGCGGCGATGATCCCGATCGGGGCGGCGCTCGATTCCTCGGGCGCCACGCTGCTCGTCGCCAAGGGTCTCGTCGATCTCGCGTCCGGCCATTCGCCGGCGGTCGTGCTGGTTCTGATCCTGGTTGTGACGATGACGCTGTCGGACGTGATCAACAACGCCGCCACCGCCGTCGTCATGGCGCCGATCGGCATCGATGTCGCGCGCCAGCTCGGCGTCAGTCCCGATCCGTTCCTGATGGCCGTCGCGATCGGCGCGAGCTGCGCCTTCCTGACCCCCATCGGCCACCAGAACAACACCCTGATCCTGGGGCCCGGCGGCTATCATTTCGGTGATTATTGGCGCATGGGCCTGCCGCTGGAGATACTGATCGTCGCCGTCAGCACCCCCATGCTGCTCTGGGTGTGGCTGCTCTGAGACCGGCCGTCGATGGCGAGGGCATCGTCCGCGAGGACGAGGTCGCGACAATAGGCGTTTCCAGTAAGTGTCTGTTAAGCCGAAGTTTTTACATTTCTCTGGATTACGAATATTGCCGACGCGAGTCCGTTCTCTCGGGCTCGGAATACGACACGAACGTCGTGATGCCGCGGGTGAAGGCATAACTCCGGGCGACTGTCCCCGCGGTCGTCGGGGCTGGGCCGTGGGATTCAATTGGGCCGCATGAGCCGTATCGTCCGACTTGCCACGTTGATCTGCCTGGTTTCGTGGACCGGCGCGTTCGCGGCCGGCGGTGGCGATGCGGTCGAGTACCGCCTTGGGTCCGGCGACAAGGTCAAGGTCACCGTCTTCGGTCACGACGATCTGTCGGGCCCCTTTCTGGTCGGCGGCACCGGCGACGTTGCGTTGCCGCTGATTGGCAAGGTGCGTGCCGGTGGGCTCACGGCGGCCGAGTTCGAGGCTCGCATCGTCGACGCCCTGAAGCCCGACTATCTCAAGAACCCACGGGTCTCCGTAGAGGTCCTCAACTACCGTCCATTCTATATCATCGGCGAGGTCAAGCGGCCCGGCAGCTACCCCTATGTGAACGGAATGACGGCGGTCAACGCCATCGCGCTGGCCGGCGGCTATACCTACCTCGCCCGGGAAAACAAGATCTTCGTGAAACGCGCCGCCGGTCCCAAGAACGTCAAGCGCCCGGCCGATCACGACACCCTCATCCTCCCCGGCGACGTAATCGAGGTGCCCAGGAGCTACTTCTGAGCCCTCGGTTAACGGAGTGAGGCCTTGCGGTCTGCCGCTCGACGCGGGCGAGTTGACGCTCCGGCGCGCCCATGAATCAAGCATCTAATTTCCCGATAATTAAGATCGATTTCGTAAAATAATCGATTGAAAAATAAAGATTTTATTCTTTTTTCTTAATTCATCATCAATTCAAGAGAGCGACCCTATTTCTCTACCGAGGCGACGTGCAATCGCCCGGCCCGGGGGGATGGGGCAATGCAAGAACTGGCGTTGACGCCGCTGACGTTCGCGTCCGCGCTCGCGGCGCAATACATCATGGACTTCATCGACCGCCATGTGGTCGGGCGTTATTTCGATTGGAAGCATAACGTCGATACGGCGGCCTCGGCGGATGACCGGAAGCGCGACATCAGGAGCCGGAACGGTGCGCGCGGGAACCCCTATATGGCGACGCCGGCGCGCACGCTGCGCAGCATTCTGGCCGCGCTCCGGACGGATCTCTCGGACTTCGTCTTCATCGACGTCGGCTCGGGCAAGGGGCGCGCCATGCTGGTTGCCGCGGAATTTCCGTTTCGCCGGATCCTCGGCATCGAGTTCGCCCGCGACCTGATCTCCGTCGCCATCGACAATGTCCGGCGCTACCGCAATCGGCGGCAGAGATGCCGGGCGATCCTTCCGATTTGCATCGATGCCGAGAATTTCACGATCCCCGACCGGCCTTGCGTCTTCTATCTCTTCAACCCGTTCGATCGCGAACTCACCCGGGCCTTCGTGGCGCGCGCGGCCAGCGCTTTCGGGCGCTACCGGAACAAGATGTATTTCATCCTGTACCATCCGCGCCACGAGGTCGTATTCGAAAGCCAACCGTATTTTCGGCGGGTATCGATGACGCGCGCCAACACGGATGTCTATGCCGTCTACGAGAGCATCGATCCCTCGCGCCAGGGCACGGCGCCGGCCTGATTCCGAGCCCGCTTGATCCACACTGGGCCGTCGTTTAGGTTGGCCCTAGAGACCCTTGGAAACTAGGCGTTTTCTAGGGGTCGTGCATTGTTCAAGTGGTGGTCCGAGACGATGAAGTTTACCGGAACCGATACCTATATCGCGACCGACGATCTGATGACGGCTGTCAACGCGGCGGTCACGCTGCAACGCCCGCTGCTGGTCAAGGGCGAGCCCGGCACCGGCAAGACGCTGCTGGCCGAGGAGGTCGCGCGCTCGCTCGACATGCCGTTCCACGAATGGCACATCAAGTCGACCACCAAGGCGAACCACGGGCTCTACGAGTACGACGCGGTCTCGCGGCTGCGCGATTCGCAGCTCGGCGACGATCGCGTCCAGGACATCGCCAACTACATCAAGCGCGGCATGCTGTGGGAGGCCTTTACCTCCGATAAGACCGCCTTGCTATTGATCGACGAGATCGACAAGGCCGACATCGAGTTCCCCAACGATCTGTTGCGCGAACTCGACCGCATGGAGTTCTACGTCTACGAAACCCAGGAGACGATCCGGGCGCACAACCGACCGGCCGTCATCATCACGTCGAACAACGAGAAGGAGCTGCCGGACGCGTTCCTGCGCCGCTGCTTCTTCCACTACATCCGCTTTCCCGAGCGCGACACCATGGAGCGCATCGTCCGCGTCCACTTCCCCGACATCAAGAAGACGATGGTCAAGGAGGCGATGGAGGTCTTCTTCTCGATCCGCGAGGTCCACGGCCTCAAGAAAAAGCCGTCCACCTCGGAGCTGTTGGACTGGATCAAGCTGCTGCTGGCCGAGGACATCCCGCCCGAGGTGCTGCGCGAAGACTCCTCCAAGGCGATCCCCCAGCTCTATGGCGCGCTGCTGAAGAACGAGCAGGACGTCCACATGTTCGAGCGCCTCGCCTTCCTGTCGCGGCGGCAAGGCGGCTGAGCGGGGGAGCCCGCAATGTTTACCGACTTCTTCTATCAGCTGCGACAGGCCCGCATCCCGGTCACCATTCGCGAGTACTTGATGATGCTGGAGGCGATGGAGAAGGGCGCCGCCGGCATCAGCGTCGACGAGTTCTACGTCCTCGCGCGCTCCGCCATGGTCAAGGACGAGAAGTTCTTCGACACCTACGACAAGGTGTTCGCCAATTTCTTCAAGGGCGCCATGAACGCGACCGAATCGCTGCTCGACAAGGTGATTCCGGAGGAGTGGCTCCGCAGCCTGGCGGAACGGGTGTTCGACCAGCAAGACCTCGAAAAGCTCGAGGCCATGAGCTTCGAAGAGCTGATGGACGAGCTCACCAAGCGTCTGCAGGAGCAGCAGGGCCGGCACGAGGGCGGCAACCGCTGGATCGGCACCGGCGGCACCTCGCCGTTCGGCAATGCCGGGCGCAACCCTGCCGGCGTGCGCATCGGCGGCGAGGGCGGCGGCAAGAGCGCCACCAAGGTGTGGGAGAAACGCGAGTTCAGGAGCCTCGACGGCGACCTCCAGCTCGGCACACGGAACTTCAAGATCGCGCTCCGCCGGCTCCGCAAGTTTGTCCGCGACGGCGCCGAGGACGAGTTCGACCTCGACGGCACCATCCGCGCCACCGCCGACAACGCCGGCTGGCTCGACATCCGCATGCGGCCCGAGCGCAAGAACCGCATCAAGGTGCTGCTGTTCATCGACATCGGCGGCTCGATGGACTCACATGTGCGCGTCTGCGAGGAGCTGTTTTCGGCCGCCCGCGACGAGCTCAAGCACCTCGAATACTACTACTTCCACAATTTCCTCTACGAGCGGGTATGGCGCGAGAACCGGCGCGGCTACAACGAGTGGATCCCGACCTGGGAGATCCTCAACACCTACGGCCCGGACTACAAGGTGATCGTGGTCGGCGACGCCACCATGAGCCCCTACGAGATCACCGAGATCGGCGGCTCGATCGAGCACTGGAACGAGGAGCCGGGCGAGCTCTGGCTGCGCCGTCTCCTAGAGTTCTACCCCGACGCCGCGTGGCTCAACCCGGTGCCGCCCGAGCGCTGGATGCGGACACCTTCCGTCCGCATCAGCCAGCAGATCATGGCGGGACGGATGTTCCCGCTGACCTATGACGGCCTCGACGACGCCATGAAGATGCTGCGCAAGGGCAATCTGGCGCTGTCGCGGGTTTGATGGCCCTTGCACGTCCCGGCGAGGGCGCGCCTCGGCGTATTGCAAATGTTTGATTTCACCCGAAACGTTGCCCCGACGGCATCGTATTAGTTCGAGCTTGCAGGTGCGGAACGGATGATCCTCATCACCGCGCCATCGATCCGGCCGAGAAACCGGTTCAGGCGCGGTTGCTCGAGGGCCATCGCGCTGTAGAGACTGAGCATATCGAACCGAACGGTTGGCGCGCAAACGCCGATAAGCGCCGTTTTCAGGATCCGCCTTAGCGGGCGCCACACGATAAGGCGGTCGAACCACCACGGCGAGCCAAGCGTGGTGACGACCAGGCAGTGCTTCAACCCGCCGAGCCTCGCGGTGATGCGGCCACCCGGCTCGGTTGGGTGATCGAAGGCGATGCCGGGTGCCCAGACCCGGTCGAACCAGCCCTTCAGCAGCGCCGGCAAGCCGAACCACCAGGTCGGGAAAACCAGGACCAGGATCTCGGCGCGCTGGAGCGCCGCGATCTGCTCGCCGAGCGCGGAGGCATCGAATTCACCGGTGAAGTATCCGCGGCGCTCCGCCGCCGACAGCGGGGCGGCGAATTCACTTTCATAGAGGTCCAAGTGTTCGACCTCGATCGGGTGGCCCGCAAAGCCCTGTTTGACCCGAGCAACCAGATGGTTGCACAGGCTGTCGGCCAGCGGGTGGCAGGAAACCAGCAGGCACCGGCGCCCGCTGTTCGAAAGGCTCTCGGTCATGGTCGAACCTGCGCGTTGACCGCGGGATTCTATGCGCGGATCGGAGCCGAGTCCATTGGGACTGAACGTCGGCGCTGGATCATGAGCGAGGGACCACCCGACCGAGGCCTCGGAAATCGGCATCGCCCCGGTGAGGGCTCGGCATCAATGAGACCCGGAATGATGCCAACGGTGTCGCCGTTTACAGGAACAACTGTTCGCCCTTGATGTTCTTGTAGAGCCCGGCGACGTATTCGCCGTAGCCGTTGTACAGCAGCGTCGGTACCCGCTTGCCGGTGCCGAGCAGCTTCTCCGTCGCCTGGCTCCAGCGCGGGTGTGGCACCGTTGGATCGACGTTGGAGATGAAACCGTACTCGCGCGGCGCCAGCTTGTTCCAGAAAGTGGCCGGCCGCTTCGCCATCAGTTCGATCCTGACGATCGACTTGGGCGACTTGTATCC
>PVBE012664431.1_pt1 | contig 18113 bp, 13 predicted proteins | sample 1631181 | NCBI WGS metagenome assembly PVBE01 (sample SAMN08397723, study PRJNA350692) | Marine metagenome, whole genome shotgun sequencing project. | isolation source: water | place: Pacific Ocean | collected 2012-04
CCCTGGGGTCCGCCGTGCACGTCCAGGACGTCGTCCAGAGTGAGCCACTCGGGCGGCGTGACCAGGCCCATGTAGGCGCGGTAGCTGGTCGCGCTGGATTCGTCCGGCAGGGCCACCTGGCCCGCCTTCACCGAGTTGAGGTGGAGGTGCGCGGTGACGTGGCGGAGGTGGTCTGCGCGGGAAACGACCTGTTCCGTGCGCTGCGCTGCGAAGAGCGGCCCCTCCCCGTTGCAGAGCCCATCAAAGCGCCGGCAGTAGGAGCCCTCCAGGTGCCGGATGCCTTCGGACAGCTCCTCGGCGGCGGCCCTGACGAGCAGGTGGTAGTGGCTCGGCATCAGCGCGTAGGCGTGCACCTCGACGTGGGCCCGTCCGCACAGCTCTCCAAGGAGCGCCAGGAAGGCCTGGCCGTGGGCGATGGAGGGGAAGATCGTCTCTCGGCCGGCGCCGAAGTTGATGGCGTGATGCCAGGCGAGCTGACCATCTGCTCTGAATTCACGAGGCATGGACAAGCCTGGCACCGCGGCCCCGGGGCGTCAAATCCGCCTGTCCTACTCCGGGAAGGGGTAGGTGGAGAAGAGCTCGGCGTCCTCTCCCGACGCGCTGGCGGTGAGCATCAGCTCGCGGGCGGCGCCGGACCCCTCCACAGTGTAGCAGTGCTGCACCGGGCCCTTGCACTCGTAGCGCTCGTCGCCACCGTCCCAGGTCAGGTCGTACCCGCACACGGGGCAGCCCGGCGCGGCGGATGCGGCCGCCGGCGACGCGGCCTCCACGGCGGCGGCGCCCGGCGTCAGGGGGTAGGTGGAGAAGAGCTCAGCGTCCTCACCCGAGCTGGAGGCCGTGAGCATCAGCTTGCGCGCGCCGTCCTCCTGCTCGATGGTGAAGCAGTGCTCCACGGGGCCCTCGCACTCGTAGCGCTCGTCCCCTGGATCCCAGGTCATGGCGGCGCCGCATACGGGGCACACGACGGCTGGCTGATCGGTCATGGCGGTCTCCTGCTTGTCTGCTAAGAACAGTCTGCGCTGTACATTGTGTCCCGCACCATGACACGCCAAACCAACGGTTGACAACCCGACGGAGGCTGGGCTCAGATCTCGGCACCCCACGACCCCCGCAGAGGAGAGAACCATGTCACTGTACGAAGGCCTGAAACCCGAGCTGCTCTGGAAACACTTCGCCGCCCTGGCCAACATCCCCCGCTGCTCCAAGAACGAGGCCGCCGCCGCCCAGTACGTCAAGGACTGGGCCGCCGGCAATGGCTTCGAGGTCAGCGTGGACGACAGCGACAACGTGTTGGTGCGCGTGCCGGGCACGGCGGGGCTTGAGTCCGCGCCGGCGGTGGTGCTCCAGGGGCACCTGGACATGGTGGGCGAGAAGGACTCCGACTCCCCCCACGACTTTGACAAGGACCCGATCCCGGTGAAGATCGAGGGCGACTGGATCACCGCCGAGGGCACCACCCTGGGCGCGGACAACGGCGTGGGCCTCGCGGCGTCGCTGGCCGTGGGAGAGGACCCCGACGCGGCCCACGGCCCCCTGGAGCTGCTGTTTACCGTGGACGAGGAGACCGGCCTCACCGGCGCCCAGGGCCTGCAGGCCGGGTTCGTCACCGGCAAGACCATGCTCAACCTCGACTCCGAGGAGGAGGGGGCGGTCTACGTCGGCTGCGCCGGCGGCTCGGACACGGTCATCGAGCTGCCGTTGACGCGGGAGGCCGCCGCGGGCGAGGCGGTGGCGGTGAAGGTCAGCGGCCTGCGCGGCGGGCACTCGGGCCTGGACATCAACACCGGCCGCGGCAACGCCATCCAGCTGCTGGCCTGGTACCTCACGCGGCTCAGGGGCGAGACCGACTTCGCCCTGGTGGCCTTCTCGGGCGGCGACAAGCACAACGCCATCCCCCGGGAGGCCACGGCCACGGTGCTGCTGTCCGACGGCGGCAAGGCCGCTGCCGAGGCGGTGCTGGCCGCCACTCTGGCCGACGCCAGGACCATCCTCGGCGGCAGCGACGCCGGCGTGGACATGGAGCTGGGCGCGGGCGAGGGCGGCGACGCGTTGACCGCGGGCTCCCGCGACGCCTTCCTCGACCTGGTGCTGGCGATGCCCCACGGCGTGCTGGCCATGAGCCAGGCCGTCGACGGCCTGGTGGAGACCTCCACCAACCTGGCCGTGGCGCGCATCGAGGCGGACAGCGCCCGCATGGAGGAGAGCACCCGCAGCTCGGTGATGCCTGCCCTGGCCATGGCGCAGCAGGGCCTCTTCGCCCTGGCCCGCGGGGCCGGCGCCACGCCGTCGACCCACGGCGGCTACCCCGGCTGGCAGCCGAACATGGACTCCGAGGTGCTCAACAAGACCCGCGCCGTGCACGAGGAGCTCTTCGGCAAGGTGCCCGAGGTCAAGGCGATCCACGCCGGGCTGGAGTGCGGCATCATCGGCGAGAAGATGGGCGGCATGGACATGATCTCCTTCGGCCCCGAAATCCAAAACCCCCACTCGCCGTCCGAGTGCATGAAGATCAGCACGGTGGCGCCATTTTACAACCTGCTCAAGGGCGTGCTTTCAGCGCTGGCGCGCTGAGGCTGTTAGCTGTTAGCTATTGGCTATTAGATTCTTGCCAATGGACGTCACCATGACACCACAAACTCAGCCCACGGGCGGCGGCTAATGGCCAAGACCTTGATCGGCGTCGTCTCCGACACCCACGGCCTCGTGCGCCGGGAGCTGCTGCAGCTGCTGGAGGGCGTGGACCTGATCATCCACGCCGGTGACGTGTGCAAGCCCTATGTGCTCGAGGAGCTGGAGGCGGTGGCCCCGGTGAAGGCCGTGCTCGGCAACATGGACGGCCACCCGCTGAACCTGCGCCTGCGGGCCACGGAGGTGGTGGAGATCGGCGGCGTGATGATCTACGCCCTGCATGACCTGCGGCGCCTGACCCTCGATCCGGCCGTGGCCTCCATGGCCGTGGTGATCCATGGCCACACCCACCGCCCCGACGTCTACCGCGAGGGCGGCGTGCTCTATCTCAATCCGGGCAGCGCCGGCCACCGCCGCAGCGCCCCGCCCTCGTTCGCGTTGCTGCATATCGAGGACGGCGAGCTGCGGCCGGAGATCAAGGTGCTCTCCGAGGACTAGGGCTACTGCTTCAAGCTGTAGATCTTGCCGTCGAAGGCCGTGATGTATAGCTCGCCGGCGTGATCCTCGCCGAAGGACGAGATCTTGAGCGTCGTCTTCTTGATCAGGCTGTTCTTCGGCTTGGGCAGGCCGTCATAGTCCAGACGCCAGACCTGGCCGTGGATGAAGTCGGCGTAGATGTAGGCGCCCTTCAGCGCCGGGGCGCGCTTGCCCCGGTAGACGTATCCGCCGGTGATCGACAGACCGCTTTTGAGCTGGTAGTCCCAGACGGGGAGCTCCAGGCCGGCCTTGTTGCAGCCCTTGGGGGGCATGAAGCAGTGGCTGCCCTCCATGGTGTTCCAGCCGTAGTTGCCGCCCTTCTTGACGATGTCGATCTCCTCCCAGAGGTCCTGCCCCACGTCGCCGACCCAGAGGCGCTTCTTCGAATCGAAGGAGAAGCGCCAGGGGTTGCGCATGCCGTAGGCGTAGATCTCTTCGCGGTAGCCGGAGGTGTTGCCGGCGAAGGGGTTGTCCTTGGGGATGCCGTAGGCCTTGCCCGCGGCCGGCTTGTCCACGTCGATGCGGAGGATGTTGCCGAGCAGGGTCTTGCGGTTCTGGCCGTGGCCCTGGGGGTCGCCGCCCGCGCCGCCGTCGCCCACGCCGACGTAGAGGTAGCCGTCGGGCCCGAACTCCACCTGGCCGCCGTTGTGGTTGCCGTGGGGCTGGGCGAAGGTCAGCAGCTGCTTTTCGCTCTTGTCGTCGCCCTTGTTCGGGTCTGCGGCGCTGACCTTGAAGCGGGCCACCACGGTGCGATCGGGCTTGCTGGCGGTGTAGTTGACGTAGAACAGGCCGTTGGTCTTGTAGGACGGGTGGAAGGCCAGGCCGAGCAGGCCCTCCTCCCACTCCGTGGCGTCCACCCGCTTGCGGATGTCGAGGAAGACCTTGGCCGCGGCCACGGCCGGGTCGTTGTTGAAGACCAGGATGCGGCCGTCCTGCTCCACCACGAACAGGCGCTTGGTGCCGTCGCCGGCGTCGGTGATGAACAGGGGCTTGCTGAATTTCAGCTTGGCGAAGGCCTGGTAGATCTGCACCGGCCCGGTGGGCAGATCCGGTGTCGAGGCCTTGTCCGCCGGCGAGGGCTTGTCCGCCGGCGGCGGCTTGTCGGCCGGCTGGGGCTTGTCTGCCGGTGAGGGCTTGTCCGGGATGGCAGGGCGATCCGGAGCGGGGCGGTCGGGGGTAGTGCGGTCCACCAGGGGCCTGTCCAGTCGGGCGTCCACGACGCCGGAGCAGGAGCCCGGGGTTTTGCAGTCGTCGGTGCAGCTGGCCGAGGTGCCCACCACGGCCAGCGCCACGGCGGCCACCATGTGCGTACTTTTCATGGCTCTCCTCCATTGTGTCGGCTGAAGAAAAGATAGCGCCCTCTGGTCGGCGGGCCAGCGCGGTTGCCGCGACCTCGCGGTGGGCGTAGCATTATGCAATCCAACATCAGCGAGAGAGAAAGATGAAGATCCTGTATGGAGTGGTGGGCGAGGGAATGGGCCACGCGACGCGCAGCTGCGTCATCCTGGACCACCTGCTGGGCCGCGGGCACGAGGTGATGGTGGTGGTCTCGGGCCGGGCCCACGGCTTCCTCAAGGAGCGGTTCGCGCCTCGCCGGCGCATCACGATCCAGGAGATCGGCGGCTTCCACCTGGAGTTCGAGGGCAACAAGCTGGACCTGGCCGAGACGGTGCTGGCCAACCTGGAGCAGGCCCCCGAGCGGCTGCTCTCCAACCTCGGCGTCTACCTCAAGCTCGGCGTCAAGGGCTACGAGGCCGACGCGGTGATCAGCGACTACGAGTCCTGGGCCTATCTGTACGGGCTGAACCACATGCTGCCGGTGATCAGCATGGACAACATGCAGGTGCTCAACCGCTGCGATCACGAGATCGACGTCACCGACCTGGAGAGCATCGACTTCAAGCTGGCCAAGCTGGCGGTGAAGGTGAAGCTGCCCGGCGCCTACCACTACCTGGTGACCAGCTTCTTCTTCCCGCCGGTGGAAAAGGAGCGCACCACGCTGGTGCCGCCGATCCTGCGGCCCGAGGTCCTCGCCGCCAAGCACGAGCCGGGGGACCACATCCTGGTCTACCAGACCGCGGCGACCAACGAGGCGCTGATTCCGGTGCTGCAGACCCTGCCCTACGAGTTCCGCCTCTACGGCATGCGGCGGGATGGCCAGGAGAAGAACGTCACGTTGCGCGATTTTTCCCAGGAGGGCTTCATCGAGGATCTGCGCACGGCCAAGGCGGTCATCGCCGGGGGCGGCTTCTCGCTGATGAGCGAGGTGACCTACCTCAAGATCCCGATGCTGTCGCTGCCCATCGAGGGCCAGTTCGAGCAGCAGCTCAACGCACGCTACCTGGAAAAGCTCGGCTACGGCATGTTCGCCGACGACCTGGACGCCGACGTCATCTCACGCTTCCTGGAGAACACCGCGGCCTACGAGGATGCCCTGGCCAGCTACCCCTCCCAGGACAACTCCATGACCTTCCGTTGCCTGGACGAGCTGCTGGAGCGGGCGGCCAACGAGGAGCCGCGCCCGTCGCGCCTGGAATGCCCGGCCATGGGTAAGTGGGAGGGGTAGGATCCTGGTCACCACTTCTTCTTGCCCGGCGGCCGCTCGATGACCTTCTTCACCTCGAACTGGTCGGTCCAGACCACCTTGGAGGTGCGCACGTCGGTCACCTCGAGGGTCATGGTGTAGGCGCGGTTCTCCCGGCCCTTGCGGACGTCGCTGATGCTGGTCATCCAGCCGCCGACGATGTAGTCCGCGGTGAGGGCGGCGGTCGGGGGCGCTGCCCCCTTTGCCCGCTCGAAGCGGACCGCCGCGGCGGCGCCGCCTGCGGCCAGCAGCCGCAGCTTGCCGGACTCGACCATGGCCTGGCGCAGCTGATTCTTCAGGCGCGCGGTGTTGATCTGCTCCGAGGTGCGGTTGCGGATCGGGTAGAGCCGCACCGCGGGCTTGCGGCCCTTCTTGGCGGCGAAGCCGGCGAGGGTCGCGCTGGACAGCATCTTCGGCACCAGGGCCCCGATGGCGTTTTTGGCGTCGGCGTCGCTCCAGTTGCCCGACAGGTCCACCATCGGCGCGGCGGGGTCCACCTTGGTCACCTTGACCGCTGGCCTCGACGCCGGCGCCGGTGCGGGCGCGGGCCTGGCCGCGGGTGCGGTCGTCCGGCACCCCGCGGTCAGGGCGAGCAGGGAGAGGATCCAGGCAGCGCATACGTATCTGTTAGAGTAGGTTTCCATGGAAGCTCCGCGTTCTCTTGTGACAGAGAGAGGGTAGCGTGAGTCTCCACACCGGTTCAAACTCAATCCCCGCGGGAGGCGGTATGCGAAGAGCCCTGTTGATCGTGACCTCCATGTTTTTTCTGGTGCCGGCCTGCCGCTGCGGCCAGGACAAGAAGAGCCCGGATCGGGGCCAGGCCAAAACGGACGCGGGCGCCGCCGGGGCCGTCAAGAAGGCGACCAAGCCCGGCGCGGGGCTCAGCTTCCGCCTGGCGGAGGGCGAGGTCCAGGGGCGCGCCGAGCGGGGCGCCTTCACCCGGGGCAAGGCGCTGCCCGACGCCGAGGCGCAACGGCTGCTGGCGCGGCTCAAGGCGCCGGCCGTCAAGAAAGACGACGTCAAGGCCTTCGCCCTGCGCAAGCGGAGCAAACCGGCCCCGCGCAAGGGCGCCACCATCAAGTCGATCTTCCCGCCGCCCGCCAAGCCCGCCGTCCCCACCGTCAAGGGACCGGGGAAGCTGTCCGTGCTGCGCTTTTCGCCGGAGGGCAAGGTGCCCCTGGCGCCGAACCTGTCGGTGACCTTCTCCCAGCCGATGATCGCTGTCAGCTCCCACGCCGACTCCATCGCCCGCGGGGTGCCCGTGAAGCTGAGCCCGGCGGTGAAGGGCGCGTGGCGCTGGGTCGGCACCCGCACCCTGCTGCTGCAGCCGAAGGTCCGCTTCGCCATGGCCACCACCTACCGCGCCACGGTGCCGGCGGGCACCGCCTCGGCCCGCGGTGCCAAGCTGGGCAAGGAGAAGGTCTGGACCTTCACCACGCCGGCGCCGCGGCTGCAGCGCCGTTCGCCGTCCTACGGTCCCCAGCGGCGGGACGTGATGCTCTTCTGCGCCTTCGACCAGAAGATCGACCCCGCCGCCGTGCTCAAGACCATCACCCTCGAGGGGGACGGGGATCGCCACGCCCTGCGGCTGGCGCGCCCCGCCGAGGTGGAGCAGGACAAGGTCGTGGCGCGGCTGGCCAAGGGCGCCACCGCCGGGCGCTGGCTCGCCTTCCGCGCCGCCAAGCGGCTCCCCGCGGCCACGCGCTTCACCGTCACCGTGGGCCCGGGCACGCCGTCGGCCGAGGGACCGCTGAAGACCACCGACAAGCAGACCTTCTCCTTCAAGACCTACGGGCCGCTGAAGGTGGTCAAGCACGGCTGCAGCTGGCGCAAGGAGTGCCCGCCCATGCGCCCCTTCCGCGTGCGGTTCAACAACCGGCTGGACGCCAAGGCGTTTTTGCCCAAGCGGCTGTCCATCCAGCCCAAGCTGCCGGACCACAAGGTCCGCGTCATGGGCAACATGCTCTACATCCACGGGGCGACCAAGGGGCGCACGACCTACACCGTGGTGATCCCCGCCGAGATGACCGACGTCTACGGCCAGCAGCTCGGCACGCCGCGCATCCTGACCTTCCGCACCACCAAGGCGCGGCCGCGGCTCTTCTCGCCGGGGAGGCCGCTGATGGCCCTGGACCCCGACGGCAAAAAGAGCATGCGCGTCTACTCGGTCAACCACGACCGGCTCGACCTGCGCGTCTACGCCGTCAAGCCCGAGCAGTATGCCGAGTTCCGCGCCTTCATGCGCGACGGCATGCGCCAGCCGACCCCTCGCACGCCGCCGGGGACGCTGCGCGTGCACCGCACCCTGCGCCCCAAGGGCGACGCCGACGCGGTGGTCGAGACCCACATCGACCTGCGCCCCTACCTGAACAAGGGCCGGGGCAACCTGGTGGTGCTGGTGCGCCAGGATCCGCTGCCGGTCAAGCCTTACAAGCGGCAGTACGTGGCCCGCTGGATCATGTCCACGGAGCTCGGGCTGGACGCCTTCGTGGACCACGGCCGCATGCTGGCCTGGGTCACCCGCCTGCGCGACGGCGCGGCGGTGGCCGGGGCCAAGGTCGCCCTGGCGCCCGGCAGCCCGACGATGACCACCGGCAAAGACGGCCTGGCCGTGATCCCGCTGCCGGCCGGACCGAGCACCAGGAGCCGCGTGCTGTGGGCCAGCGCCGGCGGCGACCTGGTGTTCCTGCCGGACACCACATCCTACTGGTCATGGTCAGGGTGCGGGCACCGCGGCGGATCCCGCTGGACCCGGCGCGCCCCCCCCGGGGAGCAGCTGCGCTGGTACGTCTTCGACGACCGCAAGCTCTACCGCCCCGGCGAGACCGTGAATATCAAGGGCTGGGTGAGGTTCGTCCACATGGGCAGCCGCGGGGGGCTGCGGCTGCCAAAACGGGGCAAGCTGCGCTACCGGGTCATGGGGCCACGGAGCAACAAGATCGCCGCGGGCCACACCGACCTCGGTCGGCTGGGCGGCTTTGACATCAAGGTGAAGCTGCCGAAGAACGTCAACCTCGGCCGCGCCCGGGTCGAGCTCACCGCCGAGCAGGCGACCACCGGCGGCCGCACCCACTGGCACCGCTTCCGCGTGCAAGAGTTTCGGCGGCCGGAGTTCGAGGTCTCGGCCAAGGCCAGCGGCGGCCCGCACCTGCTGGGCGGCCAGGCGCAGCTGTCAGCCACGGCGCGCTACTTCGCCGGCGGCGGGCTGCCCGACGCCAAGGTCAGCTGGTATGTCAGCGCCTCGCCCGGCTCCTTTGTGCCGCCCAAGCAGAGCGGCTACACCTTCGTCGGCTGGAGCCCGGGCTGGTACCGCTACCGGCCGCGGCCCGCCACGGCCCACCAGCGCTTCACCGGGCGCACCGACGCCAAGGGCACGCACCGGCTGCGGGTGCACCTCGACGGCGCTGACCCGCCGCGGCCCATGAGCGTCATGGCCCGGGCCACGGTGCAGGACGTCAACCGTCAGACCTTCTCCACCAGCGCCAGCTTCCTGGTGCACCCGGCCAGCCACTACGTGGGGCTCAAGACCAAGCGCTACTTCGTGCGCAAGGGCCAGCCCCTGGAGGTGGACGCGGTGGTCGCGGACCTGGACGGAAAGCGCGTGGCCGGCAGCGCCATCGCCATGACCGCCGTGCGCCTGGAGAGCCGCTGGGACATGGGCAAGTACGTGCGCGAGGAGAAGGATCCGCAGCCGTGCGCCGTGACCTCGGCGCTCAAGGAGGACGCGCGCTGCACCTTCAAGACCCCCGTGGGCGGCACCTACCTCATCCGCGCCACGATCAAGGACGCCAAGGGACGCGCCAACCGCACCGAGATGACCCGCTGGGTCAGCGGTGGGCAGCAGCGCCCGCGCCAGCGCAGGGTGGCGGTGGAGTCGGTGCGCCTCATCGCGGACCGCGACCGCTACCAGCCCGGCGACACCGCCGAGCTGCTGGTGCTGCCGCCGTTTTCCCCGGCCGAGGGGCTGATGACCGTGCGGCGAGCGGGCATCATCCACCGCCAGCGCTTCAGCATCAAAAAGGCCGGCGGGTCGATGGTGCTCAAGGTGCCGATCAAGGAGTCCCACCTGCCGGCGCTCAATGTACAGGTCGACCTGGTGGGCTCGGCGCCGCGGCTCAACGAGCAGGGCCAGCCCCAGCCGAAGCTGCCGCGGCGGCCGGCCCTGGCCCGGGGCAGCACGAACCTCAGCGTGCCGCCGCTGCAGCGCAAGCTGTCGGTGGAGGTCAAGCCCGGCCGGGCGAAGCTGGAGCCCGGGGGCAAGACCAACATCACGGTGGTGCTGCGGGACGCCAAGCAGCGGCCGGTGCCCGATGGCGAGGTGGCCATCGTGGTGGTGGACGAGGCAGTGCTGGCCCTCACGGGCTACAAGCTGTGGGATCCGCTCAACACCTTTTATCCCTTCCGCAGCGCCGGGGTCAGGGACCACCACATGCGGCCGCTGGTCACCCTGGCCGACGTTAAGGCGCTGATCAAGGCGACGGTCGCGCAGCAGTCCATTATCCGCCAGGGAGGGGTGGGCGGCGCCCTGGGCAACCAGCCAGCAGGCGGCGAGGCAGACGACCGCGGCGCGGCGGACGAGGAGGCGCTCGCCTCGCGGCTGGCCGGGCTGAAGCCAGCGCCCTCACCGGCCAGGCGCAGCCGGGCCAAGGGCAAGCGCGGCGGCCGGGCGGCGGCGCCCATCGCCCTGCGCAAGGACTTCTCCGCCCTGGCCCTCTTCGCGCCGGCCGTGCGCACCGACGGCGCGGGCCGGGCGGTGGTGGATTTCAAGCTGCCGGACAACCTCACCCGCTATCGGATCTGGGCCGTGGCCGTGGCCACCGAGCGCCTCTACGGCAAGGGCGAGGCCACGGTCACCGCGCGCAAGCCGCTGATGGTGCGCCCCTCGGCGCCGCGCTTCCTCAACTTCGGCGACCGCTTCGAGCTACCGGTGGTGGTGCAGAACCAGACCGACCAGCCGCTGCCGGTGAAGGTGGCCGTGCGCGCCACCAACGCCACCATGGTGCAGGGGCAGGGGCGGTCGCTCACCGTGCCGGCCAACGACCGGCTGGAGGTCCGCTTCCCCGCGGCCGCCGCCCGGCCCGGCACGGCGCGCTTTCAGATCGTGGCGTCGTCGGGCACCTTCGCTGACGCGGCCGAGATCTCGCTGCCGGTGTGGACGCCTGCCACCACCGAGGCCTTCGCCACCTACGGCACGGTGGACCGGGGGGCCACGGTGCAGCCGGTGAAGATGCCCCCCGGCGTGGTGCCCACCTTCGGCGGCCTGAACATCACCACCTCGTCCACCCAGCTGCAGGCGCTGACCGACGCGGTGCTCTACCTGGTCTCCTATCGCTTCGAGTGCTCGGAGCAGCTGTCGTCACGGCTGCTGGCGGTGGCGGCGCTCAAGGACGTGCTGGCGGCCTTCTCCGCCCCGGGCCTGCCGCCGCCAGCGAAGATCCTCGCCGCGGTGAAGCGGGACATGACCCGACTGCAGCGGCTGCAGAACTCCGACGGCGGCTTCGGTTTCTGGCGGCAGGGCCAGCGCTCCTGGCCTTTCCTCAGCGCCCACGTGACCCACGCCCTGGCGCGGGCCAAGGCCAAGGGCTTCGCCGTGCCGCCCCGCACGCTGCAGCGCGCTGTCAACCACCTGCGCAACATCGAGCGGTACATCCCTCACTGGTATAGCGCCGCGGCCCGGCGGGCCGTCATCTCCTACAGCCTGTACGTGCTCAACGTGGCTGGCCACCGCGACGTGGCCAAGGCCAAGCGGATCTTCGGCCGGCTGAAGAAGGGCAAGCAGAAGGTGCCGCTGGAGGCCGTGGCCTGGCTCTACCCTGTGCTCTCGGGCCAGAGCGAAGCCGCCGCCGAGGTGGGCTTCATCCGCAAGCTGCTGCGCAACCGGGTCTCCGAGACCGCGGCCACGGCGCAGTTTTCCAGCTCCTACGGCGACAGCGGTTACCTGGTGATGCACTCCAGCCGCCGGGTGGACGCCCTGCTGCTGGAGGGGCTCATCGTCGACCAGCCCAAGAGCGACCTCATCGTCAAGCTGGTGCGCGGGCTGCTCGGCCACCGCAAGCGCGGGCGCTGGGGCAACACCCAGGAGAACGCCTGGGTCCTGCTGGCCCTGGACCGCTACTTCCGCACCTACGAAAAGGTCACGCCCAACTTCGTCGCCCGGGCCTGGCTGGGCGACCGCTTCGCCGGCCAGCACGCCTTTCGCGGACGAAGCACCGAGCGTAAGCTCATCGCCGTGCCGATGCAGCAGCTGGCCGCGCTCAAGGCGGCCGACCTGGTGCTGGCCAAGAAGGGCGCCGGGCGGCTGTACTACCGCGTGGGCCTGCGCTACGCGCCGTCGGACCTCAAGCCGCCGGCCGCCAGCCACGGCTTCACGGTGCGGCGGCGCTACGAGGCGGTGGACAAAAAGGGTGACGTGCGACGAGACGGCGACGGCACCTGGCGCATCAAGGCCGGCGCCCGGGTGCGGGTGAGCCTGACGCTGGTGGCCCCGGCGCGACGCTACCACGTGGCCCTGGTGGACCCGCTGCCCGCGGGCCTGGAGCCGATCAACGCCGGACTGCTGGGCGCCGACAGGACCCCCGGCGCGGCCAAGCCGCGGCCGCGCCCCAGGTCCCGCGGTCGCGGCCGCGGCTGGCACTACTGGCGCTGGATGTGGCGCGGCACCTGGTACGAGCACACCAACATGCGGGACGAGCGGGTGGAGGCCTTCACCTCGCTGCTCTGGCCCGGCGTGCACAGCCACAGCTACACGGCCCGGGCCACCACGCCTGGCACCTTCGTGGTGCCGCCGCCCAAGGCCGAGGAGATGTACCACCCCGAGACGTTTGGCCGGGGCGCGGGAGACAGGGTGGTGGTGGAGGAATAGGAACCAGGAACCAGGAAAGGGGAATGAGGTAGACTTGTCCCCATCATGCAGATTAGACGCACAGTCCCGCTTGTCCTCCTGCTCATGACGGCCTGCGATGAGGATGCACCCTCCGGCACAGACATGCTGCTGAATGACATGGCGGCGGACCTGACCGTCGGCGATTCAAAGTTCCCGCCGGACGGCAAGATCGCCCCCGATGGCAAGGTGGCGCTCGACGCCAAGGTGACGCCCGACGCCAAGGTCGCGCCCGACGCCAAGCTCACGCCCGACGCCAAGGTCACGCCCGACGCCGAGGTCACGCCCGACGCCGCGGTGAAGAAGACCACCTTCGTGGCCGTGACCTTCAACACCGGCACCTCGGAGCAGATGGGCCACGACCTGCCGCCCGCCGACGGCTACACCTCGGCCCACGCCAAGCTCTCGGACACGTACTACGGAGACGGTCTGGCCTGGGTCAAGGCGGTCACCGCCACCAAGATGTTTCTGGCCAAGGTCAAGCCTGACGTCATCGCGTTTCAGGAGATCTTCTATTCGGCGGAGTGCGCCAAGATCCCCAAGAGCGCGCACAAGGACTTCATCTGCGCCACCTGGAAGAAGGGCGACCCCACGGTGGCCAACCTGGTGCTCGGCGCGGGCTTCCAGGTGGCCTGCCACCCGGGCAAGCCGGACAAGTGCGCGGCGGTGCGCAAGAGCTTCGGCACCTTCAAGGGCTGCAAGGGCGACTTCTGCCTCAACGGAGGGCTCACCGGCTACCAGATCAAGGACTGCGGCAAGGGCTCGCGGGTGGGTCGCGGGGTGATCAACCTGGTGGGCGGCGGCACCATGACCGTGGTCAGCGTCCACGGCTCTTCGGGCATCGACAAGGACTCCATCAAGTGCCGGGTCAAGCAGTTCGAGCAGGTGTTCAAGAACCTGGGCGACGGCAAGCCCGCGGCCAGCGGCAAGATTAACCTGGTCCTCGGCGACCTCAACACCGACCCCGGCCGCGCCACCTTGCTGGACAAGAGCGCCAAGGAGTGGGCCAAGCACGCGGGGCCTGGCAAAAAGTTCCACTTCCTCTCGGACGTGGGGCTGCTGGCCAAGCCGACCTACGCCGGCCTGTTCAACATCGACCACGCGGTCAGCGACGTGCTCAAGGGCAGCTGCTGGTCCGCCGGCGTCACCGCTGGCCACCCCGACGTGATCAAGGCGGTCTATTTCGACCACAAGCCCCTGGTCTGTACGATCAAGAAGGCCGCCGGCATGCCGTAGCCATCGAGCGGGAAGCGCGCTACGAGGGATCAGCTCACTTGATGGTGCTCGGTGCGGCCCCGCCCCGAAGCAGCAGCTCGTCGAGGGAGAAGCCCACGAAGGCCTGGGCCGGCACCGGCGCCTTGCCCGCGGCCAGCCAGAACTGCCGCCGCTTCGGGTCGAAGACCAGCTGGTAGAGCGCGCCGTTGGTGGCCAGGCTCAGGCCGTCGTCGAAGGTGCTCGACGGGCTCTCCTTCTTGGTGCGCGGGTTGAGCCGGTCGCGCATGACCTTGATCAGGGAAGGCGGGTCCAGCTTGCCGTAGAGCGTGGCCTGGCCCGCGGGCTCCACGAGCTGCTGCAGCCGCTCGCTGCGCAGGCCGGAGCTGTCTGACGTGTCGCGGTCCAGCTTGGACGTCTCCGCCCCGAGGAAGTGGTTGGTGGCGTGCACCACGCCGTCCTTCATGCCACGGACTGCCACCGCCGCCGGCGCCATCTCCAGCGCCGCGGCGTCGCCCTTTTTGCCGTCGGCCACCACGATGACCTCCAGGGTCATGTGGTTGGTCTTGCGCACCATCTCCTTGGCCTCGTCCAGGCTGCGGGCCCGGGCCAGCATCTCGCCCAGCAGCTGCACGTGGCTGCGGCCGGTGAGATCGTTGACCTTGTTGTCCCTGGGGTCGATCTCGTTGGAGGCGATGGAGAGCCCCTCGGCGTTGATGCCCTGGTAGGGCGAGAGGTTGCCCGGGAAGCCGATGACCACGTGGGGGATGCGGTCCCTGGGTTGGCGCACGAAGATCACCGGGTTGTCGAGGATGAAGTCGATGCGCGCCCAGTCCAGAACGCGCGCGTGGTACAGGCGCCCGTCGGGCGTGGCCTTGCCCGTGGCCACCACCTGGCTGCAGCCCGGCGCGATGTCCGGCGCCGTGGGTTTGCCGAAGCGGATGAACTCCGCCACCATGTCGCCGAAGTTGAGCACCAGGCAGTGCTCCTCGGTCCAGCCGATGTCCTTGGCCTCGGCGGCCATGCCGCGGCACTCCTCCAGCAGGTCGGGGTAGGACTGCTTGCGGGCCAGGTCCACCAGCTTGAGCTGGCGGGCCATGGCGAACATGGCCTTGAGCATCACGTCCTGGTCGATGGCGTCGAGGGCCTGTTTGAGCTCCTTGGCCAGCAGGCGGGCGTGCTGCCGCCCCATGTCGTAGGGCGTACCGTGGAGCCAGACGACCTCGTAGATGCCCCGGGTCTCGCGCCGGGCCTCGAGCTGCTCCTCGTCGGAACAAGCGGCGGCCAGCAGCAGGGCGAGACCGACCAGGCTGGCTCGGGTGATGGTGGATGCTTCAGACAATATGCTCTCCGTCGTTGGTGTGTCGGCGGCGCTTGCGCCACCACCAGTAGGCGGCGCCGACCAGCAGCAGCAGCGTCAGCAGGCTCACCGCCGCGCCGATGTACTCCTCCGGGCATACCTCGAATCTGAAAGTGTAGGTCCCCGGGGTGGAGGCGTCCACCGCGATGAGCTGAATCGTTACGCCTTCTGGTCATATGGGCCTAAACTTTTTTATCAGCGCGCGGCCGGCGGGCAGGAGCACCGGCAGGGCCAGGCCCAGCGCCAGCACCAGGCGCACTATCCGCCGCCAGCTCGCGGCAGGCGGCGACGCCCGGTCGGCCCACGGGCGCTGGACGCGGGCCAGGGCGGTCCAGACGACGTAGGCCGCGCCGAGGCAGAGGTAGTGGACCAGCATGGCGAAGCGCGGGTAGTGGATGAAGGCGAAGGACGACGAAAGCCGGTGCAGGCCCACGCCGTCGTAAAAGGAGGACGCGCCCACCGCCAGCAGCATGAAGGCGGGCAGGCCCACCAGCAGCGCGCGCAGGCGGTTGCGCCCAGCGGACGCTGCCAGCGCCACGCGGCGTAGATCACCGCCGCGGCCACTGCCACCAGGCGCAGCCACGGCGCGCCGAGGATCAGGATCAGCGCCAGCGCCAGGATCGCGGCCGCGCCATCACCCGTGGCCTGGAGAAGGGCAAGTCCATCCAGGGTTCAGAATATCAATATTTCTAAAAGTTCGACCAGCGTTCTATGATGCTGGCTCGATGCTCGACTTCGATGCGCTGCCCCTCTGGGCCAACCTGCTCTGCATCCTGGTCACCTTCGTGATCATGGGCAAGGGCGCCCACCTCGTGGTGGAGTCGGCCGCGGTCGTGGCCAGCCGGCTCGGCATCAGCGAGGTGGTCATCGGCCTCACCGTGGTGGCCTTCGGCACCTCGGCGCCGGAGTTTGCCGTGACCCTCATCGCCGCCTATGAGGGCCACGGCAACATCTCGGTGGGTAACATCGTGGGCTCCAACACGTTCAACCTCGGCTTCATCCTCGGCGGCTGCGCGCTGCTCGGCATCGTGCCCACGGACCGGGTGCTGGTGCGGCGGGACGGCCTGGTGCTGCTTGGGGCGGCGGCGGGGCTGCTGGCGCTGGTGGGGCTGGACGCCAGCCTGGACCGCGTGGACGGCGCCCTGCTCTTCGCCGCGCTGGTGGCGTACCTGAGCTACCTTTTTTATAACCGGCGAGCGCCCGACGCCGAGGTTCCCGCCACCAGGGACGCCTCCCTCTGGCGGGAGGGGCTGGCGCTGGCGCTGGGCCTCTGCTTCATCCTCGGCGGCTCCCACGTGTTGGTGCTGTCCGCCTCGGCCCTGGCCCGCGAATTCGGCATCAGCGAGTGGACCATCGCGGTGACCATCGTGGCCGCGGGCACCTCGGCCCCCGAGTTCGCCACCAGCCTGATCGGGGTGCTCCGGGGTCGCTACGGCGTGAGCCTCGGCAACCTCATCGGCAGCGACATTTTCAACCTCCTCGGGGTGCTGGGGTTGGCTGGCCTGCTGCAGCCGGTGGTGGTGACCCCCATGGCTCGCGTCAGCCTCACCGCCATGGTCGGCATGGTGGTCTGGGTGCTGGTCTCCATGCGCACGGGCTGGCGCATCAGCCGCCTGGAGGGGGTGCTGCTCATCGGACTGGCCGCCCTGCGCTGGTGGCTGGACTTCGCCGTGCGCGGGGCCGGGTAGCTGTTGGCCATGGCGGAAAACGGGGCGTGGTGGCAAGATCGGGCCATGAACCATACAGCAGTCATCGTGGTCGGTTTGTGGGCTGTACTGCTCTCATCCGGCTGCAAAAACGAGGATTGCCAGAGTGATCCTCCGGCCATCCGCGTCAATATCCAATATCACCCTGGCCAAGGGGACGGATGGAGCAAAGATCGCCTCCCTGGCCGTCACCCTGAGCGTCAACGGATCCGCCAAACCCACCCGGTCCATTCCCCTCAGCTCCAGCGAGCTGGCGGACGGCTCGACGTCTCTGGAGCTCAAGCTCAGCGACGGCGGGGCCTACTCCGCCACGCTGTCGGTGCTGGCCCTGGACTCCAGCAAGAAGACCATCGCCAGCGCCAGCCACACCTTCGATGCCGAGGCCGAGGCCTGCGCGCTGGTGCAGCTGGAGCTGGGTCCTGCGGCAGCAGCGGATGCAGGCGTCGACAGCGCTCATCCTGATTCGGCGCCGCACGACGCCCGGGTAGACACGGTCAAGTGCGGCAACGATTTCATCGACGACGGTGAAAAGTGTGACGGCAAGACCCTGGGCGGCCGCACCTGCATCTCGGAGCAAATGGCCGGCGGGACGCTGCGCTGCAAGAGCGACTGCTCGGCCCTGGACTATTCAGAATGTACCTGGGCCGCGCGCAGCTAGGGCGTGGCCAGCGAGTGGCCCTCGGGGCTGGCCGTGGACGCCACGGGCAACACCTATGTCGCGGGCACCTACGGCGAGCTGAAGAAGGCACCGGTGACCGCCGTCTTCGGCACTCACACCATGACCTCAAAAGGGGGACGGGAGATCCTGGTGGCCAGGCTCAACCCCAGGGGGAAGTTCGACTGGGCCACGTCCATGGGCGGCAAGGGGAACTACGAGCATGGCTACGCTGTGGCGGTGGACAGCAGCGGGTTCGTCTACGTCACGGGCGGATTCGAGGGCAAGGCCACCTTCGGGACCTTTGTGGATGATTCCAATGGAGCACAGGACCTGTATGTGGCCCGGTTGTCTGCCACCGGCGTCGTCACCTCGATCCAGACCGCCGGCGGCAGCGGCCAGGACCTGGGGTATGGCCTGGCCTTCGATGGCAAAAACAGCCTCTACCTGCGGGGGGCTCTGCGCAGCTCGTCCGTCAAGTTCGGCACCTCCATCACTCGCTCTTCTTCCAGCGGCAGCGTGCTGGGGTCCTTTAGGGTCGACGGCAACAA
>PVBE011251897.1_pt1 | contig 18108 bp, 16 predicted proteins | sample 1631181 | NCBI WGS metagenome assembly PVBE01 (sample SAMN08397723, study PRJNA350692) | Marine metagenome, whole genome shotgun sequencing project. | isolation source: water | place: Pacific Ocean | collected 2012-04
GGCCCGAAGAATGACGTCGGAATCGGACTGATTGACCCGACATCCAAGAGTCTTAACGGCTACCGTCGGGCCGGGTCTACCCACCTTGAGAGCGGCTCAAGCTTCGCTCAAGCGGCAAACAATTCGAAAACACCAATTCCACGCGGCGCATACGTGCGGCGATCGCCGACGAACTAAATCCGACGGCTCGGACTTCACGTTCGTCGCCAGATTGCTGTGATGCAGCCGTAACTGGATATGTGAGTCAGCTTCATTTCGTACCGGGGTTCTTGATGCGAAGCGTCAAGCATATCCACTCGCCGTCATCAGATCGATCGACGACTTCTATCCCCCGACTCGTATATGCCGAAATGACGTCTGCTTCCCGCCCCTGGACAATTCCGCCAAGTATCAACGTTCCCCTGGGTGCCAGCGAACCGATCATCACGCCGGCCAGCTCGCGATGAACCGAGGCCACGATGTTGGCCACCACGACGTCGAATCTACCTTGGAGTTCGCCGTGCAAATCCTCCGTATCGAGAGACCCGTGGTCAACTTTGACGATGTCGCTCACATGGTTAAGCGATACGTTCGCACGAGCTACGTCAACAGCCATCGGGTCCTTGTCCAACGCCCTAACGCTCCCCGCGCCGAGACGCGCCGCCGCGATGGCCAAAACGCCGGACCCGGTCCCTAGATCGAGAACGTTTTCGCCAAATCGCAGTCGATCTTGCAGGGCGTGGAGCGACTGCCGGGTCGTTACATGAAGCCCCGTTCCGAACGCCATTCCTGGATCTATACGTACGACCAAGTCCGTGCCGTGAACCGAGTTGTCCCATGAGGGCGCCAACAGAACCCGGCCCACCCACATCGGCTTGAAGAACGCCTTCCACTTAGAGTGCCACTCGCTTTCATCCGTCCATCTCTCCGACGGGTCACTTGCTCCCTCAACACCCAACTGACCGATGTGCCACAGGGCGTTGAGGAGCTCATACTTTGTAACCGGCAGTTCCTCTCCGTCCGGCAAATAGGCGGTCAGGCGGCAAATCTTCTCGGCTGACCCTCCGTCTAATCGCTCTTCCACCGCCACGGCGGAACGAGCCCACCTGGCCATGACTGTACGGATATCCTCGGCCGAGTTAGGAGGCGCTTCTACCGCAATCTCAAGCCAGCGCATTATCGTCCCAGAGCTTCTCGAACCTTGCCTGCGAGGTCCTGCCCCTTCTTTGACTTGTCTGATATGGACTTGAGTTCGTAGTAGAGCTGCTGCTCGCGCTTTGTCAGTTTGCTCGGTACTTCGACATCGATCCGGACGTAATGATCGCCACGTCCGGATCGATGTAGCCGCGGGACCCCTTTCCCACGCAATCTGATCACGCTGCCGGGTTGAGTGCCCGGGCGAACCTTCACAGCCTCCTCTCCCGCGACGGTCTCAACGTGGAATTCCTCGCCCAGAACGGCGTCCGCGATGTCAACCGTCAGACTCGAGAAAACATCGAAGCGTTCCCTCTTCAGCGTCTCGTGCTCTTCCACCGATATTCGAAGGTAAAGATCGCCGGGCGGACCGCCCCGGGACCCCGCATCGCCGCCACCGGCCACTCGCAAATCGTTTCCGTCAGCGATTCCCGCTGGAATGTCGATCGAGGTCTTGCGTCGCACGCGCGTGCGACCGTCACCCCCGCAGCTCGAGCAGGGGTTCAACACTACGCGCCCGACACCGCCGCAGTTTTCACACGTGGCAACGTTTACGAACTGACCGAATATCGACGACTGTGCGCGTCGGACCTGGCCAGAGCCGTTACAAACGGAACAGGTGGCCACCTCAGATTCCGGACCTTGCCCCGACCCCTCACACACTTCACAAAGCTCTAATCGGTTGATCTCGACTTCCCGGGTCTCGCCGTTGACCGCCTCCATGAATCCCAGCGTGACGGCAGTCTGAAGATCGCGACCAGCTTGCGGTCCATGAGTGTCGCGACGGGTACTTACGCCGAAGAATGATTCAAAAACGTCTCCCAGATCGCCGAAGTTCATCCCCCCGGCGGCGGGGTTGAACCCAGGCTGAAGTCCGGCGTGGCCGAATCTGTCGTAAATCGCCCGCTTTTGTTCGTCTCTTAAGACGTCATAGGCTTCCTGGACAGCTTTGAATTTTTCTTCAGCGTCGGCCGCCTTGTTGACATCAGGGTGGTATTGACGGGCGAGTCCTCGATACGCCCGCCTGATTTGGTCCTGTGACGCCGATCGCTCGACCCCGAGGAATTCATAAAAATCGGCCTTGGTCGCCATTTAGCGTTGGGTCACAATTTGCATGGTCGTTGACTAGGTAACCGGAGATCGGGGGGCTAGTCAGTCTGGCTCGAAACGTCAGCCTCGACTTCAGATTCGGTGCGAATCTCCGCGGGATCGTCAGCCGGGACGTCCGAGTCCCCGGAAGTATCGGCGCTTCCCGCGCGCACCAGACTGGGCCTCAGCACGCGATCGTGAATCATATAACCGCGCTGATATTCCTCGAGGACAACAACGCCTTCTTCCCCAATCGGTGAATCACCGCTCGATACGGCCTCGTGATAGCGTGGATCGAACTTTGCGCCCGTCGCATTTATCGGCTCGATGCCCTGAGACTTCAGGAGCGCATCCACTTGCGCTCTGGTGATGAGGAGTCCGTCGATCCATGCGAATCCTGTCAGAGATTCGGGAATCGAGCCAAGCGCGCGGTCCAGTGAGTCAACCACTCTTAGGAGTTCAGCCGCGAATAATTGATTGGCAAATTTCCGAATTTCGCCGATCTCTTGCTCCGTGCGACGCTTGAGATTTGCCAAATCCGCCCGAGCTCGTGCCAGATTCCCGAGGTGCTGAACTCGCTCGTCCTCCAGCCACTGTATCCGAGCTGCCTCTGGTTCTGGTTCCGCCACCGGCGCACTGTCGGATTTCTCTTCCGTCGAATCCTCGTCTACTTCCTGATCCGCTTCAGCCTTCTGATCGTTAGAGAATTCCGACTTTTCCACTCCCGCACTACTCCTTATTGAATGACGATTAAAAGAACTCGAGGTTTGGCGAACTGCGAACCGCGCTCAGCCCGAAGCTGTCGCGGCTACTCCGGCAACCGTTTCGGTGACCTGCCGGACTGCACCAATCGTTTTTCGGTACGGCATTCTGTTGGGTCCGAGAACTCCCAGAAAGCCGCCGCCACCACTGGAATCGTAGCTGGTGAGAACTACCGAGTAATCGCGGAGGATTTTGCTGTCGTGATCCCCAATATGGACCGACACTCCGCCCGTGGTTTTGACCGACGGACCGAGGATGGCGACCAGGTCGCCATCCTCCAGCATCTCAACTCCACGCTGGACCAATGAAAGTTGACTAAACTCCGGCTGTCGGATCATGGCGGCCAGTCCAACATAGTGAACGTCGCCGAATCGCCGCCGTTCGAGCTCGCGCATGGTCGAGACGAGCACCAATAGAATCTCCCACTTGTACCCAGGCCGCGGGGCGGGCAGCTTCTCTATCTCGGCTATGTTCTTGCCGGTCAACTTGTCACTCATCTCCCGGCCGTACATCTCGAGATTCGACACGTCGCTGGCGGCCAGTCCTTGTATTAAGCGGTCCTGCGGCGGGGCACCAATCAGCTCCGCGACCATGCGTACCGAACCGCTCTCCTGGGGAACGATCGTTACGCCTTTTAGTCTCACCGGGCCGCCCGCCGGAAGAGTCACAAACGCCACATTGCCCACGAATTCGGAGAGCACGGTGGCCGCGAACTGAAGCAACTCCTCGACCGCAAGAGGGGAAACGCGAAAACTTGATGTGATGGTCCTTTTTTCGGGTGGTCGCAAATTTGTTGAGGCCAGGAGTTCATCAACGAACAGCCGATATCCCGCATCCGTCGGAATCCTGCCTGCCGAAGGATGAGGTTGAAAAACATGCCCGTCTTCTTCTAGGCGTGCCATGTCCTTGCGCACCGTTGCGCTGCTCACGCCAAGGCGGTGCCGCTCTATTAGCCGACCCGATGCGACAGGGACACAGCTAACTATGTAGTCTTCAACGATGGCTTGAAGAATCGCTTTTCGTCTATCTGTGGCTTGAGCTGAGGTAGTCAATTTAGGGCTGGACAGGCACTTTGCTTAGGGGTCAGGAGCGGTTGCAACGGCCTACCCCCCGACCAGCGGATTTTCGCCCGATCATTCGTCGATTTTCGGTGCCGCGTACCACATTTGGAACCTTATCAACGGCATCGATACCGGTCAAGATTGTGTACTGGTCCTTGCGGGTTCACGGCATCCTTCGGTGTCGTGATCGCTAGACCTTAGAGGGAACCTAAGTTCCCGCGGCCGGCTCGACCGAGCCGGCTCGCCACAGGAGCCCGGCTGACTCCAATACGTACAGATTGCCTCGACCATCGAGCTCTATGACGAGGGGGGCTGGTATGGCCACATCCAACGCCGAGTCGCCCGAAACTCCCGTCCCCGCCGGGTTGCCCGTAACGATCGAGACAGCGCCGTTTGGGCCAATCCTTGAAACGAGCCCCGCCGTAAGCTGGGCTAGATAGACGTTACCGTCGGCATCCGTTGTGATCGAGATGGGGTCCTGCACGCGGACTTCATCGAGCGGTCCCTCGAATTCGCCGTCAACCGCCCCCGGTCCGGCGAGCGTCGTGACGACCCCCGACTGGGAAACGACCCGGATCTTTCCGGCCCGCTGCTCCGCTATGAGCATCGAGCCATCGCTGTGCTGCGTCACGTCGGTCGGACCGTCGAGGGACGTATTCTTGGCCAGGTCGCCGTCGGAGCCGGATTCAGGCTGTCCAGTTCCGGCAAACGAATCGATGAATCCGTCGCTTGAAATAATTCGGACGCGGTTTGATGCCGGATCAGCCACGTAAACGTTACCTCGGTCATCGAAGGCCAAACCGGATACGTCTCGAAACGAAGCGATGAGCGCCGGCCCGCCGTCGCCGTCGGAACCCGGTCTCCCACTCCCCGCAACAGTTTCGATGATTCCACAAGTGTCGATTCTCCGGATGCGGAAATTTCCGGAGTCAAAGAAGAACAGGTTCCCGCGGCCATCAACTTCGATGGCTTTTGGCCCCGAGATACGCGCTTCGTCTGCGGGCCCACCGTCGCCCGAATAGCCAGGGGCACCCGTTCCAGCGAGAGTAGAAACCAGCCCATCGGTCGAAATAGCGCGAATTCGGTGATTTCCCGAGTCGGCAATAAGGATTCGTCCATCGTTAGCTATCGCAAACGATTGTGGGATAGCGAAGTGAGCTTCTGAAACAGGTCCTAGGTCGCCGGAAAATCCCGCATCTGTATCGCCCGCCACTATCACGGCCAGCCCGTCAGCAATCAACGAAGGCCGCGGAACCGGTGCCGTCGGCGCACCGCCGCAAGCGTCGGTTTCCTCGGTAGTGGAAGGCGGTCTCAGTACATGGATCGTCCTCGTGCCCTGAAGTATCAAATAGAGCGTTCCCTCCGGACCGAGGGCCAGATCCAAAGGAGGCGGTAGAGCGACCGAGAATGCAGGACGCCCCTCTCGAAGCGCACCTTCAGAGGCAAGACCTGCAATGGTGCTGATCGAACCGTCGACCGCCACCTTGCGGAGTACGCGATTTCGCCAGTCGGCTATGTAGAGACTCCCCTCAGAATCGACCTCGATCGCGCGCGGCGAATTCAATGAAGCTTCAACGGCCGGACCTCCGTCGCCGGAGTTCCCTGCCAATCCGGTTCCCGCGTAGGTCGTGATGATGCCGTCGCGCCCAATCCGCCGAATTCGGTGACCGCCCAGTTCCGCCACGAATATGGAACCATCGGGGCCAACCGCCACATCCACCGGCTTGTCCAAGGACGCTTGAACGGCGGGTCCGCCATCGCCATTGGAGTCGCTTTCACCAGTACCGACGATGGTGGACACCACTCCAAACGCGTCGACTCGCCTTATGCGTTGATTTCCGCGGTCGGCGACCAGAAGGTTTCCCTCGGAATCGATCGCCATTCCAGAATTGCCGTTGAATTGCGCGTTAATCGCCGTTCCGCCATCTCCCGCGAAACCGGCTTTCCCGCTTCCGGCGACCACGATTGCCGGCCGCCCGGGCTCGATCAGCTGAATGCGGTCGAGAGTTGCGACGATCAAGCGCCCCTTCCCATCGACGAGTAGTCGGGATGGTGAAATCAAATCTCCTTCGAGGTTCGGCGCCTCAGCATTGGCGGCCGTTTCCGAGGCACCAACCGTCCGGCCCTGGGGATCAATGCTTCGAACGATTCTCAATGTCCTATCGCTGACGTAGACCCGTCCACTCGCATCGACCGCGATTCCCGCTGGACTGGCAAATTCCGCATTACTTGAGGTCGAGCCGTCTCGTCCCGCCTCGCGATCGCCAGTCCCGGTGACGCTGACGATTACGGAATCGAAAGCCACAGGCGGAAATAACGTCACCGGATCTGGTTTGACCCAGTTGTTTGGCAGAGGAGCCTGCGTAACGGTAGGGGCCGGCTCGGTCGGAGCCGGAACGACCGACAGTTCCGACGCCGCGTCGCATGCTGAAAGGATCAGCGTGGTAGGGCAAGAACGAAAAGTGTGGCAACGAAAGCCTTAGGGTACCGTCGCCCCTCGCGCCTTATCGGATATTCCAAATATGAGCGATGTCCGCGTGTATACCAGATCAATATGCCCGGCCGCGCACCACCTCGACCAATGTGCGCAGGAGAATGCGAAAGTCCAGCATCAAGGACCAGTTTTCTACGTAGTAGAGGTCGTAGAGCGTGCGCTCTCCAATTGAGACGTCGCCTCTGAGCCCGTTGACCTGAGCCCAACCAGTCATGCCGGATTTTTCGCGGTGCCGCTCCGTGTATCGAGGATAGAGCTTTGCGAAGTCCTGTACGTATCGGGGCAGTTCGGGACGCGGTCCGACCAAAGCCAACTGGCCCAGCAGGACGTTCACGAGCTGCGGAAGCTCGTCGATAGAGAAACGCCTCAACAGCGTTCCGACCGCGGTGACTCTCGCGTCGTTCTTCACCGTCCATTCCCGCCCTAGCCGATCAGCGCCATCGACCATCGTCCGGAATTTGATCAAGGGAAATCGACGGCCGTCGTGCCCGGTTCGCTCCTGCACGTAGAAGATGCTGCCACGGTCATTGGCCCATACCACCAGCGCGACCAGGAGCATCGGTACCGAAAGGACTACAAGCAATACCGCCGCCAGCACGACATCAACGACCCGCTTGACGAGACGGCTCACCCCTTGAAGCCGCACTTCGTTAATCGCCATGAGCGGCAGACCGGACAACTCATTCTCATCGACGGGTGACAGCATGAGTTGAAAGTGGTGGGGAAGCAGCACACGCCAACCCTCGCCGAATCGCATATGTTCGCGATCTCGAGCATGCGTTCGGTATCGAGCGACGGAATAGCGACGATCACCTTATCGATCTCGTGCTCCGCGATGACCCCCGGTAGAAGCGAAACGCGCCCTAGAACTGGGGCGCCTGACGTCTCCGAATCAACATCACCGTGTCTGTCGGCAAGATACCCGATCACGGTGTATTTCGGTCCCGGGTATTTGGTGAGTATGTCGAAAACCTCTCGGCCCTCCGATCCTGCCCCGAGGATTAATACGCGCTCGGAACCGACGCCGTAGCTCGCAAGGATCCTCACCAATCGCGCGAAGAGCGTTCGTCCAACGAACACCAGCGCAATCGTGACCACCCAAAACAGCGCCAACATCGTTTTTGCCAGTTCGAGCCGGCTGGGAAACAGGAAGTATGTAGCGGTTATGGTCATGACTATCGCAAGACTCACGACCGAGAAAACCAAAAACAGCCGTACGACAAGTCCGAGGCGAGCAGGGCTCCGATAGGACCGAAGCGCAAGGCTCGACGCGACGAACAGGACCTCGAAAGTCCCAAACAGCGGATAAAAGAACGGTGCCCTCCGGTACGGCCCATCCGGTCCCACACCGAGTCTGAAATGCAAGACGTACGCGAGAATTGCCGCCGCGAAAACCAGAGAGACATCGAGGATCGGGTGCGCGACGCCGAAAATCGTCTCCAGTTCGACCCGCCGGAGCAACGGCCGCCGCAATGCGCGGAAGATTCCGGGTACTTGCGTCGCCGATCGCATCAACGCAAGCCCGCTAGTAAGTCCAGTCTAAGAATCAAAGTCGTTTCCACTTGCAAATCGGGCGGCGTACCTGACGATTTCCTTGCACAATCCAGCCGAACCCAGCGCAAATATAGCAGTGAATACGGCCAGGTTCAGGGTGGGATTTCGTCGAGGCGCCTGGTGTTTCTGGTAGAACCGCGCCATGGCACGATAGAACTCGTAGCGAGTTTTCAAACGCCGACGCGACGACGAGACTCCCTTCTCGTGCAACACCTTGACTTCGGGCTGGTAACGCACTCTCCAGTCGGCCTTGTGCGCTCTATAGCAGATGTCGAGATCCTCGCCATACATCCAGAACCCCTCGTCAAACCCGTCCAGAGCTCGAAATGCCTCGCTCCGAATCAACATGAACGCGCCAGAGACGGCGTCCACGTCAGAGGCTTTGTCGGGGTCGAGATGCAACAGGTTGTAACCGCCGAGGATCGAAGATCCTGGAAAGACAGAGTCAAGTTTCAACATTCGAGACAGTGCGGTTGCAGGACTGGGAAATGACCTTCGACTGGCGCGGTCCAACTCCCCCGTACTCAGTACCAGCTTCGGACCGACGATCCCGATGTCATTATCCCGATCGAGAACCGCCGTCAGGCGTCCAACGCCCCCGGGCGGAAGCAGCGTATCGGGATTCAGTATCAGGACATAGCGCCCGTCAGCGCCTGCGAGACCTCGGTTGACCGCGGCGCCGAATCCCATGGCCGGTGAACCGCGAATTGCCCTTACGTTCTCGAGTTCGGCAAGCCACGCCCAAGTGCCGTCGCCGTAGCCGTTATCGACGACCGTTACGTCAGACCGTAGTCCGTCGAGGGCTCCAGGGATTGAATGAAGGCAGTGTCGAAGTTTCGGTAGGACGTCAAACGTAACTATTACCACTGATACGTCCGGTCTATCGGAACCAGCGCGGCTCTCACTCATCTCCCATCACCGCGGCGGGAGCCTCTCCCTTCTCGCCTCCCTGAGACCCACCAAGAAGCCGAGCATTTTCGCGGCGTCGCCTACCGCACGAATCGCAGGCACGAGCATTACGGCAGCCAACGCCCTTTGTGGCGACATGCTCGGAATCAATCCGACCAGGCGGCGATACGGCCGTCGCAGATACACCGTTCCGGCGACCGTGAGCAGCAGTAAGGCAAGCCGATGGTTTGGCGCAAAAATACCAAGCCACGCGACCGCCGCGTAGGACGAATACCTGATCAAGTGCCGCGACCGCCACATTCCAGCTTTGCCATCACCTTTTGCGTAATTGAAATACTGACGGAAATAGTCCCGTAGGTTGCGGCGCGGTCGAAATCCGACGTCGGCTCCGCGCGCATGCACGAGACAGCGCCCCTCTGCGCGCCATTTCAGATCGAGGTACATGTCCTCACCGAAATCCAGCCATTCGGGAAACTTGCAGTGTTCGACGAAATCCCGCCGAAAGGCGAGCGATCCGGCGCTCGGCGGATACCTAGCCGGGTCGATCTCGGACTCTGCGGGGATCGTCACGACCCCTAGGACCGACTCAAAATAGTTTTTGGGTTTCGACAGCACGTATCCAAAAACGACGTCTACGGATGGATCAGATTCCAGAGGTCCAGCAAGCGACTCGAGCCATTCGGGTTTGAGACGCAGCCCCGCGTCAAGGAGTGTTATCAAATGTCCAGTCGAGCCGGCGACCGCGCGGTTTCTGCCCTGCGCAATGTTGGAGCCGACATATTCGATAAGCTTGAAAGCGGTCGATTGCCCGAGACCCTCAGCGAGTTGCTCACGCGTTCCGTCAGTGGATCCCCCATCTACCACTACTATTTCGTCGGGCTGCCGAGTTTGGTTCTTGAGGTCCGAAATCAATTCTCCGACGGTATCGGCTTCGTTTTTTACCGTCGCACATACCGAGATCGATGCCATCAAGCGCCAGCGTGCTCGATCGTTCGGTCGAGAATCCCGACATAGCGCGATCCCACGATGGAGGAGTCGTATTGACCCTTAACGCGCCGCCTCGCCGCGTCGCCGATTTTGCGGGCGCGATCGGTACTCGAGAGAACCGATACAAGAGCTTGCGCGTACGCCTCAACTCCGTCCGCGACCATTAGATCTCGGTCGCCCTGGGCGTCGATTCCGGCGGCACCCACCGAGGTCGCCACGACAGGACGCCCCGCCGCCATTCCTTCTAGCACCTTCAGTTTTATTCCGCCCCCAGCAAGCAACGGGGCCAGCACAACCTTCGACGTCGCAAGCACGGAAGTCACATCGTCCACGTATCCCGTATACCTGATTGATCCGGTACCGTTCGTCGTTCCCGACGGGCGGTATCCCCGCCCCACAACGAGAAACTCTGCGTTTGGGACCGTCTTCCATACCGCCGGTGCGATCTCAGATGCGAGCCAGTCCGCAGCTTGTCGGTTGGGCCGGTAGGTCTGGTCACCCACGAAAACAGCCACCGGACGTTCGGGAGGCGGGTGAATCTCTACATATCTGCTGGTATCCAGGCCGCTTGGCACCACTTCGATCCGGGCCGAGGCGTCAAGGTCCTGCAACCACTTACGATCCTCACATGTAGGACAAATGACGGTGTCGACGCCACCAACGATCTCGGCCTCATAGTCGCGAAGAAGTCTTTCTTGCGCCGCAGAATACGCAGCCTGAAGCCACCGATCTCGACGGCTGTCAACCAACGACATGCGCTGATGAACGACATGTTCGGCGTTCAAATCGTCAAAGATCAGGGCAGGCCTCACAGGTTCCGCCTCCACCGTGGCCCAGAACACGTCGTTGAGATACGCCATCTGCAGGCCAGAAATGTGGACGGCGGCATACTCGTCGAGAAGCAACCGGCGATGCATGGCGACCGCGATACGTCGCGATCGTGAACGCAACGCAAGGTCGGGCAAACGCAGCGTCAGCGAACGCCACAGCCGCATCATGCGGTTGCTTCCGCTAAACCCTGTCTCCTCAAGCCTCGCTATCCCACCCGGACCCGGTTCTTTGATTCGAGTCCGATCGGCGAGGCAAAGCAGATTGGTCTCATATCGTTCAGCCGCGCCTTCGAGAAATGTACGGAGACGCAGATCGGCACCTGCAGTTTCACCGTAAGGATTCGACGCCGACACAAACAGGACTTTCAATTCAACACTTTCTCGTAGATCTCGCAGGTCCGCGTGGCGGTCCATTCCCACGAGTAGTTCGCCGCACGTTTTGGTCCGGCGTTCCCAAGCTGGCGACGCAATCCGCCGCTCTCAAGCAGTTGGTCAATTCCATCGGCAATATCGTCGACGTCAAGCGGATCGACGGCATAACCCGCCGCACCCGCCAGGTCGGTGAGGGGGCGTCTGTTACTTATGAGGCATGCCACTCCGCAAGCCATGGCTTCGAGAACCGGAAATCCAAATCCTTCATAAAGCGACGTGAGCACCAGAAACTCGGCTCCGGCGATGAGAGCCGGCATATCAACGTCTGGCGGCGATCCCAACATCCGGACTCTCTTTTCGATCTCCGGCCTACTGACAATTCGAGAAACGTCCTCGTAGGCATTACCCGGTCTGCCCACCAGAGCGAGAGTCACATCGGTTGCCGCCGTAGCCTTCAGAAATGCTTCGATCAGACGCACGACATTCTTTCGATGTCCCAAGGTGCCGACAAAGATTGCATACCGACCGATCAGGCCGTACTTCCGGCGCGCCCGGTCGATCGCCGGGGCATCGGTCGACGAGAATCCCGCCGCGAGCCCCGACGGAACGACGTGGACCTTTTCCCGATCCACATCCGACAGGCGAAATAGCTCGTCTCGCGTGAATTCCGAGACACAGATAATCGAGTTTGCCCGGCGAAGTGATTCCCGGCAGTGTTCATAGTAGCGGCGGCTGCTCCGAGAATGGGTCTCCGGCATCGCCCAATATGACAAGTCGTGAATAGTTAGGACCGACGGGGTTCGTAATCGCTGAGGGAGAACGTGATCCGGAGAATGGAGCAAGTCCATGCGAATGGCCGGAAGCTGCATTGCGAACAGAGCGTCACCGAAACGGCTGTGTGCCGGTCCGACCACACTGGTCCCAAGCCCGTTCCAGCTCGAATCGCGGAAGTCTATCAACGGTAATACCGCGTCCGGTCCGCGAACCTTGCGGACCCAGGTTGCAAGATTGCGGATGTAACCGCCGATTCCGGCGGAATCGAACAGAGCGAGGCGACCGTCAAGCCCGATTCGATACACGCTGTGCTGCATAGACTCCCATCAAAGTACCCCCTAGAAGCCAATACGTCGCCACCAAATGCGGCATGCTGACTATGTGGTGATCGACCAGCCCGGTCACGGTGGCGGCAACGAAGGCGGCGAGAAGTCCGACGGTTTTGGGACGCGCCCTGAATCTTCGAAGCGACGCTCCGAGAATTGTGGCTACGGCCGCCAAATAGAACGCCGCCCCCACCAACCCCACCCGCTCTGCAATCCACAATAGTGCGTTGGATATTTCTAACGAATACCGAGCGATCGGCTCGGTGAGAAAACCGACGCCAAACGCCGGCGAGGAACCTACGATATCGGGAATATGACGCATTTCTTCAAGCCGAAGCGCAGCCGCCGGATCCCTTGCAAGAAGGCCCGAACGCAGGTGTTCCAGCGGTCCTATTCGCGTCGGGATTGCCACCGCCGCCACAAACACAAACAAGATTGCCCAAGCCGTCGCCGGTCGCCGGTACCAGATAAGCCCAAACGTCCCAGCGGCAGCGCCCAGCCATGCGCCGCGCGACATGCTGAAGGCCAGCGCCGGGACGATGGATAGGATGACGATCCACCACAAGACCAACCGCCTTCCCCGTAAAGATAATGCGAGCGAGGCCGCGATCACGACGGCGATAGCCAGCGTCACCCCGAGCACGTTTGGGTCAACCGCGGTTCCGACAGCACGAATGGTTTCGCCGTCGGGCAGATAACGATTGGCAGACGATGCCGGCGGATATCCAACGGCTTGAACCCACGTGAATACGGAATCGGACCATTTGGAATTAAAATACATCGTCGTGGCGAGCGCCGCTTGGATAACTCCTGATGCGACAATTACGAGCATCAATTTCCGGGCGAATCCACGCCGACGGGACCAGTTCGCTACGAGATAGAACGCGGATACTCCGAGTCCCAGCTTGCTTGCGTACTGGAGCTGCTGAAGGTCCCAAGACCGCGAAAGTGAAATCACCGTCGAAACCAAACCCACCAAGAGAAAGCCAGCGACCCACAAGTACGGATTTGCGAGAGACAGTTTGGGCAACGCCTGCGAAAATGGCCGGCTTCGCACGAGAGTTGACGCGACGGTCACCGCAAGGCCGAGCTCGAAGATAGGCGGCTGGGCACCAAGACGAACCGGCACTATCGCGAATGGCAGTAAGAATGCCAAGGCGACCAATCCCAGGAAGGCGATATCCGGCCGAATCGCGGCCACCACCAGTACGACGAGCAGGACAAGCCATGTCACGGATATGGGTGGTGCTGTGGCACTCGCGACTAAGCCCGAAGCGGCACCTGTTACAAGCAACAGCACGACGGCGAGCGGTCTCCGTTCAGCGAACGTTGAGGGCCACGGCCTATTTATCGCTGCGACGGTCATAGTGTTCGGCAGTAATGCCGAATCGCCTAGTCGGACGGATCGTCCGCCGACTCGTCGCCCGAGTCGGCCAAATACTCTTCCTCGCTGATAAGCCGCCCACCGTCGATGGTGTGACCGACCATATTTCGATTCCGATCGAATTGAACCTCAAGCTTGATAATCTCAAACGACGCGTTTCCCATCACATCTTTGTGGCAAACGTAGTGGCTCACGTCGTCGCCAGTGCCCTCGAACTCTTCAGCCAAATCGTTTCCCAGGTTAATCCTCACGCGGATTTTTTCACCCGTTTTGTCGGACTGCACGTAAAGGTAAAGGCCTCCATCGTCACCCGATCCAGGACCGCCGCCTAAAAAACCCATAACGTCATTCCTTTGAGCTTCGTGACGAACGGAATCGACCATCTACCGCAAGCGTTGACCACGAGTTACGCGAACACTCATCCACTGATCGTCTAGTCGTCATTACGATGACCAGCACTGGCACCATCCTCCCATTCGATCAGCGCGATCGTGGCACCGGCCAGAAGAACTCCGACAACGGCGAGAAAGAGCATTTGCAGTGGTCCCGGCCGCGCACCGAGGCTTGTGATCAAGATAATGACCACCATGGCAACGGAAAGACCGAACCATGTGTAGATTCTTGGATGACGACCAAGTGCGTCGCGCCAGGCGGTGGGTATACGCAGAATCGATCCGTAAATGTAGACAACGATCCCGTGCGAAAATCGCGATATTATAGCGACGAATCGTCGACCAGGTTATGTAAAGTGCAGTACCGCGACCCTCAATCGAGCTCCGGCCGCCACCGGTTCTACATGTGGACGTCCGGATGTCAGATGAACAAAGACGACTCGGAGCGGTTGGCTCGGGACCTGATTTCTAAGGGGCACTCCCCTGTTAACCATCCCGACCGCGCCTCGGTCATAGTCCTTAACGGATGTGCCGTTCGCGACAATTCCGACCGCAAGGTTTGGGGACGCGTGGGCGCACTTAAAGCTGAAAAGCGCAAGCGGCCCGACCTTCTCGTTGCACTTACGGGCTGCACCGCGAATGCGCCAGACGAAGAAAAGGCTCCTTATCGCGATACTCTCGACGTAGTGTTCAACTCCCGCGACAGCGCGCCCTTGATCAACCTCCTCGATGAATTCCCAGGTCCCGTGACCGACGACTGGGAGGCCATCGATCCCGACGCCATCCCGGGGTCCGGCGATGTGACCCGGTATGTGACGATCATTTACGGATGCAACCGGCGCTGCACGTTTTGCATCGTTCCGTTCCGTCGAGGACCAGAGGAAAGTCGGAGCCCTACGGCAATCTTGCGAGAGATAGAACTCAAAGTGGGAGAAGGGGCCAGGGAGATTACCCTCCTGGGGCAGATCGTCAACAAATATGGACAATATCTCGAAGGCGAAGCGAGCCTTGCATCGCTGCTCAGATTTCTGGACGAGAAGCAAGTGTCACCGCGACTTCGGTTTCTGACCACCCACCCACGTCATTTTGATGAAGATTTTGCTGTCGCGATGGGCGAACTTCCGAGCGTTTGCGAAGAGATCAATCTCCCAATTCAGGCTGGAGACGATCTTGTTCTCAAGCGCATGGGCCGTGGTTACAACGTCGACTTCTTCCGGTCCCGGATCGACCTGCTCAGAACGCATGTGCCAAACGTGGCAGTTTCCACCGACGTAATTGTCGGATTCCCTGGCGAGACCCACGAACAATTCAATAGGACGCTCGACGTGTTGACAGAGATCGAGTTCGACGTCGTCCATGTGGCGGCGTTCTCAGCCAGGGTCGGGACCGTCGCGGCAAAATGGCCCGACGACGTTTCGCCAGAGGAAAAGCTGGATCGTCTCCACGAGGCGGAAGCCGTTCAGGAGACAATCGCCCGAGACATCAACTCGCGCCTAGTTGGCAGCCTACAAGAGGTGCTGTTCGAGGAACTGCGCCCGAGCCCAGTCGTCGGCGGTCGGCCGCGATGGGCAGGACGCACGAGAAGCAGCAAGCTCGTATTCTGCGAATCCGCGGCTGATGTCGAAGCCGGCGATATCCGTGACGTGGAAATTGTGGACGCGACGGCGTGGTCGCTCCGGGGTGAGGTCGCAGCGTCTGTCGCCGTCGCATGAAATGCGGGCTCAGTCGGGCTATCCGGCCGCATCGACCGCTCACGACCGGTTCAACACTGACTAGGTGAGATCGGGCAACCGCAAGTCGCTCATCCCGAGGAGGCGGGCACTCGCAGTCGGTTTGGCCGCCGTGTCGGCTTCGTTGGCGGCATGCGGCCAGCGCACGCCGGACGCCCGGCCCGTGCTGAAACCCTATTGGGAACCGGCCATTCAGGCGGCGGCACGCACAATAGAGGTCCTTCGACTCTTCGAGGTAAACAGCCGCGCTCTCGCGCAGCAGTCGTTGACCCCGGAAAAGTATGCGTTTGCTATCGAGTCGCTCACGGATCAGGTGGTCGATCTGATCGAAAGCGTGATATCGCTGACGCCGCCCCGAGACGCCGTCGAAGTGCATCCGTACCTGGTGGGGGCCACGGATAGTCTGGTTGAGGCCGTGCGGGCCGCAGACGGCTTCGGCAATGATGCCCGCAGAGAGCACCTTGTAAATGCTATCTCTGCGATCCGAGCGGCAAGAATAAATGTAAACCGCTTCGTGAGTTCGGTCGGCGGCGGCAAGGCCGCGGAGGGACTCCAAACGATGCTCAATGACCTTGGCGACTTCGAGATAATACCCACGGCGCTGGGCCGGCACGCCGTGCTCGTAGGTACGTTCGATTCCCGGGCTGAGGTTCGCGCGCAACTTCGCGGATTTAAGGACGACGCCGAACCATCGATCGAGTTTCCTCACTGGGTCGAAGTCGTTCGGGTGGATCATCTGGAAGATGCGCTCAAGGAAGAAGCCGTCTGGATCGAGCGTCAATTCGAGACCAGGATCGAGGAAGTCCAGGACGTTGCCTTTCGCCTCGAAGTCGACCGTCCTTCAACTTCGGCTTCGTGGAAAGAGCTCATATGGCTGCAGAAACTTGATTTCGATCCCTCCGCGCTCACAGTTGCCCGGGACGGGAGCATGTTCGCCGCAGCCGGCCGTCGGGGACGCGTACATGCGATGTCGGGGCAAGGGGACCACATCTGGTCGGCCGACACAGGCATTCCGACTTCGTCCGTGGCCATTGCCCCCGGCGGCGGCACCTTGGCCACCTTTGGGTTCGACATAGTTCTACTGGACGACGCGGGCAGACCCGTATGGCAGCGGCCGTTCCGGCCGGACAATCAATTGATCGAGGAAGCCAAACTGACGAGCAACGGATTCGTCGTCGTACGAACCACGAACGTCAGCGGAACTGGTCACGTGTTTGCGTACACGCCGGATGGTCTGTTCTGGGGGCCCACCCAAGATTACATAGGCGCTGGATCTGTCGACGTTTCGCTGGATTCAAACGTGGTCGCGGTTGGTTCAACCAAAGACGGCGTGAGCCAGGTAATCCTCATCGAACGCAGCGGAAATCTCGCTCAGCGGTTCGGAGTTGATGGGGAGATACGCCGGCTATTGCTCACCCAGGACTCCGGACACACCGTGGTTCACAGCGCGAACGGTCTCGTGGTTTACGACAACAAACGCGGCGATTTCTTCGCCGATATTCCCTTTCCAGCGGACTTTGTTGCCAGAGGTGCAGAGGATGACACTATTTTCGCAGCGAGCCCGCGAGGGGTTGCCGCGTATTCACTCGCCGGATCTCAGCTCTGGTTTAACGACGGGGTCGCTCCCCGATCTCTGGTCGCTTCGAAGAGTTTCGTGTGTGGAATCTCCTCGGACACGTCCGTGAGCGTCCTCCGGACCAACGGAGAATACGTAGGCGAGGCGACCACGCTTACCTCGATACGAGCTATCGCACTTTCGCCGGAAACGGACGTTCTGGTAATCGCCAGCGCAGAGCGAAACGTCCTGGCCTGGCAGCTACCCGCCTAGGGACTTACCTGCGGCTCGGGCTCGAAGGCATCGCCGAAGCCCCATTTTGTGTCTAGAACCGGCCAATCTCCGTTTGACGACAAGTCAACCACCACATCCGACATGTCCCCTTCGTTCGTGCGATGGCTAAGCACCCAAACGGGCAGGAGTGAGAAATAGGATCTGTCGCCGTTCAAGTCGTACGACGCCTCCTGATAAGGACCGTATAGCGGAAGTTCGACGTCGACGCCTTGGTCCAGAGCGCCGAATCGCAGCGTGGCTGCCGGTCGGCCATCGCGATACTCTTCCGCGCTATACGCGCCGGGGGTGGCAAGGATCGCGATCCAAACGACCGGCGACACCGCGACCAAACGACGTGCTCTCTTTCTGCTCCAACTGTTCACTTGCATCGGTTGCGCCTCCATCGGATGGGAGTGTTACACACTGGCTACAACGATCCGGTA
>PVBE011414563.1_pt1 | contig 18103 bp, 18 predicted proteins | sample 1631181 | NCBI WGS metagenome assembly PVBE01 (sample SAMN08397723, study PRJNA350692) | Marine metagenome, whole genome shotgun sequencing project. | isolation source: water | place: Pacific Ocean | collected 2012-04
CGATCCGAAGGGGGCGGGGGGAAAGATCGGGCCCGATCTGTTTGGGGCGGCGAAGCGGCTCAAGCCGGACTTCGTCTGGGCCATCACGGAGAATCCGTACAAGGTCAACCCCGAGACCGAGATGAAGAACCTGGGGCTGAAGCCGGACGAGCTGGAGGCGCTGGTGGCCTACATCATGTCCCTCAGGTAGTATCGAACCATGCGATCGATCCTGTTGCTCTGCGTGCTGCTGTTGGCTGGATGTCCCTCACCCAAGCCAGAAAAGGTGCCGGAAAATCCACAGGCCAAGCCCTTCGATCACGCTCCGCTGACTGCGCTGTTACGAGAACACGTCGATGACAAGGGGAGAGTGGACTATGTGGGCCTGCTGGCGGACCGGAAAAAACTGCGGTCCTATCTGGATCAGCTGGCGGACGCCGACTGGAAGAAGCTGAAGGATCGTGCGGCCCGTTTCGCCTTCTGGATCAACGCGTACAACGCCTGCTGCCTGGAAGGGGTGTTGCAGACGCTTCCCGCGGATCGGGCTCGGTGGGGGGAATACTCGGTAGAGGACGTGTCTGGATTCTTCGGCTCACGCACCTACCGGGTCTCTGGTCAGCTGGTCACCCTGGATGACATCGAGCACAAGACCCTGCGTGTACAGTTCGCCGACGCTCGCCTGCACTTCGCCATCGTCTGTGCTTCCGTCGGCTGCCCGCTGCTCCGTCGCGAAGCATTCGTCGCTGGTCGGCTGGATCAGCAGCTCGACGAGCAAGCGAGACAGTTCGTCGGCAATCCGGAGAAGGTGCGGTTCGATCTCGAGGCACGTGAGATGAAAATTTCGAAGATCTTCAGCTGGTTCGAGAAGGACTTTCTCCAGGAGTCCGGCAGCGTTGCCCGTTTTCTGGCGCGGTATGTGTCGGACGGGCGGCTGGCCGAATCTCTGCGAAGCCAGCCCTGGTCAATCGGCTATCTCGATTACGACTGGGACCTGAACCTCAAGCGCTGACCGCGGGTGACCGAGCGTCGGTCCAGCTGGCTCCGGTGGCCGATCTTTGCCCTCACTCCCGGGCCAGACGATGGGCCCAGAAGCGGTTGGCGACGAAGCTGCCGAGCAACCAGATCAGACTGAAGATGATCGTCATCGCCAGCTTGAAGTGGTCTAGCTGCGTGTTCTCCACGTCCACACCGAGCAGGTAATGCTGGCCGATCGGCGCGTAGCCTGACAGCAGGAAACCCCAGTAGTCGGTCGAGAAGTCGGGGTCGACTTGGGGCTGACTGGTCTGCCGCGCGAGGGCCATGCTGGGGAATGGCGAGGCGTCATATTTTCGGCCGGGTGGGCTGCCCTCTTCCTCCGAGGTGATCTTGCCGTCTCCGTTCTTGTCCTCGTCGAGGGGGGCGGCGTCGACCACGAACTCCCAGGACGTCCCGTCGAGGTGGCGCATGGTGTAGATGAACTTGACCTCGGGGTTGTCCTGCTTGATTCGTAACAGGGCGGTCTGTGCCCGCTTGAACGAGCTGGTCTGAATATGCGCTGGATGCTTGACCGTGTGGAGGTCCGATTCGGCGATTTCTTGTGCGGCCAGGGTGGCCAGACGCTGTACGGATGGGCGGATCTCTCTCAGGATCGCCTGGCGCGCAGAGTACAGCAGCGCCCAGGCCATCCCGGCCAGCAGCAAGCCGGCGGCCAGGCTCGAGGCCAGCGTCAAGGTCGCTAGCCGTAGGGCCTGCCCGGGACGCAATGTTCTGGAGACCTCCAGCATCGTCTGCGGCCGGTCGGCGGGGTCCTTGGCCAGGCAACGTTCGACGAGGGCGGCGAGCGTCGGGTCGACATCCCCCCGAAGCTTGCGCACGGGGCGAGGCGCTTGGCGTAGGTGGGCGACCTTGATCACCGTGCTGCTCGCTCCACGGAACGGATACTCGCCCGACAGCAGCTTGTAGAGCACGATGCCCAGGGCGTAGATGTCGCTGCGCGGATCGACCGCTTGGCCTTTCCACTGCTCCGGCGCCATGCAGATCGGCGTGCCGATCACCGGGTTCTCGGTCGGCTCGGGGTCGTCCTCGGGCAGCTCCACGGCGGCCGCGATGCCGAAGTCCATCACCACTACGCGGCGGGGAGCAGCGACGAGCATGATGTTGGATGCTTTCAGGTCGCGATGAACCACCCCGGCCAGATGAGCGGCGTGAATGCCGTCGCAGACCAGCCGGCAGATCTGGCGGATCTCGGAAAGCTCGATTCGCTGCTCGCGTTTGAGCCGCTGGTCCAGCGTTTCGCCGTGGAGGCACTCCATCGACAGATAGGGCAGGCCGTCTGCCTCTCCCAGGTCGAAGGTGCGGATGACGTTGGGATGGTTGACTGCGTGTGCTAGTGCGACCTCGTCGCGAAAGCGTTGGATCGCCCGCTTGCTGCCCAGGACCGCCGTGCCCGGGCACTTGATCGCCACCGGCTGCCTGAGAAACAGATCCCGGGCCTCGTAGACGTGGGCCATGCCTCCCTGTCCCAGCTGGCCTTCCACTCGGTAGCGGCCGGCGACGACGTTTCCGGTGCGCCAGGGGCTGGTCGGAGGAGAGTCGACCGACAACTGCTCGGTTGGGTGGCTGAAGGCCCCGACGTCGTCGAGATCGGTGCGGGAGGTTCGGCCATCATCCGGTTCGATGATCTTATCGGGGTCGGGTGACGAGCCTGCGCTCAACGCTTGAACTTCTGGCCGAGAAGCCGCTTGGTCTCCTTGAGCAGGAACTCGGTATCGGTGAACGGTTCGTAGCTGATGTCCTGCCAGCGGACAAGACCGGTCTTGTCCAGCAGGAAGGTGCCGTGCAGCGGCTGTTGCTCGAAGTCGTCGAAACAACGGTACTTCTTGAAGATCTCGAATGTCGGGTTGGAGACCAGCTGGAATGGGTAGCCGCGTGGGCCGATCGATTTCTTCAGCTTCTCTTGTGGATCGGTGCTGATGGCGATCAGGTTGACTCCCAGTCGCCGAAAGCGCGAGACCATCGGCTTGAACGCATTGAGTTGTTCGACGCAGTGAACGCAGTCGTCGCCCAGATAGAAGATGACGAGTAGCGGTTTGCCCTTGCGGAAACTGTCCAGTGACACCGGCTTGCTGTTTTCGTCGGGAAGCGTCCACTTCGGTGCCAGGTAGGAGGTCCAGCGGAAGGGCCCCAGGCTGTCCAGTGGGGGGCGTTTACCCACGTCCGGGGGAGTCATCTTCTTGGCCCGCCAGTCCTTGGGCAGCCTGAATCGGCGGGCAATCGGAGCCAGCCGCTTGAAGACCGGGGTGTCTAGCCGGTCGATGTGTGCCGACCATTTGATCAACTCCGCAAAGGTCTGGCGCGCGGCGTTGATCTTGCCGCAGCGGTAGAGGATGTCGACCATGTTGGCCAGGGGTTGAACTCGCTGAGGCAGCGAGCGAGCGGCCGCCTGGATCAACTTCTCAGCCTTGCTGAAGTTGCCGGCTGCCAGGTAGAACCGCGCCTTGCGCTCCTTGGGCATCGTATTCGCCTTTTCGACCTTGCGGATCGCCAGGTCTGGACGCCGCGCAGCGACCAGGAGGTAACATTCCATCTCGATGCCGACCGAATCCATCATCCGCAGCACGCGGTCGTATCCACGTTCGGCCTCTTTGATGCCCCGCTTGATCGTCTTGCTGCTCGCGCCCTGTTTGTTCAGCTGGCGAGAGACCTCCGTTGCGGCCTCTGCTCTGGCCCTGACAACCTCGGGACGCTTGGCCAGCATCGCGCGCATCTCCTTTTTGGCCTGGCGGAATTTGCGCTTCATCATGAAGGCCAGCGCCCTCGAGCGCAGGCGTCGCACCTGCTCGGTCGGGTTGTCGGTCGGCTCGAGGTAGGTGCCGTTGGTCATCTCGATCAGCCGGTCCCACATCTCGTAGTACTCGAGGACCTCGAACAGGCGGCGGCGTCCGTAGCTCGAGCGGCTCGAGCGCCGCTTGAAGTGGTTGTACTTGGGGTGACGCGGCAGCATGATCATGTTCTGTGCCAGGTCCATCGCGTCGTGGACCCGGCCGATGATCATCAGGTTGCGCACCAGCCATTCGTTGTTGTGGGCGTAGTTGAAGATCTGGTCGGGCAGCACCCTGTCCTTCATCAGGTACTTGTGGTCGGTCCGTGCGGATGCCTCCTGTTGCCAGGCAGCGTCGGCATAGCGGTGCAGGGCGGTGTAGATGTGCCCCGGCATGTGCCACATGTGAGCCACGCTGGGGGCCGACTGGCCGCAGCGGGCGGCGGAGTCGAGCGCCTGGGCGGCAGCCCGCCCGCCGTCCCAGAGGTGGATCCGGAAGTGGTGAACCGAGTGGTACGGCTTGGCGTCGAGCACCGCCTGCAGCACCTTGTCGACTTCCCGGCGGTCCTTGATTCGCACGTGCCTGGCGGAGACCCAGTGCTCCAGACCATAGAATGCCTTCGCCTCGAGGTCCTTGGGGTATTTCTCGACGATCTTCTTCAGCGCCTCGAGGTAGGCGGATCGCCGGCCCTTCTCGTCAGATGGGCCGGCCTTGATGTAGGTGCTGAGCGAGTCGAGATACATCCGCTCCCACTCGTTGGTCTTGTCCCTTCGCTTGATGGCTTCCTGGATGAAGCCGGTGGCCCGCTTGTCGTTGTTTCGGTTGGCCAGCGCCATGCCCCAAAACGCAATCGCGCAGTTCGGGTCGATCGCCGCAGCCTGGCGGAAGGAACGCTCCGCCTCGAAGTACCAGAATCCGTGCAGCTGACCGACACCCTGCTCGATGAACTTCCGGGCCAGGGGCTTGTCGGTCGTCACCGGGAAGGAGATGTCACCTGTTCCCTTCATCAGGTAGGCGGCCGAACGGGGGCCTTCGTTGAAGGCTTCGCCGTGTGCAGAGTGGCCCGCGGGAACACCGTTCTCGTCGTCCGCAGGGAGTTGGCGAGCCAGCAGGACGAGGCAGGAAACTGCGAGTAGACCAGTACCGTATTTGTTGATCATGGGTGCCTTCCGAGTCGGTTTGACCCGCCAGCTCCGAAGGAGTGGACACATCATACTGCTTGGCGCAGCATCTGCAAAGGCGGCTGCTCAGCAGCCGCATCCACCTCCGCTTCAGCAAGGTGTACTCTGTTGGGGGGCAGCGCCCCGCTGAAGGAACGTGCCGCCGCTGATCACTCGCTCGATCGGCGTCTCGTCGGGTGTCCCGTCTCCTGGGAGCCCCCCGGCGGCCAGTAACTCGCCCCAGGTGGTCAGGGTTTGCGAGAAGCCGTGAAACACCTCCACTGTGCGTCCGTTGGCCGGGCAGAAGTAGTCGTAGGTCGGCATGCACCCATTGTACCGGGTGGGTATGCTGTCTGCCAGCGGCTCGCGAATCGGGCTAGGCAACAGGAAGGTGGGGTGTCGTGGACTCGAGCTCGGTCGGAGGCGCGGACTAGTCGACGCTGTCGGCTGGTTGCGCCACGCCCAGCTCTTCGGCCAGCAGGCGGTGGAAGTGCAGTGCGCCGATCTCCCGCGTCACCGAGTATCGGCCGCGGTCGTATGCCCGAGAGTGCAGGCCGCGCTGGACCGACTCGCAGATGTGGATGTCCTCTTGCTGGACCACATCGCTGGAGGTCAAGCTGCGCTCGACGAACGTCTCGTCTTCCGCCAGCTCGGGGGCAAAGTAGTAGTCGAACAGGACCAGGGTCCGATCCGGGCCCAGTGGCAGGGCCAGGTTGGTGTCCATCATCGGTCCATAGCGATTGATCATCAGATTCGGGTGGACCCAGCCATAGACGGCCTGTTCGCCGATGCGCTCGGAAAAGTCGGTGAGGCTGTCATCTGCCGATTTCGCTGCGCCGCAACTCTGTATCGAGAGTCGCTGGTGCACTTCCGTCCGGTAACTGCTCAGGTCGAGCTGGCCGGCGAGGCCCTTGTGCGCCACGGCGACGTGGTAGCCTCCGTCCAGGTAGTTGTCGACGAAGACCTTCCAGTTGCATTCGAGCGTGTAGCTCAGGCGCCGGGTGAAAACCAGAGAATCCCACTCCATCCGCTGGAGTGACTCGGTCAGCGGCTGCATGTCGGCGGTCAGATCTCGCGGAGATTCCGCCATGTTGACCAGCACCAGGGGACCCCAGGTGGTAACCGCCATCCGCATCAGGCCCATGCAGTCGCGATCGAAATCCCGGATGCCGCCCAGCTCCGGAGCGCTTCGCAGCCTCCCGTCGAGCTCGTAGGTCCAGCCGTGGTACGGGCAGACGAACTGTTTGCAGCGCCCCGCCCCCTCCGCCACGGCGGCGGCGTGGTGCCGACAGACGTTGTGGAAGGCCTGGAGCTGCCCGTCGGCCGTTCTCACCACGACGTATGGCTCCCCCGCTTGCTCGCCGGTGAGGTAGTCGCCCGCAGATGCGAGCTGGTCGGTCCTGCCCGCCAGCAACCAGTTGGCGCCGAACACCCGCTCTCGCTCGAGCGCCAGAAAGGCCTCGTCGGTGTACCAGCTCGCTGGTGGGGTCCAGGCTTCCTCGATCGGGAGTGCCGGGTCGAAGCGGGCTAGTTCCGAATCGAGCCGGCGGGCACGGTTGTGCTTGCGCTGTACCATCATGCCTCTCTACAATCTGACCAGTCAGAGAAGCGCGCACTTTACTCCAGCGTGGTTGAGAATGCCAAGAAAGACCTCCATCCAGACACTTGCCGGCTGTTTTGCCTTGCTGCTGATTAGCTGCGGCGGCGGTGCCGGCAGTGCCGGGCCTTCTCCCGGCTGGAGCGCCGACTATGATCGGGCGCTCGAATCCGCCCAGTCATCCGGGCTGCCGATGCTGGTCTATTTCACCGGCAAGACCTGGTGAGGCGGTTGCAAGATGCTCGATCGAGAGGTCCTCTCGACCACCCGGTTCATGTCTTACGCACAGCCCAAGCTGATGTTGGTGGAGCTCGATTTCCCCCGGGGTGGTGGGAGCCGAGTGCCTCAGCGAACACAGTCGCTGGCCCGGCGGTTCGGGGTGAAGATTCTGCCCACGGTCGTTCTGGTCAGCGACCGGGGGAAGGAACTGGGAAGGGTGTCTTATCGCCGGGGTTCGGGTCCCCAGGCGTTCATCGCTGCGCTTGAGAAACACATCGAGTAGCTGCGCAGCATTGGCGTGATGGCGTCGCCCGAGGTTTGTTCCAGCTGGCCAGGCCCGTCCTTCAGCGGTTGCCTTCGCGCCAGCTGGCGAGGATACTGGAAGGATGCTGTTTCGCCTGTTGGTCATCGCGGCGGTGGTCTACCTGGGGTACCGGATCGTCAGCCGGCTGGGAGGCGGGAGTTCGGAGTCCCGCTGTGTCAGCTGCCGACACTGCGGACGTCTGGACGAGGATGGCGTGATCTGTCAGTACGGCAGCAAGCAGACGTTCAAGACGCCGGTCCACATCGCGAACTGCATGGACTACGCGAAACGCTGACTGGGCCGGCCTGCGCGGCGTTTCGGCCGACGGGGCCTAGGCGTATGACACTGGACGGCCGGGCTGCTTCGGCATCGCCGTGTCTTCAGGGCTTTCCGGATCAGACACAGCGACTTCTCAAACAGGGCCTAGAAGATCAGCGCTAGACGGGCCGCGACTCGCTGCTGTAGGTCCGGCTGGTCGTCCCAGTTGCGAAGCAGTCGCTTCTTGTCCCGCCGCAGGGCTCGCCTGAGGCCCGTCCTGTTGCGGTGCTGTCGCAGGGCGTCCAGATCGATCAACCACAGCTGGTCGCCGTCGAAGAACAGGTTGCTGGCCTTCATGTCGCCGTGGCTGATTCGTGCGGCCAGCAGTCTCTCGAACAACGTGGCCAGGCCCTCGACCGCCAGGGTCAGCATTTCGTCGGGAGGTTGTTCGGCCAGCAGCTGGTCCAGGCGGGTGCCCGTCAGCTCTTCGGTGACGAAATAGGCCTTGCCTCGCAGCGGGCCCAGGCGGTGCTCGACTACCGCGAGAGGGAGCGCGGTCCTGATGCCGGAGCGGATCAGCAGGTGGGCCGCGCGCCAGCAGTGAGCCGCCCGCGTTTCGCGGAACGCGCGATTGACTCGGTGCCGCAGGTTCTTGATGTTGTATCGCTTGACGACCAGGGCCAGCCCGTCGATTTGAATGCCGATGACCGTGCAGGTCCGACCTCGCTTGAGCGGAGTACCGCTTTCGACCCAGCGGTCGGGAGCGTCCAGCAGAGCGGCTAGCCGATCTGTCTGCTCGCGTCGGCAGACCTGGTAGCGCTGTGCGTTTTGCGTGACGGCGAACTCGGTGCAGTCGCGGAAGATCTTCTTGAGGTACTTTCGCATCCGCTTGTTGCGCTGGCGACGCAGCGCCTGGCGCACCGTCTCCAGGTTGAAGCTGTCGTCGCCGTAGGCGCTCAGCAGCTCGGGCAGGCGGTCGTCTTCGTTCGGGTCCATCTGAGCCAGCAGGGCCCCCAGGTTGTCGAGTCCCGCAGAACCAGGGAGAATCCCGTTCCAGTCGAGGAAGTAGACCGTCCCGTCTGCGCCACTCAGGAAATTGCCCAGATGGAGGTCGGTGTGGATCAGGCCAGCGCGGTGCAGCGTGCCCAGTGCCGTCACCGCCTGGAGGATGGTTGCCTGTTCGGCGGGCTCGATGCGGCGCAGGATCAGCACGCCTAGCCCGTCGACCAGTGTCGAGTGTTCGATGTCGGGAGCTGGGAGCCCAGCGGCGCTCAGTGCCCGGGCGCCCGCCAGTTCCCGCTCGAGGTTGCGCTGGGCTCGGCGAGGGTCGGTAAACAGCTTGGCCACCACGGGGCGGCCTTGCCAGGTGCCGGTTCCGACCTTCCGCTTGCCCTGGACCACTCGGAGCCACTCGTCACAGGTCAGAGTGCCTGCCTCCAGTTCCAGGGTCAGGACCGTCATTTGACGAGTGCTCTGAGATACTTGGACAGGTAGTTGAAGCGCAGCAACAAGGGCGGGTTGGCCTTGATGCCCATTCGGTAGAACTCCCGAGCCAGGGCGTGTCGGCCGGTGCGAAAGTAAATGCGGAACTGGGCCAGGCAGCGATCGGCATAAAACTCGTTGCGCATCTCGTGGCACTCGGCGGGCAGCAGCTCGGGGTCGAACAGGGTGTCGACCGTCTGTTTTAGATCGAGGGGCGAGGAGGACCGCAGGCTGCCGTCGTGGCGGACGACCTCCAGCACCGGTTCACCGAGCGACACCCCGTCGTGTCGGGCCAGCAACAGAGCGATGAAGACGATGTCTTCGTTGAGGCGAAGATGCTCGGGGAAGCGGAGTGTTTCGAGGATCTCGCGGCGGACCACCACGGCTCCGGTCGCCACCCTCAGTTTCTTGCGCAGGAAATTGCTGAAGTTGGCCTGACGGTCGCTCGTGATCATGTGGCGCGAGCGATCCGAGACGTGGCGTTTCTTCTCGGGGTGGATCCGGTAGTGCGCTCCGAGCACGAAGTCGACACCCTCCTCGAACGCACCGCCGAACCTCTGAAGCGCGTCAGGCAGCAGGCGGTCGTCGGCGTCGAGAAACACCAGATATTTCCCGGTGGCTCGATCGGCGCCCGCGTTTCGTGCTGCTGCCACACCAGCGTTGGCTTGATTGATCAGGACCACATCTGAAGCGTCCAGATAAGGCGCGAGGACCTCCAGTGTGTTGTCGGTCGAGCCGTCGTTGACGACGACAACCTCGCGCTCCCCGGACTGCGCCAGAGCGGAGTCGATCGCCTGGGGCAGGTAGGACGCGTAATTGTATGCTGGGATGACGATCGAAAAAGTGGCCATGGGGCGCTCGGATCCCTTCGTGTCGTCGCTCACCGTCGTTGCGAGGCCAGTCCAGGAATAGGTCTGGCAAGGCGGTCCCGACGGAGGTTGAGCGTCAGCTCGGCATGTGGGTGCCTTTCTGCCTGGGGACGATGACACGTTCCCCCGACCCAGGCAGCCGCGATCCGCGCTGAATATGGTCCGCTCCATGCGACAGCCTGGAGACTACCATCAAGGCGTGGGTGTTTCAATCTGGGCAATCTGTGTCCGGATTGCCGGACATGAGGCATAATCACGCCGTGCGACTCGCGACCTGGAACATCAACGGCATGCGCGCTCGTCGGGACTTCGTCCTGCACTGGCTGGACGCCCGGCGTCCGGACGTCGTAGGCCTGCAAGAACTCAAGATGCAGGACGACAAGTTTCCGCACGCCGCGTTCGAGGAGGTGGGATACACCGCGCTGACCCATGGACAGAAGAGCTGGAACGGCGTGGCGATCCTGACTCGCGAGCCGGCGGAGGTGCTGGAGCTGGGCTTGCCGGGACAGGAAGACTCGGGGGCTCGGCTGATCACAGCCCAGACAGCAGGTCTGCGTTTCACGACCGTCTACTGTCCCAACGGCAAGAACCTGGAACACGCGGACTTTCCGCGCAAGCTGGCCTGGTTCGAGGCGCTCAGAGAACATCTCGGCGGTACGCTGGGCGGAGAGGATGTGGTCTGCGGCGACTTCAACATCTGTCCGGAGCCGATCGACAGCTGGTGCGAGGAAGAGTTCGCCGATGGAATCTTTCACACCTCCGAGGAGCGGGGGCTGTTCCGGGAGGTGCTCGGACTGGGGCTGGTCGATGTCTTTCGGCAGAGGCATCCCGAGCTGCAGAAATTCTCCTGGTGGGACTACCGAGCGGGTCGGTTCCACAAGAAGCAGGGGCTGCGGATTGATTTCGTGCTGGCGACCGAGAGCGTGATGCAGCGCGTCCGGTCGGTCGAGGTCGACCGGGACTATCGCAAGAAGCAGTCCGGGCTGACTCCATCCGATCACGCGCCGGTTATCGTCGACCTGGACTAGCGGTCCGACCGACTGGCTGGTCGAACGTGGAGCAGCTGCCGAAAGTCGGCGTCGCTGTTCGGGATCGGGTGCAATCCGTTGCCTTGGAGGTCTATAATAACCGTATGACATCGATCGACAACTACCTGATCAAGCCCGGGGACCGCGTCAGGCTGTCCGACATTCCCAGTGAAGTGGACGGTGGGTTGAGCAAGCAGGAAGGAAAGCGGCAGTTCGCCTTGCTGAGCGAGAGGCTGATCGACCTGCAGCGTTTGTTCGCGGCCGAAGCAAAGCATTCGCTGCTGCTGGTGTTCCAGGCGATGGACGCCGCCGGCAAGGACAGCACGATTCGTGAGGTGATCGGTCCGCTCAATCCGGCCGGTGTCCACGTCGTCGGGTTCAAGAAGCCGACGCCGGAGGAGATGGCGCATGACTACCTCTGGCGGGTTCACCAGCACACTCCGGCGCGGGGGACGATCTCGGTCTTCAACCGGTCGCACTACGAGGACGTACTAGTCGTGCGGGTGCATCAGCTGGTCCCACAGGCGCGCTGGAAGAAGCGTTACGAGCACATTCGCGCCTTCGAGCAGCTGCTGGCCGACGAGGGCACGACCGTGATCAAGTTCTACCTGCATATCTCGAAGGACTATCAGAAACAGCGACTCCAGCGCCGGCTGGACCGCCCCGACAAGCACTGGAAGTTCAATATGGGGGACCTGCCGGAGCGAGAGCGCTGGGCCGAGTACCGAGGGGCTTTCGAGGACGCCATCCAGCAGACCTCGACCCAGGATGCGCCGTGGTACGTCATCCCGTCCGAGAGGCGCTGGTACCGCAACCTGCTGATCGCTGGCATCCTGGTCGATCAACTCGAGCGTTTCGAGATGGCCTATCCCGAGCCTGATTTCGATCCCTCCGAGATCGTCATCCCCGACTGATCGAAGGATCGTCGGGGCGGCGGCGGTTTTACGGAGAACATCAATCGCTGGATGATCGACCCGGTAGGGAAGTGCGCAGTTACTTTGCCGTTTGTCGCGACTCGCGCGCCTTGAGCGCCCAGCAGTGGGGGCCAGCGGTGTGCGGTGCTACTCTTCGAGCTTCAGGTCGTGCTTCTTGAAATAGATGTCACGCCGGGTGATGAAGGACTGGAGCCGGTTCCCGGCTGTCGTACAGTGCTTGCGGTATTCTGCGAGTGCTTTCTTGTCCTGGCTCTGGGTCCAGCGCTGGAGCGCCCGCAGGCCGTCCGAGAGCGCCTCGGAGCGCTCGATCCACCGGTGGTGCAGCGCGGCGATCTCCTGGTCCTTCGGCTGGACGGCCTTGAACTGGGCGAGCACCGCGTCCTGGCGCTTGATCCAGCCGGCGACTTGCTTTCCGGCGTCGAGGTCGGTTGCTTTCTGCAACTCGTCGAGGATCCGGTCTTGTTGCGCTATCGCGGGGCGAATCTTGGCCACGTAGTCGTTGTAGTCGCCCGCCGTCTGTCGTGAACCGAACCAGGCCAGCAGGGCTCCGACGACAGCGATCAGGGCGATCAGATTATATAGCTTCTTCATGGGATTCTCCGTTCGTGGGCCGGGCTGCCCCTGCAAGGTCAGTCGCTCCACCTACCTTACAACGGCTGCTCCGGCATCCCCCGGAATTTTGTGAGGCCCGACAGTTGATGGCCGATGACATGAAACCGCGAGCAGCCGTCGACATCCGATCTCGTTCGTTGATCCGCACCCCAACGAAGTCCCTTGCACCCTGATTGTGCTCAATTTTAGCGACGGTCGAGAACCGGCAAGCCCGACTGCTTGATGCTATAAGTCAAGTTCTGCAGGTACTTTACTGTGCCGGTGGGCAGCCGGGGTGCTGCGTCTGGCCAACCTGGCGATCCACCGGGCGGTCTTTCGTCAAAAACTGTTTTTTTGTAGGCTCGCTAGCTGATCGCGCCTTCCAACGGAGATCGAGAGATGAGCCTGCGTATATTTGTGTGTCTGATCGCATGTGGCCTGGGCCCGCTGGCCGTGGGGGAGAACCTGGCCGGCAAGCTGGGGCTGGATCCGCAGTCCAAGCTGCTGATCCTGCACGGCGACGACCTGGGGATGTGCCGCGCGGCCAATCGGGCGGCGGAGCAGGCCCTGACGCGGGGAGCGATGAGCAGTGGGAGCGTGATGGTCCCCTGCCCTTGGTTCCCGCAGATGGCGGCCTGGTCCAAGCGCCACGCCGGGCACGATCTGGGCCTGCACCTGACCTTGACCAGCGAGTGGAAGCACTACCGCTGGGGTCCGGTCAGCGACAGGAGCAAGGTGCGCGGGCTGCTCGACCCCGCGGGGTTTCTCTGGCGCAGCGTGGCCGGAGTGGTCAGCAAGGCCAGCGGCTCGCAGGTCAAGGCCGAGATCCTGGCCCAGATCAAGCGGGCACGCAAGTTCGGGCTGGAGCCGACGCATCTGGACAGTCACATGGGGACGCTGTTTGCCCATCCGTCTTTCTTCATGGCCTACATCGAGGTGGCCCGGCAGGAGCGGATCGTGCCGATGATCCCCCGCATCACCGACGACCGGGCGGCGGAGCTGAAGAAGAAGGGGCTGCTGATGCTGGCGAAGATGATGATCCTGGCCACCGAGAAGCGCGGTTATCCGATCATCGACCGCCTGATCAGCACCCGAGGCGGCACCTACGCGGTCCGCAAGGCCTGGCTGATCCAGCTGATCCAGGGGCTCAAGCCGGGAGTGACTCAGGTCATCCTGCATCCGGCCGAGGCGTCCGATGAACTGCGCCATATCACCAACTCACATCGGGCCCGCAGCGACGACCTGAAGCTGATGCTCGACCCCGACGTTGGCAAGGCGATGACCCAGGCGGGGGTCAAACCGTTCCAATGGAAGACGATCAACACCTGGTGGAACAAACGGATCGTCGCCGAGGAGGAGAAGTAGATGCAGCATCTGGTCTGTGACCGTTGTGGCGGGGGCCTACTGCTCGATGCCCCGGTCCGTTACGAGGTCGTGATCCAGGTCAAGTCGGCCTACGACCCGCTGGAACTGACTCGACAAGACCTGGCCCAGGCAGAGCAGGAGCTGGCCGCGGTGCTGCAGGAACTCGAGCACTACACCGCCGAGCAGGCGCAGGACGAGGTCTATCGCCGCTTCGACTTCGACCTCTGCGCGACCTGCCAGAAGCAGTTTCTGGCCAACCCGCTGGGGAAACCGCAGACGGTCTGAGCGGGGCCGGGCTGTCGGGCCTCGGACCGACCGAAACTGGCCCTGGATTATCGACGAGGTCGCTGTTAGCCTCCTGGGCATGAACAGTGACGAGATGATCCAACTGTGCAAACAGCACACGATGTACACCTGGGCCAAGGGGGACGCGGTCAATCCGCTGCCGGTCAGCGGGGCCGAAGGGCTGTACCTGATCACGCCCGACGGGGAGAGGATCCTCGACTGGAACAGCCAGCTGATGAGCGTTCACGTGGGCCACGGGCACCCCAAGGTGCGCGAGGCGATGAAGGCCCAGATCGACCAGCTGACCTACGTCTTTCCCGGTACGGCGACGCCGGTCCGGGCCCGGCTGGGCAAGCTGCTGTCTGAGGTCGTGCCGGACGATATCAACACCTTCTTCTTCACCCTCGGCGGCGCGGAGGCCAACGAAAACGCGGTCCGAGCCGCGCGGCTGTTCAGTGGGCGGTTCAAGATCCTCAGCCGCTATCGCAGCTATCACGGTGGGACCAACCTGTGCATGCAGCTGACTGGCGATCCCCGTCGGCTGGCCAACGAGCCGGGCACGCCGGGAGTGGTCCGGGTGATGGATCCTCAGCCCTACGACTACTCGTTTGGTGAGAGCGAGGCGGAGCGCACCGAGAACAACCTGCGCTACCTCGAAGAGGTCATCATGTACGAGGGTCCGGACACCATCGCGGCGATGATCATCGAGCCGGTGACCGGAACCAACGGCATCCTGCCGCCGCCCGCGGGCTACCTGCGAGGTCTGCGGGATCTGCTGGACCGGCACGGGATCTTGCTGATCTGCGACGAGGTGATGAGCGGGTTCGGCCGCACCGGCAAGATGTTCGCCTTCGAGCACGGGGGCATCCAGCCGGACATCCTGACGATGGCCAAGGGGCTGACCAGCTCCTATGCGCCGCTGGGCGCGATGGGAGTCTCCGACCGGATCGCCAATCATTTTCGCGAGAACGTCTTCTGGGGCGGACTGACCTACAACTCCCACGCCGTCTCGCTGGCGGCGGCGGAGGCGGTGATTCAGGTGATTCTCGAAGAGGATCTGGTGGGCAATGCCGCCAGGCTCGGTCCGGTGATGCGCGAGGAGATGGACCGCCTGACCGAGAAGCATCCGTCGGTCAAGGTGGGGCGCTGTATCGGCCTGTTCGGCATGATCGATATCCAGAAGAACAGCGCGGGGGAGCCGATGGCGCCCTACAACGGCACCTCCGAGGGGATGCAGGCGCTGGCCGGGGCGTTCCGCGAGAGCAGCTTGTTCACCTTCGTTCGCTGGAGCAGCTTCATGTGCAATCCGCCGCTGACGATCGACGAGCGGCAGCTGCGTGAGGGCTACGCGATCATCGACCGCTGTCTGGACGTCACCGATCAGTATTTCGAGGGTTAGCGGCCACCACGGGTCCGTCGGCCGGCTTCGCGGCCCCGGGAGCGGGGAGCGCCGCCTTGCCGGCCCAGGCCGCACGGGAGACCGATCCGCGAAAAGCGTGACTCAGCCAGGCGCAATGTACGTTAAGATGGAGCAGTCGGAGTTGATCAGCCACAAATCCCATCAACGGAGGCTATCCCAATGATCAAGGTCGTGATGCTAGCTGTCCTCTGGGCCGCCACGGGGGGCATCCTCTATCTGACGGTCCCCGCCACTCATCAGACGGACAAGTTCTTCCTGTCCGTCGGGGCGCTGATGCTGTCGCAGGCGCTGCTGTTCGTCGGCGGCGTGCTGCGCAAGAACGCGTCCTGGGGCAGCGCGGCGGCCGAAGCCGACAGCGGGAGCTTCTTCGTCGGCCTGGTCTACGGGGCGCTGGTCATCGTGCTCTGCCTGGTGGCGTTGACGCCGATCCCGTTCAACTTCCTGGCCGTCCTGCATATCGTCGCGGCGCTGGTGCTGGTGATGGGCTGGCTGTTTATGACACAGGCCCGCGGCCATCTGTCGACCGAGCGTCAGAGCGTGAAGATGACGCGGACCGGTGCGCAGCCCGAGGCGGAGTCTGACTCCGAGGAGTCGCCCGCAGCCTAGCACCTCCAGGCAGAGCTGTCCCAGGGAGTTGATCCGGCTGACCGGGTCCGGGTATCATCCCAGGCAGCATGCCCCCCGACTTTCGCAAGGCCGCTACGATCCGCGAGTTGATAGCTCAGGCGGGCCTGACGGTCCACTCGCGTGGGCGTTTGGGACGCTGCCGGCCTTGCTGTTCGGGTTGGCGCAACGGATCCGTTGGGTAGTGGAACATGTCGTGGCGGTGGCCTGGCTCGTCGGGCATCGCCTGGCGCTGGTTTGGCGCCCTGACGCAGTCGGCTAGTAGAAGATCTTCTCTTTCTTCTGCACCTCGGCGTACATCTTGGCGACCCACTCGCCGTAGCCGTTGTACAGCCGGCTGGGGATCTGCTCTCCCGTGCCGATCAGCCGTTCGCTGGCCTGCGACCAGCGCGGATGGTCCACCTTCGGGTTGATGTTGGCCCAGAACCCGTACTCGGTGCTGGCCACGCTCCAGAGGGTCTTGGGACGCTCCGCCACCAGCTCGATCTTGACGATCGACTTGGCGCTCTTGAAGCCGTACTTCCAGGGGAGGACCAGCCGGATCGGAGCGCCATGCTGGCCCGGCAGCGGATGGCCGTAGATGCCGGTGGCCAGCAGCGTCAGCTCGTTCATCGCCTCGGCCATCGTCAGCCCCTCGAAGTAGGGCCAGGGGTGGCTCGTGGACTGGCCGGGGAGCCGCTTCTTGTCCAGCACGCTGACGAAGCGGACATACCTGGCACTGGACTTCGGCGATACCTTCTCGAGCAGGGCCGAGAGCGGAAAACCGGTCCAGGGGACGGTCATGGCCCAGGCTTCGACGCAGCGGAAGCGATAGACCCGCTCCTCCAGCGGCATCAACTTGATCAGGTCGTCGATGTCGAAGGTCCGTGGTTTGTCGACCAGCCCGCCGACCTCGACTTTCCACGGGGTGAAGGGGTACTTCTTGGCCAGCTTGTGCACCTTCTCCTTGTCGGTGGTGAACTCGTAGAAGTTGTTGTAGCAACCGGCGATCTTCTCCGGAGTCAGCTTGCGTCCCGCATCCTTGAACTTGGGGTTGCGTCTGGCGGGGTACTTGTCTTTGCGCTGCTTGTCGAAGTGGAGCAGTCGGGGATCGAACGGATCGGGCTCGTTGAGCAGCTGCAAGCCGGCAATCGCCAGGCCGCCGGCTGCCGCGGCCCCCAGGCCGATCGTCTTGAGAAACTCCCGGCGGTTCTCGAATGCCTCTTCGGGGGTCACCTCGCTGTCGGGAAGATCCCAGTCGCGGCTCGACCTTCGCGATCTGTTGGTTGCCATCTGCGCTTCTCCAGTGTGGGTGCTTCAGCCTATGGGATCCCGGGTCACCGGGTCAAGTCCGTTCCCACGCTCGAGCGCCAGGGCCAAATAAAGAGGGGGAGGCCGTTCCGGAACGGCCTCCCCCCTCATCCACAGAATTGAATCGGGCGTATCGGTCTAGTAGTCCTGCCAGGTGCTGTAGAGCTTGGAGAGCAGTCCGCTGTACTGGGTTTCGTAGAGCAGCACCTGGATCGGGGCGTTGGCATTGCGTACACCACCGGTGTACGGCGAAGGCTTGCCGCCTCAGCCAAGGCACATCGTGCCGGCGTTCAACTGCTTGTGCGTCCGCTTGTGCCGTATGCGCACGCCCGGCGTCAGCGCGTGGGGGTAGAACGTGTGGTACCGTTCGCCCGCCTTGCCCCGGACCTGTATGCTGCGCGGTGAGACCGTGACCTGCGTCCCCTGCCGGGACGCGGAGAAGTCGATCTTGAACGGCGCGCCCCACTCGAGGGTGGTCATCTTGCCTTGGGTCACGTGCACCGTGCTGTGCGCCGCGACGCGGACCCAGCTCTTGCTCTTCCAGACCGCGCCCCAGGTGAAGGTGTAGTCGCCGACGGGGACCACGATCGCCCGCGCCGCGTCGAAGCTGATCGGGCCGTTCTTGACCACGGCGGCGCCCAGGCGTCCGGCTGCGCGGAACTTGCGGCCGAGATCCAGCTTGCCGCTGGGGCCGACGTAGGGCCGGACCCAGATGTAGGTCCCTGGCGCGTTGGTCTTGAACTCGTAGAGCTTGCCCTTGATCGAGATGACCTGGCTCAGGTAAGAGGCGTAGCGCGAGCGTCCGACGACCATCGCGTCGGCGCCGTAGCCGTCGTAATGGCCGTCGTGGTTGTCGTCGATCAGAAAAATCGGCGTGCTCTTGAACTTGGCATAGCG
>PVBE010866152.1_pt1 | contig 18102 bp, 9 predicted proteins | sample 1631181 | NCBI WGS metagenome assembly PVBE01 (sample SAMN08397723, study PRJNA350692) | Marine metagenome, whole genome shotgun sequencing project. | isolation source: water | place: Pacific Ocean | collected 2012-04
GAAACTCCAGTCATCGAGTTATCAACATGACCACAAAAACTTGCTCCCCCCTGGTCAGCACACTGACCGCTGGCATGCTTAGTATCACCCTCTACTGGTACTGTTCAGCCCAGGAGCCCACGGCTGCCACGCTGGTCTCTCGCACCGCGCCCAGCGTCAAGCCCAGTGATGCTCCCCGCCCTGCCGCCACCCTGGGGCATTCCGCGTTCATGAGCCCCCACGCTTCACCCATTGCCGCGCAGGGAAACCGTGTCTTCGTGGTAAACACACCTGCAGACACCGTCGACGTTCTCGATGCCACCAGGCGAACCGTCATCGCACGCATCCCGGTGGGGGTCGATCCTGTCGGACTCGCGATTCGACCCGATGGTAAAGAGCTCTGGGTTGCCAATCACATTTCTGACTCGGTTAGTATCATCGACATTGATTCAAAAAGTCTCACGCAGTTAAGCGTGATCGCAACGCTGCAGGATTTCGACCCGAACACGCGAGCCACGCGCTTTGACGAACCTGTTGGCATCGCCTTTGCCAGCAACGAGAAGGCCTACGTCGCTCTCTCTTCTGAAAACGCGATTGCTGTAATCAACGTGTCCACCCGGCGGATCACCAAACGACTCGACATCACGGCCCAGGACCCACGCGCCATTCGCGTGCAGGGCAATCGACTTTACGTGATCCCTTTCGAATCCAACAACAAGACACAACTCTCCGGTGGGGCCGGCGATAAGATCGACGGTGACCTGGTGACCTTCGACGCCTGGGAACACTCGATTCGCAACAACAATGTCCTGTCCATTGGGCACGTGGTCGACATCATCAAGCACCCCCGCGTTCCTGACCGGGACCTGTACGTGTTTGATACCCAGACCGACAAGCTGGTTGAAGTCGTCGACACCCTCGGAACGCTGCTTTATGGATTAACCGTCGATTCCAGGGGACATGTATTTATCGCCCAGACAGATGCTCGCAACGAAGTGAACGGTCGCTCCGGAACCAAGAAACACGGGCTCGCCGAACTTCAGAACCGGGCCTTTCTCAACCAGATCACGAGTATTGACCTGGGCCAACCCGACCTTCAAAAACCGACCTTCATCAACCTGGAACCATTGCCCCCGAAACAACCAGAACAGGATATGGCCCTGGCAACTCCCTTTGCCATTGAAATTACCCCGGACGACTCCACGCTGGTGGTCTCGGCCGCGGGTTCAGACAAGATATTTACCGTCGACGTCGAGACCGGGAAGGTCCTTTCACGGGTCGATGTGGAGGCCGTCCCACGGGGAATTGCCCTGGCTACCAGCGAAGATGGCAAACAGACCCATGCCTGGGTGTTAAATGCGGTCGCCAACACAGTTTCACTCGTGGACGTCTCTAACCCGGCAAAACTCGCCGCCCTGGCTACCGTTCCACTCCAGGATCCTACGGATCCGGCAATCAAACGGGGACGCATCGCATTCAATACAGGAGCCGCCTCCAGCACCGGTACCTTTTCCTGTGCCAGCTGCCATCCGGACGGCCATACCGACCAACTGTTGTGGGTCCTGAAAACTCCCATCGTCACCGGGGGCAACCAGATCATGCCTCGATCCACGATGCCTATTCGCGGCTTGCGCGACACGGAACCATATCATTGGGACGGCATCCCCGGGGATCCCTATGGAGGCAACAACAGTGCCAACGTGCGTCGGCGCGTGAAACCCAACAGTGACATCAGGGATGTTACCAGCGCCCCGCGCAACCTGATTGATGCCGGACTCGCCAGCACCATGAAACTGACCACCGATGCCACGACCAATGACGAGGGCAAATCCGGTCACCTTTCCGCAGCTGAGCGTGACGACATGGCCAGGTTTCTACTTAGCGTCACCTATCCACCCGCGCAGCGGCGACCCTACACCAATATCGTTTCCGACCGCGCTCGCAATGGGTTTGAACTCTTCCATGTGAAGGGCGACCTGGACAAGAAGCCGAAGCCGAACGTTTGTGGGAATTGTCACCGCATGCCGTTCCTTGTCAGCACCAACACCCCGGGAACCGGGATGGACGCACCCACCTGGCGTGGGGCGTACGATCGTTGGCTGATCTTGCCCCAGGGCCGCCTGAACATCATTGACTTTGATTTCTTCCGCCGCATCGCAGAACGAGGTACCCCGGAACGCAAGGTCTGGCAAATGTCATGGGGTAGTCGCCGGCGTTTTGACCCGATCTGGGACATGGTGCTCGAAACCAGCACCGGTTACTCCGGCTCCTTTGCCCGCCAGGTCACGATCAACCAAACCTCTGCCAGGGAGCCGCTCACGGCCGACCTGCTCAACGCACTTGAAAACTCAGCAGCTGACGGCAGCATCATTCTCCAAGGTGCCGGTCAGTTCATCACGGACGGCAAGGCCCGGGCAACGTCTCTGCAGTTCGACTCCCAACACCAGGACGGCAGTTACGTCGAAACCGGCGGCGACCGCAAGTCTTACCGACGCAGCCAGTTGGTCAAGCTGGCCACCGAGGGCCGTTTCATTGGGACGTTCACTGCCAACCTGGGAACCGCCGTCGACATGGCTCACCCTCAACCGGCGCTCTGGACACTGGGCGCACTCCATTCACAACGTGGCCGACAGAAATTCCCTGTCCTGGCTACTGGCAAGACAACCTTGACCATGAGTGGCCGGCATATTCGAAAGGGAGCCACGGTCTTCGTGGATGGCCGCCGTGTGGGTGGTACCGTCCAGCGTGACAAGGGAACTGTCACGGTGAACCTCTCCCAGGCACCTCGCCCGGGGATGCGATTGCTCCAGGTACAAAACCCAGGTGGTTTACTTAGTAACGATTTCATCTTTTACGTGGCGGCAACCCAAACTGCTGAACGATCGGGCCCACTGGGAACCTGGCGACTGGCCGTGGAAAGCAAGAGCCGCCCGGATCGTGACCATCAATACACGATCCGCATTTCCGAGGAAGGTGATAAGCTCGTCGGCTTCTATCGCGAATCCGAATCTCGACAGTTTAAAATCCCTGACGTAACCCTGGACGGAAAAACGCTCTCCTTCCAGGTCCCCCGGGACGACATGGTGATGGCCTACAAGGGAACCCTCACCAAAGGCGCTCTCACGGGCACCATGGAATACCGTCGACCCAATCGAACCCCCAGCGGTCGCAAATTTACCGGCACACGTGCGGCGTTGGATCCACTGGGTACCTGGCGACTTCTTGTGCAAAGCAAGAGTCGGCCAGATCGTGATCACGAGTACACGATCCGCCTGGCTCGCGAAGCCGGCAAGCTCGTTGGCTTCTATGCAGGCTCGGACCGCAAGGAAGTCAAGTTACCCAAGGTCACCCTGTCCGGAATCCAACTTTCCTTCTCGGTTCCGCGTGATAATCGAACCATGGCTTACCAGGGAATGATCACGGATGATTTCATCAGTGGGACCATGGAGTACCAGAGTGAGGGTGGGGGCTCCAGCAGCCGCACCTTTGCCGGCACCCGCGAAAGGCGATAAGCGGCATCGCCGGACCATGACCGTTTCTCACTTCCCTCCGAGCTAATGGACTCCGCATGGCAGACCTTATTCCATCTTCCAGCGACGACCATCAGGGTCATTTACCAGGAGTGCTCAACGCACTTTCCAGCTGCCTCCTCTGCATCCTGTTACTGACGCCTACTCCGTGCCTGTCAAAACAACCCAGCCCGCACGTGCTGGCCGCTCGCAATGGCGAGGTCCCTTTCTCCTACCTGGCAGGAAAAACCAGGCGTTGGCCGATCTTGACCAGGAAGCTTGCCCCTGGCCAATCACTCACGTTGACCGGTCGCCGAGGCGCGACCATCCTGGGCCGCGGACCCGCACTGCTGATCGATGGACTCAAGGTGACCATCGATAATGACGGATTCCTGCGGGTAGTTGCTCCCAAACAGGCGACCAGCGAATTTAAAGTCGACCTGGTTGTCAGCCGAGCTGGCACAACAGAACAGCAGCAACAGATCTCCTTGCGTCCGGCACCCCCAGACCGACCTATCTCCTACGTGGCGGACCTGGTCGACGACTTGATTCGCATCTACTGGGATGGTTCATCTCGCCGTTTCCGACCACTCACCAAGGATGGTTTTGACCAATATTTCCGTCGCCTCCAGGCCCAGGGAATCACGCGGCTGATCGTCTGGCAAAGTGCTTTCCCGCTGATTGCCGATGCCACCAATTACCGACCGCAAGACTGGCGGCGATTCGAACTGCAGGCACGGGCCATCCTGGATTCCCAGCAACTCACCGAGAACATGCGCCAGACCCCGGGACTAAAGAACTACCAGTGGTTGGGGTTGCTGATGCAGTTGCGACTCAACCGGGACTTCGACCGCATGTTTACCCAAAGTGCCCGGGACCACCAGGTGCGGTTGACCGCCAGCTACCGACCTTTCGAGGCTGCCCTCACCAAGTACTACGAGATTCCTTGTTTCGCAAAAAGCGGGGGACACCTGTGGAATTTTCTGCCAGCAGCGTCTCCCACGGTAAACTACCAGGCAGACAAGGTCGGCTTTGCGCATTACCGGGAGGTCCTTCGCCGTATGGACAAGGGAGCAGCAGCCTCCCTATCACGCATCGAGATCGGCGGAATCGTGAACCCGCAGGCGTTGGCAACCCGGCTGGCCGCCGGAAAAAAAGATCTCACGCTGGTGACCTCGCCCGTGCCACCCCTGGACCCCACCTCGTTTGTGCTCGTCCGCCACGCCCAGGACCAATTCAAACTAGCACCCTATGCAAGTATCCGCGAACAGGTCGAAAAGAATCTCCATCCGTTGGAGAACGCCCGTTTCCGTATCGTGAACAAGCAACTGGTCATCGACCAATTCCAGCTCCCGGCTTCCTCCCGTTACCTCTGGTTGCGAGCAGCGAGTGATTACGGCAAGACGATTGTCCTGCCAGTCATCCCCAGCCTGACCCTACGCGCCTCCGCCGGTAATCGACTGGGACGGGGCAATGTTTACACTGCCTTATCAGCCAATGACACCGATGCTCGCTTGAGCCAGATCTCTGGTATCACGCCCAGCGGACGGTTTCAAACGGAATTCCAGGCAATTGAAGCCAGCATTGATTACTTTCGAAAACGCAAACAGACCACGTGGAACCTCGGCGAGGGAACCCTGGTCATTGATCGTGGCGAGCCCTGGACCGTGGAAATACTGGACTTTAACCGGGCCGCTACACGTCGCCTGGCGGTCAACGAATTAAAGACCATTCTAAAACACGAGGCATTCGACGAAATCTTCATCAACACCCGGTCCCACACCCAGCTTTCTGGATCAACCGGTGACGGTGTCGATGGCATTCGCACCATGGCTCACTACCGTGTTAGCGGCAAGAACTACTTTCACTACGGTATCGATCGCGCCTTTAGTCCGATCGCGATGGCCTCCAACCCACAGGTCCAGGCGTTGCCCGTGGAACAGATCACGACCTGGCAGCGGGGCGAATGGCAAGGTCCCTGCCAGGCACCAGGTAGCCCATTCGTTTGGCGCTACCAGAGAAATCGCGAGGTTGCCAAGGGGATGCGATCCTTGCTGAGCGAATTACAGGAACAATTCCCAGGAACACGGATTCGCGCCGTAATACCGCAGGGTGAAAGTGTAATCCGGGAAACCGAGACCGCCCTGGAAACGATGCCCAAACCTGGGAAAGGTGTCTACGGCCGTTCCTATTTCCGGCACATCTGGGGATCCCTGAACTACATACCTGCGATCGGTGAAGGCATGGCAATGGTCGATCTCTCGGGGCTCTCTGTCGAACCGGTTTTCCTCGGTGTTCGATATGCACCTGACCCCGGTCCACTGAACGCTTTCGTGGATCGCTACATGGCGGACCTGGCAGCCAACCGGGGCTCCAGCTTCCAGGGCCCAAAAAGTTTTTTCTATGAAGCCCAGGAAACATTGCGAGCCGCCGACAAGCCGGCCAAGCGAAAAAGACGGGAAGCGATTATCTACAATTTACTCGATCGCCCCGAGGTCAATGAAATCCTGCTTTACGAGGCTGCCGATTGGACCTATTACCTTCCTCTCTCGGATCGCCTCCTCAGCGGCCATGGCTACCTTGACCGCCAGGCGAAATAGTCAGCAGCCGCAGGCGATCAATCAAGCCGGCAGACTCGCGTAGCGACAACACCTGGCCTCGCTCTGCAACACGATATCCACGGCAGGCACAGTACTTACGACAGGCTCTATCAATTGCCGCCGCAATCCGTCTCGCAGTCGACCATGCGCTTCGTTAAAATGAATCACCTTAACAACAGGGGGTCCAGCCTGTCATGCTGAAAGTACTCGGCAGCAATTCACGAGCATGCGATGGTGTTTCTCGCCGCGAGGCGCTGCGCGTGGGCGGACTGTCGCTTTTTGGTGGCATGACACTTCCCACGTTGCTGCAGGCTGCCGAACAAGGGGGTGTCCATCACACACCGAAGGCGGACAGCATCATCCTGCTCAATCTCTTCGGCGGACCGCCGCACCAGGACATGTTCGATCTGAAACCGAATGCCCCGGAAAACGTCCGCAGCAAGTACAAGCCGATCTCCACGTCCATACCAGGCCTCCAGGTCTGCGAAAAGATGCCTCGCATAGCCAGCATCATGGATCGTGCCACGCTGATTCGTACTTATTCGCACAGGTACAACAGCCACAATCCTTACAACGTCTTGACCGGGTATGATGGGGGAAGTGATCGCGATAATTACTTTGCCAAGATTACAGACCATCCGTCGATGGCTGCGGTCTGCCAGCACTTCGGACAGAAAACCAGTGGCATTCCATTTCATGTCCTGATGCCCGCCTTTCCGGGTTACTCGCAATCACTACGACGGGCGGGACCCTACGGAGCCTACCTCGGCAGCCAGTACGATCCTCTTTTCACGACCATCGACGCCAAGATCAAGGATCCAGACCTCAAGGGTGACTATGAACCCCAGGTCGCTCGCGGTATCCCCCGGCCACCCACGGTGCAAGCCTTCGAAGATCTCACCGTGGATCGCCTCAGCACACGGAACAACCTCCTTGGCCAACTTGATGATCAACTCACCCGGGTTGAACAATCAGGATCCATCGAGCGCCTCGACAAATTCCGTAAGATTGCATTCCAACTCCTCACTTCCAGCAAAACACGGGCCGCCTTTGATATCAACCAGGAATCCCAGGCCACGCGAGATCGTTACGGTGACAACGTCTGGTCCAACAGCGTCCTGATCGCTCGTCGACTGGTCGAAGCTGGTTCCAAGTTCATCACGATTCACTGGGAATCCAAGGGAAATAACCACTGGGATTTACACGGCAATAATTTCAAGATGCTCGACTCGCATCTACCACAACTCGACCAACTCGTACCTGCCCTGGTCCTTGATCTCGAGGAACGAGGACTGCTGGATCGCACCCTGGTCGTCGTGATGGGAGAAATGGGGAGAACTCCGACGATCAACAGCAAGGCCGGCCGCGACCACTGGCCGCAGTGTGGATTCTCCCTGCTCTTCGGAGGTGGCATGAAAAAAGGGTGCGTGATCGGTGCCACCGACAAGCATGCTGCCTATCCCATTGATCGCCCCGTGTCTGCCGGTGACATGGCTGCCACGATTTATCACCTGCTGGGACTTAATAGTAAGCTAACGGTTCCGGACCTGCAAAACCGTCCCATCCACATTTCCCACGGAGGCTCACCGGTCTTCGAGGCCATCACTTGAAGATGGCGTGATCCGGGTCGCCGCCCGACTGGATATAGGCCAGCAGATCAAGGATCTCCGAGCGCGTGAGCGTATTGAGAATTCCCAGCGGCATCATCGAGGCCTTGGACGGCAAGACTTCGTCAACATCCGCCACGTCAATCTGGATCACGGATGCGGGCGCCCTGGGATCAACTGCCACCGTCAACTGGCGGTCATTGCGATCCAGGATTCGACCCTGGAACACCTTGCCGCTGGTCGTGATGATGGCATGCGTCTTGAACTGATCCGAGACCTGCACGGCCGGCTCGATGATCTCACGTAACAACACCTGCGGACTGTATCGCCGTGCTGCCGCCGTAATGTCCGGGCCCAGGATACCGCCCACCTTGCCAAAGCGATGACACTGGACACAACTGGCAACACGGAACATGTCCTTACCAACGTCAAACGATCGGCCGGCGGGAGGATTGGTGGCGTCCTGCAGCAACTCAGCGATCGTCCAGTTCTTAACGAACTTCCGCGGTGTCGGAGAACCCGTTGGCACCGCACTGGTAATCTTGGCGTTGATTAGCGCATCCAACCCCTGGCGAGCCCCGTCCGCCAGGGCATCAACAAAATCCTTTCGCAACCGCTGCACGTAAATCTGGTAATGCCCACCTCCGACAAAGTCACCACGACCTACGGACTCTTCCGCACGGTTCATGTGCCGCAGGTATTCCTCACGAAAGGCATCGGTCCAGCCAACTCGAGCGACTCTCAGGACCATTCCATAAAACAGCAGTTCTTCCTGGGTCTTGGCTGTTTTCATCTTCGGCACGAAATGCGTCACCGCAGTGGGATGCCCCAGGTAGACCAGCATCCGGCAGACTTCCTGGGCCAGGTGTGCATCAGATGCAGGAAGCAGACCGGCCACCCGTTCACCGAGCGTTCGCTGCGCGTCATTCGCGGGCGATCCTGTTCGGGCAAAGGCGACATTCAGCGCCCGCAACCAATCGAGTTGCTGCCGCGCCGACATGGAATCCTGGTCCAATTGAATGAGCCGATCCCGGGCCTGTAACCCCTGGTCTGCATCACCGGAACGCACCAGCGCTAACAGTGACTGCACGGCTCGGTCCGGCTGATTTTCCGTCAAGGCAAGGCCTGCCCACGTCTTCACCGGCTGATGTTCCACGGCGACTCGGGCCGCGAAACGGATGTGACGATCCTGGTGCGCCAGCTCTTTCCAGAGACGTGGTAAGGCAGGTCCTGCGGGCTTGGCATGAAACACCTCCATCGCCTGTCGCTGGTTGCGCAGGCCCCGCGCTACCTCATCCTCCACCACTGGGGAACCTTTTTCCCGCGGCCCCACGTAAGTCACGCGATACAATCCAGACTGCGTACGTCTCCCGCCAATCGTGATATACATGGCCCGATCATGGGGATTGATAATGACATCGGTGAGCGGGAACGGTATCCCTGTTAGAAAATCGCCCAATTCGCCCTCGTAAGAACTTCCCCGTGGTTTCAGCTTGACCGAGTAAAGCTTGCCGTAGGTCCAGTCACTAACGAAAAGCGTATTTTGCCACTCCACTGGAAAATCGGCGCCGTGTCCAAACGTGATTCCGGTCGGAGACCCCTGGCCCACGTCCACTACCGGTGGCAGGTTATCCGTGAAATAGGGTAGCCATTTACCCGTACCGAATCGCCAGCCGAATTCACCGCCACTGACCACGTGGCAAACACGCGTCGGGCGATACCAGGGAGTACCGACATCCATTTCCATGTCCGCATCGTACGTGAACAACTCGCCATCCTGGTTGAACGCAATGTCGTAAGGATTGCGAAATCCGGAAGCAATCAACTCCCAGTCCTTGCCGTCAGCAGAGACTCGACAGACCCACCCACCGGGCGCCATGACATCGGTATTGTGGCCATTGCTACAGGGCTGGCGAGGCAACAACTGGTCCTCGGCCCAGTGTTTTGGATTCCGGTAGGTCCCGATCCCCGTGGGCAAGGTCGTGTTATTACCAGCCACGATATACAGTGATTTCTTATCCGGTGCCAGCACGATGCTGTGTGGGCCATGCTCCCCACCGCGGCCCGGCAGGGCCTTCAGTAATTCAACGCGATCAAACTGATCATCACCGTCCGAATCGGTGACCCTGTAGAGCCCGGACTCAAAAGCCTTGCCGCGATTAACGACCACGTAGAGCGACTTAAAGGCATACAGGAGCCCCTGGGCTTCACCGATCTGCACGTCGATCTTTTCGATATTAACGTCGCCTTGTTGGCCAACGGGCGGGGGTGTCACCCGGTAGAGACTGCCGTACTGGTCACACACGATGAGCCGGCCCCGGTCATCGGCGGTCATGCTCACCCACGAACCCTGGGTCGTCTTGGGTACCGAGTAAAGGCGTTCCACGCGAAAGCCATCCTGGATCACCAGGCCGCCGGCATCTGTCGCCTGTTCCACGGGCGGCGCCGCAGCTGTGTTAAGCGTCAGTGATTTAATCATCATGACGGTCGGACCGGAGTGTGGATCGATCCGTAATTGCGTCAGTGGGTGTTCGGTATGAAACAATACCTCGTACTTTTTCATCGCCCCACGCCCGCGCATCTTAAATCGTAACGACCGCCCCTCGGACGTCCCGGGGTTCGTCGTCGTAGTCCAGAAGATCTGCGAATTCAGGGTGCCCTTGAAACTGGCTTCGATCGTGAGCAGTTTCCAGCCCGCTGGGCCCTGTACTGGCGCAATCATGTGCGGGTCGTTGCCCGTGGATTTAACTTCCAGGCCCTGCTTGGTCACATCAAGCTCTACCTGCAGCAATGGCTTCCACTGGGACCATGCCGCTTGCTGCGACCAGCTTTTGATCACCTTACCGGTCGATTGCAAGGCGTTACCGGACGTGGCGTGCCAACCCATCCAGACCAGGCACACTGCCAGGCTCATTTTAATCGTGCGTGTCACAAGAGGCCTCTTTCCATCTCCAGGGTCATCGAATGAAGTGTCCGCATTGTAGCTAACTCCCTGCCACGAAGAAACGTACTTCCTGGAACCATCCTCAACAAGCCGCAACTGGTTTTCCAGTACAAACCGGCGTCACACGTGACAAGCTACTGCTTCAGCCGTTATATTAACGCCCGGTTGCCGAAGACACTGGCGAACCCGATAGCCGCCCACAGGGAACCTCGATCATCCCGCACTGTCCCAGGATTCTTTCATGTTTCAAAACCTATTCCATTTGACCTGCTTCATGCTCCTAGGTGTACTCGTGTCCGGATGCAGCTCAAAGACCGCTGCCCCGGAAAAACCAGGCCCGGAAGATCCTGCACCTGCTACGCTCGTGGATGGACTCCGCAACACGCGTATCCACTTCGAGTTCCAGCAGGGCGACACCCGGGAGACTGCATGGTTCCAGGTTGGCGACGACAACCTGGTGTCCTGGGGAAAAGAGAACCACTATACGCTGACCACCTTTGGCCTGAAGAAGCAATCCCTCTTTGTCCTGGACGCAACGAACTGCATTGAAGTCCGTTTCACCAAGAACGGGGCCGCCGTCGGAGACACCATCACGTTAGTCGACCATGATTTAAAAGGCCGCGACCTGGACGCACTAATCAAGTCCCCGAACAATGACGACGCGAGGAATGTGCGAACTGCCACCATCGTGAAGACCGAAAAAAAGGAATCGTAACGCATGAACCAACGACTGCTACCAGTCATCGCCCTGCTGACGGTTGCGTTGCCCACCGCAACGGCACAAACGAACGCACCCATTGCCGTAAAAGACGTGGAGGTGAAAACCCGCAGCGGGAAAACGATGGGTACGTTGCACGTCTTCGTGGCGCCAGGAGAAGACCCTGTACGATTCATCAAGGCCAATCGCTGCATCGCAGGAACATGGAATTTTGCCTCGACCAGGAACAAGGAGTCTCGAACACACTGGACCGGCGTCATGCATTATCCGACTTTCAATCATCGGCCAGAACAATTCTACGTACGTGGAAACATCAGGATCATCAAGCAAGGTCGGCTGGACAAGGTGCCCGAGGAAACTCGCGCTAAACTCGTCCCCTTGTTCAGGAAACGAGAACGTGGCCAGGCGATTACGCGTCAGACATTGCTACTGCGGCAGACAGGAAAGCCAAACGAACACGAGGTCATCGGTTACAGCAACGATGATGTCTTTGGCCTCTTCAAGTTGAATCCCAAGCTCACGTATACAGGCACGCCCGGCCCCATGGCGTCCGGTGAAAAGCCCATTCGCGTCTGGCCGGGAAAGGCCCCGGATGAACCGGCGGGTATTGCCGAGAAGAAAGCCGAACCCCAAACCGGCGCAGACGGGGTCATTCGTATACCGTATGTCGACACGCCCGAATTAATCCGCTTTCCTGCTAATCCAAGGAACGCCACGGGGACCTGCATGATTGTTTGCCCCGGTGGTGGCTACGGGAAGCTCGCCTGGAACAAGGAAGGGACCGAGATTGCCGCCTGGCTGGCGACCCTGGGTGTTGATGCCGTTGCACTGAAATATCGCGTCCCACGCCGAGATCGGGAAAAGCCACATCCATGGCCTCTCCAGGATCTCCAGCGATCGATCCGACTGGTACGTTCCCACGCAGCAGAATGGAACATCAGCCCACAGCGGTTGGGCATTATTGGATTCAGTGCAGGCGGACACCTGGCCGTGATGTCCGCTTCCTACCAAAACGAGAACTCCTACGAACCCATTGACGCGATCGACAAGCTGGACGTTCGTCCCAACTTCATGGCCTTGATCTACCCGGCCTACCTGGGCAACTCCCGCAAGGACGCCACCCAACTCGATCCGCTGGTCAAGGTCGACGCCAAGACACCACCAACCTTTATTGCCATCACTCACGACGATGCGGATCGCGGCCTGTTTTCCGCGCTCTACTACGCACACCTGCAACGCAATCGTGTTCCCGCAGAACTCCATATTTACAGCAAGGGCGGTCACGGCTATGGATTACGGCCCAGTGCCAATCCGGTTTCAAGCTGGCCCGCTCGACTCGAGGACTGGTTACGAGCCGGTCGCTGGATCTCACCAAAGGACGAAGATCGCTCAACGCCATAACAGCTTCCAGGAACAATGTAATCACGGGTGAAGGAGAGCCACGATGTCAGACCATGGTTCACTGAAGCAAACGGTATGTCAAACGATCGATGAGGCTCGCGACCGCGTCGTCGGAATCGGCGAAGCCATCATGGATGCCCCGGAACTTGGCTTCAAGGAACACCAAACCGCAGAGCGTGTCCGCACGACCTTTGAAGACCTCGGCCTGGAAGCCGAATCAGGCCTTGCCATTACTGGCGTCAAGGCAATTCTGCGCGGCGGCCAACCGGGACCTACCGTGGCCTTGATGGGGGAACTCGATGCCCTGCAGGTACCCGGGCATCCCCGTGCTGATGCGGAGACAGGGGCCGCCCACGCCTGTGGCCACAACGCTCAGATTGCCGGCCTGATGGGCGCGGCCATAGGGCTAAGCCAATCCGGAATCGCTGATCAACTGGCTGGCAACGTGGTCTTTTTCGCTGTACCTGCTGAGGAATATGTCGAGATTGACTATCGGATCGGGTTGGTTAAATCCGGCGCCACTTCCTTCCTGACCGGGAAACAGGAACTGGTTCAGCTGGGACAGTTCGATGACATCGATATGGCAGTCATGATCCATTCGACCAGCCCGGACGTCGCCGAGGGCAGCATGGGACTCTCTCCCTCGAGCAACGGTTTCCTGGCCAAGAATATCCGCTTCGTGGGCAAGGCCTCTCACGCCGGTGGTTGTCCGGAACGTGGTGTCAACGCTCTCTACGCAGCCCAACTGGCCTTGTCCGCGATCAATGCACAACGAGAAACCTTTGCGGACCAGGATTGTGTTCGGGTACACCCCATCATCACCAAGGGTGGCGACCTGGTAAACATCATACCGGCCGAGGTAACGATGGAGACCTATGTCCGGGCCAAAACGGCTGACGCGATACTAGATGCATCACACAAGGTGGATCGTTCACTACGTGGAGCAGCGATCGCCATGGGATGCCAGGTTGAAATCGACACGGTACCGGGAAACCTGCCGTTACGTAATGACCCGGTGCTCTCGGAAATATTCAAAGAGAACGCAGGCCAGCTTTTCGGTGCTGACCAATACCGGGATTACGGCCACAGCGGCGGGTCCACGGATGCGGGTGATCTCAGCCAGATCATGCCCGTACTGCATCCCATGATGACGGGCGCCGCAGGTACACATCACCAGACGGACTGGTGCATTGCGGACCATGAAGCGGGTTACGTGGCACCAGCCAAGACGATGGCCATGATGGCCGTTGACCTGTTGGCCGGTGACGGCTCCCAGGCCCGCGAGGTGCTGGACCGTTTTGATCCGGCCATGACCAAGGACCAGTACCTCGACCGCCAGCATGCGGTCTTCAAGAGTGAGCTATTTGACGGAAACCAGTAAACGACACCCCGTTTCACGCGAGGCATCGCCATGGCCGGACGCATTCCCACGATCGCGGACGTCAAGATCGCCGCTGACATTATCTATCAGCATATTTCGCCGGCACCCCTGATTCGAAGTTATCGACTCGAGAAAGAACTGGGACTGCCTGAATCACGCCAGGTCTGGATCAAGGATTATGGCGCCACGCCGGTGGGTTCGTTTAAATTACTGGGAGCCCTGAACTGGATGGCGCATCACCTGGAGATTGCCGGGGAGCGTCCGATCGCAGCTCATTCCTCCGGGAATTTCGCCTCGGGCATTTCCTTTGCCGGCTATCGTTACCAGAAACGTGTCATCATCGTGATGCCGGAATCAGCACCCCAGGTGAAGTTTGGTTTAACCGCCTCCTTCGGCGCCGAGATCCGCACCTACGACATTACAACCGATCACGAGACCGGGGTGCGTGACCAGTTGACCCGGGAAATCGCTGAGCAGGAAAACGCGATGCAAGCATCGCCTTACGATGATCCGTACGTGATCGCAGGCAATGGGGTAGGGGGCCTGGAAATCTGTGAGGACCTTAAACGGGCCGGTCGAGGCATCTCTCACTTCCTCTGCCAGGTCAGCGGAGGTGGCCTGATGGCCGGTCATGCGCTGGCCGTAGCCGATGCTTTCCCCGCCGCGCAGATCATCGGCATCGAGCCGGACGGCGCCACCGATTTCCAACAATCCCTGGCAGCCGGCAAACGTATCCGTATTGAGCACCCCACCAGTATCTGTGACGGTCTCTTATCCTACGATGTGGGTGAGCATAACTGGCCCATCCTGCATAAAACGATCAAGACCTCACTGGGAATCCCTGACCAGGAGACACGGCGGGGGATGAAATGGCTCTACGAGAACCATGGATTAAGGACCGAGCCCTCGGGGGCCATTGCAACCGCAGCCGTTCTTGGTGGCCAGGCGAACCTGGATGGCGAAGGGGATGTGGTCATCGTCCTCAGTGGTCGAAACGCTGATGAAGAGGCTTTTCGAGAATGGATCTCCGTATCCTGACGCGGGGGATACCTAGCGGACCCGAAGCACCTGGTTCTGCGCGTCACAACGCACGGCACGTGAGTAATGGTAGACATGGACATCCGCTGCCACTGCTGTCGGCACACGCACCAGGAACTCGATCCACCCGGGATCATTAAAGGCGGCATAGGCGAGCTCCAGCGTCGTCAACAAATCCTCGGGCTCCGCCGTTAAATCAGGAAACAGGACAGGGCCCGTGTCGGTCTGAAACACCCAGTCGCGTTCATTGGCATTGATCGTCTTGACGGGATATTCGAGGTGCGCCTGGTACCGGTCATTTTCCAGCTCCGTCCGCGCGACCAGCGAGTGATTGGCCAGTACCGCTTCCACGATCTCACGTGGCGATTCAAGCACCTCGCCGTTGCAGGCGGCCAGGTCCCTGCGGACATTCTCAAAGGTATCTGCGATCAATCCGCTTTGCCGATCCGACTGGCTCCCACTACCTGGCGGGTACAACTCCATCTCGGTACCAACCTGGGAATAGGTTTTCAGATTGAGATAAGAATCCTCCGAAAAGATCGGGCAAAAATCGGCATTTGGTTCCAGCCAGACATCGCGTGGCACCCCCACTCGTTCTGTCTTGCAACTTGCTCCCAACACAAAGACCTGTGTTACCTGGCTGGACTTCTCCGTAACCGTGCAAACACATTCGACAGGGATTCTCGCATTATTAAGCGTGTAGGGGGGCTTATGGGTTACGGTCTGTGGTGTCTTGCATTCAGTGTCGATACGGAAGGTCACGAACGAGCTATTAAAATTGATCGTCTTCATGGTCTCACATCCGCAGCGGGTATACGATTTTGCAATGACACCGGCCAGGCTTCTCCTGATTCGCACTCGAATGCCTTTATAGTACACTAAGCGAGCCTCGGCGAACCTTTCCGCCGAGGTATTTTCGCAGGGACCCAGGCGGGTCTCATTGCCCATCTCATGGATCCTTTCTCAACAGGTCACACTCGCATGAATCACGATGATGGAGCCCAACGCAGGGCCTACTGGACCGAGCAAATGGAACTGGGCTACGAACTAGTCGAACAATTATTAGCCTGCCCCGTGGAGGAATGCGGCGAATCGTTCGCCTCCATACCCGACGCGGTCGAGGCCGCTGGCGTAGAAGTGTTTTTTTCCGAGTCACCGATCGCCGGGGACATGCCACGTGTTTTCTACGCACGCGCATCACTCGTGGATGATATCGTGGCGATCGCGCGTGACATGAACAAGCGTGGCTGGATCCTGAAGATCGAGGACGGCTTCCGATCGCTGGAAATGCAAAGTGCCCTGGTGCGCAAACCGGAGGTTTTCGATGCCGTGGTACAGAAATGCATCTGGGAACACGACGGCCAGCTTCCCTCGGTCGAGTTTATTTTTCGACGCGCCCTCATCATGGTGGCTAACATCCCGAAAATTGGTGAACACATGTCCGGATCGGCCATCGATATCTCGGTGTTTCATGCAGACAGCCATCGCGAGGTATGTCGAGGAGGCAGCTACCTGGACGTCAGTGAAATTACGCCGATGGAGTCGCCCTACATTGAACCGGAAGCGTTAGAGAATCGCCTCGAGATCACCGCCATGATGAAAGCCCATGGCTTCATTCACTTCCCCTATGAATTCTGGCACTACAACAAGAATGACGTGGGGGATCATGTCCTGACCGGTAAACCGGGCCCTGCACGCTATGGACCCGTCCACTGGAACCGCGAAACCAACCAGGTGACTCCGGTGGAAGACCCGCTCCAACTGCTGAACCCACTGCCGGTCATCGAGGCGGAGATCGTGGCGGCCATGGAACGCTTGCCCTAGAAAACATACTCCCCTGGAAGCCGTGGCAGGTGGTTCCTCGACAACCGTTTTCACGAACCCTTGAGGATCGCAACGAAACTGTGTTAAGCTCTCCGAGGTAATACTTCCCGCATTACTCCCAGCATTACTTTCACCCAGTCGATCCAACGCCTCCAAGGAGTTCTTGATGAAACGCTCGCTTCTCGCTCTTGTCGTGATACTCACTTTCACTGTCACCAATTCCGCCCAGGCAGATATCGTTCTGTCGAAGGTCTTCGGTGACCACATGGTACTTCAACAGGAGCAGCCGATCCGGCTCTTTGGGGCAGCCAACCCGGGCGAAAAAGTGACCGCTGAACTCGCTGGCAAGACCGCTACTGCCACGACCGGCAAGGACGGTCGGTTCCGACTCGAGTTACCCGCCATGAAAGCAGACGGAAAGGCCCACACGCTCACCGTCTCCGGCAAGAATCGCATTACGCTCAAGGATATCCTGCTGGGAGAAGTCTGGATCTGCTCCGGGCAGTCCAACATGGAATGGACTGTGGGCGGTACGCTCAACGCCAAGGAGGAGATTGCGGCTGCCAACCACTCGCAGGTTCGCCTCTTCAATGTACCCGGTCACGTTCAGGGCCCCGTCCCGCAGAACGATCCACGCGGATCATGGCAAATCTGTTCTCCAAGAACCATTGGTGGCTTCTCGGCGGTCGGCTATTTCTTTGGTCGCGCACTCCACCAGGAACTGAAGGTACCCATCGGACTGGTTGGCACCAACTGGGGTGGTACCCGCATCGAGCCCTGGACCCCGCCAATCGGCTTCCAACAGGTCCCGCAACTCAAGGACTACGTACAAAATCTCAATTCCATTGATCCCCAGACGACTGAGGGTAAAGCTAATCACGAAAAATACCTGGGCAACGTCGAGAACTGGCTCAACCGGGCTAGGCAAAACCTGCAGGCCGGCAAAGCGATCGGTACCCCACCGCGGCTGACGCTGTCACCGAAGGGTGGAGCCACCTATATCTACAATGGCATGGTCCACGGCCTGGTGCCGCTGAGTACCCGCGGAGCAATCTGGTACCAGGGTGAGTCCAATGCGGGTGACGGCTTGCGTTACGAATA
>PVBE012025817.1_pt1 | contig 18098 bp, 11 predicted proteins | sample 1631181 | NCBI WGS metagenome assembly PVBE01 (sample SAMN08397723, study PRJNA350692) | Marine metagenome, whole genome shotgun sequencing project. | isolation source: water | place: Pacific Ocean | collected 2012-04
ATGAAGGCCTCTATCATCTGATCCCTTCCCTGCTTCCTTGACCATCTTGTCAGTCTCTTCCTTATTCTTCTTTTCCTTCTCAGCTTTTTGTCTAGCTTCGTCTTTCTTCTTCTTTTTAAGTTCCTCTGCCTTATTGATTCTTTCCTTAATTTGATTGGATACACCAATGAGTGAATCCTTATCACCGAGTTCAAAATGAGCACGAGACATTAGGAGAAGCCGGTCCAATTGAAGCCTATCTTTTTGAGTAGGTTCGAGATAATGAGTTTTACTCAACTGCAAAATTTCATTCCACTTTTCAAATCGTTCCAAGGTCTCTGCGAGACGCTTCCTTCCAAATGAAACTGAACAATAACCTTTACCAAAATGATTCAAGCGTGGGTGTTGAGGATTATCAATAAGGCCCTTGGACATAATGACTGCATCATTGGCCCTCCCAACGTGGTTCCAGTTGCGAACTAACCATTCATTGTTATGCGCATAATTATGAATAGTGTCAGGTAGGACTTGGAAATGAGATTGCTTTGCATGATCGATCCTCGCTGAAGCTTCCTGATGATAGGCCGATTCAGAATACCTCTTCAATTTATCGTAGATGTGTCCCGGCATGTGCCACATATGAGCAATGGCAGGCGCTGTTTTATGAAGAACGGCGGCTGAGCTCAGAGCACGTTTGGGTTTTTTCCCGTCCCAGAGATGGACTCTAAAATGGTGAGCAGGGTGAAGAGGATTTTTCTGAAAAACTTGCTGCATCAAAGCATCGACCGATTCTCGACTCCCGATCGGAATGCCTTGGCGACTGAATTGCCAAAGGCGAACGGCAAGAATGGCCTTGGCCTCAATGTCCTCAGGAAATTCATGAATGATATTCTCAATATCCTCTATCAACTTTTGTCTTCTCTTTTTAATGTCTTTCGGCTCGTCAGCCAAAAATGCCTCCTGAGCATTAATGTAAAGTAGCTCTCGTTCTGAAATTTTATCTTTCCGTTCAACTGCCTTGGTCATGAAACCTTTTGCCCTCTTTGAATTCTCCCAATTAGCCATAGCCATTCCCCAATAAGCCATAGCACATTCCGGATCTTCGGCAGCAATCTGCCTGAATGTTCGCTCTGCCTCGTAAAACCAGAACCCATGAAGCTGCCCTATGCCTTGATCAAACATTTGCTGACCACGTGACCATTTCGTAGTTATCGGAAAGTGCACATCACCAGTTCCATCCACTTTCACAGCACTCTGCCTTGGTCCCTCATTAAATGATTCCCCTGAATGAGAGTGACCAGGAGCCGGAGCCGATCCTTCTTTCTTGTCCTCTGCATACGCGCTAAATGCAACGCAAAGGAAAATAGGCAAAGATAAAAAGCGTAATTTTGCAATAAGCATAAGATTATTGTGGCAAGTAATTGCCGGATATGCAACTCACCTAATGATGTCTCTAAAAAATCTCTCCAGAAACTAACAATAATTTAAGATATCATGCCCGCAGCTACTGTTTCGTTAGTCTGCTCATCTATTAATACGAAACTACCAGTGGTCCGATTATTATTATATGAATCATAAAAAATCGGTGACGAGGTTCTAATGCAAGCTCTACCTATCTCATTGAGACCAAATTCCTTATCATCTTCAATCTTTCTAAGATTATTAATATTAACCTTGTATTGAAGGTCAGTCACCATCGCCTTGACCTCTTTTGATGTGTGACGAAGTAAATACTTGCCTCTAACCATCATTTTCTTATCGGAGAACCAACACAGCATGGCCTCGATATCCTGCCCCTTTTCCGGAGGATTATTACTTTTAACAATCATGTCCCCCCGACTAATATCTATTTCATCTTCTAGAAGAATGCTGCAAGAAACTGGAGCGAAAGCTTCCGATATTTCTCCATCCGCTGTATAAATAGAATCTATTTTCGATGTGAACCCAGAAGGTAAAACCTGAACTTCATCTCCGGGTTTAAAAACTCCTCCAGCAACTCTTCCCGCATAACCTCGGAAATCATGATGTTCATCTGAGTGAGGACGAATGACCCACTGAACTGGGAACCGGGCTTTAACATGATTATGATCCGAACCTATATAAACCGTCTCCAGCTGATACAATAAGGTTGGACCAGAATACCAATCAATATTTTCCGATTTATCAACCACGTTGTCGCCATGCAACGCACTGATCGGGATGAACGTCACATCAATTAAATTATCCAATCTTGAGGAAAAGCTTTTAAACTCCTCAACGATCCCTTCATAAGCCTCTTCACTAAAATCGACCAAATCCATCTTATTGATAGCCACTATCGCATGCTGTATTCTTAGAAGATTGGCTATGAATGCATGCCTACAAGTCTGTTCAACGATTCCTTTCCTCGCATCCACAAGAATAATAGCAAGGTTCGCGGTTGAGGCCCCAGTGACCATGTTCCTTGTATATTGAATGTGTCCTGGCGTATCAGCGATGATAAACTTGCGTTTAGGTGTAGCAAAGTATCGGTAAGCTACATCTATTGTAATTCCCTGCTCACGTTCGGCCTTTAGACCATCTGTCAGAAGAGCAAGATTAACATTATCATCTCCTCGACGCTTCGACGATTCCTCAACTGCCTTGATCTGATCTTCGAAAATATTTTTCGAATCATATAAGAGCCTCCCTATGAGGGTCGACTTACCATCATCCACAGAACCGGCAGTCGTAAATCTCAAAAGATCCATATCTAAATAATTGTCTTTGTGAGATAAATCCTTTTCCATATTCATAAGCAAACAGTAATGCGTCTCTGTTCAAATTCCTTTAACCATTGGCAAAATTTAAAAATAGCCTTCCTTTTTCCGATCCTCCATTGAGGTCTCAGTGCGCCTGTCATCCTCCCTCGTTCCCCGTTCTGTCTGATGTGCGGCGGCAACTTCTGCAATGATCTGATCAAGGGTATCTGATTCGGACTCAATTGCACCGGTACAAGTCGCATCGCCTATGGTGCGGAACCTAACTTTTCTGGTACTAACATTTTCGTTTTCTTGAACATGAACGTGATCACTGACTGCTATGAGCGTGCCCGAACGATCGAAAACTTCACGATCATGTGAAAAATACAAGCCGGGAATTTCTATGTTCTCTCGCTTGATATATTGCCAAATATCCATCTCCGTCCAGTTGGATAATGGAAACACTCTAAAATGCTCGCCGTGATTCTTTCGACCATTAAAAATGTTCCATAATTCTGGCCTCTGATTTTTCGGGTCCCATTGACCGAACCCATCCCTATGACTGAAGAAACGCTCCTTCGCTCTAGCCTTTTCCTCGTCTCGTCGCCCACCACCTATGGCGGCATCATATTGACCTTCCTCAAGAGCATCCAACAAAGTAATTGTCTGCAAAGAATTACGGCTCGCTAAAGGACCAGTCTCCTCTACGACCCTACCCTTATCAATCGAATCCTGCACTAATGCAATGACAAGCCTAGCATCTATTTTCGATACGAACTGATCCCTGTATTCAATGGTTTCAGGGAAATTGTGCCCCGTGTCCACGTGAAGCAATGGAAATGGAAGCCTAGCTGGATGAAATGCCTTAAAAGCCAAGTGCGCCATCACGATAGAGTCCTTGCCTCCTGAAAATAGCATCACAGGATTATCAAACTGCGCAGCCACTTCCCGAAGAACAAAAAGTGCTTCACTTTCAAGCTGATCAAGATGGTTTATTCGATAAGAAGACATCAATAATGAGTAAATGTTCTTAATATAAAATTAAATCCCCTGCCCAAGAAATGTATGAATCCCACACTCTGTCTTTTCAAAACCTTCCCAACGACCTGCTCGCTCATCCTTATTATCTGTAACTGGTTTCGTGCATGGCCTACACCCGATCGATCGGTACCCCTGATCATGTAAACTGTTGTAAGGTATGTTGTGCGTTTTTAAATATTCCCAAACACTATCACGACTCCAAGCCACCATCGGATTAAGTTTGAAAATGTAACTAGAACGCATCTTATCAAATTCATACATTTCAAGAACTCTTGTATTCTTACGATGCTCAGATTGTCCTCTTCTGAGTCCCGTGATCCATACATCAAGGGTCGACAACTTTGATTGCAGCGGAAGCACCTTGCGCATCTGACAGCAACTGTCTGGCCGGACCTTCCAGAGCTCAGGACCCATAGTATCGGCCTGCTCTTGGACTGTTTGCTCTGGATCAACGCTAGCTATACTGATTCCCCAAAATTCCTCTAATTCTTGTTTAAGAGCGAGGGTCTCTGGAAAAAGTAATCCTGTATCTATAGTAAAAATAGGAAATTTGCAGCCCCCCTTCATGGCATGATCAATAATTACGAGACCAGATCCCTGAAAACTAGTGCCTATAGCAGCTTTTTCGCCAAAATTTTCCCAAATCCACGACAAAACATCATTTAAATCCGCTCGCTCTAAGCGTTCGGATTCTTCAATAACATTAAAATTATGCTTACTTTCTAGCTTAAATGCCATTAATACGTGAATGAGGAAGAATAGTATACACCCCATTCTATATAGGTAAAGTATAGATTAATTGAAAGGGCACTTCTGCCACTTTACATTAATAGACTGAAGCACTATACTCCGCGCCCCATGATTAGTTTCTTTATATGGAGCCTGACAGCTATTTTAGCTATTGTCTGTTTGTTAATGGTTCTCATCGTTTTAATGCAAAGACCAAAACAGGAAGGTCTAGGCGCAGCATTTGGTGGTGGAGTCACTGACCAAATGTGGGGAGCACAAACAACTAACGTACTGCAAAAAGCAACCGTCGCTCTCGCAATTATTTTCTTTGTAATTACTTTGATTCTTGCGGTCCTTGTTGGGAAAAAACAAAAACACAGCGAGACAAAACTGAACCCACAAGCCAGCAGTTCAGAATCAAACGGACCAAATAATGTAGCCCAACCAAGCATCATTGACTTAGGGAACCAAGAAAATAAAGAAGAGCCTGCTCCAAAGCCTGTCGAAGAGAACGATACCCCAGCCGAAGAGCCTGCTCCAAAGCCTGTCGAAGAGAACGAAGCCCCAGCCGAAGAGCCTGCAAAGGAATCTCCTTAAACTCCTAAAAGGAAAAATTTCCGCGAGAGGCTATCCAGATCATGGGTAAGCGGCAAAAAAAACTAAGCCACGGACTGGCTTACTTAGCTTATAGGATAGCCGAAGCTGCGCTAACAATACCCCCTATGTGGTTCTGTTATCGAACAGGCCAGCTCGTTGGACTCGTTTGTTATTTTGCACTCAAGCGGTACAGAAACCTTGCCGAGCACAATATCAGTATTGCATTCGCCAATAAAAAATCAGTTCCTGAAATAAAGCAGCTCGTCAGGGAACATTTCATAACTGTTGGAGCTAACTTTGTCTGCAGCGCCAAGTTCGCGACAATTTCTCCCAAGAAAATCAATAATTACATTGAATACGAAGGACTAGAACTGCTCAAAGAAAATGCCGAAAAAGAAATTCCCATCATTTATATCGCCTGCCATATGGGAGCATGGGAATTATTAGCGCAAATTGGGTCACTGGCTCCTAATGTGAAGCAGTCAACGCTCTACCAAGCTCTTTCAAACCCTTACATTGACGCGCACGTTCTTCGGAAAAGAAAACGGACAGGCATTAAAGCCTTTGACCGAAAAGACGGCTTCAATGCACCTATGGCTCATCTCCGATCTGGAGGAAGCCTTGGAATACTCGTAGATCAGAATGCTGGTTACCGAGGAATCTGGTGCCCCTTGTTCAGCAAGCTAGCATCAACCTCCAATCTGGCACCGCTCATGGCTGCTCGTTCCGGAGCAACCATGTTTCCTTATTTTGTCATCACACTAGGCCCTTCGAAGTGGAAGGTTATCGTCTCTGAACCGCTCGAAGTGAGTGCAGATGAAACAATCGAAATGACCACAGCAAGAATGAATATGGAAGTTGAAAAGATGGTTAACAGATCACCGAAGGACTGGTTCTGGTTACATAATCGATGGAAGACACCAAAGACCCGTTTCCTCATAGAAAAATACAGAAGAGGGTTTTGCTTACCTCCTAACATTAAAATAGATGAGCTAAATCCATTCAACATTCTCATCATTGCTCCTCGGTCCGAAGATCATGCTAAAATATCAGTGCAAACAATTCGACTCATTGCCGGAGGTCGCCCAGATGCAAAAATTACAGTCTTAGGAAATCATTCTAAGGTTTGGAAAGATGTCACTGAGATTAAAACATTTATTGAGAGACCAGAGCTAGTAAAGGAGCCCAATAACGACTCAATTAGCGATCAAAATTTTGCTGTTGCGATTCTGTTTGATCATTCACTACAAGCAGCAAAAGAAGCTAAGAAGGCAGGAGTCCCACACATTGTAGGATATAGTAATGATGAGAATGCTCGATTCATTGATCACAAAATTACCCAAGAGAATTCTCCCGATGAACCTGCCTATTATAATAAAATTGCAGAGAACATCGGTTCAAGAACACCTTGAGTCAGGCCTGGATTTTAGTTTCTGTTAAGTTACATGACACTTTTCGGTTGTCGCATTCACTTGATTGCATAGAATGAGAGCGGTTGTCCAGAGACTGTGGACTATCGACTGACGAATCCGCCAGGGCCTGACGGCAGCAACGGCAGTTTGTTCGAGAGTGCCGTAGTTCTCTGGCAGCCACTTTCTAATAAATTATTTTTTCCGGAGGACTGATTCCTCTATATCAAATTTAATTCCCTGAGGACCGGGACCAAATAAGTCTATAATTTCTGGAGCCCTGTTCAAAAGATCCTCCTTAGCTCCCCGAAGCTTTGCAATTGTATCCGATGGATTGATTCGGTTTAATTTATGTTTCGAATAGCCTTCGCCCGGATCTGCAATGTCCGACTCACGCATCTCAAAATGCAAATGAGCAGGATACCGTCCATTGGCATTGCCCACCTCGCCAATTATATTTCCTCGTTGAACTAAAGCGCCACTCACAACAAAAAACTTACCCAAATGAGCATAAACACTCTGCAGCATTCTTCTTGCACGAGACTCGCCCACCACATGCTCTATGATAACAAGATTCCCCCAACCCTCACCGGCATCAGCAGCATAGATCACACGGCCAGCAGCTACTGCAAAAACTTTATCTCCTAGGTCCGTATTCATTCCACCAATTCCATTCAAATCATCTGCTAGATGATTGCTCCCAAATCCGGAGTTAAAATTCATGAATGGTTGGGCATTATAAGTGAGCGCTCCGTTTTCCGAACCTAAGGGACTATCAAATCTTGTAGCTCGCGGAGTCAGTGCAGCGTCGATGGGCCTAACAAAAGAAAAGGCATCATCATAACTGTCCCGAGACTGTTCTGGAACCAAAAATGGGCGCCAATCATCATAATCTCTTAAGATTACCCACTTCTGCTCTAATGGTGTTTTCTTTAACACCCATAAACAAAACACTATTAAAACAGTAGAAAATAGGGTAACTGGAATAGCGACTCGAAGATTAAGGCCGTCTAAAAATTTTCGTGGAGGCACATATTTGACGCCTCCCCTTCTGCGGTCGAAAGTTGACACGATATAAGACTGCCTCATGAATCCAGAAGTGCGAGAAAAAATTGATGCCCTGTTCATCAAAAAAGGTTTAAGGATGACAAGACCCAGAGAAATAATCCTCGAAGCTGCTTTTTCAGAAAAGGGATATCATTTCACTGCCGAAGAACTTTTTCAGAAAGCAAAAGAGAAAGATCCTAAAGCATCACTGGCTACACTTTATCGGACAGTGTCTCTACTCGTTGAGGGTGGCTTATTGCAGGAAATTGATCTTGGAAAAGGGGTCGTCTCATATGATCCGAACTTCATAGAGCACCCTCATCACAATCACTTGATATGCGTAGACTGCTCCGAAGTGATCGAGTTTGAAGATCAACACATCAGTGTATTGGAAGACTGTATCACTAAAAGGCTTGGGTTTAGCCCCGCCACCAAAAGCATCCAAATCAAAGCGAAGTGCGATAAACTTCGCAAGTCAGGCTCCTGCGACAAGCTCATCACTAAATGAGCATTAACAGGAACTATAAAGTAATCTACAAAAAGTAACTACTATGTGGAAAGGCCGATTCCAGAAAGAAACGTCGTCATTGTTAACCCAATATGGGGAATCAATTTCTTTTGATTGGCGTTTATACAAATATGACATTGCTGGATCAATTGCGCATGCAGCTGCTCTAGAGAAGGCCGGCATCATTACACAAGAAGAATGTAATACAATTACCGAAGGGCTAAGAAATATAGGGACTGACATTGAGCAAGGCTCTTTTGAGTTTGATATGGGCCTCGAAGACATTCACATGAATATTGAATCTGCCCTTACAGATAGGATCGGTGATACTGGGGCCAAACTGCACACTGCCAGAAGCCGGAACGATCAGGTCGCTCTTGACGTAAGGCTCTACTGCAGAGATTCACTCAATGACATTCAAGAAAACCTGCGCGATATGCAGCGGGCACTCGTCCAATGCTGCAAAAGGTTCCCCAAATCGGTTATTCCAGGTTATACTCACTTACAGCGTGGACAGCCGGTATTATTTGCTCACCACCTCCTAGCCTATGTGGAAATGTTCGAGAGGGACCAGCAAAGAATAAAAGATTCAATACAAAGAATTAATATAATGCCATTAGGTTCGGGTGCACTGGCAGGTAGCACTATCACACTTGATAGAGAATTCATTGCCAAACAACTCGATTTTACAGAAATCAGTCAGAACAGTATGGACGCAGTCAGTGACCGTGACTTTGTTGCTGAAGTCCTGTTCTGTCTGGCACTGACAGGAACGCACTTATCCAGGCTCAGCGAAGACGTCATCCTTTGGGCAAGTGCAGAGTTTGAGTTCATTTCACTGAGCGACGAACACACGACCGGTTCGAGTCTAATGCCTCAGAAAAAGAATCCTGATATTGCTGAACTGACTAGAGGTAAGACCGGGAGGCTTTATGGAAATCTTATGTCCATTCTCACTCTGATTAAGGGTTTGCCAATGACTTACAACCGTGATCTTCAGGAGGATAAAGAACCTTTATTTGATTCTATAGACACAATCCAAAACGCGCTGGTTATTTTCGCGGAGATGATTGATGGCATGAACATTAATGAAAGCCAGACCCGTGAAGCGTGCTCCGATCCAATGCTTTTCGCGACAGACATCGCTGACTATTTAGTAAAAAAAGGTGTCCCTTTCCGTGAAGCTCATAACATCGTTGGTCAGATCACTGCGCATGCAATCGAAATTAGCACACCTTTCCCGAAGATTGAAATACAAAAATATAAGGAATTCTCAGAGCACTTTGAAGAATCTGTCTTTGATCTCTTTGAAATCGAATCAGCTTTAACTGCACGAACTACTACAGGAGCTCCGTCCCCAAAAAACGTTTCCGAACAAGTCAGTAAATGGGAAAATAAGTTAAGCGGAGAATAAACAAGAAAAACCCAAATCCGTAAAGATTTGAGTACTTAGTTTGCATTTCCTCTGGACTGAGGTATCAAAAAAGGCCCACACTAATTGCCAGTAACCCATAGAATTTAAAATGTTTTTCCTCAAGAAACTACTCAGCCTCGGTGGTAACGCCGCAGCAAAAAAGTTTCAGGATAAAGAAAAACCATTCTTGGATCACTTGGAGGATCTTCGTGGAACGATGATCAAAGTGTTCGGGACACTAATCGTATGCACTATCATTGCGTTCTTTTTCTACAAGGACCTGATTGAAGTCATCAAGTATCCCATAATCAAGGCAAATGAGGGAGATGCCAATCTAGCCACAGACCTCAAAGTCTTCAGCCCTGTTGAAGGGTTTATGAGCGTCATTAAGATCTGCCTCTACGCGGCACTGATCGGCTCGTTCCCAATCATTCTTTATTTTATTGGAGAATTCATTATCCCGGGACTGAACAAAAAGGAAAAGAAACTGATTCTACCGGTAGTCATTGCAAGTTTCATACTCTTTAGCATCGGAGTCGTATTTGCTTACTTTGTTGTAATACCAAGAGCATTAGAATTTTTTGATAGCTTTAATGCTGGAGTCGCTATCTCCACAGATCTGCGCTTTAAATACACGGTCTCTTTCATCACAATGCTATGCCTTGTATTTGGAATTTGCTTCGAATTGCCCGTCGTCGTTCTGACACTCGTTAAATTGGATCTTCTTAATTCCCAGATGATGCGAGCGACCCGCTCTTACGCAATCGTTGCAATGTTTGTTCTTGCGGCAGTAATCACACCGACGCCGGACATATTTACGATGTCCCTACTCGCTGGACCGATGGTACTTTTATATGAATTTTGTATTTGGATGGCCTGGTACATGGAATGGAAAGAGGCCAAGAAAGAAGCGCTACAAAAAGAAAGAGACCGGCAGGCACTCATTGGCGACAAACAAGATTCATCAGGAGCAGATGCTAAGAACGGACCTGGAAATCTGAAATCTACGGACACTGGGACCCTTGAATATAATCCTGATAATGAAGTCATCTATGAGGATCAGAACAGCGATGTCATAGAGGGCGACGGTGAGAGCGCCGCATTTGATGAATATCATACAGGGCTCAATGATGAAACCGAACCAATTGACCCCACTAGTGACTCTGTCTGGGGATACAGCGATCAAGCAAAAGGAGGCAGTGTTCCGGAAGAATCAGATACATACACTGATGATCACCATTACGACCATGATCACGGATATTATGGCGACGGGTACTATAGTGGACCAACAGATGAACTGAAAAAAATCCTCCAAGCTGAACTCAGGGAAGATATCAAGCACGACATAATGCACGATATCAAACAAGTATTGAAGGATGAACTGAAGGCTGAAATTCTTGAGGAGCTTGAAAAAGATCCGAAAGACGAAGGATCTGAAGAAGGATAATTATCCTTTTCTTAACTTCCTTTAATTAATTCAATAAAGATTAAGTAAATCATTAAGTACGCCCATGAGAAAAATTCTCTGCGTATTGCAAAGGAAATGCCTATCCTTAAATTTAAATCATCTACTAAGCACTTAGGACTTATAACGTAAACGCTTCTTGTGGCGATTAGCCCTATTGCGTTTACTTCGCTTGTGCTTATTGATTTTGGTCTTCCGTCTTTTTTTGAGTGATCCCATTTGATACTGTTAACCCCCAAGAAAAGGCTCTGGGGGGGGAGCGTCTATAACATCATTCCAGCATATTTGCCAATCATTTTTATAAACACTAGGTCTTTTCCTCTATTTATCGCTCTTTGTTAAAGTCTCAATAATTAGGTATTATTGATCAAAGAACGAGTTTATTGAGAGGATACTCAATGATTCCCTCTGCTCCCATAGCTTTGAGATCTGGTATCAATTCCCTCACAACAGCCTCATCAAGGACAGTCTCTATCGCTACCCAATCCCCATCAGCTAGCTTTGATACTGTTGGATTACGCAAGGCAGGAAGATTTTCAAGTAACTGATCAAGATTAGAACTTAGAATATTCATTTTTAATCCAACAACATCCCTAGCTGCCTGAGCCGCTTTGAGAAGCATCCCAATACGTTCCAACTTTGCACGCTTCCATTCATCTTGTATCGATGATTTATTGGCCACGAATTGTGGGAAAGACTCCATTAAAGTATCAACGATCCTAAGCTTATTGGCCCTTAATGACGAACCTGTTTCCGTAACATCAACTATAGCATCAACGAGTTCTGGAACTTTCACTTCAGTAGCACCCCAACTAAATTCAACTTCAGCATTCACCCCTTTACTCTTAAGAAAATCAGTCGTCAATCCAACGCTCTCGGTAGCAATTCTCTTACCTTCTAAATCTTGGACTGACTGGATAGGTGAATCTTCGGGAACGACAAGAACCCATCGAGTAGGATTCGTAGATGAGCGGCTATATGCAAGATCGCAAATCACCTCAACATCGGCCCGATTCTCTGCAATCCAATCCTTTCCCGTAATTCCACAATCGAGAAATCCATGATCAACGTATCTTCCGATTTCCTGTGCGCGTATGAGCCGCAACTCAAGCTCTTTGTCGTCAGAAGTCGGTCTGTATGAACGGGAAGAAACGTAAATGTTCCAACCTGCTTTCTCAAACAAATCAAGGGTTGCATTCTGCAGACTTCCCTTGGGCAATCCTAGTATAAGATTTTGTGATGACATGGTTTTATTTAATTAACCGCTCAATTGCGGGCCGATAGGTTGCCCCCTATGAGCCAAACTGTCAACGAAGCACAGCGTTTGATTCACAAAGAAATTTAGCTTATTCGGGCTGAGTGAATGTATATTTATACTGCTCAGCAGACAAAGAGTGCTCCGTTTTCTTTCCATCAGGCCAAAAAACAATCAACGAATCAAAGGATGGATCAATGTAAATGCTATTACCTGACTGAGACAAGTAGCCTCCTCCCTGATAAATTTCCTCGACCCGCACCCTGTCTTTAGCATCTTTAGATTTGAACAAAATTCTTGATCCGGCCGCCATCGGATTTCCCTTCATTCCTTTAAGGTTCACTTTCTTTAGCCTTGGCCCTTCCGCAGCACTAGTGAAAGCTTGCAATTCAGCATTATTCACAGCAACCACAAAATCAGGGAATCCGTCCCCGTTAAGGTCCGTTCTTGCTAATCCCCTTCCATCAGTAGAAACAATCAAACCGCTCTCGGTAGCGTTCAATGCTCTAAAATTTCCTTTACCATCACCTAACATCAATTGACTCAGACCACCACGATAGGGAGGAGTTTCAAATTGAGTCACTGAAAAGTTTTGAACCGCATAAAGGTCAAGGTTTCCGTCACCATTAACATCACAAAAATCAAGGCCAAAAATGGGTGCGTTTTGAGCCGCACTTGGTAACGCCTTAAAAATAAACGAACCTTTCCCATTATTTATCAGAATCCCAGATGACAATTCATTAGCTTCAAAAACGGAAGACTCTTTTAGCCGTGAAGGCGTATAAATATCACTCAATGACGAGCTGGCGAATTGATGGAATGTTTTAAATTTCTCTCCTAGTGAAGGGATCGCGGAAGTCGAACAACTTTTACCTCTGATTGGTAATAAGACTCCATCCTCAAACTTGGCCTCTACAATACTTTTGGATCCATCCCCTTCATAATCACCATAGTAAATGCGAATCGGTTTTTTTACCGATGCATGATACTTTGTGTTCTGGCCGGAATTACCAATTGCATAATCAATGTCACCATCATTATCGATATCGCCGCCAGTGATGCTGTTCCACCACCCGAGAATATTCGCAAGTCCCGACTCCTTAGTAGCTTCAACTAGTTTTCCGGAATCATTTAAAAATACCCTCACTGATCCCCACTCTGTTGTGACCATGAGATCAACCCATCCATCACCATTAACCTCAGTCCACAAAGCTGATGTAACCATTCCCACATTTGCGATAGCAGCCACTTGATCATTAGAAGCAGCAGCAAAACGAATGCTCTTTCCTGGAACGGATTCATTAATTAAAATCCGACTCGTAGAGGAAAGAGGATATTCTCCACTCAATACTCGGCCCCCTACAAAAAGATCTAAATCACCATCACGATCAAAATCAGCTCCACAAACAACACTGCCATTATCCGTAAATTTCGGCAAAGACCCTTCTGGAGCAGATACGAACTGACCCGTCCCGTCATTCACATATAGCCTGTCTCGGACAAGCGGGTCATCTTTCTTATATTCATAACTCCCAGAAGATACATATAGGTCAGGATCACCGTCAGAATCAGCATCAAAGAATAAAACTCCCATGTCCTCTGAATCCACGTGCTCCGTGAACGGTTGACCGTTACCCTCAACCTTAAATCCTCCCTTACCATCACTCAGAAAAATGGACCCGGACTGACCACGCGCACACCCAATGAAAAAGTCCTCCGTGCCATTACCATCCACATCCGCAAAGGCAATGCCCGGCCCAAGCTGTGACATTTTATGGGGCAACAAGGGTTGATGGATGAAATCTTCATAAACCTTCTCTTTATGAATAATTCCACGCAATCCTGAATGCTTCACAAACATAGGATCCTGCTCTTCACGAGTATAAGACGGTAGACTTGCATCAGTCTCAGCAATCACAATGTGCCTATCAACGGGTAAATTACTAAATTCCTGCACCCCTCCGTTAGGCCAACGGACCTTCAGACTCTGAATGCTATCAGCCTCACCAAGCCCAAAATGAAGCACATTTTCATTGCTAGAAAGATAGCCTGACAAAGGAACTAATTGTCTCACATGCTTAAGGTCGCCGGCAACAATTTCAACAAATGCACCGATACAGCCACGATTAGACTGACTCCCCCTCAAGGTCACTAATACAGAATGGCCTGAATTAGAATCATTCCTGTAAATAGAAACCGGCTCATCCAGATTAACTACTAACAGGTCAAGGTCTCCGTCCTTATCAAAGTCACCATGAGCGGAAGCATAACTCATTCCGACATGATCGAGGCCCCAGTCCTTACTCACATTGGAAAATTGCAAGCCTCCTAAGTTCCGAAACGCAAGGTTCTGTTCGGGTTTAGTCGGAGCATTCTCATAATGGTCCCACTCACTCTTTCCGATCTGATCCTGAGGAGTGAAGGTGATATCAGAATTATTAAAGTCACGCGCCATCCCGTTTGAGACAAACAGATCAACTCGCCCATCATTATCATAGTCGGCCAATTTCGCAGCCCATGACCAGTCCGAATTAGCTACTCCGGACAAACTGGCGTTTTCGGAAAAGAGACCGTTTCCCTGATTAAGATAGAGACAATTACGCATCACTTGACGTGGCTTTGCTGCCTCAATGACCCAACGCATCGCTCCCATTTCTCCCATTGACATTTTTGACTTGTAGTGTGTTGTCGCAGCCATATCCAATGCAACAAAGTCAAGGAGCCCGTCATTATTAATGTCGCCGGCATCGGCTCCCATAGAAAACCATGGGGTATAATTTAATACTTTCGTTATGATGTCAGTGAAGGTTCCATCCCCATTGTTACGAAAGAGGTTGTCTGGATCAGCGAAATCATTAGCAACATAAATGTCCATCAGACCGTCCCCATCATAGTCCCACCAAGTCGCTGAGAGCCCGTGCGCTTCTTTTTGTATCCCAGCACTCTTACTTATGTCCACAAAGGACCCTCCATCATTACGGAATAAAAGGTCCGGCCTTCCAATCTCATCCATGTCATATGATTTCGGTCCCTTCTGCTTGATCCCATAAAATTTCTGAAATTCAGGGCTCACAGTCACTCCTCCGTTAGGCGCCTTTTGAAATGGCGGTTTGGCAGGCCGACCACCTTTCCTATAATAACGATTCGTTAACACATAAAGATCAAGGTCTCCATCCTTATCAAAGTCACAAAATGTCGGCACGAGCGATGCGTCCACAACATCAATTCCCAGACGAGAGGCTGACTCATTGAAATGACCTTTGCCGTCATTAATATATAACGCATTCGCAGAATCGTAATTACAAATATAAAGATCCAAATCTCCGTCATTCTCAATGTCCACAGCCGCGACGCCTGCTCCCCAAGCATCCCCATCTCCGATTCCGGCAGATGAACTCATATCCTCAAATCGAAAATCCTCCCGCTGTAAATAGAGCTTATTCTCTCCTGGGCCACTCACTAGAAAAATATCAAGCCGATTATCTCCGTTAAAATCACCCAATGCCACTCCCCCACAAACAAAGCCAGAATGGTAGAGTCTTTTCAGTGGCTCTGTAATATCGATAGTATTCTGAAAATCGATGCCTGTCGTTTTTGGAGAAAGCCTAGTAAAAAGTTGCGCTCCTTGAGCCACTGAGCGCTCCTTGAGCGGAGCAAGAAAGACATTATCATACTGGCTCTTTTGCAGCCCCTTTAACTCTTGCCTCTGACCCTCAGGAACTTCTCCACGTTCGCCTGAACCACCACAGCCGCACAGAGCAAAGGCAATTGCTATTATGATTTTGGTCTTAAGTGAACACTTCATCTCTAGAGAGTACTTAAAGTATTAATGGAAGATAAATATGGCAAGTTCAATAAGAACTCATTGAATAAGAATCACTTGCTCTGAATTTTAACCCTCAAGAATTGACTTGTATCGGAATCATTAATTATAGAGATCCTATATGTTTCAGTTACGGACCCATCATCATGGTTAACAATATTGGAGAGGGCCGCTTCTGTTGCTAAATCCCAAGAAACCAGATCAGTAGAATGCTCTATTAAATAATTAAGATCATTTGCTCCTAATCTTTTCCGGAAGCTTAAACCAAAATAATTTTCTCCGTCTTCTTCCAATATTACCGATTCAGGGCCAATGCTGGAATCAGAAATCTTCGGATCACCACCAAAAGCATACTCAAGAAAATTAGTAATCCCATCATTGTCCGGATCCAGAAGGTTCCCAGAAAAAGAAAGATCAAGCAATTCATCAGGAGAAAATACAGAAACTTTCCAAGAACTGAAAGAAACACGCAACTCATCCTTTCCTGGGCTGCCTCCTATTCCTGCACTGATTGCCCAGTTCTCAGCAAGACTATGATCAGGAGCCAATTCGGGACTCAAGAGTATAAGAGAGAATCCTTCACCATCCGCTCCTTGTGGCCAAGGATCCTCATCAAGATATCTAAACTCATGAATAGCCACACCTGCACCATAAGATAATTTTACATTTTCACCGCCATTAGAAAGATTATCAGGGCCGTACTGGCCAGTGACACGAGACACATCACCGTACCTAGACTCAAATGCATTAAAGTTACGGGCAACAACAATATACTCTCCAGGAAGGAGCGAAAGGATAGTCCCATCGACAAAATCAAAATCAATACCCTTGGTGAATCTTATATCACTAAGATCCAAAGCCCTATCACCAACATTCTTAAGTTCAATAAACTCAAAATCACTAGTACTAAAACCAGCCAATTCCTCAGCACTGCTAGCCCTTAAAGGGTTGTACATGAATTCACTAATAATGAGGCTCTCTTTATAAGCCGAAATGTCCGGACTGCCGGCAACAAACTGGAGCGGCTCTGACCAATGGCTCCACTGCCCTGAATTTGAAAGGTGCCTAACCCTGGCCCGATACGTATGCCCGACACGCACGGCAAGTGGAGGGATCGAAATCCGACGCCCGAAAGATTCCATCTCTCCCGACTCCCAAACAGAATCAATCTCATAGATCCAAGGACTTTCCGAATCAAAAATCGCAGAACCCGGATCGGTTACCTCTGCCAATCGCCATTCCATACCCGCAAATGAACTTCCCCGGCCTGAAAAGTTAGAACTTTCAAACCGAAGATTATTGGTCGAAAAGTCAGGATCACCAATAGAGGAAATAGTTGGCTTATTAGGGACTATGGAGCTGGTTTCAGCCTTTTCATTAATGAGACGTCCCGCTCCATAACCTCCCGGAGAAACAAAATTTTTCATGTATTCAACGAGGCCTTCCCAGTTCCTCTTTGATGATGGAAGTTTTGGATTATTCCTATACCATATTCCTTTTTTAGATTTGCGAGGATGATAATCCCACATGGCCTGATTCGCTTCAACGATCCTAGTGATCCCATCACCGTCTAGAAATCTCTTCATCTCTTCAACGACCTTTGCACCTTCTCCTGAACTGCAAAGTAAATCCCAAACTTCACGAGAGCGATTCTCAAATTCGGTCTCAGCATCATCATACCTGAAAACATTTTGCCAGTTCTCCCAAACATTCTCTGAACGAATGTGGAACTTACTCTCCCATGTCAGGTCAAGATCCCAAGGTAACATTTCCCACTTATCAGAATTAGGGTCACCCGGGATGATAGGTCTATGATAATAAAGGCAATTCCACTCACTCCTAAGATCAGTGTTATTTATAAGAGTCGTTCCTATCTTGTAATTATAATAACTTGGTAAGTTTGTGTTCTCTTCCCACCAACTCAGATTATTCGCTCTATTCTTAGCACTAATGAAAGAACTAACATCCGAGTTGCTTGAAACCTGATCCGGCCCCTGGTTCCTCTTGGTAGCACCACCATTCATTTTATAGAGGTTTCCATCAGGCAATCCCATTTCATCAAGAAAACGCCCGTCCGGTTCTTCGAGAGCCAAATAAAGACCCCAAAAATC
>PVBE011364604.1_pt1 | contig 18095 bp, 19 predicted proteins | sample 1631181 | NCBI WGS metagenome assembly PVBE01 (sample SAMN08397723, study PRJNA350692) | Marine metagenome, whole genome shotgun sequencing project. | isolation source: water | place: Pacific Ocean | collected 2012-04
CAACGTCCGGCTGCGCGAGCGGGAGCAGATCTATAATCATATTCGACCTCACCAGAACCTGGACTACCTGACGCCCGCCCAGGCCCTGGAAACATTCAAAAAAAACGGCCCCCGTGCCTCATATGTCTTGAACCCATACACTGCATCCCGATGATCTTGAGGGGAACGCCGGCCAGCCGGCCGAAGATGACGGACACCGCGACCACGCCCGCGATCTCGTAGCTCCCGGCGCCGAGCTTCTTGGCGGTATCCGACCCGCCGTATCCCCGTACGATATCGACGTCGAGACCCTCGGCCTTGTAGTACCCCTTTTCCCGCGCACGAGCCGGCCTTGCCCCGCCCCTCTTGCCCGGATGCCCTGTGCTTGAATTAGGCTGGACGTCAGAGGAAGATCAAGATTATCCGATTTCCCTGTAAATTCCCCGCTCTTGGTTTTGTGATCCATAGCTCTAATCCGCCAATCACCTTGATTTCTAAGGGGTTCCGGATTTAGGCGGGACAAGTTGTTATCCGCCATGTCCTCAATTCCCTGTATTTTCCCGGTTTCAGTGGGAATCTCACGATCTTTCTCGCTCGGAATCGTGGTTTCCGGTATCTCACGGGATAACCTTCTCTTTTCCGGCAAACGCTCCTTGCGATCCGCTGGCCGATGGGCAAAATTAGTGATAGATTTGTGAATCCGGTGAGTGTCCTGGTAACATCTGGTTCTCCTGAAACGCGCCATGGGAAAATGAAAGCCTGGATCGGTCGTGGCTTTGTTGTTCCGAGTAGTCGCCTACGAACCGCCGGTTCGCTGTTTGCGAATTCTCAGTAGCAGAGAGTAGGTTGCCGGTGACTCATACCACCGCCAAGATCGGCCATGGCAACTCGCGGAGCCTCGGGGTTCCACGAACATTCGTCTCAGGCGAGTGATCACCGGAGAGGTGACCGAGCGGTTGAAGGTGCACGACTGGAAATCGTGTAGGCGGGTAAAACTGCCTCGAGGGTTCGAATCCCTCCCTCTCCGCCAAAAAACCTATTGGGTCGTGCTAGGCGGGGCGTTAGCGGTGCCCTGTCGCCCGAAATCCGCTATATGCGGGGCCGAATCCCCCACCGCGGCCAAATCGTTCGGGTGGATGATCCCGGGTGGAAGGCGTCGAAGGCCGGGTCTTGTGCGACGGGCGCCTGTGAACCCCGTCAGGTCCGGAAGGAAGCAGCGGTAAGCAATGCGTTCCGTGCGCCGCGAGGTTGCCTGGCCTGAGCCGACCTCCCTGGACGCCTCCGGATGGGGCGGTCAATGTGGGGTGCACGACCCTTGATCATGCGACGGGCCGGTCCGGCCTCCCGGCCGGACTTGACGCGGACGGGTCCGGGAGTCGGCCGAGACTCCCGCCCCCCGGCCCTTGAACCCGCTCCCCGGAAAAGGCGTCCCGCTCCGTGGTCTACCAGGTGACCGCCAGAAAGTATCGGCCCCAGACCTTCGAGGGGCTCACCGGCCAGGACCACGTCCGGCGGACGTTGCAGAACGCCCTTCGCAAAGGACGCATCGCGCACGCGTACATCTTCTCGGGCCCCCGCGGCGTGGGGAAAACGACCGTCGCCCGGCTGCTCGCCAAGGCGGTCAACTGCGAAGTCCGCGCCGCCGCCGAGGCGGAGGGCAAGCCTCTCCCGGTCGAGCCCTGCGACCGGTGCTCTTCCTGTCTGGAGATCATCGAGGACCGCCATCCAGACGTTCTGGAGATCGACGGGGCCTCCAACACCGGCGTGGACCACATCCGGGACCTGCGGGAGCAGGTGCGGTACGCGCCCGCCCGGGGCCGGCGAAAGGTCTATGTGATTGATGAAGTCCATATGCTTTCCAAGGGCGCCTTCAACGCCCTGTTGAAGACCCTGGAGGAGCCCCCCGAGGGCGTCATCTTCATCTTCGCCACGACGGAGCCCGAAAGGATTCCGGCCACCATCAGCTCCCGCTGCCAGTGTTTCGACTTCCACCGCCTGCCTCCCGGCGTCATCATCGAGCAGCTCGCGCGGATTGCGGAAGGCGAACGGATCGACATCGAACGGGACGCCCTCCACCTGATCGCGCGCACCGCGGACGGCAGCATGCGGGACGCCCAAAACCTGTTCGATCAGGTCATCGCGTACATGGGGGGAGAAGAGCGGGGCGAGACGCTGAAGGAGGAGGAGGTCTCCGACGCCCTCGGTCTCGTTTCCGGATCGGTCATTCGGAAGGTCGCCGACATGATCGCGCGCGAGGAGACGCAGGGGCTGCTCGAGGCGGTGCGGGACATTTTCCGTGAAGGTCAGGACCTGAAGCAGTTTTGCATCTCCCTCATGGGTTTTTTCCGGGATCTTCTCGTGGCGGAGATGGTCTCGGCGGGCGGGGGGGGGGACCATCCGGACCCGTCCGGGTTGCTGGAGCTGACGCCCGAGGAAGCGCTGGAGTTGACGGCCTTGGCGAAGACCTTCGGCCGGGAAAGGCTGCACCGGTGCTTCCGGATAGCGATGGACCTCGAGCGCGACGTCCGCCTGGCCGCGAGTCCCCAGCCGGTTCTGGAGATGTCACTGCTGCGCATGGCCGGCCTCAGGCCCTCGGTCTCGCTCGAAGCGGTCATGAAAAAACTCGGCGAGGTCGAGACCGCCCTCGGGGGTTCGGGCGAGCAACGGCGCGCAACCGTCGAGGCGGAGAAAAAATCCGGGACCCCTTCCGGCGGGGAAGAAGAGCCTGCCGCCTTGGAAGACGCCGCCCTCCCTCCGCCCGGCGGTTCGTCCGGCAGCGGGACGCCCAACGCCGCCCCGATTCCGGAGCCCGACGGGGGGGGACAGGGGGGGCTTTGGCAAAGGCTCCTGCATGAGGTGGAGCAATCCAAGAAGGCGGTCCTGCATTACCTGGAAGGCGGAAATCTGCTTTCGACGGACCGGGGCGAGGTGAAAATCGGGGTCATTCGACACAACCTCCAGCGCGCGCAAACCAACCAGACCGTCATCATGGAGGCCGTCCGGCGGATTTGGGGCGAGGGGAACAAGGTCGTGCTGGTCCCGGTCGCGGAGGCCGAGGACGCCGGCCCGGCCGGCGGATCCCCGGACAACGGTGTTCGCGCGGCCGGTTCCGCAGAGTCGGGAACCGATCCGCTGAAGCTCATGGGAGACATCTTTCGGGACGCGGATGAAATCTTCGGCGACACCGGGGACGGGTCCGAAGGCGGCGGCGAGCCCCCCGACACGTCCCGCGCCGATTAGCGCCCCCCCCCTCCCCCTCCGCTTTCCGGCGGGAGAGGCTTTGGAAACACAAGGAGATGACCGGATCATGGCCCGTCAATTCGGAAACATGATGAAACAGGCCCAGAAGCTCCAGGCCGACATGGAGCGGCTTCAGGAGGAGTTGGGCAGCCAGTCCGTAGAGGGCACGGCCGGAGGCGGGATGGTCAAGGCCGTCGTCACCGGAAAACAGGAGGTCGTCTCCGTCGAGATCGAAAAGGAGGTCGTGGACCCGGAGGACGTGGAGATGCTCCAGGACCTCGTTACGGCCGCCGTGAACGAGGCCCTGCGGAAGTCCAGGGACCTTGCGACCGAGCAAATGACGAAGCTGACGGGCGGGATCAATATTCCGGGGTTGACCTGAAACCTGGGCGATCCGGGCTTCCGGACGGGTGTCGTGTCCCGCCCTTCCACAAGATTCAGCGGTTGCGGACCCTGATGGTTGCGCCGCGGTTTGAGCCGGCGGGCTCTTCGCATGGACCCCTTCTTCGATTGGAGCGGCGCTCGCCGGCCGAAAGGTTCTCTCGTTGGATCCATTCCCCGCCATCCGGTCTCTGGTGAACGAGCTTCGCAAGCTTCCCGGCATAGGACCGAAGAGCGCGCAGCGGATGGCCTTCCACCTCCTCAAGCGCGACGGCGCGGAGGTCGAGGCCCTGGCGTCCGCCCTCCGGGAGATGAAAGAGAAGGTCCAGTTCTGCACCCGGTGCCACGGCATCGCTGAAGGGGAGCTTTGCGCGTATTGCGCGGACCCCGGAAGGGATGCGTCCCTGATCTGCGTCGTCGAGGAGCCGGCGGACGTCTTCGCCGTCGAGAAGACCGGCGAGTTCCGCGGCCGGTATCACGTCCTGATGGGCGCGCTTTCTCCCCTGGACGGCATCGGCCCGGAGGAGCTGACCATCGCCTCCCTGGAGCGGCGGGTCGAGGCGGAGGAAATCCGGGAGGCCATCATCGCGACCAACCCCAACATGGAAGGCGACGCGACGGCCATGTACCTGTCGAAGCGTCTTGCGCCCAAGGGCGTCCGGGTTTCCCGGATCGCGCGCGGAATTCCCGTGGGCGCTTCTCTGGAATTCGCCGACGAGGTGACGCTCTCGCGCTCGCTGGAGGGGCGGCGGGAGATATAGCGGCGGCGCCGGTGGAACGGCCGCTGGTGACGCCCGTTGTTTAATATTCAGAAAGTTCTTGCGGGGCGGGGAGACGGACCCAACCGGGCCGGGTGTTCAAAATACCCCCAGATTCCGGGATTGAAAAGGACTTGATATGAAACCCGACCTCGTCGTCAAGAACGCGAAGATCGTCAACTCCCTGGGGACGTACGAGGGCCACGTCCTGATCCGGGACGGGAAGGTCCTGGCCGTCACGTCCGACCTCGACGGCGAGCCGGATTCGGTCATCGACGCCGAGGGGCGCTGCGTCCTGCCCGGCATGGTGGATGACCACGTCCACATGATGGATCCGGGCCACACCGAGCGGGAGGACTTCACGACCGGGACCAAGGCGTCCGCGCGCGGCGGCGCGACGACCGTCATCGAGCACCACCGGACCCTCCCGCCGGTCTTCACGTCCGACTTGCTGCGCGAGAAGAGCGCATACCTCAAGGACAAGTCCGTCGTTGATTTCGCCCAGCTCGGCGGCCTGGCCCCGGACAACGGGGACCAGCTTCGGCCCATGTGGGAGGCCGGGGCGCTCGGCTTCAAGGGGTTTCTGGTCGAGCTCCACGGCGCGCCCATGCTGAGCGAGGGCGTGCTCCTGAACATCATGCGGGAGGTCGGCTCGTTCGGCGGGACGTGCCTCTACCATTGCGAGAGCGACTCCATCTGCCGCCTGGAGGAGGAGAAGATCGGCCGGGACGGGCGGACCGACTACCGCTCGATGCTGGATGGGCGGTCGATGGAGGCCGAGTACATGGCCTCGATGGACCTCATCAACCTGGCCGAGCTGACCGGCTGCCAATCCACCATCGCCCATGTGAGCCAGCCCCGCATCCTCGAGGCGATTCAGGCGGCCCGACGGCGCGACGTCCCCATTTACGCCGAATCCTGCCCGCATTATTTTTACCTGACCGAGGAGGAGGGCGAGAAGCGCGGGCCGTGGGCCAAATTCACGCCGCCGCCGCGCCCCGAAGCCGTCCGGGACGGCATGCGCGAGGCCCTGGGCAAGGGCTGGGTGGACATCATCGCCACCGACCACTGCCCGCACGTGAAGTCCGATAAGGAGAACGGCCTGGACAACATCCACAAGGCGCCTTTCGGCATTCCGGGGATCGATACGACCTCCCGCCTGATGCTGAACGCGGTGAACGAAGGGTGGCTTGCGCTGGAGCACCTGGTGCGGCTGATGTGCGAGCAGCCGGCGAAGCTCTACAACATCTTCCCGAAAAAGGGGACCCTCCAGCCGGGCTCGGACGCGGATCTGCTGATCGTCGATATGGACCGAAAAGAGAAGCTCACGAACGATGGGGTCGTGAGCAAGTGCGGCTGGACGACGTTCGACGGGATGGAGACGACCGGCGCGCCCACCCTGACGATGGTCCGCGGAAATGTGGTGATGAAAGACGGCCAGGTCATGGGCGAGGCCGGGATCGGTGTGGAAGTGACGCGCGTCTGAAAACCCTGGGGGGCTTCTTGTAAGACGCCCCCCAGACCCCTCCCAGGGGGGACAGTTTTCAAAATGTCCCCCCTGGAGTCTTTGCCTTTACTGCCTCCTCCCGTTCCAGCCGAGCTTCCAGTTTTTCAGGTCGTTGGTCGTGTTCCAGCGGCCTTGAAAGCTGCGGCCGTCTTCCGAGAGCTCGAACAGGAACTCGCCCACCTCATCCGGGGATGACTAGGTCCCCTTCAACACGTTTCCCTCCAGCGAGCCGTCGATGCCATAGCTCGGGTCCAGGCGGTGCAGGCCCCGGACGCGCCGCCCGGTCTGGACAAGGCGCATCGTGTAGACCTGTTTTTCCCCCTGCCGCCAGTTGATCCATTTCCCGCTCACGTCGAGGGTGACGGCCTTCGCTTTGGGAGGGGCGGGGGTTCGGGTCTCCGGCCGGCCGGAAGATTTCCGCCGCAGCGGCGCGGGCGTTTTCGGGAGCAGGATGTTCAGGACGCGCCACCACTCCCGGTCGAGGAGAATCGTCTGCCGCGTTCCGTCGCGGTACTCGATGACGAGCTTTCGGGCCTCATCGGGCGCGCGTGATCCGTCCTGGGCGACGGCGTTGAGCGTGAGCGCCATCAGGCAGAGCATCCCGGCGGACGCCGGAGCGAGCTGCTTCAAGGCGGCGTTCACGGAAAATCCTTCACTGGACGGTGTATCCCCACCACTGGAGGGCGAAGGCCCCGGCGCTGATGAAGGCGGCGTAGATCCCGGGCCCCCGTCTTCCCATGCCGGCCGCGATGACGCCGGCCGCGACGCCGGCTGAGCCGAACCAGGGGAAATAGTGGTCCGAGGCGAAGCACAACAGTCCCAGGCCGAGCGCGGTCTTGACGACGATCGCGGACTCGCGGGACTTCTCGTCTTTCGCTCTGGTGATGGGCTCGACGAAGATCCAAAGCGAGAGCGCGATGGCGATGGCCCCTTTGATCATCCCTGTGCCGGGCAGAAAGATCGGCCACCCCGTCAGACTGGTGGCGAGGATGGCTATCGCCACGGCCACCGCCGCAACGCCCAGCCAGACGACCTGTCTCTTCAGGCGCTCGGGATCGCCGGACAGCGAGCGGAAGAGGCCCGATTCGATCACGTCATCCCGCGGCTTTTCGGGCGGGCTCAGTCGGCCGGGTTCAGCGTATTCTGGATCCGGATCAGCGCCGCTTTCAACCGATCCCTCAGAAGCGGGAGATTCTTCCCCGCCCGGGGCAATCGCCGGGGTCCTGAGCGCCCGCCATCTGCCGATGGCGAGCCAGAGGCCGTACAGGTCGACGAACGTCAGAACCGCAATGAAGGCGGAGAACGCCAGGTTGAACGCGAGGGGCCGGTCCGTCGCCCGAAGGCTGAAGTAGCCCACCAACACCATCCACAGAAGCCAGCCGACAATGGTGAGGTAGAGCTGAAGGGCTTGCCCCGTCGTCATCCCGGGACGCTTTTGGATGGGCGGTCTCATTTTGGCCAGGGCGTCGAGGTCTTTGGAGTTCATGCGTTCCCAAAGCTTTCAGGTGGCGTGGGGGGGGAGGGGGGGGCCAGGTCGTCAGGCCGCCCGCCAGGCTGCGCACGTTTTCAAAATCCCGCCCGCGGAGGAACTCGGCCACCGAGGCGCTCCGCTGTCCCCGGGCGCAGCAGACGACAATTTCCGCCTCCGGGTCGAGCTCGTGAGTGCGGCCGGGGAGGTCCCCCATGGGAATGTGCACGGCGTCCGGCGGGCCGGGCGAGCGGACCGATTCCTCGGTTTCGCGAACATCCAGCAGGAGGATTTCCGCGCCGGCGTCGAGCTTCGCCCGCAGGTCCTCCGCGCTGATCTCAACCGGCTCCATTTGTCAATCCGCCTTCAATTGGGGCCAGAGGGCCTTTGCCACGCAATCGATGGGACGGACCGACCGGGCCTTCGGGAGGTCGCCCGAGATCCCGTCCAGGATGACTTGGACGCCCTCCAGGGAGGGGACCGGCGGGTCCGGGATATGCTCCGCCCAGAAGGCGTACGTGGCCTCCAGGTTCTCTTCGTCGCCCATGCTGGGCAGGTTATCGCGCAGGACGCGCCGGGCCAGGTCCGGGTCGGACTTGAACCGCCGGACGCCCATGGAGTGCGCGCGGAGGAATCGGTCGGCCAGCTCCTTCTTCTCCGCCGCGAGCGATTTCAGCGCGAACCCGACGCCGCCCTGATAGGTCATGTCCCGCTTTGACGGCCCGGCCGCTGAAGGGCAGCGGGGCAGGATGGCCGCCTCCACCTCACCCGCGAGGAGGCCCTCGCAGGCGGCCTGGAAGCCGTCCCAGTAGGGGACCCGCTCGGGGTCTCCCGGTTCACCCGTCAGGCCCCACTCGGCGAAGAGGAGGTCGAGGGTGAAGTCCGCGTTCCCCTTGAGGCTGAACCCGCCGATCCTGCGGCCCTTGAGGTCCCGGGGGGACTCGATGCCCGGTTGGGCGACGATGCTCAGGTGGTTGAAGCCGTTCAGGTTGAGGACGATCTCGGCGTTCTTGCACTCGACGGCGGCCCGGACGACGGGGTATCCGCCGAACAATCCCACGTCCACCTCACCATCCACAACGACCGCGAGCGTGCGCACGGCGGGCGGCTCGAACGTGATCACCGCGTCGAGGCCCTCTTCCCGGAAGAGGCCGGCTTCCCGGCAGAGCCAGGGGATGCACTGGTTCGCCGAAAGCGCCCCCAGGCCGATTCGGATCGTTTCGAGGTTTGCCATCTGTCGGTTCCCGGAGACTGCCGAAATCCCTTCGCCTCCGAATCAATAAGCGTATCAGGAGAAGATTTCAAAGCAAAGACGGGTTCGGATGAGAGGATTCGGTGTTTGGCTCGTTCGGCCCGCGAGGACCGAAAGGGCCCAGGGGGCTCGCGGCATTTGCCGGCCGCCTTCGCTGCGGGCGCCGTCGACGGACAACTCATTCGTCAAGGGTCCGAGGCAAACCGGGGAACGCCCGTCAACCCTTCGGCCCATGTGGGTCAAAGGCGTCGCGCAGGCCGTCGCCGAGGAAGTTGAACGCCATGACGGTCAGGAGGATGAAGCAGCCGGGGTAGATCGCCAGCCAGGGGGCCGATCGCAGGTACTCCTGGGCGTTGTTGAGCATGTTCCCCCAGGACGGCGTCGGCGGGATGATGCCGAGGCCCAGAAAGCTCAGGACGGACTCGTAGAGGATGATGTTGCCGACCGAGAGCGTGGCCGTCACGATGATGGGGGCGACGCAGTTCGGCAGGATGTGGAGCAGGAGAAGCCGCAGGTCCCCCGCCCCCATCGCCCGGCTCGCCTCGACGAACTCGCACTGCTTCTGCCGCAGGACCGACGCCCGGACCAGCCGCGCCATGATCATCCAGTTGAAAAACACGATGATGGCGATGAGCCGCAGGATGCTCAGGTAGTCCCCCGGCGGCATGCGCAGCACCTTTTCCAGATCGACGGCCGACAGGATGATCATCAGCGGCAAAAGGGGGAGCGAAAGCAGGGAGTCCGTGAAACGCATCAGGAGGTTGTCGATCCACCCGCCGTGATACCCCGCCGCCGCGCCGATCAGGATTCCGATGACGGCCGACGCCAGAGCGGCGAGGATCCCGAAGGCCAGCGAGACCCGTCCGCCGTACAGGATGCGCGTGAAGACGTCCCGGCCGAGCTCATCCGCGCCGAACCAGTGACGCATCGAGGGCTCCGCGTAGAAGTTCGTCAGATCCGTTGAATCATAGGCGTGCCCCGTCACATGGGCCGAGATCAGCGGCGCGCCAATCGCCAGGAGCGCGAGGACGCCCAGGACCGCCGCGCTGACGAGCGCCAGGCGGTGGCTTCGGAAGTCCCGCCAGACCGACCGGGTCGTCGCGGCGGAATCGGTGATTTGTGAAATCCCGGAAACCATCTTTTCCCCGGAGCCGGCGGGCCCCTTTTCGTCGCTGATCGCCCGGGGGCGAGGCCCCCTGGGATTCAGCGAATTCTCAGGCGATGGATTCCCGCCGCAGGCGCGGGTCCACCAAGCCATAGGCGAAGTCGGCGAGCATGTTGAACAACAGCGTCAGCGCCGCCAGACACATGAACGAGATCATCGCGACGTAGTAATCAGAGCCGATCACCGAGTCGTAGAGCAGCCGCCCCATCCCCGGCCAGGCGAAGATCGTTTCGGTGATGAGCGCCCCGCTGAACAGCTCCGGGACGGACAGGGCCAGGATCGTGATCATCGGCAGGGAGGCGTTCTTCAGCGCGTGCCGTCCGATGATGACGCTCTCCCCCAGGCCCTTGGCCCGGGCCGTGCGGATGTAATCCGCCCGCAGGACGTCGAACAGGCTGTTCCGCATGTAGCGCGTCCACCGGCCAACGGTCTGAATGCTGAGGACGACGGCGGGCAGGGTCAGGTGCCAGAGGTGATCTCCGATTGAGTTGCGCCCGTACGTGCGGATTCCCCCGGGCGGAAACCAGCCCAGGACCTCGGCGAACAGGATGATGGCCAGAAGGCCCAGCCAGAAGGCGGGGATCGAGATCCCCGCGAAGGCCCCCAGATTCACCACGTAGTCGAAGACCGAGTATTGGCGCAACGCGGAGAAGATCCCCAGGGGAATGGCGATCACCAGGCTGATCAAAAAGGCCGCCCCCATCAGCCGGAAGGTGTTCCCGATTCGGCTGGAGAGGATCTCTCCCGTGGGGCGTTTGTACGTCCGCGAAAACCCGAGGTCCCCGGAGAGGACCTGCCGGACCCATTTCAGGTAGCGGACGTAGATGGGTTGATCGAGGCCGTACAACCTGCGGAGGTTCGCGACGTCCTCGGAGGTGATGTTGGGCCGCGAGGTGATGAGCAGGTCGACCGGGTCGCCGGGCATGAGGCCCAGCATGTAGTACAGGACGACGGAGAGGATGACGAGGACGCCCAGCATGTGCGTGAACCGCTTGAAAACCTTGGCGCCCATCAACCCTCACCGGAAAGGACCATTCAAAGACGCGACCTTCCCACTATCCTAACAAACCCCTTAATTCTTAGGGAGGCCTTTCAAAAAGCGCCTCCCGCGGGATTGCCCTTACCGGCCGGTCACCCATTCCACCAGAAAAAGACTCAGACCGGGCCAATAGGTGATGATGATGAGGGCGATCAGCAGGAGGCCGAGAAACGGGAGCGACGCCCGGTAAAGCTCGGTGACCGGCCTCTCGAACCGGTAGCTGGCAATGAACAGGTTCAAGCCCACCGGCGGCGTCGCGTATCCGATTTCCAGATTCGTCAGAAAGATGATTCCCAGGTGTACCGGGTCGATGCCGAACTCCCGCGCGATGGGCGCAATCAGGGGGACCACCACGATGATGGCAGAGAAGATGTCCATCATCATCCCCACGACCAGCAGAAACAGGTTCAGAAAGATCAGAAACACGATCCGGCTTTCGATCGTCTCCCGAACGGCGGCGAGCAGACGCATGGGGACTTCCTCATCGATGAGGAAGCTCGTAAACCCCAAGGCGGCGCCCAGGATGACCAGGATGCCGCCCACCAGGACCATGCTTTCGCGCATGATCCTCGGCAGATCCCGCCTCAGCCCCAGGTCCCGGTAAACGAACACCTCGACGACCAGGAGGTAGAACGCCGAAACCGCGGCCGCCTCCGTCGCCGTGAAAAACCCGCCGTATATTCCAACCAGGATGATGGGGATGAGCGGGATCTCCCAGGCGGCGCCCCGGACCGCCCGACCCGCTTCCGCGAGAGAGAACGGATGCCTGCCCGCGTTCAGGCCGAAACCCCTTCCGGCGCGCATGCAGGAAAGGGACAGAACCGCGATGATCAGGAGTCCCGGGAAAAATCCCGCCAGAAAGAGATGATCCACGCGGGCCCCGGCCACCAAACCGTACAGGATCAGCGGCAGGCTCGGGGCGAACAACAGACCCAGACTGCCCGAGGTCGTCAGCAGTCCCAGGGAGAACTTTTCCGAAAACCCCTCCTGCTGGAGCATGGGAAACAACAGCCCGCCCAGGGCCACGATCGTCGCCCCGGAGGCGCCGGTGAAGGCCGTGAACCCGGCGCACGTGAATAGCGTCACAAGGGCCACGCCGCCCGGCATCCATCCGACCAGTGCCCGGGAAACCGCCAACAGCCGCTGGGGCGCGCGGCTTTCCGCCAGCAGGTAACCCGCGAAGGTGAACAGGGGGATGGCCAGAAGGGTCGGGGCGCTGGCCATCCGGTAAAACTCCACCATCACGGCGGCCACGTTGATTTCGGCGGAATGAAAACCCAACAAGGCGGCCCCGCCGATCACCGCGAACAACGGCATCCCGAGAAGGGCCAGGAGGATCAGAACGATCGATGCGGCCGGGATCACGGGGTCTCATCCCCTTCGGCCTTGGGCGGCCGAAACTTTTCAAGCGTCATCAGTCCCAGCCGGAACGCAATCAGCAGGAAGCCCAAAGGGATGATGACCTGGGCGACCCAGGTGGGAACTCCCAGGGCGAGAACCGTCCGGGCCTCCCGCTCGAGCCGGACGAGGGTCCAGCCCGCCCCGACCAGCGAGACCGAAACCGCGAAGGCGGCCAGGCCCGTGATCCGCTCGATCCACGCTTGATGCGCGGCGGGAATCAGCCTGGGAATGATGTCGATCCGGATATGGCGCGCCTGCCGGGTCGCCAGGGAGGCGCCCAGCAGGGCGACCCAGAGAACCCCGTGCCGGAGAAGCGTGTCCGCCCCTTCAATGCCGGTGTGGAAGAGGTTTCTTAGAATGACCTGGAGGAAGGAAACGCCGACCATGGCGCCGAGAAACACGACGAGCGCAAATCCCTCCGCCCGCGCCAGCCGCCGGTCGAAGGCCCGAAGGACCTTCACGTCAATTCTTTCCTCCGCCGGGCAGGGGGTGGAGCTTGCGGTATTCCTTCAGGGCGTCCAACACTTCGGCCAGCAGGTCCGGCGGGTAAAGCCTTCCGCTCAGGCGCTCCCACGTCGAGCGGCCGACGTCGATAAACTCCTGGAGGTCGCCGGCGGGAGGCAGAGGGAGGACTTCGACGCCCTCTTTGCGGATCTCTTCAATGGACTTCCGGTTGTCTTCGCGGCTGAGACGGATCAGGCGATCGAAATGGCGCTTGCCCTCGGCTTTCAGGACCCGCTGTTGGTCCGGGGTGAGGCGCTCGAAGATTTTCTTCGAGACCACGATGGCGCCCGTGGCGTTCGTGACCGGCAGGGCCGTCATGTACTTTACTTTGGTGAACCATTGAAGGGCGATGGCGCCGAGCGGCGAGGCGTAAACCGTGTCGATGAGGCCCGTCTGAAGCGAAGTCAGAACGTCGATGACCGACAAGGAGACCGGCGTCACCTGGAGGGCCTCGAAGTAGGCCTTGGCCAGAGGGTCTCCCTCCCAGGCCCAGGGCTTGAGGCCCTTCAAATCGCTTTTGGTCCGGACGGGCTTTTTCGAGAAGAGGTGCACAAGCCCCACCTCCGCCCAGCCGAGGAGGACGAACCCCTTCTCCTCGAAGGCCCGGGCCAGCCGGGCGTCGACCCGCTCATGGACGAAGTCCACCTCCGCGTCCCGGAAGAAGAGGAAGGGCAGCTCGAGAACCCGGACCTGGGGAAGGATCCGCCCCAGGCCCACGCCCGTGAACCCCGCGCTGTGAAGCTGGCCGATGCGGATCTTCCGCACCACGTCCTTTTCGTCGCCCTGAACGCCGCCCGGATAGATCCGGAAGCGGACTTCTCCGTTCGTCTTCTCCTTAACGGCCCGCGCAAAATCGCGCATGACGTTCATCCACGTCGATCCCTCCGGGGCGAGGGTGGCGAACTTGATCCGATGCCTTCGGGCCGCCGGGGCGTTCTCCGGATGGAAGAAACCAAAAACGGCCGCCAAGGAAACCGCCAGGCCCAGGAAAACCGCCGGCCCGGCGGGGCGCCGGGAAAATTTCCGCCGTTCGTTCATTAGAAGTACTCATCCACTTCGTCGAGCATGCGCTCGGCCCGCCCGCGGGCGACGATGTTGGCGAGGCGCTCGGAGGGCAGGACCCCGGCGGGCGCCCCCGTCACCTTCTTCAAGAGCTTCACGTAAATGTCTTTCTTCTGAGCGGGAATTGCGTAATAGCGGGCATAAAACACCCAATGGGGCAAAAACTTTTCGCCGGAAAGCTTCAACGCGCGGTCGAAGTGCCGTTTGGCGGCGGCGACGTCCCCGCCGGCGATCTTGGGCCTGCCTCCGAAATAGGCGCCGAGAAAAACGTGGGCCCCGCCGTAGAAGTATGTCTCGTCCACGGCCGCGACGCGCTCCATCATGGCCACCGCGCGCGGCAGATCGGCCAGGGCCCGGGGCGAGGTCTGGTTGAGGTTGATCCAGTTGGCCCAATTGTACGCCGTCCAAAAAAGCGCCGGCAGCTCCCTCGGCCCAAGCTTTCGGACCGCCCGGCGGAAGTCGTCCAGGCGGGCGGGCGGAGAAAAGCCGTGAAGCCGCAGGAGCCGCAGCCCGTAGTTCCGCCCCCGGATGTAAAGCCTTCGGGCGCGGCCGGGGGTTTTTTCCTCCACGAAGGCGAAGGCATAGCCGCCGAACCCCCTGGCGGCCAGCAGGAGGAGCCCGCGGTGATTCGGTTCCGATTTCAGCAGGCCCTCCAGGAGCTTCAAATTCGAAGCGGCGGCGGATTCCGCGATGACAAGGTCTTCCTCCTCGTTGAACGCCGCGAAGGCGTCCTCGACAATTTCCGCCGTGGAGAGGACGGCGATCCGCTTCAGCGAGCAGCCGGAAGATGGGAGGATAAGGGCCAGCAGAAAAAGAAGAAAACCCAAGGGGGGCCGGAGGCTTCGCCGCCCCGGACCGTTTCGGGCGCACCCGGCGGATTTCGGGACACCCGGACCTCCTCGTATCGGAGGGCGCGGGAACGCCATGGAGGGTGTCAATTCCTGATGCCCAGATTCTCAAGCATCCGGCGCAGGATTTCCGCGCCCGTGGTCTTGTCCCTCAGGACACGCCCCTTGGCGTCCACGTAAATCTTCGTCGCCCGGGAGGTGATCCGCTCCATCTCCACCTTGATGTTCAAAGAAGCCGTCGCCGCGAGGACCTTGGCCCCGCGATCGGTGTTGACGGCCCCGGTCGGATTCATGTCCAACTGCTTGAGGGCCTTGACGGCCGCCCGCTTCGCGGCCGTCAGGTCCGCACTGACCGTTCTGTAGGCGACGCCGGTGAGGGTGTATTCCACACCGGCGGATCTGGCGGCCCCGCCGCCGCACCCGGAAAGCGGGGAGACGGACAGGAGCAAGACGGACAGAAGCAAAACCGGCCGGCGGAACCCGAGAGAGTGCGGATGTTCTCTTCGACTGTTGATGATGGATTTCATCCCGGCCGCTACGGCACCATGAGGATCAGGGGGCTTGAAAATTTCCCGGCTTTCGGTTCGGCCCTCGCAACCCGTTGCTCGATCACGGCGCCTGTCCTTCGGATGATCTCCACCGCGGTCGCGCGATCCTTCCGGAAAAATCCCTTCTTTGCGTTCACGCTGATCCGCGAGACACGTTCGGTGACTCGCTCAAGATCAATTTGTATATGAAGTTTGGAGGTGGCTGCCAAGATGCGGAAGCCCGTTTTGGTCGGAACGGGCGTCGAGGGTTGAAAGGCCATCTCATCCAGCGCCTGGACAGAAGCAAGCTTCAGCGTCGACATGCTCGTTATAAAACTCTTGTCGGCGACATTTTCAACCGAATACTCGAATCCCTGGAGCGTGCCGGTTGCGCCTCCGGCGAGAAGTAAGGCGCATCCGCCCAAGAAGAGCAAAGACACGGTGAGCAAACAGAACCGGAATTCCCAACCGGCTCTGAGGAACGGCGAGGACTTTCCTTCGGTCATTCGGGTCCGCGCATTTTCCATCAGTGTAAACCGTCCCACTTGACGAAGGGCTGTCAGGAACATCTCATTTCTCGCGTCGAACAACATGAATAGTACCCACCGACTCGAAAAACGTCAATCGTTAATTTAACAACATATATATAACTATTGGATAAATAAAGAAAATATCTCCATATAATATCACGCGGTGATGGCTTGGGTGACGTGGGAATCAGGTCGAACCCGCTTCCTTGAAATGCTCCATTCGGGCGGCAGGCGAATCCTGGGCTTCGGAATTTTCCGGCAGGTCGCCGCCCTGGAGACCCGGGTCTCGGGAGCGGGGGCTCGCCTCAGGCCGCAATTCCCTCCCGCCGGACGAGAAATTAACCCCCCACTAAGACCCAGCCTCTCCATTTCAATCTTGATCCGCGCAATTGAACGAAAAGAAGAAATATTTTCGCCCCGGGCTGGTTCTCATGACTGACGGGGGTCCCGCAGGACAATCTTTCGCGGAGGATGTTCATGTCAGTGATCCTGTTAATCGATCAGGAGTTGGATGTTTTTCTTTTTCCTGGTCCCGTTCCGCGGGAAGGGTTGGATTGTTGACTCCGCTGGTGAAGCCGGAATCGAGGACTGTCTACCCGTTGGGATCCACAAACGGAGACGCTATGTCTGGGGATCCATCTGAAATTCTTGGCCGGCATCCCGCCATGGTCGAGATCAGAAGGTTGGTCCGGAAAGTGGCGCGAACCCCTTCCACCGTTCTCCTGTCCGGGGAGAGCGGGACCGGCAAGGAACTGGTCGCGAGAGAGATTCACCGGATGAGCCCGAGGCGCGAGTCGCCGTTTCTGATCGTCGATTGCAGCGCCCTCCCCGAAACCCTACAAGAGAGCGAGTTGTTCGGCCACGAAAAGGGCGCTTTTACGGGCGCGGAGTCCGCGAAACCCGGTCTCTTCGAGGTGGCCGACGGGGGACCCCTGTTTCGGGACGAAGTCGCGGACACCTCGCCGGCGTCGCAAGCCAAGCTTTTGGGCGTACTGCAAAATCAGGAGATCCGTCGCGTCGGCGGGACCCGGCACCTGCGGGTGGACGTCAGGATCATCACCGCCTGCAACCGGAACCTGGAGGAAGAAGTCCGGCGGGGCGCCTTCCGGCAGGACCTCTACTTTCGGCTGAACACCGTCACGCTCGAGCTGCCGCCGCTGAGGGGGCGCGCCGAAGATGTCCCGATCATGGTGAACCATTTCCTTCGCAAGTATGAGTCCCTGCGAGAGACCAAGGTGACCGAGGCGGTGTCCGCCATGATCGCGTATTCCTGGCCGGGAAATGTTCGAGAGCTCGAACACGTCATTGAGCGGGCGCTGGTCCTCGGCGATGGTTCCGCCCTGGGCATTCAGGAGTTGCCGGAGGAGGTCCGATTGGCGGGAAAAGTCCGCCGCGGCGATCCGGGCGGGCTGAAAAGGCCGGGCGGTTTGCAAGACCTTTCAAACCTGGAGGAGGTTGAGCGCGCGTACGTTCTCCGGGTCCTCCGGGAGACAGGGGGAAACAAGAGGTTGGCCGCTTCCATCCTCGGGATCGATCGGAGCACGCTTTACCGAAGATTGGAGCACTATGAAAAGATAGCGGATGATTGATTGTGCGACATGTGGTGAATCCAACGTTTCTTGACGAACCACCGGAAAACCCTGAGCAAACCCGGAAATCTCCGACCTTTGCCGGGTGATTATTGCAACATCGTTGAAAAGCCGCACCCCGTAAGGTTTTCCGCGACGGACCAATAGTTCTTTATATTTCAATAGATTATAAGAGTTTCCTCCAAATCGACGCGTTTGGCATCGCTCTTGCTTAACATATCTAGCGGTAATTTGCGCTCTCACCGGAAGGCGAAAGGGCGCGGTGTAGACAACATGCAAGAACAACCTTAGAGAACGAGGGATTTTATGAATCTCCTCGTAGGTGAAATTGGAGAAAATCCAAGGCAGAGGAGAAGTCGAGACCCGGCTTCATGTGGAACCATCGGAAAAGGGACCGGAATCACCCCAACCACGGCAACCGCTTCCAACGGTTCGAGGCTGGGTTCTCGGCCCTCTGCTTCCTCATTATCGGTTGAAGGCTCAAGCGGAACGTTTCATCCAAAGGCGGGGTTTCGATAAAACCCGCCCGCTCAAAGGGAGGGAGGAGAAAAAGGGGAAACATCTGTTCATCGGGAGGTGTAGGTGGGAGGTTTCAAGTCTAGACATCAAGAGGCAAGAGGGAGGTCCCGTATGACCCGGAAAATCTTCTTTGGATTGATCGCCTTTGCACTGGTGGCGGCGCTGGCCGTCCCCGCAACGGCACAAGTGAATTTCAAGTTCGGCGCCTGGTTCCGCATGCGCGGCGTCGCCACCGAGAACCAGGACCGGTTGGATACGGTCACGGGCGCTCCCGGAGATCTCGGCCGGGATCAGTGGCGGTACTACGATCATGTCTTCCGTCCGTA
>PVBE011519088.1_pt1 | contig 18095 bp, 15 predicted proteins | sample 1631181 | NCBI WGS metagenome assembly PVBE01 (sample SAMN08397723, study PRJNA350692) | Marine metagenome, whole genome shotgun sequencing project. | isolation source: water | place: Pacific Ocean | collected 2012-04
CCATGGCGGCGGCGCCTTTTCCGGCAAGGACCCGACCAAGGTCGATCGCTCGGCGGCCTATGCCGCGCGTTACGTCGCCAAGAACGTGGTCGCCGCGGAACTCGCCGAGCGTTGCGTGATCCAGGTCGCCTACGCGATCGGCGTTTCGAAGCCGCTGTCGGTATACTTCAACACCGAAGGAACCGGCCGGGTCGACGAGACCAAGCTGTCCGATGTCGTCCAGCAGTTGGTCGATCTGTCGCCGCGCGGCATCCGCGAGCGGCTGCAGCTCAGCCGGCCGATCTACGCGCGCACCGCCGCCTACGGGCATTTCGGCCGCCCGCCCGAGCCCGACGGCGGGTTCTCGTGGGAAAAGACCGACCTGGTCGACGATCTCAAGGCGGCTTTCGCCTGACCAGCGAGCGGAACGCGCGTTCGCTGGAAACAGGGTGAACGCGGTGTCCGACGATCGCCCTACGGCGCCCGGGGAACGCATCCTCTACGGCCGGCGCTCGACCCATAGGCTTCGCGCCGGCCGCCGCGCCGCGGTCGAGCGGAAATTGCCGGACATCCAAATTGCCTTGCCGCCGGACGAGGGTCCGCTCGACCCTGCCGGCCTGTTCGATCACACGCCATCCGAGCTCTGGCTCGAGGTCGGCTTCGGCGCGGGCGAGCATCTATTGGAACAGGCGCGCGCCCACCCCGACGCGGGCTATATCGGGTGCGAGCCGTTTTTCGACGGGGTGGCCAAGCTTGTCCAGGCTCTCGACCACGAGGACATCGGCAATGTTCGGATCTACACCGACGATGCCCGTCTCCTGCTGCGCCGCCTGCCGCCGTCTTGCCTCGCCGGCGCGTTCGTCCTGTTTTCCGATCCATGGCCCAAGACCCGACACCACAAGCGACGCTTCATCAGCGCGCCTGTCCTCGATCTCCTCGCCCACGCGATGGCGCCGGGCGCGGAGCTTCGCATCGCGACCGACCATCGCGGCCACCTGGTCTGGATCCTGGAGCATCTGCATCGCGCCGAGGCGTTCGAATGGCTCGCCCGACGGCCCGACGACTGGCGCCGGCGCCCGCCCGACTGGCCGGCGACGCGATACGAGCGAAAGGCGATCGCGGAGGAGCGCGATTGCATCTATCTGCGCTATTGGCGGCGCGACGGGGGGCGAGCTCCGTGATTCCCGAGAATCGCCCAATCCACCGGCTCGAAGGCCACAAAAAGCTTGCGATACGCGGTTTCGAAACTATATTTCATTGCGGATCTCGTTGATCCCCCTCGCGAGGGGTAAAACAACAAGTGGGCTCGCGGCCCGCTTTTTTTGTATCCGCGCTCGAGCCTTGGCCCGGCGCGGAGTTGGAACGATGCAAATGGACCGTACGGCCGAGATTGTGCGTCTCGTCGAACCGTCGCTTGACGGCTTGGGCTACGAGCTCGTGCGCGTACACCTGACCGGCGGCGGCCGGCCAACGCTGCAGATCATGGCCGAGCGCAAGGACCGCCGCGAAATGACAGTCGATGACTGCGCAGCGATCAGCCGCAATCTGTCGGCTCTGCTCGATGTCGAGGACCCGGTACCGGGAGCCTACGCCCTCGAGGTGAGCTCGCCGGGGATTGACCGGCCGCTGATGCGGATCGAGGACTACGAGCGCTTTACCGGGTTCGAGGCCCGGATCGAGACCAAGCGTCCGCACGATGGGCGCCGCAAGTTCACCGGCCGGCTCGCCGGCGTTCGCGGCGGGTGCGTCGCGATCGGCGGCGAAGCGGATCAGGCGGAGATCCCCTTCGACGAGATCGCGCGCGCCAAGCTCGTGCTGACCGATGAGCTGATCGCGGCGTCGATGAACAATCGAGCATGAATAATCGGGACGGGTAAACAATATGGATTTGGACTCCATTCCAGCCGCCGGCTATGACCGGATCGAGCTGCTGCAGGTCGCCGACGCCGTCGCGCGCGAGAAATCGATCGAGCGCGAAGAGGTCATCGAGGCGATGGAGGAAGCCATTCAGAAGGCGGCGCGCTCCAAGTATGGCCAGGAGCACGACGTCCGCGCCGAGATCGACCGCAAGAGCGGCGACATCCGCCTCGCCCGCTACATCGAGGTCGTCGACGAGGTCGAGGACGACGTCACCCAGGTCACGCCCGACCAGGCGCGCAAGAAAAAGCCGGACGCCGAGGTTGGCGATTTTCTGATCGATCCCCTGCCGCCGATCGATTTCGGCCGCATCGCCGCGCAGACCGCCAAGCAGGTCATCGTCCAGAAAGTGCGCGAGGCCGAGCGTCAGCGCCAGTACGACGAGTACAAGGACCGCGTCGGCGAGATCGTCAACGGCATCGTCAAGCGGGCCGAGTTCGGCAACAACACGGTCGATCTCGGGCGCGCCGAGGCGGTGCTGCGCCGCGACGAGATGATCCCGCGCGAATCGTTCCGCCCGGGCGACCGCGTGCGCGCCTACATCTACGACGTCCGCGCCGAGCCGCTCGGCCCGCAGATATTCCTATCGCGCTCGCACCCGCAGTTCATGGCCAAGCTGTTCGGCCAAGAGGTGCCCGAGATCTACGACCACATCATCGAGATCAAGTCGGTCGCGCGCGATCCCGGCAGCCGGGCCAAGATCGCCGTCATTTCCAACGATTCGAGCATCGATCCCGTGGGCGCCTGCGTCGGCATGCGCGGCAGCCGCGTCCAGGCCGTCGTCGGCGAGCTGCAGGGCGAGAAGATCGACATCATACAATGGTCGCCCGACCCGGCGACGTTCATCGTCAACGCGCTGGCGCCGGCCGAGGTCGCCAAGGTCGTGCTCGACGAGGATCAGCAACGGATCGAGGTCGTCGTTCCCGACGAGCAGTTGTCGCTCGCCATTGGGCGGCGCGGCCAGAATGTCCGGCTTGCCTCGCAGCTCACCCAATGGGAGATCGCGATCCTCACCGAAGAGGAAGAGTCGGAGCGCCGCCAGGAGGAGTTCCGCACCCGCTCGCAGATGTTCATGGATGCTCTCGACGTCGACGACGTGCTCGCCCATCTGCTGGTGACCGAGGGATTCTCGTCGGTCGAGGAAGTCGCCTACGTACCGATGGGAGACCTGCTCAACATCGAGGGGTTCGACCAGGACATCGCCGAAGAGCTTCGCGTGCGGGCCAACACCTTCCTGTCGGCGGAGGAGGAACGTCTCTCCACTCTGCGCCGCGAGCTTGGCGTCACCGATGAGGTCGCCACGATCGCCGGCCTGACCGCGGCCATGCTGGTCACCCTCGGCGAGAACGGTGTGAAGACGCTCGACGATCTCGCCGACCTCGCGAGCGACGAGTTGGCCGGCCCGGACGACGGCGTGCTCAAGGAGTACGGGATGAGCGAAGACGAGGCCAACGCCATCATCATGGCCGCACGGGCGCATTGGTTCGACGACGACGAAACCGAAGACACCGACGTGGTCCCGGCGGACGAGACGGCGGACGCCGGCGACGAGTCGGTTCCGGACGTCGCGCCGGAAGGCTGATCGCAGGAAATGTATGCCGCGAACCAAGACCGAGACTGCGGAGACCGGCGGGTCGGGCGCGATGCGCCGGTGCATCGTCACGCGCGAGTCGCTTCCGGTGTCGCGGCTGGTGCGGTTCGTGGTTGGCCCGGGCGACGAAGTGGTGCCCGATATCAGGGGCAGGCTTCCGGGCCGCGGATTGTGGTTGGCGGCACGGCGGGATATAGTGGACCGGGCGTGTACGTCCAATCTGTTCGCCAAGGCCGCGCGTGGCCGGGCGGTCGTGGGCGACGGTCTGTCGGACCGCGTCGAGTGCTTGCTTCGCGATCGTTGTCTCGATCTGATCGGCATGGCGCGCCGGGCGGGCTTGGCGGTCGCGGGTTACGAGAAGGTCCGAGCGCAGCTGCGCGGCGGCAAGGCGCGTCTTATGGTGACCGCCTGCGACGCGGCGCCGGGCGGTCGGACGAAGCTGATAGGACCGGCGCAGGGCGCAACGGTGGTGGATGTATTGCGCGCCTCGGAGCTCGGTCAGGTGTTCGCGCGCGCGGGGGTCGTACACGTCGCGATCGGATCGGAGAGTTTGGCTGCGCGACTGATCGTAGAGGCGGGTCGGCTTGCCGGATTCAGAGCGCCGGCGGCCTCGGGAAAGTTGGACTGAGATGACAGAGCAAACAGAAACAGAAGAACCGAAATCGAAGAAGAAACTCAGCCTGTCGCGTCCCGGTCGGCTCGAGCTGAACAAGACGGTCGAGGCCGGTCAGGTCAGGCAGAGCTTCTCGCATGGCCGCTCCAAGGCGGTCGCCGTCGAAGTGCGCCGCAAACGTACCTTCAAGCAGAGCGCCGACGGCGGCATGACCGAGGTCAAGGTGGTCCCGGGTGAGGCCGAGGCCGAGGCGGAGACCGTTGCTCCGGTCGTGAGTGCCGAGGCCGAGGCCGCGGCCGCGGCCGAAGCGGCGGAGGCGCGCAGAGCGGCCGCGCTTCGCGCGCTGACCGAGGAAGAGAAGGCGGCGCGCGCGCGCGCGCTGTCGGGCGCCAAGCACGCCGAATCTGAATACGAGAGGATCGCCGAGGAGGAAGCCCGGCTACGCCAGGAGCAAGAAGCCGAAGAGCAGCGCCTCACCGAGGAGGCACGGCAACGCGAAGAGGAAGAAGCCAAGCGGCGCGTGGATGAGGAAGATCGAAAACGCGCCGACGACGATGCCGTGCGCAATGCCGCCGAACAGGCCGCCCGCCTGGAGGCCCGCGGCGCCAAGGCCGGCGAGGCCGAACCGGATGCCGCGGATCGGAGCAAGGCGAAGCTCGGAATCGGCGAGCGCGACGGCCCCGGGGCCCGCGTCAACGAACCGGAAGATTCCGCGGCACGCAGCAAACGCGGACGGCCAGAACCCCGCAAGCTGACCCCAAAACGCGGCGAATCGCGGCGTCGGTCGGGCCGATTGACAATCGCCCAGGCGCTGGACGACAACGAGCGGGTCCGCTCTCTCGCCTCGCTCAAGCGCTCGCGCGAGCGCGAGCGGCGCGCCCTGCAGGAGTTGGGCGATGACGGGAAGATCATCCGCGACGTCGTCGTTCCCGAGACGATTACCGTCCAGGAACTGGCCAACCGGATGGCCGAGCGCGCCATCGACGTCGTCAAAGCGCTGATGAAGATGGACGTGATGGTGACGGCCAGCCAGACGATAGACGCCGATACGGCCGAGCTCGCCGTCACCGAATTCGGCCACAAGCTCACACGCGTCAGCGCGGCTGACGTCGAGATCGGCTTCCTCGGCGAAGCCGATCCGGAGGACACCATGGAATCTCGACCGGCCGTGGTGACCGTCATGGGTCACGTCGATCACGGCAAGACATCGCTGCTCGACGCGCTACGCTCGACCGACGTGGTCTCGGGCGAGGCCGGCGGGATCACCCAGCACATTGGCGCCTACCAGGTTCGGCTGGGATCAGGCGATCGCATCACCTTCATCGATACGCCCGGTCACGCGGCCTTCACCGCCATGCGCGCGCGCGGCGCCAACGTCACCGACATCGTCATTCTGGTCGTCGCCGCCGATGACGGCATCATGCCGCAGACCGTCGAGGCGATCGACCACGCCAAGGCCGCCGAGGTGCCGATTATCGTCGCCATCAACAAGATGGACCGGCCGGACGCCGATTCGACGCGGGTACGCAACGAATTGCTGCAGCACGAGCTGGTGGTCGAGGAGCTCGGCGGCGACATCCTCGCGGTCGAGGTCTCGGCGACCGAAAAGACCAACCTCGACAGGCTCGAGGAAGCGATCCTGCTGCAGGCCGAGATCCTCGAGCTCAAGGCCAATCCGGACCGCACCGCCGAAGGCGTCGTCGTCGAGGCCAAGCTCGAGCGCGGCCGCGGCGCGGTCACGACCGTGCTGGTCCAGCGCGGCACCCTGAACGTCGGCGACCTCGTCGTCGCCGGCTCGGAATACGGCCGGGTCCGCGCCATGTATTCGGACACCGGCGCGAAGATCGAATCGGCCGGCCCGTCGACCCCGGTGGAGATAATTGGACTCGGTGGAGCACCGGCGGCGGGCGACGAGCTCGCCGTCGTCGACAGCGAGGCCCGGGCGCGCGAGCTCACCGAGTTCCGCGAGCGCCGCGCCCGCGACGAGCGCACCGCGATCGCGAGCCGCGGCACGCTGGAGACCATGTTCGACCAGATCGGAAGCGGCGAATCCAAGGAGCTGCCGATCCTCATCAAGGCCGACGCCCAAGGCTCGATCGAGGCCATCCATAACAGCGCCCAGCAGATCTCGACCGACGAGGTGTCGGTCCGGGTGCTGCACACGGGCGTCGGCGCCATCAACGAATCCGACATCACCCTGGCCAAGGCCTCGAACGCCATGATCATCGGCTTCAACGTGCGCGCCAATCCGCAGGCCCGCGAGATGTCGTCGAGGGATCGGGTCGACATCAGTTACTATTCGATCATCTACGAGGTGATCGACGACCTGAAGACCATGTTGAGTAGCATGCTGGCACCGCTCCAGCGCGAGCATTTCCTCGGCAACGCGAAGATTCTCGAGGTGTTCAACATCACCAAGGTCGGCCGGGTCGCCGGCTGCCAGATCTCCGAGGGCATGGTCAAGCGCGGCGCGGCGGTGCGCCTGCTGCGCGACAACGTGGTCATACATGAGGGCTCATTGTCCACGCTCAAACGGTTCAAGGACGAGGTTCGCGAGGTGCGCGAGGGCTTCGAGTGCGGCATGGCGTTCGAGAACTATCAGGACCTCAAGGTCGACGACGTCATCGAATGCTTCGAGGTCGAAGAGGTCGCCCGCACCCTGTGACGCGGCGACGCCGGGGACGTAGGTGCCCCCGGCCGTGGGACAGGCTCCTGGCAGCGAATACGGCATGACAAACGCGCGGGACAGATCGCGGCGCACTCCGGGACAGCCCTCACAGCGCCAGCTTCGGGTCGGCGAGCTGGTTCGCCACGCCGTCGCCCAGGCGCTCGAGCGCGGCGATGTCCACGATCCGGAGATCGCCGGCAAGTCGATCACCGTCACCGAGGTGCGCATGAGTCCCGACCTCAAGGTGGCGACCGCCTACGTCATGCCGCTCGGCGGAGAGGACGGCGCCGCGATCGTCGAGGCCTTGCATCGTGTCGCGCCGTTCCTGCGCCGCCGGATCGGCGGCGACCTGGCGCTCAAGTTCCTGCCCGAGCTCAGGTTCGTCGTCGACGAGACGTTCGATCACGCCAGCCGTATCGATCGGTTGTTGCGGGAAGCCCGCGGGGAAACGGACGGCGAGCACGACGGCGACGATGGCGCGTAAGCGGCGGGGGCGCCCGCTCCATGGATGGATCGTCATCGACAAGCCCGAGGGATTGACCTCGGCCCGGGTCGTCGCGCGGGTTCGCGCCATCACCGGCGCGGCGAAAGCGGGACATGCCGGCACGCTCGACCCGCTGGCGAGCGGCGTTCTGCCGATCGCTCTCGGCGAGGCGACCAAGACCGTGGCCTGGGTGATGGACGGCGCCAAGTCGTACCGGTTCACGGTGTGCTGGGGCGAGGCGCGGGACAGCGACGACGCCGAGGGCGCGGTCACCGAGACCAGCGAGGTGCGCGCGAGCGGAGCCGAGATCCGTGCGGCGCTGGCCCGGTTCACCGGTGCCATCGAGCAGACGCCACCGACCTATTCGGCGATCAAGATCGGTGGCCGGCGATCCTATGCGCTGGCGCGGGCCGATGAGGCGGTGGCGCTCGAGCCGCGAACGGTTCGAATCGATTCGTTCGAGCTGATCGAGGAGACCGATCCGGATCATGCCGTCTTCGAGGTGCATTGCGGAAAAGGTGTCTACATCCGAAGCCTCGCGCGTGATCTCGGCCGGGCACTCGGGACCTGCGGACACGTCTCGCGCATCCGCCGCCTGGCCGCCGGGCCGTTCTCCGAAAAGGACGCGATTTCGCTGGATCATCTCGACGCGCTAGGGCATAGTGCGCCGCCAAGCGACTACCTGCTGCCGGTCGAGACCGCGCTGGACGACATCCCGGCGCTGGCCCTGACCGAAGCCCAGGCCGAGCATCTGAGACATGGACGCCCGGTCAGGGTCAGCGGCCCGGGGGGACTTCGCTTCGTCGACACCGATGGCCTCGAAGAGGAAGTGACGGTGTGCGCCATGGCCGGCGACCGACTGGTCGCCCTGGTCCGGCTCGACGGTGACGAGATTCGCCCGGTGCGAGTATTGAACCTCTAGATGAACGGAGTATGCGATGTCGATCACATCCGCCCGCAAGGCGGAACTCATTGACGAGTATTCGACCGGCCCCAGCGATACGGGATCGCCGGAAGTTCAGGTGGCCATTCTGTCTGAAAGAATCGGCAACCTGACGGAACATCTCAAGGAGCATAAGAAAGACTTTCACTCGCGGCGCGGCCTGTTGATGATGGTCGGCCAGCGGCGACGCCTGCTGGACTACCTGAAGGGTAAGAACCAGTCGCGCTACGAGGGTCTGATCGGACGGCTGGGGCTGAGGCGCTAGCCGACGTGAACGCTTCGCCGTGCCGGACGCAAGGGCGTCCGGAGGTGAAGCTCAACCGCGATCCGGCCGGACGGCCGTCGATCGCACATCCCTGTTTCTTTCATCGCGAAAGGAAAGGAAGCGTGGCGCCGCATGGGGCGGTGGCCACAGGTAAGGAAGGACTGAAGATATGTTTACCGTTCACCGAAAAGAGTTGATGTGGGGCGGCAAGCCGCTCGTCATCGAGACCGGCAAGGTCGCGCGACAGGCCGACGGCGCCGTCATGGTGACCTATGGCGACACCGCGGTGCTGTGCACCGCCGTCGCCCAGAAGACGCCGAGAGTCGGCATCGATTTTTTTCCACTCACCGTCAACTACCAGGAAAAGACATTCGCCGCCGGCAAGATCCCAGGCGGCTTCTTCAAGCGCGAAGGCCGCCCCAATGAAAAGGAGACGCTGACCTCGCGCCTGATCGACCGGCCCATCCGGCCGCTGTTCGCCGACGGATTCCGCAACGAGACCCAGGTCATCTGCACGGTCCTCAGCCACGACCTGGAGAACGATCCGGACATCGCCTCATTGGTCGGCGCCTCGGCGGCGCTGACGATCTCGGGGATACCGTTCATGGGGCCGATCGGCGGCGCCAGGGTCGGCTATGTCGGCGGCGAATACGTGCTCAACCCGACCGCCGATGAACTGGAGAATTCCGAGCTCGACATGATCGTGGCCGGTACGGCGCAGGCCGTCCTCATGGTCGAATCCGAGGCCAACGAGCTTTCCGAGGAAATCATGCTGGGCGCGGTGATGTTCGCCCACCGCGAGTTCCAGCCGGTGATCCAGGCGATCATCGGGCTTGCCGAGCAAAGCGCCAAGGAGCCGTGGGACATCGCCGAGCCGCCACCGGAGGCAGCCACCGCGCTGGCCCGTGTCCGCGAGGTCGCCGAGGCGGATGTGCGCGAGGCCTACCGCGAGACGGTCAAGCAGGCCCGCGTCGACAAGCTCGCCACGGTCAAGGCCGCGGCGCTCGACCGGTTGGCCGGAGAAGAGATCGACGCCGAGCTCGCCAAGGCCCAGTTCAAGAAGGTCGAAAAGGACGTCGTCCGCGGCAGTATCCTCGAGACCGGGCTCAGGATCGACGGCCGCGACACCAAGACAGTGCGCCCCATCAACGCCGAGGTCGGCATCCTGCCGCGCTCGCACGGGAGCGCATTGTTCACCCGGGGCGAGACCCAGGCGCTCGTGGTCGCCACCCTCGGCACCGGCCAGGACGAGCAGATCATCGACGCGCTCGAGGGTGAGTATCGCGAACACTTCCTGCTGCATTACAACTTCCCGCCCTACTCTGTCGGCGAGGCGAGCTTCCTGCGCTCGCCGGGACGGCGCGAGATCGGCCACGGCAAGCTCGCCTGGCGCGCGGTGCGGGCAATGATGCCGACGAAGGACGACTTCCCGTACACCATCCGCATCGTCTCGGAGATCACCGAATCCAACGGCTCCTCGTCGATGGCAACGGTGTGCGGCACCTCGCTTGCGATGATGGACGCGGGCGTGCCCATGAAACGCCCGATCGCCGGCATCGCCATGGGTCTGATCAAGGAGGACGAGCGCTTCGCCGTGTTGTCCGACATTCTCGGCGACGAGGACCATCTCGGCGACATGGACTTCAAGGTCGCCGGCACCGAGCAGGGCGTGACCGCGCTGCAGATGGACATCAAGATCACCGGCATCACCGAGGAGATCATGGGAGTCGCCCTCGGCCAGGCCAAGGATGGCCGGCTGCACATCCTGGCCGAGATGGCCCGGGCGCTGACCGCGGCGCGAGAAGTGATCAGCGACTTCGCGCCGAGGATTACCTCGCTGACCATCCCCAAGGACAAGATCCGCGAGGTCATCGGCACCGGCGGTAAGGTGATCCGCGAGATTTGCGAGGAGACCGGCGCCAAGATCGACATCGAGGACGATGGCACCGTCAAGGTCGCGGCCGTGGATGGCGCGGCCGGCGAGCGCGCGATCGAGTGGATCCGCGGCATCGTCGCCGAGCCCGAGGTCGGCGTGATCTATTCGGGCAAGGTGGTCAAAGCCGTCGATTTCGGCGCGTTCGTCAACTTCCTGGGATCGCGCGACGGGCTGGTCCACATCTCCGAGTTGGCGCCCCGGCGTGTCGGCAAGGTGACCGACGTCATCAACGAGGGCGACATGGTCAAGGTCAAGGTGCTCGGCATCGACGACCGCGGCAAGGTGCGGCTGTCGATGAAGGTGGTCGACCAGGCCACCGGCGAGGACCTGAGCGCCAACCCGCAGGAGCAGCAAGAGGCGGTGCCGAGCGACGCTTGATCCTGCTTCCCCGAATCGTCGGCCATCGTGGCGCGGCGGCGACGGCACCCGAGAACACGCTCGAAGGGTTTCGCGCCGCCGCCGCCGACGGTATCCGCTGGGTCGAGTTCGACGTCCGGCTGTCGGCCGATCACGTGCCGATGGTCATCCACGATACGACGCTCGCCCGCACCGCCGGATCGGAGGCGCGCGTTGAGCGGACGACGGCGGAGGACATCGTTCGTCTGTCGCGCGCCCATCCGACGCCGACGCTGGCCGAAACGATGAAGCTGCTCGGCGAGCTCGGGCTCGGCGCCAATGTCGAGATCAAGGCGGTTCGCGCCCGTCGCGCCGTGGCGGAAGCCGTCGCGGAGATCCTCGCGAGCGCTCTTCGCGATCGTCCCGTGCCGGTCCTGGTGTCGAGTTTCGCACCGGCGATCCTGAAGAACATGCGCACCGTTGCCCGGGATTTGCCGCGCGGGCTGCTGCTGTCGCGCGGCAACAACGATGCCGTCGGGCTCGCCCGCAACCTGGGCTGCGTATCGATCCACGAGGACCACCGGCGGCTGACGGCGCGCCATGTGGCAGAGTGGAAGGCTGCGGGCTTCGTGGTCGTGTGCTACACGGTCAACGATCCGTCGCGCGCGCGCCTGATGTTCGACTGGGGTGCGGATTCGGTGATCAGCGACGCACCGGGAACCCTTGCGGCGGCCATCGACGGGGGCGCGTAAAATGGAGATCGGGACGATTTTGGTCAAGGAATTCGTCATTCGGGGCTGGTCGTTTAACAATCCATTAACATATAGGCGTAATGTAGGGGGGTGGTTTATCCGAATGCCTAGCGACGACGCGCGTCGGCTGGTGGCTCAACAGCCGCCGAGGCCCCATCCCGGAGGAGATCGGCGCTGAAAGCCCTCGATTCCATCGTCATCTCGGGCCGCGAGGTCCATCCGCTGGTCGAAGGCGGCAAGGGCGTCGCCGTGACCAACGGCGAGAGCTCGGGCGCCTGGGCCGCAACCGGCGGCGTCGGCACGTTCTCCGGCGTCAACGCCGATTCATATGGCCGCGACGGCGACGTCGCGCCGGTCGTCTATGACGGACGGACGCGGCGCATGCGCCACGAGGAGCTGGTCGCCTACGCCATCAAGGGCGCCATCTCGCAAGCGCGCATCGCCCATGAGGTCTCGAGCGGCGCGGGCCGCGTCCACATGAACGTGCTGTGGGAGATGGGCGGCGCGGAACGCATCCTGAAGGGCGTCTTGACCGGCGCCAAGGGACTGATCCACGGCATCACCTGCGGCGCCGGCATGCCGTACCGCATCGCCGAGATCGCCGCCGGCTACGGCGTCTACTATTACCCGATCGTATCCTCGGCACGCGCCTTTCGGGCGTTGTGGAAGCGCGCCTATCACAAGTTCCCCGAATGGCTCGGCGGCGTGGTCTACGAGGACCCGTGGCGCGCCGGCGGCCACAACGGGCTGTCCAACAGAGAGGACCCGGAGGAGCCGGAGGACGCTTTTCCACGGGTGGCCGAGCTGCGCACGCTGATGCGCGAGGTTGGGCTCGAGACCGTGCCGATCTTCATGGCCGGCGGCGTCTGGTATTTGCGCGACTGGGAGGACTGGCTCGACAATCCCGAGCTCGGCCCGATCGCGTTCCAGTATGGCACCCGCGCGCTGCTGACCCAGGAAAGCCCGATCTCGGAACAGTGGAAGCAACGCCTCGTCGAGCTCGCCAACGGCTCGGTCAGCCTCAACAAGTTCAGCCCGACCGGGTTCTACTCGTCGGCCGTCAACAATGAGTTCCTGAAGGAGCTCAAGTCGCGCTCGGATCGCCAGATCGCCTATTCGGCCGAGCCCGTGGGCGAGCTTTCGGAGCGTCTCGAGATCGGCCCGCGCGGGCGCAAGGTCTTCGTCACCCCGTCCGACAAGGCGCGCGCCGAGCAATGGATGTCGAACGGCTGCACCGAGGGCCTTCGCACGCCCGATTCGACCATGATCTTCATCTCGCCCAAGAAGCGGGTCGAGATCCGCACCGATCAGGCCAACTGCATGGGGTGTCTGTCGGCCTGCAACTTCTCCAACTGGTCACAGCTCGAGAACGGCACAGCGAGCAGCCGCAAGGCCGATCCCCGGTCGTACTGCATCCAGAAGACGCTGCAGGACATCGCCCATGGCGGCGATGTCGACCACCAGCTCATGTTCGCCGGCCACAATGCGTTCATGTTCCGCACCGACCCGTTCTATTCCAACGGCTTCGTGCCGACCGTCCGCCAGCTCATCGACCGCCTGCATACCGGCGATTGACAATGTCGTGCGCCGATGCGCGCGCGATTGTCATGGTTCGTGGTTTCTCCTAAGCTCGCCCCGGGCTTCGGCTCGCCTTGGGAGACGTGATGAACCAGGACCGCGTCCAGCGCAGACTGGCGGCGATTCTCGCCGCCGACGTGGTCGGCTATTCGCGCCTCATGCGGGCCGACGAGGCCGGTACCCTGGCACGGCTCAAGGTTGTGCGCGGCGAGATCCTCGATCCGATCGTCGCCGAGTATGGCGGGCGCATCGTCAAGACCACCGGCGACGGATGTGGGGCGAAGCGATGAAGGGTATATTGCTCGATGGGCTGCGGCTGGCCGGGCTTGCGGAGACACCGTAACCAAGGAACGTTCGAATGAGGATCGTCATCGTTGGAGCCGGCGGAGTAGGAGGGTATCTCGGCGTTCGCTTGACCGACACGGGCAACGACGTCGGTTACCTGGTTCGCGGACGTAGCCTCGAAGTGCTGCGCGATAAGGGGATCTCCCTGACCAGTCCGCTTGGCGACCGGCGCCTGGGACCGCAACGTGCGAGCGATGCGGCGGAACAGCTCGCGCCGGCCGATCTGGTCGTCGTGACCGTGAAGCTTTACGATCTCGCCGCGGTCGCGCCCACCCTGGCACCTCTCATCGGTGACGAGACCGCGGTCCTCCCCCTGCAAAACGGGGTCGAGTCCCACCCATGTCTCTCGGCCGCCTTGAGCCCGTCTTCGATCCTGAAGGGCGTCGTGACGATCAAGTCGTTGCGGGAGGGTCCGGGCCGGATCGTCTGCAAGTCGCCCTTTTGTCACATACAGCTCGCCGAAGGAGACGGCGCGATCAGCCCACGTGCCGAACGCATCGCCGAGTGCCTCGATGCTTGTACAGGTGTCGACGCGGTTCCGTCGAACGACATCGACGGCGATATTTGGCGCAAGTTCGTGATGCTGGCGAGCTTCTCCGCGGTCACGTGCCTGGCGCGCGCGACCATCGGCCAGGTGCGCGATAGCGCGGAAGCGCTCAAGCTGGCGGTCGATGCGACAGCGGAGGCTGTAGCGGTTGGCCGTGCCTTTGGGGTCAACCTGCCCACGGACGTCGCGGAACTCGTTGATTCGCAGGTCCGTGACATGCCCAGTGACGGCAAGGCATCGATGCTCGAAGACCTGGAGGCGGGCCGTCGCTTGGAACTGGCATTCTTGTCAGGTTCCGTTGTTCGGCTCGGCAAACAATTGGGCGTGCCGACGCCTTTGCACGAATTCGCATACTCCGCGCTTGCCATGCATGAGGGAGGCGCGAGGCAATGAAGATCGTGCCCCCCGCCCGGTCTGAGGAATTGAAACAGCCCCTCGACGGCCTCCGCGAGCCGGGTTGGGAAGCCTGAGTCATGCCCGCCGATCCCGTCCCCCGCCGCCTCGCCGCCATCCTCGTCGCCGACGTCGTCGGCTATTCGCGGCTGATGGGCGAGGCGGAAAGTTACGTCCGGCTCGTAATGGAGGAGCGGCCCGATTTTTCCATTGGCAGCTGGCGGAGGCCCTACTGGTGGAAGGATACGACGTACAATGAGCGACTGATGGCGGCCTTCGCGAAGGCCGGGCTCCCGGAGTAGAATCGCTTCATGGCAAACGACATCGCGGGGTGGCTCGAAGGACTGGGCCTAGATCAGTACGCGCCGGCATTCGCGGAAAACGATGTTGAGCTTTCCGATCTCCCTCACCTGACGGAGGACGACCTCAAGGAGCTTGGCCTGTCGCTTGGCCCGCGACGGCGGCTGCAAGCCGCAATCGACGCCTTGGGCGGCGATGGACCCGGACCCGAGGCCGCGCTCGAGCCCACTGCCGCTTCGCCCACCACCGAGGCCGAGCGCCGCCAGATCACGGTGATGTTCTGCGACCTGGTCGGCTCGACGGCGCTGTCGGCGACGCTCGACCCTGAGGACATGCGCGACGTGACGCGGGCCTACCAGGATGCCTGCGCCGGGGTCGTCGCGCGCTATGACGGCTTCGTCGCCAAGTACATGGGCGACGGGGTGTTGGTCTATTTCGGATTTCCCACCGCCCACGAGGACGACGCGGAGCGCGCCATCAACGTGGGGCTCGGCATCGTCGAGGCGGTCGCTGAGCTGGAGCATGACCTCGCCGTTCGCATAGGCATCGCGACCGGGACGGTGGTGGTCGGTGACATCGTCGGCGAGGGCGCGTCGCGTGAGGCCGCGATCACCGGTGAGACGCCGAACCTCGCCGCGCGGCTGCAGGAGATAGCCGGGCCCGGCGCGGTGGTGATCGCCGAGACCACGCGTGCGCTCTCGGGCAGCATGTTCGAGCTCGCCGACCTCGGGTCGCACAACCTCAAGGGACTTGCCGAGCCGGTGCGGGCCTGGCGCGTCAATGGAACGCGAGTCACCGAGAGCCGCTTCGAGGCAGCGCGGGCCGGTCGGCTGACCTCGTTCATCGGCCGCGAACATGAGATCGCGCTGATGCTCGACCGCTGGGAGCGGGCCAAGGAGGGCGAGGGCCAGGTCGTGCTGCTGTCGGGCGAGGCGGGGATCGGCAAGTCGCGGATCTTCCAGATGCTGCGCCAACGGATCGACCATGAACCGTGCACGCGGCTTCGTTATCAGTGCGCGCAGCACTACGCGGCGAGCGCGCTGCAGCCCATCATCAGCCAGCTCGAACGGGCCGCGGAGATCCAATCGGACGACGTCGCCGGGGTCAGGCTCGACAAGATCGAGGCGATGCTGTCGCAATCCACGGACGACGTCGCGGCGGTGGCGCCGCTGTTCGCGGCGTTTTTGTCGGTGCTGACCGACGACAGATACCCGGCTCTCGGAGTCACGGCGGAGCGACAGAAACAGCTCACATTTCGGGCGCTCAACGACCAACTCGTCGGCCTGGCGGCGCGCAACCCGGTGCTGATGATCTTCGAGGACGTCCAGTGGATCGACCCGACGACGCTGGAGATGCTGGCCGGGATGATCGACCGGGTGCAAAGCGCGCGCGTCCTTGCCGTGATCACCTTCCGGCCGGAGTTCGAGGTGCCGTGGCGCGGCCATACCCACCTCACCATGCTGGCGCTGAACCGGCTGACCCGAAACCAGTGCGGTGCCATGGTCGAGCGCGTGACCGAGGGCAAGGCGCTGCCGAGCGAGGTGCTCGACCAGATCGTCGCCAAGACCGACGGCGTGCCGCTGTTCGTCGAGGAGCTAACCAAGACGGTGCTGGAATCCGGCTTGCTGATCGAGGCGGGCGACCGGTTCGATCTGACCGGGCCGTTGCCGCCGCTTGCCATTCCGGCGACCTTGAAGGACTCTCTGATGGTCCGGCTCGACCGCCTCGCGCCGGTCAAGGAGATCGCCCAAACCGGCGCCGCCATCGGGCGCGAGTTTCCGTTTCGGCTGCTGGCGGCGGTGACGGATGGCGACGCCGAAGACCTGGAGAGGGGCCTGGCGCGACTGGTCGAGGCGGAGCTGATCTTCCGGCGTGGCGCGGGCGAAGACGTGACCTACGGGTTCAAGCATGCGCTGGTCCAGGACACGGCATACGAATCACTGCTCAAGAGCAACCGCCAGGTGCTGCACCGGCGCATCGCGGAAGCGCTCGTGCGGGAATATCCCGAAGCCTCCGAGGCCGAGCCCGAGATCCTGGCGCACCACTTTACCGAAGCCGGTGTCGCCGAGCCGGCGATCGAACACTGGCGGCGCGCGGCCGAACGCGCTGCCGGTCGCTCGGCCCACACGGAAGCGATCAGCCATCTCGAAAAGGCGCTTGCGCTGCTCCGCGACCAGCCCGCCGATCCGGCGCGCGACGACCGCGAGCTCGACCTGACGCTTTTGCTTGGCGCCAGCCAGCTCATGGCCAGGGGGCACGGCGCGTCCGAGGTCGAGGCGGCCTACAACCGGGCGCTGGAGCTGTGCCGAAACGTCGGCGAGCCGTCGAGGCTCGTGCGTACGCTGTTCGGCCTGTGGCGATACTATATCGTCGTCCCCAACTATCGAACCTGCCGCGATCTATCGCGTCAGCTGCTCGACCTCGGACAGAGCAGCGCAGATCCCGTGGCCTTGGTGCTGGCCCATTATTCGACCGGGTTCACGCGGTTTTGCGCGGCCGACTTCGCGCCGGCGCGGGCGTCGCTCGACGAGGTTCTGGAGATCTATGATCCGGACCAGCGCTCCTCTCCGGCCTATCAGCAGGGCCAGGATCCGGGCGAGTCGTGCCTGATATATCGCGCGCTGGCGCTCTGGCTGCTCGGATACCCCGACGCCGCGGCTGTGAGCGCGGGCGACGCCGTCCTCCATGCCCAGCGTATCGGCGATCCGTTCAGCGAAGGTCACGCGCACCTCTTTCATACGATGTTCGATCTGCTCCGAAGAGACAGAATCTCGGCCCGGACACATTCCCACGCAGCGATCGTTATGGACGAGAAGTACGGCTTTTCGGCGTGGGGAGCCGGTGGCAGGCTGTACCGTGATTTGCTCGACGCCGCGACCGATCCCCATGGCGGCGTCGAAGTGCTGCGGCTCAACATGAACCTTTGGGGCGAAGTTGCCTCGGGGATCTTCGGACCGATCAATCATTCGCTTCTCGCCGAGGTCCTCGCGGCGGCGGGCCGGTTCGACGAGGAGCTCGATGCCGTGACGAAGGGACTGGCCCAGGTCGAAGCGACCGACGAGCGTTGGTGGGAGGTCGAGTTGCTGCGGCTCAAGGGCGCTTTCCTGCTCGCCCGCGACGGCGACGCGGGCGCAACGGAGACGTGCTTCGCGGGCGCGATCGAGGTCGCCCGGTCGCAGGGCGCGAAATCGCTCGAGCTTCGCGTCGCGACCAGCCTCGCGCGGCTGTGGCGCGACCAGGGCCGGACGGGAGAGGCAAACGACCTGCTGGCCCCGCTCTACGGCTGGTTCACCGAGGGCTTCGACACCTTGGACATCAAGGAAGCGAAGGCGCTCCTGGACAAGCTGGCGTGATGAAACTTCGCCCTATCCGGCCGGTCCTCTTCGCGCTTGCCCTCGCGTCGTGCGCGAGCGGCGTCTCGAGCGAAGTTGCCACAGTGACCTATCGA
>PVBE010561611.1_pt1 | contig 18093 bp, 13 predicted proteins | sample 1631181 | NCBI WGS metagenome assembly PVBE01 (sample SAMN08397723, study PRJNA350692) | Marine metagenome, whole genome shotgun sequencing project. | isolation source: water | place: Pacific Ocean | collected 2012-04
AGACGGCGGCGTTGATGCCGTCGATGATCTTTTTGATGCTGGCGCTCAGGTCCTTTTGGCAGACGTCGTAGACCGTGCCGCCGAAGGCGTGGGCCAGCTCCTTGTAGCCGTGGGCCACGTAGGCGATGCACGTGTTCTTGCAGGCGCCGCCGATGACCTGGAAGAAGTCGATGTCCGCGCCCTTGGTGCTCTTGCCGTCGAAGTAGTCGAGGTAGGTCGTCTTGAGCGCGGCGTCCACCTTGGCCTGGGTGGCGGCGGACAGGCTGCACTGCGTGGAGTTGCCGTAGCCGATGGTGGCGGCCAGGCTCTGGGGGAACTCGTCGGTGACCACGATGATCACCACCTGGGCGTCGGCGCGGATCTTGGACGGTGAGCTGGCGGCCCGTGGCAGGTGGTTGGCCACCGCGGCCTTGGCGTTGACCAGGCCGTACTCCGAGCCGCCCTCGTAGCCCGGCGGGTTCTTGATGCAGGCGGCGAAGGTGGCCTGCTCCGTGGGCAGCAGGAAGCGGTCGGTGCCGCCCATGTCGGCGACGTTGGTGGAGGCCTTGGAGCAGAACTTGCCCACCGCCGCCTTGTAGGAGCCATTGGGGTTGCAGACGTTGGTCACCCCCATGCGAAAGTCCAGGCCGTGGTTGGTGGAGGCCTTGAACAGCTTGGCCGCGTTGGCCGCGATGTTGGCGCGGTTGTCGGACATCGAGCCCGACTCGTCGATGACCCAGATGAAGTCCACCTTGTTCTTGGGCGGCGCGGCCACGGTGTCCTTGTAGCAATCCTTGGCGGTCTTTTCGCCGTTTTGTGTAAGGGCCGTGCCGTTGGCCAGGTCCATGGACATGGTGCCGGTGACCTTGGAGATGTCCGCGTCGGCGGCCTTCTCGGTCACCGCGCCCATGAACAGCACGCGCCCGTCCTTGCGCAGCACCGTGGTGAAGCGCACGACGAAGGTGGTGGCCGGCACGCCGAAGGAGGAGGGGAGGCCGGTCAGGGACGCCGCCGGCACGCCGAGCAGCGCGGGCAGCAGCTTGTTGCGCGTGAGGCTCACGTCACCGGTGCTGGCCAGCTTGAGCTCCAGGGCGCTGATCTTCACCGTGGCGAAGCCGTCGTGGCTGGTGCCGGCCGTGCCGGCGGACAGCTGGGTCACCGTCCCGTAGACGCCGGCCTTGATCTGGGCCATGGCGGCGGTGACCTCGGCCGCCGCGGTGGCGGCCTTGGACGGCCGGCTCACCACGAACCCGGCCACCTGCTGCCAGTTGACGTTGTAGTCGAAGGTGGCCGCCGCCTGCTTGGCCGCGGCCTTGCTGATTGCGGCGCCCTTGTAGCTCGACTTGGCGTCCAGGGCCACGGTCCAGTCACCCGGCTGGTTCTGCTGCAGCTGCACGGCCTTGTAGCCCGGGGGAGCGCAGGTGGGCGGCGGCGGCGGGCCATCCGGGGGCAGCGGCATATCGGGGGGCGGCGGGGCCGCGTCGGGGGGCGGCGGCAGGTCGGGCGGCGTCACCTTGCCGTCATGACCGCCGAGATCCGTTGTGGGCCCGCACGTGCCGTTTTTGCAGACCAGCCCGCCATTGCAGGTCTTGTTCGGGTAGCAGGGGCCGCCCTTGGTGCCCCAGGGCAGCTTCTTGTCCGGTGTGATGGCGCCGTCGTTCACGGCGCCGTCGGGATCGCCGGCCGGGTTACGCTCAGTACAGCCCGGCGCCAGCAGGGTCAGGGACATGATCAGCACGAGCCTCGACGCAGCCTTCATGCGCTCCTCCTTCCGTTGATGGTAGCGCACCGCGGTGCGCGGTGTCGAACGGCGAGCTACTTCAGCTGGCCGTAGAGCCAGACCGCGCCGGCCACTGCCACCCTGGCGTCGTCGTCGGCCATGGCGGCCAGGGCCAGATCCCGGGATGACCGGTGGCGCAGGGCCACGGAGAGCGCGCGCCGGCGGAGGGGGGCGCCGGCGGCCTCCCGGGCGAGCCGCGTCAGCGTGACGGCGCCGGCGGGCTGGCCCAGCAGGGCCAACAGCTCCGCGGCCTGCAGGCACAGATCCGTGCTCGCCGCCTTGCCCGCGGGGCACGCCTTGCCGTGCAGCGCGCGGGACATCTCCAGGGCCTCCGCGCCGCGCTTGTGGGCCGCCAGCGCCCGGCCCGCGGCGAGGCGCACCAGGGCGTCAGCGTCGCCCAGGGCCTTCTTCGCCTGGTCGGCGGCCACCGCGTCCTTGATCTGGCTGGCCGCGTTGCAGGCCGCGGCGCGATCGGTGGGCTTGCCGGCCACCAGCGCCCGGGCCACGGCCTCGAGGCCGGGCTGGGCCTTGCCGGCGCGGGCCAGCAGCACGCCGGCGCGCAGGGCGGTGAGCCACGTACGCTCGGCGACCATCTTCTCCAGCAGAGGGCGGGCCACGGCCTGATCCAGCGCGGCCAGGGCGTCCATCACCGCCAGCCTCACCCCCACCTGCTTGTGCTGCAGCAGAGGCGTCAGGGCAGAGGTCCCCTGGCGGTAGCCGAGGCTCGCCGTGGCCCGCGCCGCGGCGGCCTGAACCTGCCACTGACTGTCCGATAGCAACGCCTCGAGGTGGGGCAGCATCTCCTTGCGCTTGCAGTGGGCCAGGGCCCGAGCCGCGGCGGCCCGCACCTGCTGGTGGCTGTCCTTGACGTGGGGCAGCAGGGCGGTCACGGCCTTGCAGCCGGCGATGCGGCCGACCTGTTCCACGGCGATGGCCCGGGCCGCGTGGCTGGTGGAGGTCAGCTGCTCCTCCAGCACGTCCGCCCCCTGCCGCGAGCGCGACATGGCCACCGCGGCCCAGGTGCGCACCTCGGCGTCGTCGTCGGCCAGGCGCTGGCCCATGTCCGGCGCCAGGGGCGCGGCGTCGGTGCGACGGGCCCCCTGCACGGCGTCAAGACGGACCGCCGGTTCCTTGTGCTCCATGGCCCAGCGCATGAGCAGCAGGCCGAGGTAGCGCGCCACCTGGCGGTCGGCCCTGCCGCCGCTGGCCTTCTTGCGGTAGGCGGCCACCGCCTCCTTGCGCTGGCCCTGGGCGAAGTGAATGTGCAGCAGCAGCTTCCACAGCTCGCGATCGTCGGGGCTGTCCTTGAGCGAGCGCCTGGTCTGGTAGAGGGCCCGCTCGTAATCCCCCTCCTGCACCATGTGCCGCACCTTCACCACGTGAGACGGCGCATAACAGGCGCCCAGCAGCAGGGCGCAGGGGACGATCAACAGGGCGGATCGGTTAGGCGAGGCCATCTTACTCCTTGGGGGTGACGAACCCGGCCAGCAGTTGGCCGGCCAGGTAGCGGGTGTTGGGCGGATCGGCCGGCGAGATGACGCGCAGGTATGTGTTCTCCAGCCTGGCCCGCCCGGGCCGGCGTCGCAGGTGGGGACGGTCCGTGTTGAGCACGGCGACGCTGGCGTGGCCGCCGCGCAGGATCATGAACGTCACCCTGGGGCCCTCGCGGTGGAGGACCACGCCCGCGGCGGTGAAGCGGTCGTCGGGGCGGCCGTTGTTGTTGTGGTCCCGGGTGTTGTGAAACAGCACCAGGTCTCCCGGGCGGGCGTCGTCGCCGCGCAGCTCGACCCCCTTGCCCCGCAGCATGGCGGCGGGCAGGCGCCGGCGCAGGCAGGCCTTGATCAGGCGCAGCGTGGCCCGCGTGCCGCTGCCCCGAAAGCGGCGCCCGCGCATCAGCCGGCAGCGGCGGGCGTCCTTGCCCGTGGCGGGCGTCCGGTCCCAGTATGAGCGGGCGCGGCGCCTGGACGGCCGGGCGCGGCGCCTGGAGCGGGGCCGCGCGGCGGCAGGGGCGGCCTCGGGCTCGCGGCCGTCGTTGACCATGGACTGCCGGTAGCGGTACGGCACCGACTCCTGCTGGATGGTGCCGCCGCAGCATGCCAGCAGCGGGGCCGCGACCGCGAGTATGTACAGTGGTGGACGCACGACAACCAGATCCTGCCATTGTACGCGGGGCCGGGCCAGTTTTCCGCTCCCCAAGCAGACTCCATCTGCTAGGGTACGGCCCATGAACTCCCGGGACGGAAAAAAGCCCGGCAGGTGGCAACGCGTTGCGCGGTACGTCGTGCTGCTGGTCATCGCCGTCTTCGTGGTCAAGATGCTGCGGGATCAGCCGTCGAAGGTGGTGGTGGACTACACCTACGGCCGCGCGTCCACGGGGCTCACCTCGGCCAGCATGCGCTACCTGCGCGGCGGCGAGGAGGTGCGGCGGGTGCGCTTCAACTATATGCACGGCGCCGGCGCCAGCCAGACCCACGAGGTGTCGCTGCAGGACGGCCCGCACACCGTGGAGATCGACCTGTACTACGAGGCGAAGGCACCGGCGGGCATGGCCGGGGAGCCGCTGACGCTGGAGACGGGCGGCGCCGGCCTGCGGGTCACCCGGCTGCTGCCGGTGGAGGGCGCCTCCAGGGTGAGCATCTTGATTCACAAGCGAGAGTGACGAGCATGACCGACAAGAAGCTCAAGATCGTCTACTGGGGGTCTCCCGACTTCGCCGTGCCCTGCCTGCGGGCGCTGCACGCGCGCCACGATGTGGTCGCCGTGGTGACCCAGCCGGACCGCCCCCGCGGCCGGGGCCGCAGCCTGGCGCGCCCCGCGGTGAAGGTGGCGGCCGAGGAGCTGGGCATCCCCGTGCTACAGCCGGAGAAGATCCGGCGCAAGGCGTTCCGCCTCCAGCTGGCCGACCTGGGCGCCGACCTCTTCGTGGTGGCGGCCTACGGCAAGATCCTGCGGCCGCGCATGCTGGCGGTGCCGCCCATGGGCTGCGTCAACGTCCACGCCTCGCTGTTGCCCAGCTACCGGGGCTCCGCGCCCATTCAGTGGGCGGTGATAGGCGGCGAGCGCCGCTCCGGCATCACCATCATGCTGATGGACGCGGGCATGGACACCGGGCCGATGCTGCTCTCCGGTGGCCTGGAGCTGACGCCCGACGAGACCGCCGGCAGCCTGCACGACCGCCTGGCCGAGCTGGGGCCGCCTCTGCTGCTGCAGGCCCTGGACGGCCTGGCCGCCGGCACACTGGAGCCCGAGGAGCAGGACCACGAGCGGGCCACCGAGGCCCCGATGCTGACCAAGGAGCACGGCCAGGTGGACTTCAGCCGCGCGGCCGAGGAGGTGGACAGCCACGTGCGGGGAATGGACCCCTGGCCCGGCGCCTACACCACGCTGCAGGACAAAACGCTGAAGCTGTTCGCCTCGTCCCCGGCGTTGGGCCACCGCGGCCGCCCGGGCGAGGTGCTCGGCGTGGATGATCGCGGCCTGCTGGTGGCCTGCGGCGAGGGCGCCGTGTGGATCGGCGAGCTGCAGCGGGCGGGGCGCAAGCGCATGGACGCCCAGGAGATGGTCCGCGGCTACCCCGTGCCCACCGGCACCGTCCTCGGCAAGGGAGTTGAACCAACGAGAAGATCTGTAGGCTCGACTTGACCTCGACCTCCACCGGAGCCTATGACGCTACATGGCCAATGCCCGAGACACCGCCCGCCTGGTGCTGCGCCGCGTCCGCCGCGACGACGCCTTCGCCAACCTGGCGCTGTCCGGGGCGCTGGAGCGCGAGCGCGGCCTGGCAGCGGCGGACCGGGGGCTGGTCACCGAGCTGGTCTACGGCGTGCTTCGCCACCGCCGGCTGCTGGACCACGTGCTGTCCCGCCACTCCCACCGACCCCTGCGGCGGGTGGACCCCGACGTGCTGGACACCCTGCGCGTGGCCGCCTACCAGGTGCTGATGCTGGATCGGGTGCCGGCCCACGCCGCTGTCAACGACGCCGTGGAGGCCGTGCACCAGGCCCGGGGCAAGGCGGTCGCGGGCTTCGCCAACGCGGTGCTGCGCAAGCTGGATCGCAAAAGCATGGAGCAGGGGCTGCCGAAAAAGCGGGTGGAGCGGCTGGCGGTGCAGTGTTCCCTGCCTCCCTGGCTGGCGCGGCACTGGGTGCAACAGCTCGGCTATCAGGAGGCCGCGGCCCTGGGGCGCAGCCTGCTACAGCGGGTGCCTGTCACCGCCAGGGCCAACACCCTGCGCACGGACCGCGACGGCCTGACCCGCACCCTGAGCGAGGAGGGGGGCCACGTGGAGGCCTGCCGCTGGGCCGGCGCGGCGGTGAGCCTCTCGGGCATGGCCAGCCCGTTCGCCAGCGACTCCTACCTCAACGGGCTCTGGACAGCCCAGGACGAGGGGGCCCAGCTGGCGGCCGAGCTGCTCGCGCCGCGGCCCGATGAGCGCGTGCTCGACGCCTGCTGCGGCGTGGGCGGCAAAGCGGTCCACATGGCCGCGCTCATGGGCGACGGCGGCCAGGTGCTCTGCGTGGATACCAGCGAGCGCAAGCTGGAGCTGTTGCGCGAGCACTGCCTGCGGCAGGGCGTGACGAGCTGTGAAACCCGCCGCGGCGATCTGCTCGATCCCGGGACACTGCACGGCGTGCAGGTGGACCGCGTGCTGCTGGACGCGCCGTGCACCGGCCTGGGCGTCATCCGCCGCCACCCCGAGCAGAAGTGGCGCGTGCAGCCTCACGCCATCGGCCGCATGGCCAGCTTGCAGGGCTCGCTGCTCGACGCGGTGCTGCCGGCCCTGCGCCCCGGCGGCGTGCTGCTCTACAGCGTCTGCACCACCACCGACGAGGAGGGACCGGCCCAGGTGGAGCGGCTGCAGCGGCGCTTCCCCGAGCTCCAGCTTGCGCCGCCCGACCAGGGCCCCATGACCCGCCTGGCCAAGGACGGCGTCGCGCGCCTCTGGCCTCACCGCCACGGCACCGACGGGTTTTTCCTGGCGAGGCTGGTCAAAAGTTGAAATAGTCTCTTCATGGAAATCCTCATCTCACCATCCATCCTGGCCGCCGACTTCGGACGCCTGGCCGAGGAGGTCAGGGCGGTCTCCGAGGCCGGCTGCGATTTTATCCACGTGGACGTCATGGACGGGCGCTTCGTGCCGAACATCACCATCGGCCAGCCGGTGGTGGCGGCCGTCAAGCAGGTCACTGAAAAGCCCCTGGACGTGCACCTGATGATCGATGAGCCCGAGCGCTACGTGGAGGACTTCGCCGAGGCCGGCGCGGACCTGATCTGCGTCCACGCCGAGGCTTGCCGGCACCTGCACCGCACGCTGCAGCAGATCCGCGACGCGGGCAAGCGCCCCGCGGTGAGCCTCAACCCGGCCACCCCGCTGCAGGCGGTGGAGTGGGTGCTCGACGACGTGGACATGGTGCTGGTGATGTCGGTGAACCCGGGCTTCGGCGGTCAGTCGTTCATCCCATCGACCCTGGACCGGGTCCGCGCGCTGCGCCGGATGATCACCGACCGCGGCCTGACCGTGGACATCGAGGTGGACGGCGGCGTGGTGGTGGACAACGTGGCCGAGGTGGCCGGCGCCGGCGCCAACATGCTGGTCTCCGGCACGGGCATCTTCCGCACGCCGGACTACGCCGAGACCATGAGCAAGATGAGAGAGGCGGCCGCAGGGATTTAGAGCGATCCGGGGGGACGCTCTACTAGAAGGCGCCGAACAGGGTGGTGATCGGCACGTCCAGGGCGGTGGCCACCTTGAACAGCGAAGAGACCGACGCGGAGCTCTCGGCCCGCTCGATCTGGGACAGCAGGCTCACCGACAGCTTGGTCCGCCGGGCCATCTGCTTGAGGGTCAGGTTGCGGGCCTTGCGTAGCTCGCGGATGTTGCGCCCGATGGTGGCGTGGAGCTCGTCCTCGCGCCGCAACACCAGGCCCTTCTTCTTGGCGATGCGTTGCAGCACCTCGCGGAACTGGTCCGAGGTGAACGGCTTCTGCAGATAGGCCGAGACCTCGTGTTCGATGGAGGCGGTGGCCGTCTCCAGGGAGGGGAAGCCGGTGAGGATGATCACCGCAACGTCGTCGTCAACCCGCCGGATCTGCCCCAGGAGGTCGAGCCCCTTGAGCTTCGGCATCATCAGGTCGAGAACTATGAGGTGGTATTCGCTCTCCTTGAACTCGTCCAGTGCCTGGGTCGGGTCGACGATACTCTTGACCTGGAAGCCCTCTCGGGTGAGGAACTCTTCCAGATATTCACAGACATCCCGGTCATCATCAACTACCAGGATTTTGAGCTGAACCACGAAATACCTCGCAAGGTCTCTTCTTGGTCGGGGCGATAGGATTTGAACCTACGGCCTTTCGGTCCCGAACCGAACGCGCTACCAGGCTGCGCTACGCCCCGGTATTAATCAAGGTCGTATAAATTCATGATCTGGGCCCCCTGTCAACGAACAGATGACCAGGGGCGGCTCTTTTTTTGGGGTGACCGACACGACGCCCTGGGGCTAATCGGTGCGGTAGCCGAAGAACCGTACGCGTCGGAGCAGAACATCGAGCAAAAACAGCCCGAGGATGCCGTAGATCAGCCAGGACCAGTAGTCCTTGTGATAGATCACCTTCTCCTGGCCGGGATCGAACATGGCGATGGTGGACGGGTTCTTCGCCCCGCCGGTGATCACCGCGGCGCGGTCCACGTGCTCCGGCCGCTGGATGAACTGGGTGTACTCCTCCGGGTAGGGGGCGGCCATGGAGGTGATGCTCTCGGCCACCACCTTGCCGTTGCTGCGGTAGCGTCCGCGGAGCAGGAACGAGCCGTAGCGCGGCAGGCGGAAGTCGGCCTCGTAGCGCCCGGCCGCGGTCTGCTGCAGCGGCAGGCGCAGCTTGCGCCCCGGCCGGTGCGGGTTGAACACGGTGAGCCTGGCGTCCAGGCCGTTGATGAAGCGGTCGGCGCGGTTGAGGGCGTCCACCGTCACGTGCACCACCCCCTGGGAGATGGTGGCCTTCATATCGTAGGAGCGCTGGATGCGGTGGCGCATGATCTCGCGTACCACCTGGGCCCAGAACTGCTGGTAACCGGGCCAGCCGAGCCAGGCCACGGCCCAGCGGTTCTTCACGTCGCTGGTGAAGGCCGCGGTCTTGCCCAGGCCCTGACGCCACCAGGAGAAGATCGGCTCGCCGTAGCTGCTGACCAGCAGGGTCTCGCTGCGCGGCTTGGCCTTGGTGCTGACGTAGCCGCGCAGGGCCGGCGCCGAGCCCCAGTTGATGCCCTGGATGGCGTTGGCCCGCTTGCTCACCCGCACGCGGATCGGCTCCTCCACCAGGGCCGAGCGGGCCACCTGGGTCGTCTCCTTGGTGAAGATCTGCGGCACCCGCCGGGCGTCGCTGGTGAAGTAGACGCGCCCGTTACCCTTCTCGGCGATCATGCGCAGCAGGCTGCGATCCGCGCCGCTGCCCACGCCCACCGCCGAGACAGTGATGCGCGAGTTGGTCATGTCGTTGATCAGCTCCGGGATGCCGCCCGAGGGGGCCTGCCCGTCGGAGAGCAGGATCACGTGCTTCACCTTGGCCCGCGCGCCCTGGAGCATGGTGTAGGCCTCGGCCAGTGCCGGCTTGATCGCCGTGCCGCCGCCGGCGGTCAGCCGCGCGATGTCGCTCTGGATGCGCAGCTGGTTGGCCCCTCGCTGCAGGCGCACCAGCGTGTGGGCCGAGCCGTCGAAGGAGACCACGCCGATGAGGTCCGAGGCGCCGATGACCTTGGCCGTCTCCTTGGCCGCCTGCTTGGCGAACTCGATCTTGGTCCCGTCCATGGAGCCGCTCTTGTCGATGCAGAGCACCATGGCCAGCGACGGCTGGTCCCGCTTTTTTTCGGTGTCGAAGCGCACCGGCAGGATCTTCTCCAGCCGCGTGCCGTAGTAGCCGCCGGCGCCGAAGGAGTTGGGGCCGCCGGCCATGATGAAGCCGCCGCCGTGGTCCCGCACATAGGAGGAGATGGCCGCCATCTGCCCCGGGCCGACGTACATCGCCGGCGTGTCGGACAGGATCACCAGGTCGAACTTGGCCAGCTGCACCGCGGAGCGCGGCATGCCGTGGGGGCCGCGCACCGACACGTCGATGCGCTCGGCCTGCAGGGCCCGCTTGAGGTAACCGGAGTAGGCCGGCTCGCCCTCGACATAGAGCACCCGGGGGCGCCCGTGTACGGGCAAAATGGCCGAGGCGCGGTTGTTGTTGCGCCAGGTGTCGCGCTTCATGCCGCGCATCACCAGGCGATAGCCCACGGTGCCCGCCTCGCGCACCATGGACTTGAACTTGATCACGTTCTTGCCCTTGCGCAGGGCCACGGTCTGTCGGCCCTGGAGCCCGTTGATGAACTCGTCCTTGTAGAGGGTCAGCGTGACCTTCTTCTCCTCGTGGGTCGAGAAGACCTCGGCCGCGACCTTGAACGGCGCGCCCATGCGCACCTCGGCCGGCATCCGCAGCGCTCGCACCAGCACCTCTTTCTCCTTGCGCTCCGGCAGGTGGTGGGCGTGGATCTTCACCTTGCGCTGGGCCGCGCGGTAGCTCTCGGCCACCAGGCTGCCGGCGGTCTCGTTGCCGTCGGAGATCAGCACGATGCGCTTGAGCATGTTGGCCGGGAACAGACCGTAGGCGTGCTGGATTGCGGCCTCGATGTCCGAGGCCTCCCCCGCCGCCTTGCCCGGGTGGCGCTGCAGCGGCGGGATCTCCACCGCCTCCTTGGAGATCTGCACCGCCCTGGGGCTGCGAGCGAAGGTGATCAGGCGTACCTGGTTTTCGCCCCGGGCCTTGTAGGCCTTGTCCACCACCGACCGGGCGTGCTTGATCTGGTGGTCGGACACCGAGGCCGACACGTCCACGACGAAGACTGTGCAGACCTTCTGCTCGGAGCTCTCCACCGAGGGGCGGGCCAGGGCCAGCGACAGGGCGATGAGGATCAGCGCACGCATCAACAGCGACACCGCGTGCTGGGCCCGGGACATGTCCACCAGGGTGCTGCTGGAGAAGAGCCAGATCAGCGGCAGCAGGCACATCAACCCGAGCCAGGTGGGCGCCAGCAGCTCGGCCTTGTAGCCCATCCACTCCAGCGGCAGGCTCTCCATGCCCGGCTCCAGCACGATGACGTAGAAGCCGGCGAAGAGGCCCGCCACCAGGGCCGCGGTGATCGCTATGCGGATGAGGGTGCCCATTTAGCGGTCAGCGGTCAGCGGTCAGCTTTTTTGCCGACCGTGAGACAGGTTCGAGTTGCCGTATGTTGTGTTGTCGTTTCACTGTCCTCCCGGCGGGTGCCGTAGGCGCCCGCGAGCTGAAAGCTGAAAGCTGAAAGCTGTCATACCGTGTACCTTCGATTATAGGTCAGCCACTCCAGCAGGATGATGCCGAGGGCGGCCAGCAGCAGGTAGATCCACAGCTCGCGCTTCATCGAGACGCCGAAGCCGCCGGGGGCCTCCAGCACCCGAGAGCCCATGATCAGCGGCCGCACCGGCTTGACGTCTGACTCCACCGGGTCAGCCAGGTTGGCCGCCACGCGTGTCTTGACCTTGCGCTCGGTGATCATCGTGTAGAGCCCGGTCTCGCGGCCGGAGAAGGTGGCCTTGCCGTTTTGCAACGCCACCTTGAACTTGCGGCCCCTGGGGCTGATCACCTGCACCCGCCCGGTTGAGGCGCCCGCGGCGCCACGCACCGGCACCGACCAGGTCTTGCCCGTGCGGTAGGAGGTGACCAGGCTGGCGCTGGCCCCGGAGAACCAGTCGAGGCTGTTGATGATCAGCAGCGGGAAGCCGACCCGCATCGGCAAGTCGCTCTTGGTGACGTCGAAGCCGAGGGCCACCGACTTTTGGCCCTTGTGGTCCCGGGCCACCACCAGCGGCTTGCGGAAGCTCGACGCCAGCACCTGCACCCCCGGCGCCCGCGCGAACTGCAGCGAGGCCGAGATGTTGACGTCCTTGAGCGTCACCCAGCGCATGACCGGGTGGCCCACGTTCTGTTCGGTGATGATCGGCCGCTCCAGGGCGCCGCTGATCTTGTACGGCCCCTTCTCCATGGGGGGCAGGATGACGATGTAGTTGTGCTTTGGCGCCTCCACGGGGAAGAAGCGGTCGAAGATCAGCGCGTCGGCCCCGGCCACGCGGGCCGGCGAGTAGGCCTCCGGCGGCACGCGCGTGACCGCCAGGCTCTCGTCCAGCAGCACGGCCCCCTCGAGGAAGAGGTTGCCCTGGGTGATGACGCTGACCTTCTGCTTGCGTCGCCGCGGCAGCAGGGCGTAGGCCCGGTCGTCGGAGGGGAAGACGTCCAGCTGGCGGCTGCGCTCGGCCGTGGAGCCCGGCGGCACCAGCCGCGCCTCGAGGAACTCGCCGCTGGCCGCCAGGCGACACCACGCCTTGCGCGAGCGGTCCTCACCCTCCTCGTCGGGGTCGCAGATGTAGCGGTTCTTCTTGCGCGCCTTGAGCTTGAGCCGCTGGGTCTCGATCAGGCGGCCGTCGGAGAAGATCTGCAGGTCCACCGAGGCGTCCTTGTCCCGGTTGTTGACCACCTCCATGAACATCTCAAAGCTGAGCTTGTTGCGCGGGTAGCGCCGGGCGTTAAAGGCCACGATGCCGATGTTGTTCCCCGACTGCCCCACCGCGATGTACTTGACCGCCACCCCGCGAAGGTCGATCTGATCGCTCTTCATCAACAGCGAACCACCACCTCGCCCTTGCCCTTGCCCGTCCCTTTCCCTTTTCCCTTGGTCGCCACCTTGGTCGCCACCTTGGTCTTCGGCTCGGCCTTGGTCTTCGGCTCGGACTTGGTCTTCGGCTCCGTCTTGCCCTTGGCCACGGCTTTGGGCTTTGCTTTGGGCTTCGCCTTCGCCTTGGGCTTCGGCTTGGCCTTGGGCTTCGGCTTGGCCTTCTCCTCACCCTCGTTGATTTTCCGGTCCCGCGCCTTGATCTCGCCGGCCGTGGCGGCCCGGCCGCTGTTGCCGCCGAGGACCACCGCCGCCATGGCCTCGCTGTCGTAGGCCCCGTCGCCGATGATGACCAGCATCGGGTTCTTGCGCCCGGCAAGAGCGTCGCGGCAGAACTTGAGCGCGCGGTACATGTCCGCGCGCACGTCGGCCGGCTCGAGCTTTTCCAAAGCGCCCAGCAGCGCGGCCTCGTCCCCCTCGAAGGAGGTCAGCGGCGTGACCTGGCTGTCCATGCGCACGAGCATCATCAGGTCCGCGCCGCTCTTGCTCTCGATGAGCTTTTTGGCCTCGGCGACGGCCGTGGCCATGCGCGTGCCCTTGTGGGCATCGGTGGCCTTCATGGAGGCGCTGGCGTCCAGCAGCACGATGATGCTCCGCCCCTCCAGCACCTCGGTGCTCAGCCGCGGATCGCCCAGGGCCGCCGTGAAGAGGAAGAGCAGCAGCAGCTGCACCAGAAGAGACAGCAGCCGCTTGAGCCGCCGGAAGAGGCTGGTGGTCTCGCGCTCCTGGATCACCTTCTCCCACAACTTGGAGAAGGGGACCTCCACCCTCCGGCGCCGCAGCTTGAGGATATAGAGGATGGTGATCCCCACGGCGAGGCCGCCGAAGACCGTCGCCAGCTGCTGCATGGTCAGGCCGAGGAGGGTCACCGCAGGAACCCTCCCTTGCGGAAGACGCGCAGGATCAGCTCGTCGAAGGGCACGCTGGTCGGCGAACGGTAAAACGGGATATGGCGCCCGGCGCAAAACTCCGCCAGCTGCGTGCAGTACTTCTCGTGCTCCTTGACGTAGGCCTCCAGCATGCGCGGCGTGACGGTGATCTCCCGCTTTTCGCCGGTCTCGCAGTCGATGAGCAGCAGGTCACCCTTGAGCTTGGGCGCCACCTCGTCCTCGTCAAAGACCTGCAGGGCGAAGGGCTCGAACTTGTTGTAGCGCAGGATGTTGAGGGCGTCCTGGTAGCCGTCCGGATCGTAGAAGTCGGAGACCAGCACGGCCAGTCCCCGCCGCTTGTTCTGGTGTACGAAGGAGCGCAGGCAGGTGGCCAGCGCCGTCTCGCCGCCGGTCTTCACGTTGCGCAGAAACTCGAAGACCTTGAAGATGCGCCCCTTGCCGCGGGCCGGCGGCAGCCGCTCCCCCAGCTTGTCCGACAGGGTGATGATGCAGACGCGGTCCAGGTTGGCCAGGCCGACGTAGCACAGCGCCGCGGCCACCTGCAGCGCGTAGTGCACCTTCGGCGTGGCGCCCATGCTCATGGAGTCGCTGACGTCCACGAGGAGGTAGATGTAGAGGTCCTCCTCCTCCTCGAACAGCCGCAGCACCAGCTTGTCCATACGGCTGTAGATGTTCCAGTCCACCAGGCGCAGGTCGTCGCCGGGGGCGTAGTCGCGGTAGTCGGCGAACTCGACGCCCGAGCCGGTCTTGCGCGTGCGCCGCTCGGCGCGGGTGCGGCCGGTGAAGACCTTTTTGGAGACGATGTGCAGATACTCCAGCTTCTTGAGGAAGCCCTCGTCGAAGAGGTCCTTCTGCTTGCTCTTGGCCTCCGCCGGCACTTTCTTCTTCTTGGCGCGTCCTAGCATTGTCCGCTCGTGTCCCGGCGGCGGCGCTGGCCGCCCGCCTCACGTGAGCTCCTTACTTGGAGCCTTCCTCGGGGAGATTCTCCAGGATCTCGGAGATCACATGGTCCGTGGTCACGCCCTCCGCCTCTCCCTCGAAGTTGAGGATTACGCGGTGGCGCAAGGCCGAGGGGGCCACGCGGCGGATGTCGTCGGACGACGCCGAGAAGCGGCCGTCCAGCAGCGACAGGATCTTGGCCCCCAGGAGCAGGCCCTGGGCGCCGCGCGGGCTGGCGCCGTAGCGCACGTACTTCTTCGTCAGGTCCAGGGCGTTGCCCTGGTCGGGGTGGGTGGCCTGGATCATGCGGATGGCGTAGTCCTGCACCTGCCGGCTCACAGGCACCTCTCGCACGACCTGGCGCATGGTGAGGATGCGCTCGCGGTTAATCGTCGGCGCGGCCTCGGGCTTTTCGTTGGAGGTGGTCCGCTCGAGGATGGTGTGCAGCTCTTCGCGGCTGGGGAACTCCACCTTGAGCTTGAAGAGGAAGCGGTCCATCTGCGCCTCGGGCAGCGGATAGGTGCCCTCCATCTCCAGGGGGTTCTGGGTCGCAAGCACCATGAACGGCGGCTCCAGCTTGTAGGTGGTGCGCGACACGGTCACGCACTGCTCCTGCATCGCCTCCAGCAGGGCGGACTGGGTCTTGGGGATGGCGCGGTTGATCTCGTCGGCCAGCACGATGTGGGCGAACAGCGGGCCCTTCTGCAGCTCGCGGTGCCGGTTGCCCTGGTCGTCCTCCATGATCATCAGCGTGCCGAGGATGTCGGCCGGCATCAGGTCGGGGGTGAACTGTACCCGGGAGAATGACAGGTCCATGGCCTGGGCCAGGGTCCTGACCAGCATGGTCTTGCCCAGCCCGGGCACGCCCTCGAGCAGGCCGTGGCTGTTGGCCAGCAGGCAGGAGAGCGCCCCCTCGACGATGGGCTCGTGGCCCACGATCACCTTGCCGATCTCGGCCCTGAGCCGGTTGAAGTCGTCCAAGAAGGCGGCCACGATCTGCTCCGCCTGTGCTGGTGTCTGGGAATCCGTCATTATAGTTTCGCCTTGAAAGTGATTGGCCTCAGCGGGGCCTGATGAGCTGGAAGTAGAGCTTGACGTAGTACTTGTAGCCGAGCGGCACGTCCTCGCGCTTGAGCACGTCCTCGATGACCGGGCTGTAGGCGCCGTAGACGCGGCGGTAGTTTTTGGACGAGAAGCCCTTCTCCGAGGCGCCGAGGATCACCTCGCTGCGGTTGGGCCCGCGGCCGTGCTTGCCGTGAACCTTGAGCTTGTCCTTCTTGACCTTCATCTTGGTCGGGTCGCCCATGGCGTGGTTCGAGCTGCTGCCCACGCCGTCGCCGGGCTGGCCATTGGGCGAGTCGGGCCCCTGGCCGCCGGCTTTGGCCTGGCCCTGGCCGGGCATCGGCATGATCAACGTGCCGCCCTTGCCGTTGGGGTCCATGACGAAGCCCTTCTTGCCCTTGCCCTTGCCCTGGCCCTTCTTGCCCTTGCCGAGGCCCTTTTTGGCCCGGGCGTGGAAGACGCGCATCTTGCCCTGGCGGCCCTTGTTGCCCTTGCCCAGGCGACGCAGCATCTCTTTCAGATCCGCCATCTGCCCCTGGGCCTTGTTGCGCAGGCGCAGCTTGTTCACCTGGTTGGCGAAGCGCCCCATCTGCTGGGCCGCCTTCTGCAGCGCCTTGCGCGCCTGGGGGCTCAGCTTCTGGCGCAGCCCCGCCGCGGCCTTGTTCATGTTCTTGTTGAGCCGCTGCAGCTGCCGGCGCTGGTTGGCCATCTGCTGGCGCTGGCGGTTGAGCCGCTGCAGTTGCCTTTTTTTGCGGCGCAGCCGGCGCTTCATCTGCTGGTCCTTGGGCTTCTTGGCCAGCTTCTTTTTCAGCCGCCGGATCTGCTCCTTGAGCCGCTGCTGCTCCTTCTTCAGCGTGCGGTCCTTCTTGTCCATCTTGCTCTGCTGAGACGCCTTCTTCAGGCGGTTGGCCAGGCGGCGCTGCTCGTTCTTTTTCAGCTTGTCGAGCTTCTCGGCCAGCTTGGCCAGCTCCTGCTGGGCCTTCTTCAGCTTGCCCTCCTTGAGCGCCTTGGCCGCGTCCAGGGTCAGCTTGTCCTTTTGCAGCTCGTTGCCCATCTTCTTCAGCTGCTTGAGCAGCTCGTCGAAGTTGCCCTTCATGCCGTCGAAGTACTTTTTCTCCAGCTCGGCCAGCTTGGCGAACAGCTCCTTGCGGGTGAGCTCCTTTTTGTCGATCTTTTCGAACAGCTTGTTCAGCTCGTCGGCCAGCTTGGCCAGCTCCTTGTCCTGCTCCTCCTCGGCCTCGCGCTTGAGCTCCTTGGCCAGGGCGCGGTAGGGCTCCAGGGCCTCGGGATCTACCTCCATGGTGGGGCGCGGCGCGGCGGCCAGCTTGCCGGCCGTGCTCGCCTCGGAGGGGAAGCGGACGGCGGCCACGAAGAGCAGGCAGATCGCCAGCACGGCCACCGCGCGCAGGTCGCGCGGCGTGGAGAACGGTGCCGCCCGCCTGGGCTCCACCCGGGGAGCGTGGGCCAGGGCGTCGCGGATCTGAGCCTCCATGAACGGCGAGCGCTCGGCCTCGCCGGAGAACTCCACAGCCGTGCCGATGCGGTCGTGCAGATCGTGAGAGTTGTCGATGCGCTTGGCCGCGTGGGTTATGGGCACGGGGCGCAGGGCCCCGGCCAGGGCGCCGGCCAGCACCCCCGCCGCGCCGGCGATCATGTAGAGCCACATGTCGTCCAGCGGGATCTTGCCCAGCTTGAAGAAGAAGACCACCACCATGGCGTACACCGCGCAGATGATGCCGCAGGTGGTCCCCGCCTCCAGCGCGCGCTGCAGTCGAATCCGCAGTCGGGTCTTGCTGATGATGCTTGTGATGACAGGTGGCATGAAGATTCCTTAGTTGTTGATTTTACGGCGGCTATCGGTGCTATCTCCACACAAAAAGTGGCGATTCTCCAAAAAAGTGATCACGCTGCCACTTTTTTTCTTAACGCACGACCTGTAGTCTTGATCTCATGAGACTAACTTTAACGTATCTGGCGCTGGTCGCACTGATGGGGGTGGCGGCCTGCGGAGAGGACGCCACGGGCAAGGACAGCAGCACGACGTACCCGGACTGGGGCGGCGGCAAGACCTACCTCGACGGCCCGAGCAACAAGCAGTGCTCAGCGGCCACCTGCTCCGGTTGCTGCCGCGTCAGCGCCATGGGCACCACCTGCGAGTCCGGCTTCACCACCAACGCCTGCGGCTACGGCGGCGCCCCCTGCGCGGTCTGCACCGCAAAGCAGAAGTGCAACCAGGGAGTCTGCAGCCAGGCCCAAACCTGCGACGCCACCTCCTGCGCCTCGGGCTGCTGCGACAGCAGCGGCAAGTGCCAGTCGGGCAGCAGCACCACCTCCTGCGGCACCGGCGGCGTGGCCTGCCAGGCTTGCGCCACGGGCGAGGAGTGCAGCAGCGCTCAGAAGTGCGCCAAGAAGGGCCCGCTGATGTACAAGGTGACCCTGGACAGCGCCAAGATCACCGGCTCCACCTGGATGATCTGCGGCTTCGCCGAGCTGAGCGAGTGCGACCTGTACGTCATCCTCACAGTGGGCAACAAGAAGGCCACCAGCACGATCAAGGTGGACACCAACAAGCCGGCCTGGAACGAATACCTGCTCACCGAGACCGAGGCCGCGCTGATCAAGAGCTTCGAGGTGGAGGTCCGCGACGACGACCCCATCGGCTCGGTGCAGATCGGCAAGTGCAAGCCGAGCATCTCCACCAGCACGCTCAA
>PVBE011928379.1_pt1 | contig 18093 bp, 15 predicted proteins | sample 1631181 | NCBI WGS metagenome assembly PVBE01 (sample SAMN08397723, study PRJNA350692) | Marine metagenome, whole genome shotgun sequencing project. | isolation source: water | place: Pacific Ocean | collected 2012-04
CTGCTCGGTGGTTTCGAGAATATCGAGCACGGTTTGTTCGTTTTCGGTGAGATTGGCCAATGGCACCGGCTTCGAGTCGTCCGTTTGGCCAAGCGCTTGGTTGGGCAATAGATGCTCGAACTCGGCGAGGATATCCTCGGCATTTTCGCACAGCGCGGCTCCGTTGCGGATCAGGTTGTGGCAACCCCGGCTCTGTGGTGAGTCGATCCGGCCCGGCACGGCGAACACCTGCCGGTTGTTGTCCGCGGCCATGTTGGCTGTGATGAGCGAGCCGCTCTTCAGATCGGCCTCGACGACGACTGTGCCGAGCGTCATCCCCGCGACGATCCGGTTGCGGATGGGGAAGCTCTGTTTGTCGCCCTTGCGGTTAAACGGGAACTGGGTGATCACCGCGCCGTTGCCGGCGATGCGTTCGTACAACTCCGCGTTTTCCGCCGGATAAACAATATTGATGCCGGTGCCGAGCACGGCGATCGTCCGCCCCATGGCCGAGAGAGCGCCTTGGTGAGAGGCGGAATCGATCCCGCGCGCCCCCCCACTGACCACAGTGATGCCACGTCCGGCGAGTTGGTACGAGAGTTTGCGTGCGGTATCCTGCCCGTAATGCGTCGTGCGTCGCGCACCGACCATCGCGATGCTGTTTTTATCCTCCGGCAGCAGCCAGCCCTTCACATAGAGAACGATCGGCGGGTCGTAAATCTCGCGGAGCAGCTCCGGGTACTCGTCGTCGGCCTGAAAAACGAGCCGCGCGCCGAACTTCTCGACGTGCTTTAACTCCCCGGCCAAGTCGGTCGTGAATTGCCATTGAACAATGGCTCCGGCCAAGTCGTCGCCGATGCCCTTGACGCGCACCAGCGCTGATCGATTTGCCTGCAACACCTTGGTGGCGTCGCCAAAGAACTCGAGCAGTTGGCGTACCCGAACCGGCCCGATCCCCTCAAGCAGATTCAAAACCACCAAAGCCTCGTGCGCATCCACGAAGAGACGTTAGCGGGGTAGGGTAACCGAGGCCAGTGGGAAAGGAAAAAGACGGCCGCTGGGCCGCCTTTTTTCGGAATTTATGCTATTTGGTCAAACCTCCGACATACAGGCGTCGTAGAAGTCCAGAAACTTGTTTTTGTCCTCGGTGGCGCGGACGCGCATAGCGGCGCGCGGGTGCTGGTTGAGGATGCCGGTGACGACGTACGGAATGAGTGCACCCCACTCCTTGGTGCGTCGCAGTGGCATGAGTTGATCCTGTAGCAGCTTGAATACCGGTCGAAGGTCGAACTTCGGGTTTTTAAGGAAGCCGAGTAACAGTTCCATCGGGCAGTTGCCAGCGCCACGGCCGAAGCCGAGCATGGTGGCATCGATGCGGTTTGCACCCTGAATGATAGCCTCAATGGTATTGGCAAATGCGAGTTGCATGTTGTTGTGCGTGTGAATGCCAACCTCCTTACCGGTGGCCTTGGCCATGGCGACGTATTTTTTGACTAGTTCGCGAATCTGCTCGTGGTAAAGCGAACCGTAGCTGTCGACGACCACAACTGTTTCCACCGGTGTCTCTGCCAAGGTTTCCAGTGCCTTGTCGATTTCGGAGTCGGCAACGGTGCTGATAGCCATGATGTTGCAGCAAGTCTCGTAGCCTTTGTCGTGGGCGTCCTTTATCATGTCCACTGCAGTCGGGATTTGGTGCGCGTACGTCGCGACGCGGATGCAGTCGAGTACGCTTTGTTCGGCTGGCAGGATGTCGGTCTTGTAGTCGGTCTTGCCAGCATCGGCCATGGCGGTGAGTTTGAGTGCGCTGTCGTTGTCGCCGACAACTCTGCGCAGATTGTCCTCATCACAGAATTTCCAGTCGCCGTGTTCCTTGCGGGCAAACTGGTCCTTGGAGGCTTTGTAGCCAAGTTCCATGTAGTCGATGCCGGATTGGATGGCGGTGTCGTAGACGGCCTTGACAAAGTCGTCCTCAAAGAGATGGTTATTGATCAGGCCGCCGTCGCGGACTGTGCAGTCCAGTACCTTGATCTCAGGTCGGAACGTCACCCAAGGGGCGTTATCATTTGAATCACTCATTTTTTGTTTATCTAGGGAAGTAAATGCCGTTGAGGTTCAAGAGGTTGGTTCCTCAGCCAATTATCTTCCCGGCGAAAAAAGGGCGCCAAATGTCATAAAAAATAAAGCGAATGGAAAGCGTTAAAATGCACAAAAAGCAGTTTTTTTTTATTTTTCTTCCCCGGCCGGGGGGGCACGGGCGTAAATGGCACTGATCGGATGGATATCAAGGATGTTTGGGTGGATGCCGCCGATCCGGTTTGGGTGGTAAATGTTGATCCCTACATAAAAGAATAGTGGACAGATAGGTAACTCGTCGGCGATGAGGATGGTTTCGGCTTGGTGGAACAACTCGTTGCGCTTGGCCATGTCGGGGGTTGAGTTGGCCAGGCGGATGAGCCGGTCGTAGCTTGCGTTCGCCCAGCCGGTCCGGTTGTTACCATTCTGCGCCATGAACATGTCGAGGAAGGTGTTTGGGTCGTTGTAGTCGCCGATCCAACTGCTGCGCGAAACGTGGTAGTCGAGCGCGTTTTGGTCGGCGAGGTAAACCTTGTTCTCGGCCTGGCGCAGCTTGATTTGGATGCCTAATGTCTCACGCCAAGTGCGCTGCAACTCGACCGCAATGTTTTTGTTCAGTGGACTTGAGTTGAACAGGTACTCGAAGTTATTAGGGAAGTCCTTGCCACCGGGGAAGCCGGCTTCGGCGAGCAGGCGCTTGGCCAAGGCGGGATCATACGCTGGACCTCTTGGCGAGGTGTAGTTGCCGGTGCTCGGCGGTATGAAGTGCGTGGCCACACGCTCACCGCCCTTGGTGTAGTTGGCGACCACGCGTGTCTTGTCGATGGCCAAGGCCATTGCCTTGCGGACACGTGGATCGTCCAGTGGTTTTTTCGTGGTGTTGAACCTTACAAAATAGGTACCAAGGTAGTCGAAGCGATGAAACTCGGGACGTGAACTGAGGGCGTCGATTAGTTCGGTGGGCACGAGGCTTTTGTCCCAAATAACATCCGCTTGTCCAGATTCGAACAGGTTGATCGCTGTTGCCGGCGCTTCGATCGGTAGGAGGTCGACGATGTTGTTGCGCGTGTTGGAGGCATCCCAGTAGTTTGGGTTTTTGCGAAGTCGCACCCGGTCGCGGACGTGCCAAAACTCGAGCGTATGCGAGCCACTCACCGGCAGTGGGTGGTGCAGGCACCATTGGTCGCCGTGCTGAGTGATCGTTCGTTCCGGGACGACGGCCAGCGTCCAAAACGCACACAACTCTAGAAAGAACGGGGTGGGGGAGACCAACTCGACGCGTACGATGTGATCGTTGATCGCTCGTACGCCGAGTTGGCGAAGGTCATTGATTTTACCGGCATTAATGGCTTCGGCATTCTTCACGTGGAAGAGCATCCCTGCATAATCGCTGGCTGTGGCGGGGATCACCGCGCGGCGCCACGAGTAAACCACGTCGTGCGCTGTGATCGGTCCGCCGGTGGACCATTTTAGCCCGTCCCGCAGATGGAAGGTGTAAACGGTGCCGTCGCTGGAAATGTCCCAGCGCTTGGCCAAGGCCGGTTCGGCCTGGGCGGTGATGGCGTTGAAGCGGGTGAGTCCCTCGAACAGTGCTGAGACGATGCGTCCATCGGCCTGACTAGTGATGATCGCTGGGTCGAGCGACTCGGGGTCGGGACCATTGATAATGATGAAGTCTGCCGGTTTGTGCTGCTGAAAACAGCCTGTTTGGCCAAGCAGTCCAAGGCACAAAAAAAGCGTTCCCAGCCATTGCTTAGGAACGCTTTGGAAAGTCATGGGATCTGCTCCTTATTTTTTGTCCTGACCCGTGGACGGAGTGGCAGGCGTTTCAGTCGGCTTATCCTGAGTGGGAGCAGGAGTGGATGCCTCTGGAGCGATTGGTGCAGGATCCGTTGTCGTTGAGGGAGTCTCAGGGGGAGCCTCAGCGGGAGTGTTTGGTGCAGAGTCGCTCGCCGTGTTGGCTGCCTCCGCTGGTGGCGTCGCTACAGACTTGGCCTCAGTGCCGCCCAGTCGTTCGCTGACTCCGCTCTTGCCTGGCTTGCCGATGACGGCCAGCACAAGGCAGAGCAGCAGAAACAGAGACGCGGATACTTTGGTGAGCTTGGTCAGCACGTTTCCTGCGCCTGCGCCGAGCGCCATGTCCAGCGTGCCGCCACCAAAGGCCAGACCGGAGCCGGACTCTTTCATCGGCAGCTGAATGAGGATCAGTAGCACGAGAAAGAAGCAGTTCAGTACCAGTACGGTTGTCATTAATCCAATCAGGATGCTCATAATATTTTGTTATGTCAGATTAAGTTAGATCGAGTTCAGGATAATCTCGGAAAAGTTTCTCACGTCCAGTGAGGCACCACCGACGAGGGCGCCATCCACATCAGGCTGACCCAGCAACTCTTTTGCGTTGTTCGGTTTGACGCTGCCGCCGTACTGGATGCGAACGCGCTTGGCAGTGTCCTCACCAAAGATGTCTCCAAGCAGGTTGCGGATGAACTCATGTGCTTCCTGGGCTTGGGCAGAGGTGGCTGTTTTGCCGGTGCCGATGGCCCAGACCGGCTCATAGGCGACTATCGTGCCTTCCATTTGCTCGGTGGTCAAGTCTGTCAAACTGCCTCGAATTTGTCCACCGATGACCTCTTCGGTTCGGTTATCTTCCCGGTCGTCGAGTTGTTCGCCCACGCAGACGATCGGTTTCAGGCCGGCCTCGTGGGCGATTTTCGCCTTCGCGGCGACCAGTTCGTCCGACTCGTGCTGGTACTGCCGTCGCTCGGAGTGGCCGAGGATGACGTATTTGGCGGAGAATTCCTTGAGCATCCCGGCGGCGATTTCGCCGGTGTGGGCACCGTAGCCGTTCTTGCTCATGTTTTGTGCTCCGAGACGGATGTTTGAGTCGATGACCACCTCGGATACCGCAGCCAGCGCGGTGAACGGGGGGCAAATGGCGATGTCCACCTCCGTGACATCCTTGAGTTCGCGAACCAAGCCGTTGGCCAAGTCGAGGGACTCGGCGACAGTTTTGTTCATCTTCCAGTTTCCGGCTACGATCAGTTTGCGTTCTTTATCCATGCGTAAAATTATTTGTCAGCTAAGGCGGCAACACCTGGCAGTACCTTGCCCTCGAGGAATTCAAGGCTTGCTCCGCCACCGGTGCTCATGAAGGTGACATGGTCACCGAGGCCCGCCTTATTTAACGCCTTCACGCTGTCGCCACCTCCGATGATGCTCTTGGCCCCCTTGGCGGTCGCTTCGCATACAGCCCTGGCGACGGCGAAGGTGCCATCGGCAAAGCGTTTGTCCTCGAAGATGCCCATCGGGCCGTTCCACAAAATCGACTTGGCCCGGGCGATTACCTTGCAGAATTCTTCCGCCGATTTGGGGCCGATGTCCACACCCTCGAAATCGTCGGGGATGTGATCGCTGTTATTTGTGCGATGCTCGCCGAAGGCAAATTTACCATCGATCTCGGTCGGGACGGCGACGATGTTATCGCTCGGGATGAGGAACTGGACACCGCGATCGGCAGCCTTGTCAAGGGCGGCTTGGGCGACGCCCACCTTGTCTCGCTCGACGAGTGACTTGCCCACGGAGAGGCCCTTGGCCAGCTTGAACGTGTACGCCATCGCACCGCCGATGAGGATCGTGTCGGCTTTTTCGAGCAATCGGTCGATCACCTTAATTTTGTCGGAAACTTTTGCTCCGCCGAGGATCACGACAAACGGACTTTCTGGGCTTTCTAGTTCGTCTCCGAGAAACTGCAACTCGCGTTCCATCAGCAATCCAGCTACGCACTGGCCAGCGCGGGCGTTGAGCACATCAGCCACGCCGGCGGTGGAGGCGTGTGCACGATGGGCAGTGCCGAAGGCATCGTTCACGAAAACGTCAGCGTTGCCTGCAAGTTGCTTGGCAAAGGCCTCGCCGTTGATTTCCTCCTCGGCGTGGTAGCGTACATTCTCCAACAGCAATAAGCCACCGTTCTCCAGCTTGGCTGCTGCATTTTCTGCTGCTTGACCAACGCACTGCTCACAGAAAGCCACCGGTTGGCCGATCAACTCCGAGAGTTTGTCGGCGACGGGGCGGAGGCTCATCGAGGGCACTCGCTGCCCTTTCGGTCGGCCAAGGTGAGCGGTGAGAATCACCTTCGCGCCGCTCTCAATCATTATTTTGAGCGTCGGCAAAGTGGCGCGGATTCGGGTGTCATCGTTAATGACCATCGCGCCGTCCTGCTCGGCCATTGGGACATTATAGTCCACGCGAGTCAGTACGCGTTTGCCACGCAGATCTATGTCGTTGATGGTTAGCTTGGTCATTTTCCCCGAAAAAAGGGCGCGGAATTTTACCCTTGAACCCTTGGCTGTCAATGGTTATGTGAGCCTCTAACGGCGAAAAACACTCGTTTTGGCTATAAACGGGGTCGCGGTGGTTTCACCGGAGGCTGCCACGGCTGGGCACCAGTGAGTTTGGTGCGGCGTTTGTAAACCCGGTTGCCGGTGGCGATGTAGAGTGTTTTCCAGTCTGGCCCCCCGAATGCCGTGTACGACACTCGCTTGGCAAAGTGCGGTTTGGGCAAAATCAGGTGTACGCGACCGGGTTGATCGCAGATTTGCACACCCAAATCGGTGCCCGCCACGAGCCATCCGTCGCGACTGACGCACATGCCATCGAGATGTCCCTCAAGTGAATTGGAAGGGACATGCATATAGTAGTATTGTTGCTTGTTCGTCAAGGTGCCGTCGTCGTTGATGGTGTAGCTGTATATGAACCGGCCAGTGAAGTGACCGACAAACAACATCGTTTGGTCGGCACTGAGGGTGAGGCCGTTCGGGTTGCGGAAGTTATCCACGACGACTGCCCGTCCGGAGCCTTCGCGGATCATCATGATTTTGTTGTCGGCTGGATTGGTGAAATAAACCGTGCCGTTATGGCTCACCACGAGGTCGTTGCACCTAACTCCATGGGCTATGACGGTGCGTTTGGCCGTTTCCGGATTCCACGCGGCGATTTGCCCCGCGCCGTTGGCCGCGCCGTAAAGCAGACCGTCGGGCGCAAGGCGCAAGCCGTTGGTGCGGTTAGTGTTTTCGGCGAATAACTCAACTTTGTCGTAGGTGTCAATGTGATAGATTTTCGATGCGAACACGTCGGCGAAAAACACAGTGCCATCCGGCATTGCGGCCAAGCCCTCGACCCAGCCGTGGCCGTTGCTAATCAGTTGCCAATCTTCATTCGGCTCGAGGAATCGCACCGCCTCGTTGCGGCATTTGTCGTAATGCGTATTCACCTCGATGGCGTCCTTGTGCCAAAGCCAGCGCATAGCGTCGGGAAAGATCGCATTGCCGTGTTTACGATTGTGTCCGCCCTTGCCCCACGCATGATTTAATTCGTAGCCGGAAAATTTGAACGCGCGATACATCATTTGGTTGGCGATCCACCAGTCCCCACCATAAATATTTAGGTCGTTTTCGCCGTCCTGCAAAAAGATCCGGAGGGGTTTCGGCTCAGTTTTGCGAATCAGTGTTGGGATTTCACCGCCGCCGCGAAGACCGACGTAGGTGCCGATGGTCGAGTAAACGCGGCGAAACGAGTCGGGGCGGTGCCAAGCGACGTTGAAGGCGCAGATCGCGCCAGAACTGGCCCCTGTGATGCCGCGCTGATTTGGATTGGCGCTGAAGTTGACGCTATGCGTTCGCTCGACGTGCGGAAGTAATTCGTCGATCAAAAACCGGGAGTAGCGGTCGCTCATATCATCGTACTCCAGGCTGCGGTTGAATCGGGCTTGGGCGTTATCATTTTGGGGCGGAACGACGCCCGGATTGACGAATACTCCGATCATCGCTGGGATGTCGGCCCGATGGATGAGATTGTCGAGTGCGTTGAAGGTGGCTTCGTTGACGTAGGCTTTGCCATCCTGAAACACCATCAGGCTGGCAGCTTGGCCCAGTTTGTACTGGGCTGGAACATAAATCCAGTAGTCGCGTGTCGTGCCGGGGTAAACAGTGGAGTTTGCGAATGAAGCCTGAGTGACTTTTCCGCTGGGAACGCCGGGCTGCTTTTTCGAATCGGAATGGAGGGGGTACGACTCATGCTGCGCAAAGGCGCTTGGCACGAGCATCGATACGGCAAATATGAGCTTGGCCAAGGGGACATAATATTTCACAAGCCACATGGTAAGGGAAGCAAGCTTGCCTGTCACGCCGCCACGCTTGGCCAAGTTGTTGTACACCGCAAAGATCGAAGGTGAGAACATCTTGCTGATTGAGTGTCGTGTCTCTACTCTCCTCGCCGATGTCTGGATTGGGGTCAAAAGCCATCCTCGCACTGGAGGACGGCACCATTTTCGAGGGACAGGCGTTCGGTGCTGCTGCGTCGGTCGCTGGGGAGGTTTGTTTCAACACATCTATGACAGGGTATCAGGAAATCCTGACCGATCCGTCGTACAATGGGCAGATCATCACCATGACCTATCCGCTCATTGGCAATTACGGTGTTAACGAGCAGGATGTGGAGTCATATCAGACGCACGCGAGCGGGTTTGTTGTGCGCGAGTTGTCGCCGGTGGTGAGCAACTATCGGGCGGATAGTTCGCTGGGCGACTACATGGAGAGAAACGGCATTCCCGGCATCGAGGGTATCGACACCCGGGCGTTGACCAAGAAGCTCCGCGTCCGCGGCGCAATGAACGGTTATCTAACCACGGAGAGAGACGCTGCCGCCGAGAGTGCCCTAGCCAAGGCGAAGGAGTGGCACGGCTTGGTCGGCGTGGACTACGTGAAGGAGGTCACCCATGAGTCGGACTTTGCGTGGGACGAATCCGACGCATTGAGTCCGGCGTTTAGGTTGCCCAAGGGGCCGCAGGAGATTGACGGACGCAACCAACGCGAGTCCATGCCGCCGGCGGATATTCCGATTGTTGCCTACGATTTTGGTGTCAAATATAACATTCTTCGCAAGTTGAGGCAGACCGGCTTCGCGGTGACGGTGGTGCCGGCAAGCACTCCGGCGACGGAAGCACTCAAGCATAACCCAGCCGGTGTTTTTCTCTCAAACGGCCCCGGTGATCCCGCGGCAGTAACCTACGCAGCAGAGGCAGCGGCAGAGTTGCTAAAGAAGGGACTGCCGATTTTCGGTATTTGCCTTGGGCACCAGATCCTCAGCTTGGCCATGGGTGGTAAAACGAGCAAATTGAAGTTCGGCCATCGCGGTGCTAACCAGCCGGTGAAAGATCTCGAGAGTGGCAGGGTGGAGATCACGTCACAAAATCACGGCTTTACCGTGAACACTGACTCCCTGCCAAGTGACGTCGAGGTGAACCGGATCAACCTCAACGACCAAACGGTCGAGGGGTTGCGGCACAAGACCAAGCCGGTGTTTTGCGTGCAGTACCATCCGGAGGCTTCGCCGGGGCCGCACGACTCCAGCAGCCTGTTTGACGAGTTCCGCCAGCTGGTCGAGAAACACGGCTGACTTGGTTAATAACGTCCAATAAAGGCAGGACGGTCCGCCGCATTATTCGTGATTGGTTGAAATTACTTTTTAACCTTTCGGGAAAGTCTTTAGGACTTATGTGGTTTTCCGTTGAGGGGGGCGTCCTTGCATCTACAATCACACACACAAGACAGCCTATCAAGAGGGCTGTGTCGCTCTTTGTTCTGAAATCTCTTTTGGGTTAGCTGGCCGGAGGTACTTCTGCGGTTACCTCAGACACCTCAACAGGGAGAGGGTTTGTGCTCTCAACACGAACCTTGAGAGTGGTGCTAACCTCGTGGTGCAGTCGCAACCCGACGTTGTGGTCACCCACGGTTCGGATTGGTTCATCGAGATAAATTTTGCGGCGGTCGATCTTGATTTCGAACTGCTCGTTGAGTTGTTCGACTATGTTTGCCGGTGTGACCGAGCCATACATTTTGCCCGTGTCGCCTGTTTTGACCTTGAGTTGCAAAATCAAGTGTTTAAAACTTGAAGACAGTTCCTTGGCGTCTTTGGCCTCGCGAATCTCGCGATCCCGGCGCATCTTGCGCAGCGCCTCTAGTCGCCGCTCATTGCCCTCAGTCAACGGAATTGCCAGTCCTTGAGGCAGGAGATAGTTGCGAGCATATCCGGCGGTTACGTTGACCTGGTCGGATTCTCCACCCAAACCTTCCACATTTTTGATTAAGATAACGTCTGTTTTACCCATGAGTTGCTTGTTCTTTGTTTAAAGTCTTGTTCAGAATGGCACATCGTCGTCGCTGGGAGCATCTACGGGCGGCCCGCCCGCAGATTGAGAGGGTGGGGGAGCGGATTGCTGCGGGGCAGGGGAGCCGCCGTCAGCCTGGGTGCCACCGCCAACAAAGCTGAAGCGTTCAAGGACAACACCTAGCCGGCTGCGGTTTTGGCCGGTATTCTTATCTTCCCATTGGTCCAGTTTAAGACGGCCTTCTAAAAGAATCGGTCGACCTTTCTGCATGTACTGGCCCAGCGTTTCTGCCTGTTTGCCGAAGGCATCAACGTCCACAAATGTCGTTTCTTCTTTTTGCTGCCCCTCAGCGTCGCGCCAGACGCGGTTGACGGCGAGGCCCAGTTTGGCGATAGCGGTGCCGCTCGGTGTGTATCGCAACTCGGGATCACGGGTCAGGTTACCCATCAGGATAACTTTGTTGAAGCTTGCCATGGCTTGAGTTTAATCGGTGTGCGTCGGGAAAGGCAACCCGCGAGTTACGCCGGCTTGGTCAAGAAAACGCGGAAGATGTCGTTGATTTTTAACAAACGCTTTTTCAGATCGTTGGTTGCAGCAGGATCGCCCTCAAAAGTGACCTCAAGGTAGTAGCCATCCGGGTTCTTGCGGTTGGCCACCCGGGCAAAGTCCTGCTGGCCGACGGCGTTGAACTCGCCGGTTTTTCCGCCAGTCGAGTCAATCTCAGTCGAGATCAGCGTTTGTAGTTCCTCGACGGTGCTCTCACGCCCCGTTTCCTTTAGGATGATCGTCCCTTCGTATTTCGTCATCTGTCTGTTTTTTCTTTGGGGAATAATTCCCGTTGTAATTGTTCATGGCCTGCTCGATGCCTTGCAGCACCCAGCAGACGAGCTGTTCTGCTGCTGTTTCCAGCACTGTTTCCAGCAGTTCTGTCTCCGAATCGATGAATTTTCCGAGCACGAAACCGGACACGTCCCGGTTTCGTGCCGGCCGGCCGATCCCAAGCCGAAGCCTTCGAAAATCCTCTTTTCCTAGCAATCCTTGTATGGAGTCCAAGCCGCGATGACCACCCGTGCCTCCGCTTGGCCTCATCCGCACGGTGCCAAGGGGGAGGTCGAGATCGTCGACCACGACCATGATCTGCCCATTGGGGATTTGATAAAACTTAGCCAACGGTGCCACGGATTGGCCGCTCAGGTTCATGTAACCCTGCGGCTTGCTCAAAAGGACGGTGTCGACGTTCTGCCTGCCCTTGGCCAAGTGGGCGGTGAACTTTTTACTCACTTCCCACTCGGCACCCAAGCGTTTGGCCAAGCGCTCAAGCACCATGAACCCGACATTGTGCCGAGTGTTGGCGTAATCCATTCCCGGATTGCCCAAGCCCACGATCAGGTATGTCTTTTCCATACGCGGGCTTTCTCAAAGAACACGGTGCCTAGCCAATCGCCAGAGCACCGTTAAAAGTAATCAACTTTCCTTCTCGCCTTCGGCAGCGTCTGCAGATTCCTTGGTATCCTCGCCTTCGGTTGCTGCTTCGGTTGCCGCTGCTTCGGCCTCTGCCATCATCTGCATGCGTGAGGTGGCAACTGCGACGAGGAGAGTTTTTGGAGAACCAAGCGCGACAACGCCTTCTGGCAGTTCAATATCGTTTAAATATATCGATTGTCCCACCTCCAAATGGCTGACGTCTGGCTTGAGGCTTTCTGGAATGTCGGCAGGTCGGCCTTTTAAGGAGATCATGTGCAACGGTGTTTGAAGTACGCCACCTTGTTGCACGCCCTCGGCGGTGCCGATAGGTTGCAATGGGACTTGAGCGGTGACTACGCTGTCTTTAGTCAGGCGTTTGAAATCAACATGGATATACAGATTAGACAGCGGATGCTTTTGGATGTCCTGCACCAGCACCATGCTCTTTTTGCCGTCAATCTCTAACTCCACCAAAAAGTTTTTTGCCTCAGTTGACTGTACAGCTTTGTCAAACTGTTTGGTCTCAAGTTCGACAATTTCCGGATCACCATTGCCGTAAACAACGCCGGGCAGGCGTCCGCTTTGACGAACTTTCTTGCTGCCTGTTGTCTTGGTCAACGTCCGCGGGTTTGCCGCCAATGAGATTGCTTTCATTTATTTTTTTCTAAAAATTTCCTTTCCTAGGCTAGCTCAGGTGGTGCGAGCCCCCTTGAAACGGAACAACGAGTTCACCGAAGAATTGTTGTGTATCCGCTGGATGGCTTCACCCAGCAACCCAGCAACCGAGAGTGTGTTTATGTTCACCCCCTCAATTTCGGGGCGGGGAACTGTATCAGTCGTTATCAATTCGTCAATACAAGAGTTTTTGAGTCGATCGACGCCCAAATCGTTGAGAATTGTGTGCGAAACACAGGCGCGAACACTCAAAGCACCTCGCTCCTTGAGAGTCGAGGCAGCATTGACCAGTGTGCCAGCTGTTTCGGTGAGGTCATCGACCAAAAGGGCGTTTTTTCCTTTAATTTCACCAATTATGCCAACAGACTCTGTGTTGGTGGCACTGGTGCGCCGTTTAGCGACGATTGCAAGATCGGCCTCGAGCATTTCCGAGTAGGCATGGGCCATTTTTAGCCCCCCTACATCAGGGCTGACAACTACCTGATTCTCTCGCCTGCTGTGTTTTAGATAGTCGAAGATTACCGGCGAGGCGTATAGATGGTCTACCGGAATATCAAAAAACCCCTGAATTTGCTGGGCATGCAGATCCATCGTCAAGATGCGGTTGGCTCCGGCGGCCGCCAGCAGATTGGCCACGAGTTTGGCCGTGATCGGGACTCGGGGCTGATCTTTGCGGTCCTGACGGGCATAGCCGTAAAACGGCAGGACTGCTGTGATGCGATCGGCACTGGCTCGCTTTAGTGCGTCCATGATGATGAATAACTCCATCAGGTGGTGGTTGGTCGGAGGACAGGTGGATTGGATAACAAACACATCCTCACCGCGGACGTTCTCTTCGATCTTGGCGAACGTCTCGCCGTCCGGGAAGGCTGTAATGGTGAGTTTTCCTGGCTCGATGCCAATGTTACTGCAGATGGATTCGGCAAGCGGGAGATTAGAACTACCGGCGAATATTTTCACGTCAGTTGTCGGAGTGGTTGGGTGTTTCGGTTTTCGCTGCAGATCAGCCCTGCTCGCGGCGAAAAAGGTAACAATTGGCAAACACCAATCAAGCGCATTCGTACGACCACGAATAATTTATCCGGAGCAACGGTCGACACGCTTGGGCAAGTGCTTGGACAGGCTACTTCAGGTGGCGGTCGGCGAAATTTAAGTATTGCTCCCAGTCGTAGTCGGTGACGTCATGTTTCCCGGTTCGGGCGTGGTATCCGATGTGGTGTCCAACGGGTTGATCGGCTGTTGGCTGCTTGGCCACGCCGACGCCCTCGAGTCTGAACAATTCGTAAACAGGGCCAGCGTGGTAGGCAGAGAGGAATTCACCTCTGGGGTCGGCCCATTGGTCTGCGGTGGCGCTGGCGATGTAAACGGGGCGGGGTGCGGCCAGAGCGATGAGCAAGTGCTGATCGACCGGCAGATCGTTCACTCGATCGTTGTATTTCGTGAAGTTATCACAGAACCAGTGTGGGAAACTGGTGTTGATGCGTTTGACAGTCTCACCGAACTCACGTCGGCTCAACGCTGCGCCGCCGCATCCGGAGTCGTTCGAGATTACCATCGCGAATCGCTCGTCCTGTGCACCTGTCCATAGGGCGGTTTTGCCCAAGCGCGAGTGGCCCATGACAGCGACTTTATTGGCGTTGATATCGTGGTCTGCCTCGAGGTAGTCGAGGCATCGACTCAGGCCCCAAGCCCAAGCGGAGATGCTGCCCCATTCGTCCGCCTTCGGCTTGGGGTATAGGCGATGGACGCCGTTGGCGAAGCCGTCGTCGTAGTCGGGATCGATGTCGCCGTAGTAGATCGTGGCGAGGGCGTAGCCGCTAGCGAGAATTTTTTCGACCGCCCACCGCGAGCGGCGGGCGCCACGGGATCGTTCGTTGGCGCGGTTGTTTTCAATGCCCCAATCCTTGCTGTTGTGCACCCAGTTGCGGGTGATCGAGATGCCGGGATCGGAGTGGATGGTATGGTTGCCTACGAAGTTGATAGTCAGGAATGCGGGCACAGGGCCGTCAGTGTTCTTGGGGAGGTAAATCAGCAGGTTCGCCTCGGGGGTTTCCTCATTGCGGGCAAAAGTGATGAGCACTTCGCGCCGGATCGCTTGGCCGTCCAGTGCGGTGGCATCGTTTTGTATAACCTTGAACTGGAGTTCGTCTGGCTTGCTCGGGCTCCGGCCGTAAACATGTTCGCGGAAAAGTTCGAGCACTTCCGGTCGCCGTTTATTGATCCAGCTGCCGGATGATTTGATCTTGGTGCCGTCCTGCATGGTGAGAGGATCGGGAAGTTCATACTTTGGCACCTTGGCTTCGTCGTAGTTTGCGGCGGGTAGCAGGTGTGTGCTCATGGTCAATCCGATCAAAATAGAGATGGCCAACGACAACCGTTGGATCCGTCGAAGATATGTCATGCGCGGAATCCAAACCAAGCGACGGCCTGGAAGCAAGGATGGATTTTGTCGAGGACCGCGCTTGGCCAATCGTCCTTAGTCTGGTTCGCCTGTTGACTGGTGTCGACGAACTTCTACAAAGCAATTGATTATCAGGGCAGTAGAATGCCAGGCCGAGTTACGAGAGGGGCTACGACAATAAACGGAACCATTGATAGTGTAGTAACGTGTTGATTTCTGACACAGTCTTGTTTATTTTTTTTTCATGTCCAAAACTGTAATGAAGATCAACTCTTTCTCGGGTATTTTGATTGTTTGCCTGTCTCTTGGCCAAGCGCGGATTTCTTCGGCCAATGAGGCTGATCGGAAGCCGAACATCGTTTTTATTCTTGCCGACGATCTTGGCTGGCGTGATCTCAGTAACGAAGGATCCACCTACTACGAGAGTCCTCACATCGATCGCATCGCCAGCGGTGGCATGAAGTTCACACGCGGCTACGCCACGTGCCAGGTTTGCAGCCCTTCGCGTGCAAGCATTCTCACTGGTAAATACCCGCCGAAGCACGGTATTACGACTTGGATCGGGGACGCCTCGGGCAAGGCGTGGAGCGGGCGTGGGCGACACGATAGCCATTTGCCCGCTGAGTACGATCGGAACCTGCGCGCATCGGAAATCACCCTCGCCGAGGTGCTGCGCGATAACGGCTATAAAACGTTCTTCGCCGGGAAGTGGCATCTCGGCAGCAAGGGATCGTGGCCGACGGATCACGGTTTCGATATCAACAAGGGTGGCTGGGATGTAGGAAGTCCGCGCGGCGGTTTTTTTTCGCCGTGGCAAAACCCGAACCTTAAGCCCGGTCCGGCTGGTGAGTCGCTGCCGATCCGGCTTGGCCGTGAGACGGCGGCGTTCATCGAGGCTAATCGTAACAAGCCATTCCTCGCCTATCTGTCGTTTTATTCCGTGCACGGTCCGATCCAGACAACGCCCAAGTTGTGGCAAAAATACCGCAACAAGGCTGAGGTAAGTGGCTTGGCCAAGGATCGTTTTATTTTTGACCGGCGGCTCAACGTGCGCCAAGTGCAGGACTGCCCAATTTACGGCGGGATGGTCGAGGCGATGGACGATGCGGTCGGGATCGTGATGCAGAAACTCGACAAGCTTGGCCTTGCTGACAACACGATTGTCTGCTTCACCTCAGACAACGGCGGCGTTTCCTCCGGCGACGCCTATTCGACCAGCAACACGCCGTTGCGGGGAGGCAAGGGGCGCCAGTGGGAGGGAGGCATCCGGGAACCGTTTTATATCAACGCGCCCGGCGTGACGAAGGCCGGCTCGACCAGTGCCGTGCCGGTCAACGGCATCGACTGGTACCCAACGCTGCTCGAACTCGCCGGCGTCCCTGTGCCGAAACAACAGGACGTCGACGGTCTCAGCATCGTGCCGTTGCTTAAGGGTGGTTCGATCTCAAAGCGGGCGTTGTATTGGCATTACCCGCATTACGGCAATCAAGGCGGCGAACCGTCTTCAATTATCACCCAGGACGACTGGAAGCTGATCCACTATCACGAGGACGGTCGCGACGAACTGTATTACTTGAGGGAGGATCCGGTGGAGCGGCATGACTTGGCCAAGCGACATCCTCGCAAAGCCAAGGCTCTCCGCGCCAAACTCGACGTTTGGCTCAAGGCCACCGGTGCCAGGTTCCCGACCAAAGATCCCGCGTTCAATTTGCCCAAGCGCAAGGCCCGCTGGGAGTCGATAAAGACAAGGGGCAAAGCCGGCCTCGAAAAACGCCACGCCAGCTATCTCGCCCTCGACTATCAGCCGAACAAGGATTGGTGGGGCAGTGCCCCGGTGGATTGAAGACTGGCAGCGATGACTCAATAACCGGATGAGTTTACCAAAGCATTTTGTATCCCTTTGCAGTGCGATCATGCTGCTATTGGTTGTTTCAAAAGCGCTGGCCGACGGTCTCAAGATAAACGAGAGCGACCACATCGTGATCCTCGGCAACACCTTCGCCGAGCGGATGCATCAATTCGGTTATTTCGAGACTTTCCTTCACAGCCGCTTTCCGGAGCATCACTTGCGCGTCCGGTACTTGGCTTGGCCAGCGGAGGAGGTGGGGGAGCCGATTCGTCCCTTGGGCTTCCCCCGCTTGGCTGATGAGTTGCATGAGAGCAGCGCCGACATCGTGTTTGTCTGCTACGGAATGAATGAATCGTTTCGTGGCAATGCTGGGGTGGGGCATTTTCGGCATGAGATGGAGCGGTTTGTAGGTCAACTCCGCTCCGAAAAGTTTAACGGCAAATCCTCGCCAAGGGTGGTGTTGGTGACACCCATCGCGCAGGAGAATTCGGCGGCAACGGTGGATGTTCCGGCCCGAAACGCGAGCCTGCGGGAATACTCGAAGGCAATTCTTGGGGTCGCCACGAAGTTTGGTGTTCAAGCCGTGGACCTTTTTACCGAGACAGCCAAGCGTGCGTCAGGGCAGGGCGGCCGGTTGACATTTAACGGCATTCATCTCACTGAATCCGGCTACCAGAGCGTGAGCCAAATGATGGCGAAGCAACTTGGCCTGATGGACGGTTTGACGACATTACAGGCCGAGGGTGATCCGTCCGGCGTCGATGTCTTCCGGCGGCTGATTTACGAGAAAAACTACTGGCACCAACTGTGGTGGCATGCCCCAAACGCCTCCTACATTCATGGACGACGAAACCAGACACCGGGATCCAAGCACCTTGGCAGGGAACGAATGCAGTCGCGTCAATTGGTGGAGGACATGGATCAGCAAATCTGGAAGAGCAAAAAACCACTGGTGGCTGATATTTGGCGAAAGAAACCAGTAAAAGGGAAGCCGATTTGGTTTCCCACACCCGCATCCCGGTCGATTTCCGGTGATGCACCTGAGGCGCTATTGGCGGTGGAGGAGGACGGGAAGCCGGGGCGTGCTAAGTCCCCGTCAATGCAGCAGGAAATGATGAAGTTAGCTGACGGTTATCGGGTCAATCTCTATGCTTCCGAGCTGGATTTTCCCATCGCGAACCCAATGGCGATCCAGTTCGATTCGAGTGGCCGTTTGTGGGTGGGCAACACCCCGACTTGGCCCCATCCGCTGCCGGGGAAGCAGCCGTCGGATTCGATTGTGGTTCTCGAGGATCGGGACCAGGACGGTGTGGCCGATGGGCATACTGTGTTTCTTGACCGCCTGAACCTGCTGCACGGCTTTGGCTTTGGGGAGGGCGGGGTGCTTTTGGCCCAGGCACCCAATCTTGTGTTGGCGCGCGATACGGACAACGACGGGCGGGCGGACTGGGTGAGGGCGTTGTTGCACGGCTTCGGTGCCGAGGTCGC
>PVBE012729554.1_pt1 | contig 18092 bp, 11 predicted proteins | sample 1631181 | NCBI WGS metagenome assembly PVBE01 (sample SAMN08397723, study PRJNA350692) | Marine metagenome, whole genome shotgun sequencing project. | isolation source: water | place: Pacific Ocean | collected 2012-04
ATTCGACATCCTTAGGAGGTGGATGATGATGCCTATGGGTCTGGTCTGTATGTCCGGACTCAGGTGAGGCAGGGACCTTGGTCCCTCTGTCGGCCTCCTGGAACAGATTCGCTCCAGCATGACCAGACAGCGCAACATCAACGGAACCTCGGTAGCTCCTGGCTTAGCCATGGGCCCGGTCCATGTCGTCCGCGCTGCTAGGGATGTAGTCCCCACCTGGTCGATCCCAGAGCAAGAGGTCCTGGGTGAGGTTGGGCGTCTACATGGGGCTATCGACAGCGTCTGCGCAGAGCTTGAGAGCCGGCGAGAGATCGTCGCCGAGCAAGCCAATGAGCAGGACGCGAACATCCTCGCAGTCCACGGGATGATCGTCCGTGACCCCTCTGCGATCGCGGAGATCGAGAAGAGGATCCGTGAAGATCGCCTGAACGCTGAGGCGTGTGTGCAGGGTCTCATTGAGCGCTTGGTGAGCTCAATGTCTGGACTCGATGAAGAGAACATCAAGGGCTATGCAGCCGATGTGAGCGACCCCTGGCGCGCTGTCTTGGAAGAGCTGATGCAGACAGAGAAGCGCGACTTCCTCGCTGGGGGAGAGAAGGTCGTCCTCGCGGCCTCAGAGCTCACCCCGCAGGTCGCGACCACGCTCGATCGTGACCGCGTCCTCGCTGTGATCTGTGAGACAGGCGGCAAGTTCTCACACGGCGCTGTCCTCGCGCGTTCATTTGGCTTCCCCTGCGTCGTCGGCTTGCCGAACTTGCTCGGCAGGCTCGAGCAAGGGATGCGGGTCATCGTCCGTGGAGACCAGGGGACAGTGCAGCTCCAGCCGACAACGGAAGACGTCGACAGCTTCCTCATTGAGCGCTCTCGCTTGCAGGCTCGGGCAGAGGCCCTCAGCACCCAAGCTGGCCTCGCGGCGGAGACCCCGGACGGTCACAGCATTGATCTCTCCGTGAACATCGAGAGCATCCACGACTTCGGGACCTTTGACATCACGCACACCGACGGTGTGGGCCTCTTGCGCACAGAGTTCCTCTACATGGAGCGGAGCCAGTTCCCCTCCGAAGAGGAGCAATATCGGCTCTATCGCCGCGTGTTCGAGAACATGGGCGGGCTCCCTGTCACCTTGCGGACCCTCGACATCGGCGGGGACAAGCAGCTGCCTTACTTCAACATGCCCAAAGAGCTCAACCCAGCCCTCGGCTGGAGAGGGATCAGGGTCACGCTGCAGTGGAAAGATCTCCTGCGGGTGCAGCTCCGCGCCGCCTTGAGAGCGAGCGCGCACGGGAACCTCAGGCTCATGTTCCCCATGATCACGACCCTCGACGAGGTGCTCGAGGTGCGGGAGATGGTCAAGGAGCTGCGTGTACAGCTCCTTGAGCAAGGCTATGAGATCGCAGATGACGTCCCCTTGGGCATCATGATTGAGGTCCCTGCGGCCGTCTTCACGCTCCCGCAGCTGATCCAAGAGGTCGACTTCGTGAGCGTCGGGACCAATGACATGGTCCAGTACCTGCTCGCGGCTGACAGAGACAACCCCTTTGTCGGGAACCTCTACGACCCTCACCAGCCCGCGGTCATTGAAGCGTTGAGCTATGTCGCGCGGATCGCGAAGGCTGAGGGGAAACCGTGCTCTGTCTGCGGCGAGATGGCAGGTGAGCACATGAACGCACTCCTCTTGATGGGGATGGGGTATGACGGCCTGAGCGTCGCCCCGAACTTCATCAGCGAGGTTAAGTACGCCATTCGACGAACTCCTAGGCAGTCTTCGGAAGAAATCTTCCGTGAGGTGGCCGCGGAGCGCTCTGGTGATGGTGTCAGGCGAGTCCTCAAGGATGCTAGCGAGCGGTTGATGGAGATCACCGCTGCCGAGTCCATCCGGAAGGAGTCAACTCCTGGGCAGGAGCCAGGAGGAGAGCCTGGGCAGACAGAAGAAGGAGGTGCTCTATGAACAGGGGAGAGCGCCATAAACAAGCGATGGGGTGCCATGGGAGCGCCTAAAAAGATCCCAGCCTGAGGCTGGCAAGAAGGAAAAAGGAGGAGACCCTGTGAAAGGAGGAATCTGGGGACCGGAGAGATCCAAAGCCCCCCGAAGAGGCCGCTGGTCACAAGCGGAGATCGGGAGGTTGAGGGAGTTGTATGGACTTCGTGATGACGAAAGCATCGCGAAGGAGATGTGTAGACCTGTTGAGAGCGTGCAGAAGATGGCGGAGCAGATCTTCGCCACGACGCGCCGGACAGGTCCATGGACCTCAGGTGAGGTCGAGCGACTCAAGCAGTACATAGGAGCGAGCACTCCGGAGGTGATTGGGCGTGTCTTCGGCCGTCCGATTGAGGAGGTTCAGTTCCAGATCAGCGAGCTCGCCCGCATGAAGCGAACGGGCACCTGGAGCCAAGACGAGGTCGTCTCCTTCAAGCGCCTCTACGGGACGCGCACTGAGGCTGACTTGGCGATCATCTTCGGGCGGACTGAAGAGTCCGTGCAGCGTTTGTCGCTCAAGCTATGCCTGGCCAAGGACAAGGCGTTCGTGCGGAAGATCCAGGGGACAGCGTCTACGAAGATGCCGCGCTGGTCAGACGCAGAGATCGAGCGTCTCAAGGAGCTCTACACCACGAGCTCAAACTTAGAGATCGCCCAAGCCCTCGATCGCTCTGTGAAGAGCGTCGTCTCCAAGGCGCACAACCTCGGTCTGAAGAAGTCATCCAATCGTCTGCAAGAGATGGGGCGGCAGAACGTCAACCTGCGCTACCGGCGCAGCGAGGTCGAAGGCGTCTCAGATGAATGAGGAGAGGCTTCGCTGACAGCGAGCTCCGCACCCTGAACTCTCTCCCTTAGCCCCGAGATGCGCCTCGGGCCATAGATTATCCCTCCCTCCCTTGGAGGCGGTCGCCCACTCTTGGTCGATCGCCTCCTCTTTCTTTCCGGGGCTCTTTCAGAGGCAGCTCGCCTGCGCGCTCGTGGTCTCCCTCAGAGGATCTTCTCCGCGTGCAAGGTGACGGCCCCCATCTGGTCGTGGATGACCCCCGTGACGCGCTGCGTCCCACCCTCAGCCAGCCTCGCTCCGTCGCGCTCATACACGTCAGCGAAGAGCGCGACCTCTGCTAGCCCAGTCTCGTCTTCGAGGGTCAAGAACCTCATCCAGCGCCCATCGGAGGTGCGCACCCGCCTCGTCGCGACTGGCCAGCCAGAGACGGTCACGCGCCCGCCGATCCGGCGCGAGAGCTCTGCGCAAGGGCAAGGGTTGAAGGGCGGGGTCTCCGAGCGCTCATCTGCAGGGCACCTGAACACTTGGGTCGGGTGCCCTTCGAGCGCTAGGCCGAGGAGCTCGTGCTCGAGCTCCGCGCGCTCGAGATGCGTGAAGTCCGGGAGGCCTGGGAGCGCCAAGGCGGGCGTCTCTGGGTCAGGGAAGAGAGATGCGGATTGTCCGGGCGCTAGCTCTACGGCTCCGAGGCCGAGTCCGCCGCTCCAGCCCTGCGTGTTCGCGCGCGCGGTCGCGACCCTGTGGTCATCTCTGTCAGTAGGCGTCTCACGACAGGCCGCGAGCGTCGCCGGGTCGAGCTCTTTGCCTGTGAGGGCGCGCGCCTCCGCTTGCGTCGCTCGTCGCAGCGCGGGCTGGGGCTTTTGCAGGAGGTGCAGCCGCCACAAGAGCTCTGGCCGAGTCCGGTCGAAGCCGTCGAAGGCGCCGCACTGGATGAGCGCCTGGGTCTGGTCTGTGTGTGCCCGCGTTCGTTTGAGGAAGTCCGGGAGAGAGAGGAAGGGGCCGCTCGTCCCGCGAGCCTCGAGCAGCCGCTCGGTGAGCTCGAGGCTCATCCCTTTGACGAGCGCGAGACCGATTCGGATGGCGGAGCTCTGCGCGCGCTGCTCCAGGGTGTATCCAGCGCCGCTCAGGTTGATGTCTGGGCCGAGGATGCCCACGCCCATACGGCGCGCCTCTTCTAAGTAGACGCGCGGCGCGTAGTAGCCCGTGTAGCTCTCTAGGAAGGCGTGCATGAACGCGGCGGGGTGGTGTGCCTTGAGCCACGCGCAGCGATACGCGATCCGGCCGTAGGTCACGGCGTGCGCCTTGCAGAAGCCGAAGCCCGCGAAGTTCTCTATGAGCTCCCAGGTGCGCGCGGCGTCTCTCTTGGAGATGCCCTCTGTCTCACACCCGCTGAGGAAGCGGCGCTCCGCTTGACGTCCCTTCACCTCGTCACGCTTGGTGAGGGCGCGTCGCAACAGGTCAGCCTCTGCGAGGCCCATGCCGGCGAGGAGAGACGCGGCCTGCATGACGTCCTCTTGGTAGAGCATCACGCCGTGGGTGTCCCACAAGACCTGGGTCAGGCGTGGGTGAGGTGGAGTAGGCTCCTCGAGGCCGTTAGCGCGGCGAACGTAGGAGTCCTTCATCCCTGAGCCGGCGGGGCCTGGGCGGATGAGCGCGACGGACTGGATCACAGCGTCCATGGCAGAGAGCTGCCCTCGCTCGGACGAGCGGCCGAGCTGTTGGAGGAGATGGCGCATCCCAGGAGACTCGATCTGGAAGCACCCGATCGTGCGCCCCTCAGCTAGGAGCTGTGCCGTGCTGGGGTCGTTCTCATCGAGGAGCGAGAGGTCAGGCGTCTCACCTTGGGTGGCTAGGGTCGTCAAGCAGTCGGCGAGGACCGTGAGAGCGCGGTTGCCCAAGAGGTCCATCTTCACCAGCCCGATGGCCTCGACGGCGTCCTTGTCAAAGATGGTCGTGACGACCCCCTTGGACGCGCGCCGACAGGGGACGAAGTCTGTGATCGGCCCCGGAGCGACGACCACGCCGCCGGGGTGCAGGCCGAAGTGGCGCGGCGCGCCGACGAGGGTCGCCGCTCTGGCGAGCACCCGCCGCCAGCGCGGGTCGTCGAAGGGGAAGTCGCGCGCCTCGGGCGCGGACTTGAGGGCGCTCGTGACGGCGTCATCCGCACCTCTCGCGGCTTCGAATGAGGTGTGTGGGAGCCGCCGTGACCAGCGGTTTACGACGGCTGGTGGGATCCCCTCAGCGAGGGCCGCCTCACGGAAGGCAGCGCGCAACCCGAAGCAGTTGAGCGTCGCGATCATCGCGGTGCGCTCGCGGCCGAAGAGGTCGTAGACGTGCTCTACAACCTCGTCACGGCGACGCCAGCAGAAGTCGAGGTCGACGTCTGGGCGATCGCGGCGCTCTGGGTTGAGGAAGCGCTCGAAGATCAGCCCGTAGCGGAAGGGGTCGGCCTCTGTGAGGCCGAGGCAGTACGCGACGAGACTGTCGGCGGCGGAGCCGCGTCCAACGCAGGGGATCTCTACGTCGTGAGCCCAGCGCGCGATGCGCTCGCACAAGAGGAAGTAGGGCGCGAAGCCGAGGCGGTCGATCGTGGTGAGCTCGTGGTCGAGGCGACGAATGACCTCGGGGCGGAGGGGCCTGTAGCGCTCCCGCGCGCCGTCGAAGGCGTGACCGCAGAGCTCCGAGTAGGGGCTCTCGCCGCCCTCGAGCTCGATCGAGGGGAAGTGGGCCTCGCCGAGCGTGGGGACATACTGGCAGGCCTCGGCGACGGCGCGCGTCCGGGCGACGAGGGCTGGCTCGTCGCCGTCGGTCTCTATGGGCCACGGGCCGGGGACGTCGGGGACGCCTTCGAAGAGGGCGCAGAGCTCGGCGTGGGCGGGGAGGTGGCTCGGGAGCGGGGCCGTCCACTCCTCGGGGAGGTCGCAGACGAGCGCGCCCGCGCGGATCGCCGCACGGAGCTCATGGTCAGCGCGGCCGCTAGGGGCGGCGTGATAGACGTCAGGGACTGCGACGGCAGCGAAGCCCGTGGCGCGGGCGGCTTCGATGAGCTCTTCAGCGTCAAAGGCTCGCGCAGGTGGCGGGGTCTTGTCTGGTTCTAGGGGCACCGCCTCGGGCTCTCTGGTGAGGACTCGAGCGCGTTCAGCTGCGAGGCGTCTGTCCGCGTCAGGGTCGAGGTGCGTGTTGCGAGCCTTCCAGCGCGCGCCTGGGCTGCGCTTCGTGAGCGCCGCGGGGGAGAGAGCCGCGAGCACCTGACGTGCAGGGAGGCGACCCATCAACCCGAGCAGGAGCCGCGGGTGATCGACGAGGAAGATCAGCCCCTCGTTCCACTCGCGCAGGGCGTCGATGAGGTCGAAGTCCTCGGGGCCGGTGGGCTCTGTGTCGATGGCTCCAGGGTCAGCGCCGAGCTGGCGGGCGGAGAGCAGGCGGCAGAGGCTGCGCCAGCCTTCGGCGCTCTCCACGAGAGAGATCACGCGGCCAGGGCGCCCGCTGGGGTCCGAGAGCTCGGCGCCGATGATGGGGCGAGGGCCTTGGAGCGCCTCCGCGGCTTCGATGAGTTCGACGGCTCCGGCGCAGTGGTCTACGTCTGTGAGTGCGAGCGCGGGGAGGCCGAGGCCCGCCGCGCGCTGGAGGAGGACCCTGGGTGCGTCAACGCCAGCGAGGAAGGAGTGGTGGCCGTGAACCCGAAGCGGGACGTAGCGCGGAGAGGTGCGACCAGCGCTCTTTTGGCGGATCCCTACGGGGAGGGGGTGGGGGGTGGTGGGTCCCGGAGACATATCCGAGAGACACTAACAAAACCCTAAAACCTGTCCAGTCTGAGACGGGAGATCCTTGTCGCTTCAAGCCACCTAGCGGTGAGAGGCGGCTATCGGTGAGACGACGAGGTATTCCTGATCATTGGTTGAGCGACGGCGTGCGCAGCTCGAAGCCGTCCTCTCCCAAGTCATGGTCGTCCCCGAGCGGGGCGCTCCCGCCGCGGAGGATGCGTCCGAAGCCATGGCGCGCACGGAGGGAGTCGAGCGCGGCGTCGAGGCGTCGGTGGCGGTCGGCGTGGCTCACCCCCCGAGCGTCCTCTCCATCCCCGTTGAAGAGGTGACCCTGCCAGCCACCAGAGGGCTGGAGGTTGAGGAGCGAGAGCCCGACGCGCTTGGTGAGGGCGCGCCGCCGCGGCAGGCCCTCAAGGAGCTCCCTCGAGTGCTGCCAGAGCGAGTCAGTGGAGTCCGTGGGCTCCTCGAGCGCGGCTCGCTTCTTCAGCCGGCTACCTACAGAGGACTGCGCTCGCCTCAGGGAGGGCGACCTCGTGTCGACGTAGGTGAGGCGCACCTCGACGGAGCGGCAGACGAGCCCGTGGGAGCGCAGCTTGTGGGCCGCGCGCTCGACGAGATAGCAGAGCATCGCCTCGACGGCTTCACGGCGCGCGACCTCGGGTTCAAAGGTGCTGTCACGGCGGATAGATCGCGGCGGACGATGGATGAGGCTGCCGTCCTCAGCCTCCGCGCAGGTGGGCTCGACGGGGTCCTCATCTCGACCGCGGGCGCGCTCGTAGAGCACGAGGCCGAGGCGACCGAAGGTGGCGAAGAGCACCTCACGTGAGGCGAGGGTGAGGTCACCGATGGTGCGGATAGCGAAGCGCTCCAAGAGCGCGCTCGTCGTGTGTCCGACTCCACAGAGCTCCGAGACGGGGAGGCGCGCGAGGAAGGCGCGCTCATGACCAGGCAGGACCTCGGCGACTCCGGCGGGCTTCGCGAGCTTGCCGGCGAGGCGCGCGAGGGTCTTGTTCGTGGCGAGGCCGATGGTGAGGGGCAAGCCCACCTCTCGACGGACCTCCTCGCGGATCCTCACGCCGACCTCGAAGGCGTCCCCTGAGAGTCGCGTCGCACCCGTGAGATCGACGAAGAAGTCGTCGATGGACGAGATCTCGACTGTGGGGGAGTGGCGCAGGAGGACCTTGGCGGTCTCTTCGCGCAGGCGGTTCGCGGCCTGGGCGTCGCCGCGACGGAAGATGGCGTGGGGACAGAGCCGGGCGGCCTCGGCGAGGCGCATGCCAGGCCGGATGCCGTACTCTCGCGCCGCATAGGAAGAGGTCATGACGATGCTCCGTTCGTCAGGCATACCGCCGATCACGAGCGGCTCGCCGCGGAGCTCGGGGTGCAGCACCTCCTCAACAGAGGCGAGGAAGGCGTCCACGTCGAGATGCAGGACGCGACGGGTTCCGGCTGAGAGGCGTCCGTCGCGACCGCTCGATTTCAACTCAATGCGCTCTTCGTTGTCGTCGTCTCCCTGGCTCACAAAAGAGACACTAACAAAAACCTAAAAAAAGTGCAGGCGCCGAGCGACCGCTCGCTAGACCCAATAGACTGCATCGATGAAGACTCGCCACCGCGCCATGAGTTCCTGGTTCTTCGTCGTCCTCTTCTCGCTCCTCTCAGCGGCTGCGCCGAGAGGCCTGGAGCTCCAGGACGCGAAGACAGGAGAGGCCTGGGAAGAGGCGGACTTCACGCCCCTCGACCCAGACCTGTCCGAGGAGGAGCTCGCCGCGATGGGGACCGAGGCCTTCGCGCTCGTCAAAGAGAGCTACGAGACCGAGCTCGAGTCCGTCACCTTCCGCTTCGGGACGGCGGAGGAGATTGCCGCGATCCTCAAGGAGCACAACCTCAAGGTGTTGGCGAGGATGCTCCCCGAGGCCAAGCAGGAGGAGATCGAGGCGGCGGCGAGGCAGCTCTCGGAGGGGCTCTCAGACGCGCTCCTCGCGAAGTTCAACTTCGATGAGAACGAGGTCCTCGTGAACTTGGATGTGTTCTTCATGATGCAGGACGAGCTCGGCCTCGAAGGCTTCGCGAGCTACGAGGTCTTGAAGGCCGTCCTGGTCCACGAGACTGTCCACGCGATCGATGACGTGGAGTTCTCCTTGTCGAAGGTTGAAGACCTCATCGTCGATACGGACAGCTCACAGACGGTCAACGCCTTGATCGAGGGGCACGCTCAGTTCAGATCCCGCCGAGTCTGCGCGGACCACGGGATGACAGCAGCCTTTGAGCGCTTCAGCAGCGCGATCAGCATGGTCCCGGAGACAGACGATCCCGTTGAGGCCCTGGTCATGGCGACCTTTGTCGCGCAGATGACCTTCTGGTACGAGGAGGGCGAGCGCTTCTTCCTCGCCATCTACGCCGCCAAGGGAGAGGAGGGCGTCCGCGAGGTGTTCCAGGCTCCCCCCACCGAGTCCGTCCTGATCACGCAACCTGGCTGGTATCTCGACCCCTCGTCGAGACCCGAGGCAGAGTTTGACCTCGAAGAGCGCCTCGGAGTGATCATCGACCTGTCGAGCCAGAACGACCGGACCTTGACCAAGATGAAGCTCTTGAAGCCCCAGATCGCTGTGGGGCTCGCGCTGCTCCCCGAGGTGGAGGTGGAGTCGGTCTTGGCGGAGCTACAGGACAACCTTATGGCCTTCCATCAGGGGGGTGAAGACATCTTCAGCGTAGGCGTCTTTTCGATGTCGAGCGCGGTCTGGAGCAGGTCCTTCTTTGAGCTGGAGGAAGAGCTCCTGTACGCCAAAGACGAGGCGATGAAGGATCCACCTATCAGGATCTTGCTCTCGGAGTACGAGCCCGTTGAGGAAGGAGTTCAGTATGGAGAGGCCGTCGCGGGGAACTTTGAAGGCCTCTACTGCAGGAAGGTGATGGAGGTTGGCTCCATGGAGATGGAGATCGGGAGCTTGATCGCCGTGCGAGGTCGGGCCGTCATCGAGATCACCATGATGGAGGACAGCGAGGCCGCCTCTATCGAGCAGCTGGTCTTCCTCGCGAACCTGCTCCTCGACCCGGACATGGCCGCGGACATGCTGGAGGAGATCAACGCGCGCTTTGAAGAGGCGAATGAAGCGGAGCTCCACATCCTCCTCCCTGAGTCCTCTAACGCGATGTCGGACAGTCCTTCCTCAGACCAGCACCGTCCGGCGATCGAGATCCCCCAAGGTGTCGATTACGTCGGCGCAGATGGAGCTCATATAAGCGCGTTGCCAGAGGCGTATGGGATAGAGACCGCGTGGGGGTATTCGATGGGGCACATCCCCGCGGAGAACATGAAGGAGCTCGAGAACGGTGAGATCCAGATCATGGAGAGCTCCCTCTACTCGACGCGAGGGACGACCGGCGTAGACGCCGGTGCCCGCTCAGTACTCCGAGGATATCTCCGCAGCGTCGCGTCCCGAATGGAGCGCTACGTTGACTCCAGCACTGGAGAGGAGCTCGAGCTCGCTAACGACCCCCTCTTCATCCGCGCCGACAAATACAGCCTCTTCAAGTACACACAGATCGTCATGGAAGAGTGCGCTGCCCCAGAGGTGCGCATATGGAAGATCCAGATGGCGATCACTGGAGGAAAATCGATCACCTTCTATCTCCCCAAAGATCATGCCTCAGTTGAGAATTTTTCGGGCCAGGGGGAGCAGGTCGAGATCGTCCTCTCTGTTGTTCATGAAGGGAACTTGGTCGACGTGACGAAGGAGCGACCGTATGACATCGCCAAAGACGAGTTCTACGCATACGACGACACGCGTGAGCTCTCGTATCAGGTGGGCCCGCGGAAATACGAAGAGGCCAGGCGCGTGCGCTCTCGCTTGAAGTCACTGCTACGCAAGAACGAGGACCTGGTCGCGGTCATCAAGCCGGGACCTGGAGTCCTCACCCAAGAGGTCGTTGAGGTCTACGACGCGCTCCTGGACGCAGGAGTCCTTAAGCTCTACTTCGCAGCGACTGAAGAGGAGTGAGCCCCGTCTTTCGCTCAGGCGCCCCAGACGATCTCGAAGCCGTTGGAGAGGTTGAACTGCGCGCCGCAGGGCGAGGTGTTCGGGTCGCGGTACCAGACCTGGTAGCGCTTGGTGTCGCCCGCGCCGACCATGCCTTTCGCGCCGATGTCGATGCTGGTGGCCGAGGTGCCAGAGGCATCAGCAAAGCGCACCTGGAGACGGATGACCCCGCCGCCCGCGCAGCGCAGACCGTCACCGAAGGTGACGCCAGCGCCGCCGGCGATGGCGTTGTTGCCCTGGAAGTAGAGGCCCGGCTGGGAGGGGACGAGGCCCGCTGAAGAGAAGGCCAGGTCCGCGGCAAGGAGGCTAGATGAGCCGCTCGCCGTCATGGCGCAGCCCGCCGCCGAGGAGCCGTTGGCGCAGCCGGCGTCGCCGCCCGTCGTGTCTGAGGCGTTCCCGCAAGGGCACATGGTCGCTGTCCCGTCACCCAGGCAGAAGGTCGTGCCGATGGCAGGCGGGATGAAGGGGGTGAACACGCCCGCAGCGTCGGGCGCGCCGAGCGTGGCGATGTCAGCCGCGTCCATGACCTCGTCCGTGATCGCGAAGTTGGCGAGCCAGCCGGGGCCGGTCTCGTTGTCGTTGTCTGTGAGGAGCCAGTTAGCAGGCCCCCCGTCGTCACCGTTCCAGAGGTAGTCGGGTGAAGGTCCGGCCCAGACCAGGCTGCCGTTCACGAAGAGGCGGCTGATCGTGGGGTAGTCGTTGATCATCACGAAGCGCGTCCAAGTGTCCGTGTTCCAGCAGCCGCCGCAGACGTCGGTGCTGCCGCTGACGTAGAAGCCGAGGTTTACAGGAGACAGGAAGAGCTCGCAGTCGTTCACGTTCGTGTCGCTGCCCTGCCATATGCCCATGTACATGACCGGGTTCACCGAGCTGATGTACATGTCGAAGATCATCGTGAACTGGTGAGGGCCGTCACCCACTCCCGTGGACATCCGCGGGCGGAGGCGGTAGCCCTCTGTCGGCGTGTGAAGACCGAACTGGAGGATGTCTGCGTCGACGCCGTTGATGAGCGGGATGCCGGCGGCCGAGCAGGTGGTGAATTGGTCGGTCCCGTTGGCGACGATGCCGCCGGCTTCCTCCATCTGTCCCGGCCCGTAGGCGGTGTCCATCATCGTCCCCGTGATGCCGGTCATCCGCCATTCGGAGGTGTCGGCAGAGGGGGCGGGGAGCTGTTGTGCTCCAGCGATGGATGAGAGTACGAAGAGCGAGAGCAGGGGGAGCGTGCGCATGGAGGGCCCTATTCTTTGGGGGTGAATTCCGTGTCCCTCCCAGGAGGAGGGCTTTGCCACTCCAGTCTACTTCGCTTCCTCAGATTCGGGGGGGATGCCGTCCAAAGCGGGGATAGGGAACACCAGAGAGGGGAATCTGTTCTCCTCCATGAGGGTCTCCATACGCGCGAGGATCTCTGGCCGCTCTGCCGCCAAGTTGGTGGACTCTGCGGGATCTGTGGCGAGGTCGTAGAGCTCGGTGGTCATGTCGTGCTTCTTGAGCTTCTTACGCACCGCCTTCCAGTCCCCTGCGCGCAGCGCCTGTTGGTTCCCATACTCCCAGTAGAGGAGCTCGTGTTCGGCTTGTTCGGCCTCTCCGGTGAGCGTCGCGGCGAAGCTGATGCCGTCGATCCCCTCGTGCGGTGCTTGGCCTGTGAGCTCGAGCACAGTGGGCAGGATGTCATGGAAGGCGCTCACGTGGTCGCTCACTGACCCCGCCTCGATGTGGCCTGGCCAGCTCGCGATGAAGGGCACGCGGATGCCGCCCTCGTGGACGCTGCACTTCAAGCCCCGCATCCCGTGCGCGCTGTCGAAGAACTTCGAGTCCGAGCCGCCGTTGAAGGTCGGGCCGTTGTCGCTCGTGAAGATGACGAGCGTGTCATCCGCGATCCCGAGCTCTTCGAGGAGGTCGAGGACGCGCCCCACGTCGCGGTCGAGGTGGCTGACCATCGCGGCGTAGGCGCGGCGGGGAGATGGGTGGGGGAGGTAGCCCTTCTGGCCGAGGTAGTGCGCCTCGTCCCACTCAGCCGGGTACGCCTCCACATCTTCCCGCGGCACCTGCAGGGAGACGTGCGGGATCGTGGAGGCGAAGTACATCAAGAAGGGCTCCTCCGCGTTCTCCTCGATGAAGCCGAGCGCGCTCTCTGTCATGACGTCTGGCGCGTAGGTCTGGGCTGCGTAGCGCTCGTAGTAGGCGTCATCACCCTCAAGCGGCTCGGTGAGCTTCTGGTGGGACTTGAACCACTCGTTGCCCTCGAGCATGTCCTTCTCGCCGTTCAGCCAGAGGTGCGTCGGGTAGTAGTTGTGGGCGATCCGCTGGCAGAGATAGCCGTGGAAGAGGTCGAAGCCTTGGTTGTTTGGGTGACCGCTCGTCAGAGGTCCGCCGAGCCCCCACTTGCCGACGGCGCCCGTGGCCCATCCCGCCTCTTGCAGGCTTCGTGCGAGCGTCGGTGTGCCCTCGGGCAAGGGGTACTGGCCCTCTTCGGCGCCCTGCTCCCAGCCGCCGCCCTCCCAGTTGTTGCGGACGATGGAGTGGCCTGTGTGATAGCCCGTCATCAAGACGCAGCGCGACGGGGCGCACACCGGGCTGCCTGAGTAGTGCTGGGTGAAGCGCATCCCATCTGCGGCGAGGCGGTCGATGTTTGGGGTGCTGATCAGCTCTTGTCCGTAGCAGCCGAGCTCCGAGTATCCGAGGTCGTCAGCGAGGAAGATGACGACATTCTTGGGGCGCGCAGGCTCTGCGCAACTCGCGATGGCGAGGCAGAGCAGGGGGAGAGTTCTGACGAGACGCTCGCGCAGCAGCTTTGGGCTTCTTCGAATGATCTTCACAATGTCCTCATGGAAAGTTTGCGAGGGAGGGATCATAGTCCTATTCGGTTGAGGTTGGCGCTTGAGTCAGCCTCAGAGATTCCCACACAGGACCCCAAGAGGTCCCCACCCGAACAACAATTATGAAGAGTTTCACCGCTTTGACCCTGGCTGCGAGCGCGGCCCTCCTGATGACGGCCCCCGCCCAGGCGAACAGAGCCAATGACTTCACCCTCCCCAGCACCCCCTTTCCCTCCCGGTCTCTGGCTGGTGATGGCCCGAACCTAGGCGGCTACATCCTCGTCCACTACGGCGACGACGATGACGGCGCCGAGATGAGGTATCGCGCGGTCCGCGTGGAGATGAAGGGCTCCCAAGGCGCCGTTAAGTACGCCGTCAGCGCTGACTTCAAGGGCACCATCGACGATCACGACGGCACCGATGACGAGGCCGTCTCATTGAAGGACGCCTGGTCTTCTTGGTCGATCTCCGAGGGGATGACGGCGACAATTGGTCGCTTCAAGGAGCCCGTCCTTCACTCAGGCCATCACAGCTCCTCGCGCAGGCTGATGGTCGAGCGCACCGGCAACGGCGGCGACTTTGACGACAGGAACGCGGGCCTCATGCTGAACGGCGGCTTCGGTGACCTCCAGTGGTGGGTCGCCATGCAAGAGGGTGACGACGGCGCCGGCGCCATGGACGACACTCAGACCACGATCCGTGCCGTCTACAACGTCATGGGCTCGGCCTTCGGTAAGTACCAGGGCGCCTACGGCTACGAGGGCAGCAACCTCTCGATCGGGATGGCGAGCGTCGAGGATGACGCCAGAGGGTATGAAGCGACGGCCATGGAGGTCGGCTATGTGAATGATGGCTGGAGCCTCTATGGAGACATGGTCGATGAGGACGGCGGCCTCAGCCCCACCTCCTTCACCGTCAGTCGCATGATGAACTCCGAGTACGAGCTCGCCGTCCGCATGCAGGACGATGACGACGCCGATGAGACGAGCCACATGACCGCCGGCATCAACTGGTACCAGGGAGACGACGGCCACAACCTCAAGTGGCAGCTCAACTTCACCGACTCCGAGAGCGACGACGCCGGCGAAGAGGGCTCGCGCGTCGACTTCGGTTTGGTCTGGCGCTTCTAGCGCTCGCTAGACATCACCCCCCGAGCGCGAAGAGCGCTCGGGGGTGAGCTTCAGGCCTTGACCTCTGAGTCCTTAGGCCTTGGCTTCGCGTTCCAGATGCGCAGCGAGAGGAGGAGGCCCATGACGGCTACTGGCAGGATGACGAGGAGCCAGATCCTCCAGTTGGCGGGATCTGTCTGCTCCTCACCGGTGGGCAGGACGAAGCCCAGGATGATCGACTGGAGCCCGAAGCCGAGGTACACCATCCCGTCGATGAGGCCGACCGCGAGGCCAGCGTTCTTGCGGCCGCCGAAGTCCATGCTAGCGGTGCCTGAGAGCATGCCGTGGACGCCGATGACGCTCAGGATTGCAAAGAGGACAAAGACTCCTGCGGTAATTGGAGATGCGATCAGGGCGGCGGCGAGGCCCAAGCTAACGGTGGCGAGCGCATAGAGGATGACAGCGGATGGGCCTCGTCGCGATTGGAAGACGCGGTCTGAGATCAATCCGGCGAACATTCCGCCGCTGATGCCTGCGCAGGCCATCAAGGGTCCCCAGTTCTCGGAGATAAATTCCGTGCCCGTCTCCTTCGCGAAGATGAAGCCCCACTTCATGATCCCGCCACGGACGAAGCCGCTGCAGGTCTCGATCAGGATGATCGTCAGGATGACAGGGTTGCTGATCATGCGTTTGGCGAGCGTGAGGACGCCTAGCCGTTCCCCCTCCTCCGTGAGCTTGGCGTCCCCAGGGTCGAAGTCGTCGTGCCCAGTGTCGCTCGGCTTGTCGAAGACCAGGAAGTAGTCGATCGCTGCGAAGACCAAGAGGATCGCGGTCGGTGTGTAGAAGGCCCACTGTGCTCCGTAGTTGTCCGCGATGGGGCCGCCCCAGCCGTAGGCGAAGTAGAGGCCAAGCGAGATGAGGATGCCGAAGATCCCGCCGAAGGTCCCGCGCTCATTCACGTGGAACCAGTGCGCGTTCACCTTGACGATGGAGACGGCGCCGAAGCTCTGGAAGTACATGTTGATCGCGTAGAGGAACCCGAAAGGGCCGACGAGGCTCCCCTCATATCCAGAGTCGAGCACCCAGCCCATGCCGAAGTTGGCGAAGGATGACCCGAGCGCTGCCGCGAGGATGGTCTTGCGACCTCCAAAGCGGTCCGCGAGCGGTCCGTTGATGAGGAAGGCCACCGCGTAGGTCGTCGTACCGATCACGGTGATCAGCCCGAGGTCCGCCTTGGTCATCAGGGCTAGCCCCGTCTCTGGGTCCAAGACGGTCTTGGCGACGTTGATGTTGTAGCGCCCCATGTAGAGGAACGCGTAGGTGAGGCCCAGGGGCAGCCAGTTCATCACACGTCGCCGCCTGTAGGCGTCTGAGTGCGTCACATCACTCTTTGGGAGCAGATAGAGGACGATCGAGATCACTACGAGGAGTAACGCGATCGGCCAGAAATTTTCCAGCCAAGCGGGGATGAGTGCGAGGGAGTGCATGAGGTAGTAGGGGCTCCTATGAGCGGGGTGCCGGGCCCGCTATCCTGCCCGAATGTTACGCGCCGTGCATGAGTCTGTCCGAGAGGTCTCTGAGAGGGGGTCTCTGCCGGTCTTAGTCTTCGACCTCGACTCGACCCTCTTCTCGACCTGCCCGAGGAACCTCAAGATCCTCGAGGACTTCGTCGCCGCCCGCGGGGATGAGCACCCCGTCCTGCGGGAGATCTGGCCGACCCTCACCGAGGCGGACATGGGCTGGAATGTCAACGAGTGTCTTGAAGAGCGCGGCGTCGAAGATGAGGCCCTCCTCAGCGACCTGCGCAAGTTCTGGGGCGCGCGCTTCTTCACAGATGAGTTCTGCGAGATCGACAGCCCGATCCCTGGTGCTCCCGAGTTCGTCTCGGCCTGTCACGACGCCGGCGCCTTCATCTACTACCTCACCGGTCGCCACGTCGGCGGCATGGAGAAGGGGACAGCGAGCTCCCTCGTCGCCCACGGCTTCCCGCTCTTCACGGGAAAGGCCTCCTGTCAGCTCAAGCCCGACTACTACGCGAACGACAAGGAGTTCAAGACAGCCGCCCTCGACGGGGTCCGCTCCCTCTCGGGCGAGGTCGTCGCGACCTTCGAGAACGAGCCTGGGAACGCGAACCTCTTCCTTGAGTCCTTCCCCGAGGCCAAACACTTCCTCCTCGACACGGTCCACTCTCCCGAGGCTGAGGCCCCCGACCCATCGCTCATCGTGATCGATGACTTCACGAGCTTTAAAACCGACTGAGCTCCCATGCGCGCCACCACGACCCTCCTCCTCGTCTGCGCTGCGGCCTGTAACGCCACCGAGGCGCCGCCCGCCTCCCCCTCAGAGATCACGGCCTCCGGACCTCTTCGGATCGAAGAGGACTCAGACGGACTGAGGGTCTTCATAGGTGAAGAGCTCTTCTGCGCCTACGACAGGAGGAACGAGCTGCGCCCGATCCTCTGGCCGGTGAACGGGCCCTCAGGCGCCGCCGTCACTCGCGCCTACCCGCAAACAGAGGCCGCCCCCGGCGAGGCCTCCGACCACCCGCACCACCAAGCGGTCTGGTACGGCCACGGCGCTGTGAACGGTCACGACTTCTGGCACGCCGGCCACGGCGAGCGCGTCGTCGACCTCGGCGACATGGAGGTCGAAGGACCCCAGGAAGAGGGCGTCCTCTCACGCGGCTTCCTCATGAGCTGGCAGGTGAAGGGCGAGGAGCTCTGCCAGGAAGAGCGCGTCATGCGCTTTTACGGCACGAGCGAGGAGCGCTGGGTCGACTTCGAAGTCACCCTCCACGCGAATCAGACTGAGCTCCAGTTCGGTGACACCAAGGAGGGGACCTTCGCCGTCCGCCTCGCCCCGACCTTGCGCCTGAAGGGCCCCGTCGCGGCAGGCAGCATCAGAAACTCCGCAGGCGACACGGGCGGCAAGACCTGGGGCAAGCGCGCCGCCTGGGTCGAGTACTCAGGCCCCGTCGGCGGCGAGACCGTCTACGTCTCCCTCCACGACCACTCCTCAAACCTCCGCCACCCGACCTGGTGGCACGCCCGCGACTACGGCCTCCTGGCGGCGAACCCCTTCGGGATCCACGACTTCGAGCGCGAGCCCGCCGGCACCGGAGACTTCACCTTGCCGAAGGGCGAGCGCCTCACCCAGCGCTACTCCCTGCGCGTCGCCTCGACGCCGCTCAGCGAGTGACTCTTTCTCGGCCTCGTGTCCCTAGTGATCAGGGCCCACCAGGTCCCTTTATCTGCTCCCATCAACGGATCTTGGTTTGTATCGCTCATGACTGACCTTCGAGTGGATCACTCCACTCGATTGGGGTTCTCTTCTCTCGGGGAGAACAAGAGCGGCGCTCGAGTCCATCTCCCACATAGACATGGGCAGCGAGCGATCAGCTGCGGCGGGTGAAATCAGGGATCTCTAGCAGCGCCCCTTGCAGACCCAAAGAGAGCCCGCGAGGTGTAAGCCAACCTAGATGGGCCTGAACTTGTCAGGCCGGCGGAACGGTTCGCGCGCGCCGGCGAAGGGCGCGACGTCCTCAGGGGCCCAGATCTTCACGTTGGCGAAGCGGCCGGTGTCGTCGAAGGAGCCGAAGCCGATG
>PVBE012745827.1_pt1 | contig 18090 bp, 14 predicted proteins | sample 1631181 | NCBI WGS metagenome assembly PVBE01 (sample SAMN08397723, study PRJNA350692) | Marine metagenome, whole genome shotgun sequencing project. | isolation source: water | place: Pacific Ocean | collected 2012-04
TCGGTCGGCGTGGTCTTCATCGACACCACGACGTTCTCGCTGGGCGAGGACGGCCGCATGGTGATGGACGAGCTGGTCTTCGACCCGGAGAGCAGCGAATGGGCCAACAATGCCTTCAACCTCTTGGCCAACGCCAAGTTTCGCCACACCGGTCCCTATGTCACGGATTCCATAAACGGCTTTCGCGCCATTACCCGTACTGCCGTGAACCAGCTTCGCTTGGACGCCCCGGACTACACCATCGAGTACCAGATGACGATTCGAGCCCTAAGGCAGGGGTTGCGGATCGTCGAATTTCCGACCATCGAGGGGTCCCGCGTGGCGGGTGAAACGGGAGCCCCCTCGATTCCCACGGGCCTACGGTTCATAGGGCGGTTCATCAAGGAGTTGTTGGGTTAGAGCGATTCACGTTTGCCCGAAATCGACCCAGGCGAGGCCACGCCCAGCTCGGTATCCACCGCACCTGCGGCGGCCGAAGATTGCTGCCCACTTGAGCTGGATCAGATGCCATCGTTTTCGACACGACCGTATTCGTCCTCGAAACGGACAATGTCGTCTTCGCCAAGATAGTCACCGGTCTGGATCTCGATGATTTTCAGGTCCTCGGTACCGGGGTTCTCGAGGCGATGCTCGATACCGCTAGGAATGAAAGTCGACTGGTTTTCTCCCAGAGTCAGGATTTTCTTGTCCCGCGTGACTCGGGCCGTGCCGGCTACAACCACCCAATGTTCGGCCCGCTTGAAGTGCACCTGCAATGAGAGTTTGCCGCCTGGCCAGACGCAAATCTGTTTGACCTGATAGCGAGGCCCCGCGTCGATATTCTCATAGTAGCCCCAGGGTCGGTAGACCCGCGGATGACTGATCGCTTCTGCCCGGCCCGCCCGCTGCAGGGCGTCGACGATTTGGCGTACTTCCTGGCTGCGGCCGCGCTCGGCCACGAGCACCGCATCGGCGGTTTCGATGATGACTTTGTCGCGCAAACCCAGCGTCGTCACCAAGCGTCGGCTGGCATGTACCAAGGTGTTTTCGGTGTCATGCATCAAAACGTCGCCCCTGCTGACGTTGCCGCCATCATCGCCATCGCCGGCCCCCCACAGGGCGGCCCACGAGCCGACGTCCGACCAACCGATGTCGCACATCACAACGGCGGCATTGGCGGTCTTTTCCATCACGGCGTTGTCGATCGAAATGGCTGGATTGTCGCTGAAGGCGGCATCACCGAGCAGCAGATAGTCAGGGTTTCGCTCCGCCGTTGCCACGGCGGCTCGGGTGTTGGCGGCGATTTCCGGCGCTTGCAGGGCTATTTCCTCTAGGAAATGGTCGGCCCGAAACAGGAACATGCCGCTGTTCCAGTAGTGCTCGCCGTCGGACACCAATCGCGCCGCCATTGCGGCATCGGGTTTCTCGACAAAGCTGCGCACGCGGTAGCAGTCGAGAATGTCCCCCAGCGCCTCGCCGCAGCGGATGTATCCATAGCCGGTCTCCGGCACCGAAGGTTTGATACCGAAGGTCACAAGACTACAGCTATCGGCGGCCTGCAGGGCTCTGGCCAGGGTCTCGCGAAAGCCGTCGACGTCGCTGATCGCATGATCGGACGGCAGCACGAGCAAAACGCTCTCCGGATCCCGTTCCGCGGCGATAATTGAGGCGGCGGTGACGGCGGGCGCCGTGTTGCGGGCTATTGGTTCGAGGATGATATCGGCGGCCGTAGCAGCTATGGCGCGCAGCTGCTCGGCGATGATAAAGCGGTGTTCGTGGTTACAGACAATGATCGGCGGCTCGAAGAGTTTTGCCTCGGCAATGCGGCGTACCGTCGCCTGCAGCATGGAGTCGGTTTCCATGAGCGAGAGAAATTGTTTGGGATAGGTCGGACGCGACAACGGCCACAGCCGGGAACCGAAACCGCCTGAGAGAATGACTGGAATTATTTTCTTGGTCTTCTGGCCCACACCAATGCCGCCGTACTGTTATCTCAGGATGCTATCGCCCCAGCGTGCCAATTCCAACTCGACCGCTTCTTTGTAGTGGAGTTTGAGATCGGGGGCCTCTCCTCTTTTTCCGGAATGCTTCCGCCGCCGATCAGCCGGCCTCGCCACCCTCGTTCGCTTCCGGTTTGCGGCAGGCCTCGGCGCGCAGCCACAGCAGCCAGCCCATGAGCAAGAACACGACAAGCGTGGCGATCACCATCTTGTGGTCCGACGCAAGATACAACCAGATACCACTCAGATCGCTCGACTGGGGCAGGAAACGGGCGAATGTTTCCCGCCACCAGGGCAGCGACAGTTCTTCGAAGATAGCCCCCGGTGGGGCGCCAAGATAGGCCCGGATCGCCACGGCCGTGAAGATGAATGTCATTACCCAGAACAGGACGTCTTTGCCCAGTTCGTAGTAACGCTCAAGGGTCGCCTCGATCAGGGGGAACAGGACCGGCAGCAAAGCGATGAAGAAACGTTCGTCCGGCAGGTTGGTGAAACCCAGGACGAGCCACGTTACCAGGTAGACGGCGTAGAAAGTACGTCGCGAAAACCAGTCCAGAATCAAGCCCGGCCGGAACAGCACCACGAAAACGATCGGCCCCAACATGGCGATCACCGACGCCAGGTAGCGCAGGTCGTTGGTCTCCGTCCAGCCAGTGGCGGCAAAGTACAGATAGTTGAACGGGTAGGATTCCGGAATGGCGCGGTGGAGGAGCATCGTGCCGACGATGCCTAGGGCTATCGGCAAATACAGCTTCAGTCGATCTTTCTGCAGAAAGGGCCGCAGCATGGCGGGCAAAAAGGTCCAGACCTTGGGCAGCAGGCGGAACGCACTCCAGTCGATCCTGAGGTTCGCGAAGGCGAAGGCGAAGGCCGGGATAAGTGCCAATTCCCGGGTCACGGAACCGATGGCGGCGAGCAACACGATAAGGGCGTACCAACGCCGCCTCGGGGTCCGCAGATAGGCCTCGATGACCAGGAAATTGAGCATGATCAGGGCGAAGGTGAGGGGCTCCGCGTTGGTCGGGTAGTAGGTCGTGTAACGCACCGGGCCAAAGAGCGCCCAGGCGAAGAAGAAGAACGCCAGAAATCGCAGGTTGGCAGATCGCAGCCGGAGTTGGAGCCAAAGCGCCAGCAAAAGCCCTCCGATGCAGACCAATATCAGATTGGTGTAGTAGAAGCTGTACAGCAGGTCGTCGATAGGGGCATAGGCGGCCAGAACGATGTGCCCCAGTCGGAAGCCATAGGGCGGCATGACTTTCTCGATCTTGCCGGCACGGATCTGCTCGGCAACTTCGAAATAGTATTTGCCGTCCCAGCCCTTGCCCTCGTGAATGTTGATGAATTCCTCAGCTGGCCCCCAAATCGCCAGCGAGGCCGCGAGGATCGCAACCATGACCAGGATCTCGACTATTTTGAAGCGGGACCCCGCTGTAGTCGTCACTGATTTGGACATGATGCGTTCTCGTTTGGACTCACTTGGCAGTTTGGAGCTATGCCGAAAAAGCGGTGACGGGGTGATCGGGCTGCGTGTTTGGCTGGCCTATTTGCGCCCTCGAACGGCACCAGGGAATGGACAATGGCGGACCGGCTCGATCGAGGCTACTTACGTCAATTTGGCATGGTGTTCAAGTTCGCTTTCGAAGCTTTGCCTGTTGTCTGCAAAGAGACTTGTGAGAAAGTGTTTCCGTTAGGCCGTTTTGCGCCGCTCGAACATCACTTCACCCAGCGTTTGGTGCCAGCGGTCAAGGCAGATCCAGGCCCACAACAGCCCGCGATGATCTCGGCGCCGCTGTTTGTGCTCGCTCCAGGCGCGATCCAGAAATCGAGGGTCGAGTCCAAGCAAGGCGGCTGTCTCCAGTTCTGGTCGGGACAGGGCACGCAGCCAATTCGATATGGGGATGCCGAAGCCCTTCTTGCGTCGTTGCAGCACCGCCGGCGGCAGCAGCTCACTGGCAACCCGGCGCAGCAGCCGCTTGCGCACGCCGAACGCATGCTTGGCCGTGTAGGGCAGTGAGGCGCAGAACTCAGCGAGATCGCGATCCAGAAACGGCGTGCGCACTTCCAACGAAAATTGCATGCTGCTTCTATCCAACTTTGTCAGGATGTCTCCCTGCAAATAGAAATCGACGTAGTACTCCAGCGCCCGATCTCGACGATACGAGGCGCTCGATTCCGACCAGTGTTCGAGAACCGGCGCATAGATATTTTCGGCCGAAAAATCCTCACCGAAAAGGCTGGACAAACCCTCGATATCAACCGGAGCCAGCCATGCCGCATGCCACAATGCCTCTTCGTGACTAAGCCCTCGCAGGGCTCTGCGAAGCTTGAAGTCAAAGCTGAGATTGCTGTCGCTGAGAGGAAGCAGATTGGCAAGCCTTAGCATGCCACGGTGAACCACCTGAGGTACGGCTGCGCTGTAGGCTTCGGCCAACGGCAGGGCGGCGAAGGTGTCATAGCCGGCGAACAGCTCGTCAGCACCATCGCCCGCCAAGGCCACGGTGACATGTTGGCGAGCGAAGCGGCAAAGCAAAGCGGTCGGCAACAGGGAGGGATCGGCCAAGGGCTCGTCCATCCGACGCAAGACGCTATCGGCGAATTCACCCATGTCGACCAAAGAAAAGCGCTCGACGTGATGTTCCACACCCAATGCTGCGGCTGTTACCCCCGCCTGTTCGCTTTCGTCATAGCTGGGTTCTTGAAATCCCAGCGTGAAACAGCGCAGTTGCACCTCCGGCAACCGCCGCCGCGCCAGAGAGGTGACGAGAGCCGAGTCAATTCCGCCTGACAGCAGGAAACCGATGGGCACATCGGCCTCCAGGCGCCGGGCAACCGCCTGCTCAAGCAGCTCAGACAGGCTCGACTGCAAATCCCGCCAGTCTTTGCCAGCGGAGCCAGCGGAGATGCGGAACTGCCAATAGCGCTGCACCTGAAGGCGTTGGCTCGCCGCTTCGAACTTCAGCACTCGCCCGGCCCCCAATTTTGCCACGTTCTTAAGCGGGGTTTGCGGTTGAGGCAGGAAACCGAAGGCAAAGAAACGGGCCAGGGCCAAGCGATCGATCTCGCAATTCACGCCGCGGTGACTAATCAGGCTGAGCAATTCGGAGGCGAATACCAATCCGCCATCGATCACAGCATAATAAAGCGGCTTCTTGCCGAAGGGATCGGTGGCGGCAACCAGCCGCGACTGTGACTTGTCCCAGATCGCGAAGGCATACATGCCCCGCAAGTGCTCGACCACCTTCTCGCCCCATTCTCGATAGCCGTGCAGCAAGACTTCGGTGTCGGAGTGGTGGCTGCGAAAGCGATGGCCGCGTTCGCCTAGTTGTTTTCGCAATTCACCATGATTGTAGATTTCACCGTTGAAGACGACGACAAGATCGCCGGTTTCGTTAAGCATGGGCTGCCCGCCGCCCTGGCGATCAAGCACTATCAGCCGGCGAAAGGCCATTCCCAAGGGGCCGAATTTGGCCTCTTCCTGCCAAAAACCCGCGTCGTCCGGGCCGCGATGAACCATTCGGCCGGCCATGGCCTCGAGGTCACGGCGGTCGCCCGAGCCAACGAAGCCGCTAATCCCGCACACGCTTTTTCGACCGTTCGGGCGGCAAAGGGTGGAGGGCATAGGGACGGCGATTCTGGCTCTCGTAATAGGTTCGGACGATGATCTCGGCCAAAAGCCCCATCAACAGAGCCAGCACGCCGACCGCTCCCAGCATGACGGTGACCACAGGTAACGGTGTCTCGATGAAGGATTCACCTTTGCCGAACTTGAGCCAGAAGGCGTAGCTGCCGGCCACCATCGCGCCGAGCAAGAACAGGATACCGACGCTGCCGAACAAATGCAGAGGTCGCTGCAGATAGCGATGCAGATAGCGAATCAGCAAAATATCCAAAATGACTTTGACGATACGCCTGTAGCCATAGTGTGAACGGCCAAACCGTCGCGGATGATGTGACACCTGGAGCTCGGCAATCCGCGCCCCTTCCCAATGTGCGAACACAGGGATGAAGCGATGCTGCTCGCCGTAAATCCTGACGTTCAAGAGCACCTCGCGACGATAGACTTTCAAGGTGCAGCCGAAGTCCCTAAGCCTCATTCCAAAGATTGCCGAGGCAATGGAATTCGCGATACGGCTTACCAGGACACGATCAAAACGATCCCGGCGCCCGATCCGCCAGCCAGAAACGACATCAAAGCCTTCATCGAGCTTTGCCAGCAGACGCGGAACATCAGCCGGATCATTCTGCCCATCCCCGTCCATCATGACGATGACGGCACCGCTCGCATGATCGATACCGGCCATGATGGCTGCGGTCTGTCCGAAGTTTCGTGCCAGCTTAAGGCAGCGGATGGCGGGGAATTGCTCCATTTGACCGTGGACCCTGTCATAGGTGTCGTCGCTGCTGCCGTCATCGACACAGATGATTTCGTAGCTTCGCTCCGTACCGTCCAAGACCTCGACAAGCTGTGTCAGCAGAGGCCCGATGCTGTCCTGTTCATTGCAAAGTGGTATTACAACGGAAATTTCGATAGGCGAATCTGCCTCTTTGATCGTTTCAGTCATCATCGTTGGCCTTCTGCAGAAATCTATCAATCACCGAGTGCAGACGCGCCAGCGCTGTCACAACACCGACAGGAAAACAACGGATGACAAAACGGCGTAGACGATAGGGCAGCGGGGCCACGTCTGGGATCGATTGGTTTCCTGCGATCTGTTGCCCCCGCAGCCAATCCGGTAAATGCAGAGCTCCGACCGCATTGGCAAAAATAAACATATTATAGCGATACCAAGGCGCCACGCGGCGATCGCCAAGAATGCGTCCGCGAACCCCATCGTAAAGCGAAAACCCTTGTTCCGCCCAAAGATCCCGCCAGTATTCAAAGGGCTGTTCGTTTACGTGATGTTCGCCACCTTGACCAAGTGGGGCGGCAGAGAACAGCACGACATCGGCACGTGCCGCGAGCTCGGCAATTAGGGCAGGTGCAATCCGCGCCGGCAAATGTTCCGCCACTTCGAGACACTGAACAAGATCAAACCGCCCTTCGAGACCTAAGCCCTGCGTGAGATCCCGAACGACAAAGCATCCATCCGGGATCGCGAAGTTTCCGGAGGAGGTGGCAGCGGCAAAGTCGACGCCATGGGCGGTCACTCCTAATGCACGCCACTCAGTAAGCCAAGCGCCTTGGCCGCAACCAACATCGAGCACTGATTTTGGCTGCAAATCCTCAAAGATGATTGGGCAGATGACGGCGGCAGACTGCCGCGCCAGCGCGGCGCCATAGCCGTAAAAAGATGCTCCATAGATCGCCGTCATCACGACAATCTATACAAACTTTTTGGCCATGGCGAAAATCCTCTGAGCGCGCCTCAGCGAAGCGGAAAGGGATTGCCCAACATCCGTGAATCCGCCCTCGCCCTATCCCTGGACAAGCTCGTCACCGCGGCCTTCATGGCAAAGCGAAATCAGGCGCCAGCCTGCGTCCAACGTTTCTGCCGGTTTCGCTGATCGCGTCGGGATTCACGGCTTGCAGGCTCCCGGGACTTGTGGCCCTGGACGTAGCATCGAGGCAACGGCAACGACCAAGGCAACATCAAACCAAGCGAGTTGGGGCACAAGATATCGTGTTTCGAGGAGCAACACGTAGCCCGAAAACAGAGCCCGCGCGACCAACGCCGCGAGGATCATGGTGGTAAGAAAGACGACCTGGCCCTGACGGCGACGCCACGCCATGGCAGTCAACAGCAATGCGCCGATGATCAGCGCGTAGCGGTCGAGCGCGACGATAATTTTCATAGCGACGGCGCCCGCGTTCCGGTCCACCGCGTCAATCAACAAAGGCCAGTCGCGATCGCGATAGCCACCGATCACGGCGTCCCTCTCGAAGTCGCTGACTTCGGCGGGCCAGCCCATGCTTGCGAAGGGCGACAACCACATTCGCGCGGTACGGCGCAAGGGCAGGAGCACCCATCGCTCCAGCGGTCGTTCGGTAATCCGCCGAGCTGCTTCGGCGGCGAAAACGTCGTCGATGGCCGCGGGCGGGAGCTGGCCCAGGTAATCGGCGCTGAGCCGGGAAAGCTGCTTTTCAATACGCCCCCTCTCGGCCTCATTGCTGTAGGCCTCCTCGGGCAGCACCATGCGATCGTATTTGGAATGAATGACCATCCATAGCGTCCAACGAAGCTGGTACTGATCGTCGACCCATGTCCCCAGCCATGCCATCATGCCCTTCGGCAACTCTTCCCCTTGGACCGTCAATCCGAGGGGGGGTAAGGTAGGCAGCCCGAGGCTGATGCTTCGCATGGTCCAGGCGCCGAGGGGAACTGTGGTAATCAGCGCGATGGCTATTCCCCGGCGCAAAGCGTCACCCGGACGGTGGATCGTGAAACCGGCCACCGCCACTGGCAGTGCCAGCAACACGAAATCGTAACGCAGAAAAACGCCGGCCGTGAAAGCTAGCGCCGTGGGGATGATGCGCAGGCGGCCTTGGCGCCACGAGAGAAGCAGTTCGCTGAGCAGCCACAGGGCTGCCGCGGCGGTAAGCGTCTCGGTGAGCAAACTGCGCGACCATCCGATCAAGGACGGCGAGACCCCGAGCAACAGAACAGTCAACCAGGGCCACGGGCCGCGAAATCCCAAGGCCACGAGGGCTGCCGCCAAGCGCGTCGCTGCAACAGCGAAAACCAGAGATTGAGCTATCAGAACGGCGTCTACGGATCGGCCGAACACCAGCCATACCAAAGCGATGAAAGCCGGATAACCGGGCAATTGATTGCCGCCCCAATGGGGGGCACAGGCGCCGCCTTCAGGCGGCGAAAGTGAAACGCAGAAATGCTGATAAATGTTCGCCGCGACCTTGGCGTAGACATGCGAATCGCCGCCAACGTGTGCCCCAGCCGCCAGTATCATCACCATTTTCGGCAGGAATGCGAGCGCCACGAGCGCAACAATCGCCATGATGCCGAGATCGCCGGCCGGTTCGGCTACCCCGAGCCGTCCGTCGCTTCCGCGCCCTTGCATGCCAATATTTATCCGATATGCCTAGTAGATTACTTAAACCGGGCCAGATGATAGCCATACCTGCCGGATCGGGAAAGCAGGAACCGCTGGCCCGACCGCCTGACGCGGAGCGTCTGCACAACCCTTGATCTCAATCGGCATCGCTGTGCAGCCCGAGAAGGCCAAGTAGGAACCCGGAGAAAAACACCTGGGCACCGAGCACGATCAATGTGGCGGAAGGAATCACGATGCGGGGCACCTCCAGGGGGCGGAGTGCGCCAAAGTCCTGGCCGCCCCAAATCGTCACGGCCCAAATCAACAAGCCGATCCCCGTAGCGCTGATTGCGATGCCGGCGACGATGGTGTGTTCCATGCGCATCAGGCGGATAACCTGATCCGATAGCCGACGCTGTGGCAGGAGACCACGCGACACCGCGTAGCTCTTGGCGATCAGGCCCAGTGACATGATCTGGAATCCGAGCAAGGTTGCCATCGAACTGACAATGTGGCTGTTGGTGGCGAAAGTCACGTCGCCCCAGGAAACCGGCCCGTTAGCCAGCGCCACCACGCCGATCAGGCCGCACAGAAACAGCACCATGCCGGGAATCACGAACAGCCAGCGCGGACTGTATAGAAGCATGAAGCGCAGGTGCCGCCAGCCATCGCGCCAAGTCCGCAAATGCGGCTCGCGCTGCCGACCGTCTGGGTGCAAGGTTATCGGCACCTGGGCCACGGCAATTTCCATGAGCGCGGCCTTCATAACCATTTCGCTGGCGAATTCCATGCCTGAGCTGCGCAGGTTCATCTGCTTGAAAACGGCCATCGTAAAGCCGCGAAACCCGCAGTTGATGTCGTCGATCGCTGTGCCGAAGAAAATTTTGCTTATAGCGGTGAGAACCGGTGTGCCGAGGCGGCGGTGAAGATAGGGCATGGCACCGGGCATGATCCGGCCGCCGCCCTTGGGGAAGCGGCAGCCAATCACGAAATCGGCGCCGCCTCGCAACTTATCGACAAATTTGTGAAGTTCCGCGAAATCATAGGAATCATCGGCGTCGGCCATGACCACGTAGCGGCCCCGAGCGGCGGCAATCCCGCCCATCAGGGCAGCACCGTAACCGCGCCTGGCGACCGGAGCAACGATGGCGCCCCGTTTCTCGGCGATGGCCTGCGAACCGTCGGTGCTGCCGTTGTCACCGATCACCACTTCACCGACGATGCCGTGGGCCGCGAAGGCGGCCTCGGCCTTGTCGATGCAGGCCGCGATTGTCTCCGCTTCGTTGAGACACGGCATGACCACCGAAACTTCTATTTCCCTGGACGCCATTTATTACTACCTGTCGATTACTTGGCCCGTCAGGGCCCGCAAAAAAGTTCGTTGCATTTTGAACTTTCATTCGATTCGGCGCAACCGAAGCCACGCCAGTCCGCGCTTGCCCGGCGCCGAGTTCGTTGTTGTAGCCGCTCTGCCCAGTGCTCGACCGCCGTCAGCATCCCGAACGCCCGGCCGTTGTCGCTTCGAGTCCAAACGAAGCCATACGAAATCCGGGCTAGTCGTCAATAACAAGCCGAGTGCGTTCGTGGATGGCGGCGGCAATGACACGATTTCCGTATGCTGATGCGTGTCCTGCGAATGGCCTCACATGGAAGCGTTCCAGATCAAAGCTTTGGCCAAGCACATCAACCACCAAAAGAGCATCGCCAAACTCACCATCAACCGCCTTCAGAAATTTGGAAAAATAGGCCTCCTTGCCTGAACGCAATCTGAGTAAATCTTCCGGCATCGGTACAGCAACAAACACTGGGAGAAATTCGTAATGTTCAGACAATTCAACAAACCGCCGGAGAACATACCTCAAAGTAGACAGGGCTCGTTCATTTTCGTAGAGATCTTGCCAACGCAGAACGTCAAAACCTAGAAATTTGATAGCTTGAATAGTGGTCAGTGAATATGGAAATCCTAGTATCGGTCGCGATTCGTTTTGAGCGTACCATAGATCATGCTTTCTTGCCGTTTTCATCAAGGTCTCCCACGCGTTCACTGTAGGAGGCCAATCGGGAACGCTATTGATCAACCGCCATCGGCTCCCTTCCTTGACAAATATCGGTTTGACATGACTAACCCCTTCCAGGGGGATATAGAGTCTCCGAATCACGTTTACGACACGAGCGATATTTTCACTGGCCATGCCGAGGATTACTATTTCCGGCCTCTGCCCTGCATCAAGATGGCGCTTTAGCCTTATGATTGCCTGGTCAGGTCCGTAGCCGCCAACGCCGTAATTCTTCACCGAACTACCAACCAATAGTGAAAGTTGATGAGGGAATGTTTCTTCGTTAGCCACCTCATCCCCAAAAACAAATGAGTCTCCATAGGCTGAGGTTGGCCTCGTTGTTGGAAGGGTGAGCGATTGGCGCCTGCCGTCTTTTGTAATCCATGGATGTTCCCTGTTAGGTGACCATCCCAGCACTGGATCCGGCACCCCAATTTTTGAGGTCCAATTTTTCGCATCTATCGCGAATTGTGGCGATCTGGTATTGACTTGGAAATGGTAAGGAATTCTATGTATTCCGTATTGATTCCAGAAAATAGCGCTCACACCTTCAAAAACAAGTATGGTCACAGTCAACAATACCGCATATGTCGCCAATGTTTTGACGTTCATATTACTCGCTCGACGAGACATCACTGAAGTCCCTAACAGCTTCGAAATCAGTGTATTGCCACGCGCTTGGGGCCGCCAAGAGTTTTCTTGAACGCCCTGAAACATAGCACCGCCTTCTCGGTGCTGCGGTCGCCGGCGCCTTCCTCTTCAGCTTGTTCTTCGGGAACTCCACCTTCCCGCGCCCGACCTGCACCGGGCCCGGGGCAGGGCATTAGCGAGCGTGCGGGTGAGGTGGTATGGTCGGGTTGCCTGGCTATTGCCGATCACCTTCCTTGGGCCGGCAGCCACAGCTAATTTTTTTGGAGGAATACCGGCGAGTGCCAAAATCTGTCCGGCGTGTGATCGAGAGCCCTAACCCGCGCTTTCGGCTCTACGGCTCGGCCGACGATTATGCCGCCGTCGCCTGGCGCATGTTGGTCGGCGGCTGGGACAAGGGCGACGAGATCGCCGCGTTGGAGCGCGAAATCGAGCGCCGCTACGGCATCGCCCACGCCGTCTGCTGCCCCAAGGCACGGGTCGCCATCTTCCTCGCTGTGCGGGCCCTGATAAGCCCGGGTCAGGAGGTGGTACTGTCGCCCTATACCATCTCCGACGTGGTCAACATGGTGATCTGCGCTGGCGGCAGGCCGGTTTTCGCCGACATCGAGGAAGCGACCGGCAACGTCGACCCGGCCGAGATCGAGCGCCTCATCGGTGCCGACACCGGCGCCGTATTGATCACCCATCTGCACGGCTTGGCCTGCCAGATGGACCGCATCACCAGCATCTGCCGGCAACACGGCGTGCCGTTGATCGAGGACGCGGCACAGGCCTTCGGTACCCGCTTTGAGGGCCGGCCGGTGGGCACTTTCGGCACCATCGGCATATACAGCTTCGGCCAATACAAGAACGTCAACAGCCTGTTCGGCGGCATGCTGGTGACTTCGGACGCGGAGATTGCCGGCCGCATCCGCGGCGAGCTCAGCGCTTTCCCGGCCCAGGAGCGGGGCTACTATCTTTCCAAGATGGCCAACGCCATGGCCACCGACTTGGCCACCTGGCCGCCCCTGTTCAAGGGCTTCACCTTCTGGATCTTCCGCCACGCCATGCTGAACGAGGTGGCAGCCCTGAACCGCATGGTCTCGGTGGACGACGCCCCGACCATGAAAAGCGCGCTGCCCGAGAGCTACCTTCGCCGCATGACACCAACGCAAGCCTCGCGCGTCTTGCGCCAGCTCGAGGCGGTGGATGCCCACAGCCAAAAACGCATCGCGGCTGCCCGGCTCTACCACCAGGGCTTGGAAGGGTTGGAAGACGTTGGTCGCCCGCCGCTGCCCGGCGACCTTTCCCACACCTACTCCTACTACCCGGTGCAGGTCGAGGATCGGGCGGCGATGCTAAAGGAGATGATGCGCGGATTCTGCGACGTCGCGGCGCAGCACCTCAAGAATTGCGCCGACCTGGAATGCTTCGCCGAGTTCCAGCGCGACTGCCCGCGGGCGCGAAGGGTGGCGGATCGCGTCATTCTTCTGCCCACCTATCCGCGTTATCAGCGGCGGGACATCGAGCGGAATATCACGGTGCTCCGCCGCATTTTTGGCAGCTGAGCCGTGCGCGTAGCAATCATCGGCTCGGGCCCCGCCGGCGTTGCCGCGGCCACGGCGCTGATCGAAGCCGGCTGGAGCGTCGACATGGTCGATGCCGGTCGGGCCCGGCCAGCCAGCTGCGCCGCCCTGGCCGACAGACTGCTCCATGAGCTCTCGAGCCGCGGCCGGCCGAAGCTGCGAACCTTGAACCTGCTGCGCGGCGGAGGCGGCGGCTCGACGGCCGGCGCCAAACCGCGGCCATCATGGCCCGGAAAGGGCCTAATGGACCCGGGGCGCACGCGAAAGCGGGTGCTGGGCTCGCAATTCGCCTTCGAAGCGACCGACCGGCTGCTGCCCGTCACGGGCGGCGACCCGCCACGGGCCCTGGCAGTCGGGGGGCTGTCCAACGTTTGGGGGGCGGCCTGCTATGCTTCGGCCGCAGGGACGACCGCCGCCTGGCCCCCCGGTTCCGCTCCCCAACCCGCGCATTACCGGCGGGCAGTGGAATTTTTGGGCGTGGATCAGGAAGAGGACGGACTGGCCCAGGCCTATCCCTTGTTCGGACAAGAGGGAAAGGCCGCCCCCCGCAACACCGGCTCGGCGCTCGAGGCCCTGCTGGAACGCTGGCGCGCCCAGCAGAGCGAACTGGCGGCGGCCGGCTTTCAGGCCGGGCGTTCCCGCCTCGCCGTCAGTTTTTCGGGATCCAAGGCCTGCCGAAATTGTGGCCTTTGTTTCACAGGTTGCCCGACGGACGCCATTTTCCACAGCGACCAGCGCCTCGATCCCTTGGCCGGCAACGAACGCTTTCGCTTTCTCGGGGAGACTTTCGTGCTGGCTTTTCGGGAAGGGGCCGGGGGCACCTTGTCGCTCGAGACGGTGGCGCTGGACGGCGATCCGCAGCCCCCCCTGACGGGCTATGACAGGGTGGTGCTGGCAGCCGGAGCACTCTCGTCCTTCCGCATCGCCGCACAGTCGCTGGGCGACGGAGCGGCCGAGGCGCCGCTGCTCGACAACGACATGATCATACTGCCTTTCCTGGCCCGCTCCCGGCCACAACGGGTGGCGGGACGTCATCTCTTCGCCTTGAGCGAGGCCGCCCTCAGCTTTTCCCTCGGGCCCCAGGCCGAGGACTGCCTGCACGCCCAGTTCTATGCCCTGCATCCCTATTTCCTGGGCCCCGCCGGAGACCTTCTCGAAAGCCTACCCGGCTGGCTGGCGGCCCTGCCCCGGGCAGCCTTGTCGCGCTTCCTGGTCGGTTTTCTCTACCTGCCTGGCCACCTCTCCCGCCAGGCCCGCCTGCGGGCAGAGCCCGGCCCCGAGGCCGGCCCCTGGCGCCTGACCATGAGCAGCCACGAGCAGCCCCAAGCAGCGCCCGCATTCCGCCAGGCCATCGAACGCATCGGGCGTTGCCGGGGCCTGGCACTGCAGCCAGTCAGATCGTTGCAGCGAAGCACGCCTTTCGGATTCTCGGGGCACCTGGGTGGCACTATGCCGATGCAGGCACAGCCCCGCGGCCTGCAGACAGACGCGAACGGGCGGCTCGCCGCCGATCCCCGGGTCGCCGTCGCCGACGCCGCCGCATTCCCCAGTGTGTCGGCGCCCAATCCTACCTTGACGGTGGTGGCTCAAGCCTTCCGGGTCGCCGAGCTACTTGGGCCTGGCTGAAGAGTGTTTGCCGACGCCTTGCCGGGCCCGCCAAGCCTCGATCCCCCAGGCCGCGCCAATAGCGGCAATCGGGTAGACCGCCGGATAGGTCGGCGTCCGGTAGCGCCAATTGAAATCGAGCAGGGTGAAGGCGTGAAACACATCGATCGCCAGGATCAGCGGCAATCCCGCCCAGACCACCGCCCGGGCTGCCAGCGGCAATCCTGAACGCGGCGACAGCCCAGCCCACAGCCCCAGCAGGGTGAACAGGTACAAGATCGGATAGAAGACGCTGTTGATCAAGTTGTGCGTCTGCGAATAGCCCTCCGCCCGAAACCAGAAGAACATCGGCAGGCGCCAGACCGAGACGCTCAACGCCTGGCCGTAGCCGCTGCCCGGTTCGACGAACGTTTCGGGCCGAACCCAGACCACCTGTCCCTGGTTGGCATGGGGCGTGTACAATTCGAGGTAAACTCTGCGCAGGGTCGAACCCTCGGGCAACAGGGTCGGATCGGCAAGCACCATCGTGCCCAGCAGCAGCACCCCGATCAGCCCCGCCCCCAGCACCGCCAGAGTCCAGCGGTAACGGCCGACGCGGCTCTCGGGCGCCCCAGGCATCACCACCAGGGAGACGACGGCCAGCCAGAGCGCAACCGATACCACTGGCGGCGAAGTCGGTCGGGTGAAAAAACAAAGCACTGCGAGGGCCACAAGAATCGCCACCTCCCTCCAGGGACGGTGGCCATCGTTACGGCCGAGCGCCGCAGCCGCAACCAATACGATGGCTGCCACCTCCAGCGTATACAGGGGCTCGGATTGGGTGACGAAAGCCCACTGCATGAGGTGCCAACCCGAGAAGGCAAGGCACCAGAATATCCCCAGGGCCAGGCGGCTGACCCCGGCCCGTAACAGGACAAATGCGCCAAGCGCCAGTGTGCCGCCCAGCAACAGAGCATTGACGATGCCGTGGGCCAGTAGCCAATAATCATCGGCCACCACGAGTATCAACGCGAGAAGATATTCGTAAACCAGGTAGTTGAGTTCAGAATGAGCCTCAGCAACAGTCTCGGCGGCCAGCGGTAGGTAGCGCCACGGCAGCCAATCCACCTGGGGCAATAGACTTGCCAGTTCCCGCTCGCGCATACCATCGGGCGAAATTGCCACGCCGACAACGGCCACGACCGAAACGAGCAAGGAAACGTAGGCGATTATGGGCAGCAGCACCCAGCGCAGCCAGCTGTGGGCAGCCTTCGACTGCGGATTCGCGTTTTCCATGGACGACCTGTGGCTCAACCTTCTTGGGCTGGGTTGCTCGAGGACGGCTTTGTCCCGATCACCGTCCAGCTATATTCCTGGCGGTGGTAGACCTGGATATCGTCGAAACCGGCCTTCTCCAGCAGATCGATGGCCTCCTGGCGTCGATAGTATTTGGCATAGTGAGGATCCAGCTGGTCGTAAATCACGTGTTTGACCACATAATCGTCGACCCTATCGACGAAATTCCGCATATATCCGCGCAAGGGCAGGGGCAAAACTCTGCTGAGGCGGCTGTAGATCCTCACCAGAGGGACCATGGCGCCGCTCAGCATGTCGAGGCCACGGTCGGGCAAGGGAACGGTAATCAGGCGCAAAGTGCGCATGAAAGCCAGATAGAGGCCATTGTTCTCACACCCGTAGAGCCAAATCACCAGCCTCCCGCGCTGCTTTAAGACCTCGAAGGCACGCTTGATGACCGGGTCGGGATCGGGGATGTGATGGATTACTCCGTAAGAAAAAACGTAGTCGTAGGGGCCATCGGGCAGCTGGTCGCCGGTGACGTTGTGATAGCTGATGTTGTCGAGGCCGACGGTGTTCTTCCTGCTGACTTCGAGGGCTGGGGAGGGCTCCACCGCGGCTATGGTCCGGGCCCCCAGTTCATGGAAGACCCGCAGCCAGCGCCCGGTCCCGGAGCCCAGGTCGAGGACTCCCTTGCCCTCGAATTCCTTGACCTCCATCAACGGGCCGAGAACGTCGGCGAGGATATCGACGCTGGTGTAATAACCGCCGCTCTCCGCATAGGTTTGATGTTGCCTAGCGAAGTCCTGAATGGTCTTTTCCGCGAGAGTCCTGGTCATCTGAGGTCGCTTGCTGTCCAGAACAATGATTGCCCTGGCTTCCCGTCATCCCCGCCGATGCTCCTCATAGCCCATTGGGGCAGTCTGGGAAAGGTCGAGAAATCCCTGTTCACCGCCGCTGTCCGGTGGCCCCGCTGCCCAGGGCAGTCTGTAGGGCCTGTGACCCACTTTCTTGGCATGGGCACCGCATGATAGCGTTGATCCGAAACGGTTACCGGGAGAGTGCTTGGCAGGGGGCCAGTGCCATGATGGACGCGACAGCGGCGAACGACGCGGAAATCGTCCTTTTGCGAGCGCTGGAGCAGAACGAAAGCGCCTCCACCGCTGATCTCGCCGCCCTGCACGCGCGCTGTCTACCCGAATCGGCATTGACGCTGTTGGGCGGCAGCGGGCTCGAAAAAGCCTACCGCTTCATGGCTCGTAGCGAATCAGAAGAAGTTTTCCTGGCGCTGGGTTCTGCTGGACAGGTTCTGGGCGGCGCCGTGGTCAGCTATGCTCCGGCCTCTGCAGCGCGCCGGCTGGCCCTTCACCCCAGCCTCGCACCTTATCTGGCCCTGGGCTGGGGTCGCCGGTTGTGGAGATCATTTGGCCCGGGGCGAGCATCCCCGGCCGGCGCAGGCAGCGTGGCGGCAAAAGCATCAGGACCGGAGGTCCTCTCGCTTTTCGTAGCCCCCGAGTTGCGGCGTAGCGGCCTCGGCCGGCGCCTTCTCGCCACTTCTGTCGAGGCGGTGCGAAAGGCGCGCCTGACCTCGCTCTCGGTATTCGCACCGGCGGCAACGCCCGAGACACTGGCTTTTTATCAAGCGCTGGGATTTGCCGACAAAGGAGCGGCGGCGTTCCGGGGCCAGAGCCTTCGCCTGCTGGTCCTCGACCTGTCCGCCAGCTAACGATCTATCGGACTTTGGCGTGATCCTGTTTTTTTGCCTCGGGTCATGGCCAACTTCACTGCAGCCAATTTCGGCAGCGAGTGCCAAATCTGGCAAAACACATGAACCGATATTTCCCAGATAGCATTCGTATCGTAGCAAATCGTAGGCGAACCCGACCACCGATGGAAGGAATTTTGCTCTGCGGTCATTCGGCAGCCCCGATTTGATGATTTGGCCGTTGTTGGAAGCCCATTTGGCCA
>PVBE011526788.1_pt1 | contig 18089 bp, 20 predicted proteins | sample 1631181 | NCBI WGS metagenome assembly PVBE01 (sample SAMN08397723, study PRJNA350692) | Marine metagenome, whole genome shotgun sequencing project. | isolation source: water | place: Pacific Ocean | collected 2012-04
AGGCACCGTTTACCGCATCGTGCGTGGCTAATGTGAATCGCCTAGCCCACGCCTGAGCTTTGTTGGTGCATCTGGAATAGATAGCTCCGAAGCGAGCCCACGTGGAGATGTAACGGGTGTGCCCTGCGGTGCAAACAGCTACGTTCTTGAGCCCACCAAGTGCATGAGGTGAGACCTGAACCGATGGATGATTTCGGGGAAGAAGAGCGTTGGGTAAGCCATAGTCGTCAAGGATGGTGGCAACGGGCATGATGTGCAACGGCTACTGGGCTAACAACCATCGGTCGATAAAGGCAAGGGCGGTGCTTAGGTGGAATTCGTGGCCCCCATCAAACTCATCACGCTCCAACCGGTCTGGCCCACCACCAGCAGCGTAAATATTAGCGAGGTGCGCATGCGCGTCCCGAGACGCCTTGATAGGGAAACCGCGATCGGCGCAGCCGGCTTGTATCAGCAGTGGTCGCGGGGCGATGAGTCCGTGGAGATCGGCAACGTCGGCGTACCGGTAGATGCCAGGCAGAAACTGTGAGCCACAGAAATTTCCTGTGTCGAGTGCGTAGGCCCTGAAGGATGTCAGGTATCCGCTGACGACCGCTGCGCTGACACGTTCGTCGATGGCGGCGAGATACATGGTTCGGGTCCCCCCAAACGACAGACCCGCGCATGCGAGTCGGGTCGCGTCCACCTCCGGGCGCGCCGCAAGCACGCTGAGGGCATGGCGATCGTCCTGAAGGTTAAGTGCCAGCAGGTTCATGCCAAGCAACGCTAGGCGGAGGAAGTTGACGTTACAGCCGTCACGCGTCCCGTATCGGTGGAATGCCTCAGAACGTTCGCCAAATCCGATCGCGTCTGGTGCCAAGACCACATAGCCACGCTCGGCATAGCGTCGGCCGAAGCTGCGGTAGATGTTAGGTTCCTCCGTACGAACCACAAGCTGGTCTTTGCCCGCGCCGTGGCCATGAAGTGCTAACAATCCGGGGGCCGGATGATCGGCGGTGGCATCGGCGGGTACCAATAGCCAGGCAGGGATGATTACATCCAGCGACGTCTCGTAGAGCAGCTTGTGCTGGACATACGCACCGTGATCCTGTGACTCAACAACGACAGGGTTGGCGTGTGTCAGAGAAGGTACGTCTCCAAGGAGGGTGTGAATCTGATCAATGAGTCGAGTCTGCCAAGCTGTGAAATCTAGGCCAGTACGGAATGCGAGCGATGGGGTGTGGTTGTCATCAAGCGCGGTGACGAAACGGTCAAACGCGTGGCCCGTCGGGGTGTGGTCAGTTATCAGTGACCGATCCGATCTCGCAGGTACGCGAGCGCTTGGCGAGCCTCAGTATCAAAGTCGGAAAACCGGTTTCCGTTGTCTTCAACGCTAACTCGCTGGTCATAACCGGTAGACAGAATAGCTTTAAGGAATGCATCAAAGCCGGCGTCGGTTGGCTGCTCGGGCTTATCAGCAATTGGTGGTACGGGCACATGGATGTGGCGCAAGCGGGGCGCAGAGTCCGCCAGATTGGAGAGGGGTTCATCGTTGTGAAACACGTGATACCAGTCGGCCAAGGTCCACACGTGTGGATGTCCGCTTTCCAGGGCCGCGACGTACCCTTCGAGAACGGTGTTTATCGTGTCGCACTTTTCGCGCCACAATGGCTCAATAACCAGATCCATGCCGTGATTGGACGCAATGGAGCCAGCCATTTGTAGAAAGTCTAAAAGCTGACCGGGGACACGCTGAACATCGAATCCAGGAGGAGTGGATCTTGCCCCACCACTACCAAAGACAACCAAGGCGGCGCCGAGCTCCTGCATGCGGCCCATGGCCGTTGTCACGTAGACCCGGAGCGCCTCGTCATCCCGCTCAGGACCAACCACCGGGTGGTGCGGGGGCACAAACACATTCAGGGCTTCCGTGGGCAGGCCACTATCCTCGATCTGGCGACGAACCGGTGCGTAGGTCTTGTCGTCGTCGTCCGGGAGAAGATCCACAACACGCAATTCCGCGTAGTCATAGCCGGCGGTTTTAAGTGCTGGCATTCTCTCGATCGCACCGCAGCAGCCAAACCTCATGGAACACCCTGACGGACCTGCGAGCTTGCATGGTACGGCATGCTCAGTATGGGCACATGCTTGTGGGTGACCTCTAGATGACGGAGATGCTTGAGGTCGTCACGCACGACGGATCTCCCACGGGCCGGCTGCGTACACGTGCTCAGATTCATCGTAATGGGGAGTGGCACTGCACGCGGACCGTGTGGGTGGTGCTCATGCGTGAGACAGGTGGTCCGGCTCTTGTCCTTCAACAGCGGGGATTGAGCAAAGAAACGTGGGCGGGATTGCTAGACGCGAGCTCGGCAGGACATCTTGTGTCGGGCGACACTTATCCATGGCGCGAACTCGAGGAGGAGATTGGTCTTGGGTCGCCATCAGGCCCGCTTCTCGAATTGGGCACACGGCGCACTACGGTTTTTCATCCTGATGGCCTGATTGACCGCGAACATCAGAACCTGTGTTGTGGCTAGCGCCGAACGACCTGAGGGAGTTGCTTCCCCCGCCAGACGAGATAGAGGCACTGATAAGTATCGAGCTGGCTGCCGTGCAGGCGTTTTGTACGATGACCGCTGCAACAGTGCCAGGTCGCCGTCTCGCGGCGAGCACGGGACAGGTCGTGTCGACGCATGTGCGGCATGAGCAACTTGCTCCAGGCATTGCGCCGTATCTGTACCAGGTAGCCGGGCTTGCGTTGCGTGCGATTCAGGACGAACGGGATCTTCGGTATAACGGACGACTGGATTTATTAAGGTGACAGGCGCGTAGCAGCTACGTGACCAGGCTGTCGCGCGAGTGAGCACAGGAGACCCTTGTTATGGGAGCAAGAACCGACGGCGAACGTGTTCGGCTGCACGCGTTTCTCGCGCGGTCTGGTGCGGGCTCGCGCCGTGCGATGGAAGTGGCTATTCGTGACGGGCGCGTGCGAGTGGACGGCGAAGTTGTTCGTACGATGGGGACACAGATCGACCCCGCCCGAGCCAGGGTAATGTTGGACGGGCAACGCGTCAGCCCATCGACGGCTGAGGTTCTGGTTGTTGCTCTCCACAAGCCGGTAGGCGTGGTGACGACGGTGCGTGATCCCGAAGGCCGGGAGACGGTGATGGATCTGCTACCCAACCGGCTCCGTGGGACGCGACTCTATCCGGTTGGCCGGCTGGATTTTATGTCGGAGGGGCTTGTGCTGCTGACAAATGATGGGGCGCTCGCGCATCGCTTGATGCATCCCCGATTCGGGCACGAGCGCGAGTACGAAGTCAAAGTGCGAGGAAGGGTGCCACGCGACCTACGGCGACAATTTTCGGTCGGGGTGCCGATTGGAGATGCGCGCCGGGCTCGTGCCGAAGTGCGCAGCCTCCGCTATGCAGCTGGTGGCGCGACGCTTCGCCTTGTTCTACGCGAGGGCCGAAACCGGCAGGTTCGTCGGATGTTCGAGGTTGTTGGTGTTGAAGTCCGACGTCTGCGTCGAGTCCGCGTGGCGAGTGTCCACCTCGGGTCCCTTGCAGGCGGTCGATCTCGGGTTCTCGGACCCGAAGAACGTGCCGAACTTGCGAAAGTGTTGAACTAGGAGCCCGTTAGAGCGGCTCGCTGAGCTGGATCGAGAGTCCATCCCAATGCACCCACGGCTTCATCTACGCGTTCGACTCGATCCGTTTTAGGAATCGTGATTACCTGTGGCTGGCTCACCACCCAGTTCAGCAAGACCTGCGCGGGGGTCTTCCCGATCTCAGCTGCAACTTTTTCAAGGCGCTGGGCGAGGTCGTCGCAGGACCCCTCCAAGCCAGCGATCGCTCGGGCGTCCTCAAGGCCGCTCGCTGAGAAATCACCTTTCCGTACTAATGGGCTGTAGGCGATGATGGTGATGTCGTTGTTCTGACAATACGGAAGCACATCGTCCTCAATCGTACGCACGGCTAGGCTATAGCGCACCTGGTTTGAAGCCAGTGGGATATCGCCCAACGCATCCTGCGCTTCCTGCATTTGGGGTACCGAGAAATTGCTTACACCGACATGGCGTACGCGACCGTCGGATACAAGCTCACGCATTGCCGCCATGGTCTCGACGATAGGGATGTCAGGATTTGGTGCGTGGATCTGGTAAAGATCGATCCATTCGGTAGACAAGCGGTTCAGGCTCGCGGCTGCGTGTGCCAAAAGGTCTGCCGATCGCAGGTTCTCGGGCGAGATCTTGGTTGCAACCACGAAGTCCTCGCGCAGGCCTGCGAGATCCGTGGCCACTCGCGCCTCGGTCCCGTAGGACTCGGCTGTGTCTACAAGAGTGGCTCCGAGTGCGTGTGCCCGATGCAATACGCCGGTGCCGCCTTGGTATAGGTAAGTTCCGAATCCTATCTTGGGTACTCGGGTGCTGCTGCGTCCGAGTTGGACGTGTTCCATGGTAAGTATGTCCGCGGGGCGATTAGTGTGGACTATGGCGGATGCATGACGGAATGTCGAGCTCCTGCTGTGTGTAAGGAGGTGCTCCGCGCTGCTACGCCGAGGTGAACAGTCTTACGAGACTAACCCTGATGGTGATGTGCGGCTCTTCGATCCGTCTGAGGGGGTAACCACAGGTTGATATGCCTCGCTGTTCAGTCAGTAGGCCGGCAGTGGTCCGTCGTACGGCAAGCAGCACCTTTGCCGACGAGCGAGTGTTCGAAGCTCACCGACCCGTCACTCGCCTAGCTCCGACAGGGCTAGGCGTAACACCTGAATGGCTTCCTTCTGTCGCGAAACGATCACATAGAAGTTCTGGTCATGAATCAGTGTGTGCGGATAGCCATATTCGCCGCCCTTATGGGTCCCTGCTCGGTGCATGGTGTAACGCTCGTCCCCAAGGATGAAATGCTTGTCGAACCGAATGCCATCAATCGAGAGTGATAGCACCAGCGGAGTGCGACCGGACCCGATCGGGGATCCGACGTAGTAGAACCGTCCATCTGGTAGGCGTCCAAAGTGAAACTTCGTGTCGGTATCGCTGAAGGCAGTTTCAAGCGGAGCGGTCCATGTTGTGCCGTTATCGAGGCTTTCTGTGACCCACAGGCGGTGGCGGAACTTACTGCTCGTGCTGCGAAGCAGCATGTGGAGCACCCCAGCATCTGACTGGTAGAACGAGCCTTCGCAGAGAGCGACTGGCCAGCTCTGCTGCTCGGCGACATCCCAGAACGTAGCGGGATTGTCCTGGATTTCCGCTGACATGCTGGCTGGATAAACACCTGTCATCTGGTAGCCAACCAGACCAGACGGATCTTCGGTCCATGGGAACGCAGTGTTCCCGGAGAGGATCAATCGACCGGACGCTATCGCTTGGGGCGGATGATTCGGAGTTACCGGGATGCCGATGTCGTGCAGGGCGCTCCAGTGGGCCCCATCCGTCGTCAGCTTGGCTTGTAGGAACGTCTCTCCGGTGATGGGTGCTCGGAGAGACGTGGGGGATCGAGGTTCTCCAAAGCTGGAGTGGCTTCCGCGCGCACCGCCGGCGATGTTCGGACCATAATTGCCGAAGCAGGCAACCAGTGTTCCGTTGTAGTGGTGAAAACCCGCCGCCGTGAGTACGCGTTCACCACCATTCGAATCGCGCATGGAGTCCGCCAGTGGGTACGGGTCGCCCCAATGGCCAAAGTCCTTTGCCATAGTGAGCAGAACGCGCTGACCAGGCGCGTCCTCATCTTTCCTGCTGTTGGACCAGATAGCGAAGAAGCGGTCTTGGAAAACACTGTCAACGCTGGGTCGTGTCGCACTGGGAAGCCCAACCGGCTTGCCGTTCATCCATTCTGCACAGTTTGTGATGGGGCTGAGCAAGCCCTTGCCCGGGCCGGGGGCCTTGGTCGACGTCATGGTGAGTGTCCCTTCCACGTGCCTACGCAACAGCGCGAGCACCATCAGATTCTAGGGCCGAGTTTGGCAGGTGGGCGCGCTGTGTGAGAGGAGTACATGAGGCAAGGCCCGGTATGTTCTCTGAGGACGGAAAGCGAGAAGGCTTTGAGCGATCAGCCCATGGGTGTCGATTGTGCCTCGAGGCTGTGGGAAACTTTCTGCCTTACTACGCAACTAGAGGACACCATGCCACGACGTGCACCGGTCGGTGGTGTACCTCTGTTCGACCCAGCTGAGGGTATGACGCTCATGCAACCGGAAGTTGATGCGCCTGGCTATTGGGTCGGCGCACCAGCGCTCTGGCTGGACGAGGATCAGCTATACCTTAGCGTGCGACATCGCCGTCCGCCCGAGGGGGGCCGGGGCTGGAAGTCAACGATTTACCAGGTGCACGAGGGGATTCGACTTGAAGAAATATGGACGTGTTCTGCTGAACAACTGGTGACGGCCTCCATAGAGCGCAGTGCCCTTGTACATATCCCCGATGGTGCGTGGCGGTACTATATGAGCTACGTCGATCCCTCTGATAGCCGCTGGCGCATTGACGTGTTGGAAGCTGATTCGATAGCTGGCTTCGATGTTGATCGGCGCATCCCCGTGCTTGATGCCGGCAACACGTTCTCCGAGGGTGTTAAAGACCCCGTTGTACTGTTGCTGGATGGCCTGGTGTATCTGTTTGCAGGATATGGCCCGCGCGATCAGGTCACAGCGGGCACGTCGGCTGAGCAACTCCACGGCGCTGGCAATGTTTTTACGACAGGCCTTGTGCCACATCCCACGGGCATGTGGGTGTCGCCGGATGGCCACCGTTTCGGCTTTGAGCGGGAGTTTGTGACTCCTGGCGCGGGCTGGGACTCAAACGTCACGCGTGTAAGCACGATCATGCCAACGGATGCGGGGTTCCTCGTGTTCTATGACGGCCGTACGTCCGATGGGGATGTATACGAAGATCGTACGGGCCTTGTATTTTCGCAGGAACTATCGGCTATTGATCGGCACTCGGAGCACGAACCGCTCTTGGAAGGATTTGTTGGAACGCGCTGCCTTCGGTACATGGATTACGCAGTCCTTGGCTCTTCGCTTCTGTATGTGTACGAGACGTCCACGGCAGCGGGCGGTCACGAGTTGCGAGTCAACCGTGTCCCCCTTCGGTAGCACGCGGTGGGAGTCCTACACGGTACGTACACTGGGGACTCTAGGGGATGGATTCTTTGTCGATTGGACTAGGCCAACAAGCGAGGTTGTGTGAATAACGTTATTCAGGAGGTGTTGTCGGATCCTGGGGCCTTAATCCAGATCATTATTTTCGACCTCATCCTGAGCGGTGACAACGCGGTGGTGATCGGGGTTGTGGCCAGTCGGCTTCAGGGCCGACAACGTCGGATGGCTATCCTGGTCGGCGCGGGTGGTGCGGTGGTGCTACGTATTGGGCTGGCCTCCATTGCCACTTTGCTTTTGGGTGTCCCGGTGATCTCTCTGGTTGGTGGCCTTGCCCTGTTCTGGATCGGATGGCGGCTGCTCAAGCCTGAGGGGGATGAGGAGCAGCATTCGTCGGCCACGACGTTTGCCGAGGCCATTCGGCTCATCATTCTTGCGGACGTTGTCATGAGTCTCGACAATGTACTCACGGTGGCCGGCGCTGCCCACGGCAACATCTGGCTGCTTGTATTCGGCTTGGCGTTATCAATCCCGCTGCTGTTTGTGGGATCAGGCCTGATCGCAGTTGCTACTGATCGAGCTCCGTTGATTATTTATCTCGGGAGCGCGCTGATTTTCCGCATCGCGGTCATCTTGATCGTGGAAGATCCAGCGCTGCACGATCGGCTTGCTCCGAATCTGTTTGTGGAGATGATTCTGCCTTGGATTGCAGCAGTGGCAGGCCCTGCCTTGTATATAACGATGGCACGACGACACGGTCGACCCACTACTCCTTTTTGGGCCAGCCCCTTTGCTGGCGATGATGAGAGGGAGTCGAGCACCAAGACTGCGACCACCACGAACACTCGATCGGTCGAGGTCACCGACACGACCACGACTAAGATGGACTAAGTGGGAGCAGTGTGAATGGCTTGTGCGTGGGGCGATGCCGGATCAGGTCTAACCTGAGCAGGAGGACTGCATGCTTAAATTACTTCATACGAGAATTCGCGTTGGCGACCTCGATCGATCGATACGTTTTTACGAAGAGCACCTAGGCTTCAAACTCAAGAGCCGCAGCGATCGCTCTCCCGCTGGCAACCAAATCGCGCACCTTGAGTTGCCGGGCAATGTGCACACAATTGAGTTCACCTGGTCAGCGGAGTACAAACTGGCGGTACCCGAAGATCTCATGCACTTCGCGATTGGTGTGCCCGATCTGATTGCTTTTTGCGACCAGCTTGAGCAGAAGGGTATTGAGATTTGGCCGGATGACTGGCGGGAAACATTCTTGACTGGACGGAAAATGGCCTTTATCGACGACCCGGACGGGTACGAGATCGAACTCCTCGAGCGGTCGGACTGACACGGCGCTGACGTGGAGCGCGGCACGATCGTAGTAGCGATTGAACGGCCGCTACGCGAGCTTATTGCGAACGAGCATGGGGAAATTGCATTGGAGGCGCTTGGCTATGATCTTGTCAGTAACGAGAGTACCGAACCGTGGTCCGTCTCGGATCTCATCGAGCAGCTAGATCCGAGCGTCCGCGCGATCGTCACCGCTTGGCGGAGCCCGAGAATTGATGGTGTGGTGCTGAACGCAGCTCCAAACTTGGAGATTGTGGCGCATGCGGCTGGCACGGTGAAGCCCTACTACGACGCTGCTGTATGGCGACGAGGTGTTCGAGTAACCCATGCAGCGCCGATCATCGCTGAAGCGGTGGCGGAATACACCATTGGTGCCATCTTGGTTGGGTTACGCAGTTTTGTCACGAACCACGCCATGGTTATGCGAGGCGAGTGGAAAGCAGCTGCTGACAACCGGGGCGAGGTCGGCGGACTGCTGGCCACCCGCCGCGTTGGGGTGATCGCAGCCAGTCAAGTTGGCCAACGGGTGATTCCGCTGCTGCGCGCGTTTACATCGGACATCGTGCTCTACGATCCGTTCATAGATGGTGATGGGGCCAGGGCTCTGGGTGTGGAACGTGTTGATCTGGATGAGCTGATGCGGACGAGCGATGTGGTCACCATCCACGCGCCCGTGCTGCCGGAAACTTGGCATATGCTTGGCCGCCAGCAGCTTGAACTCATGAAGCCAGGCGCGTTGCTCGTTAACTCAGCCCGTTCTTGGATGGTTGACCAAGGGGCGTTATGCGAGGTGTTATTCACCGGCCGGATCAACGCGGTGCTTGATGTCTTCGATGAAGAACCACTCCCTGCCGGTTCGCCGTTCCGCGGGTTGCCGAATGTGGTGCTTACACCCCACGTAGCAGGGTTTACGGCCGAGACCCGATCCCGGCACTTGACATCAATGGTCGAGGAACTTGAACGACACTTTGCAGGATGTCCGTTGGAGCACGAAATCATGTTGGAGGATCTCGCGCGGATGGCCTAGGCGCGTTGCGGAGCTGTTAGTTGTTGGTACGTAGACGAGCGGCGACCCGACACGCACGGTTGTGACGTTGTCGAACCCGGTGGTAGACCGGCCTGGGATCTGGGTGTGTCTCGTCGCGGGCCGGGTTGGGTCCAGAGCGACGCTACAAGGTGTCGAGGGACACCTTCTGGGCCCGGCCGGAGTCCGACGCGCGGCGCGCGGCCCATGCGATCTCATGCATCCAGAGTGCGTCGTCCGGTGTGACGGGAGGCTCCCCCAGACCGAGACAGGCTGAAAAGAACTCGTGCTTAAATTGGTCGAACCCACCCGACACGTTGGCCTTACCAAATTCAAGCCGGCGTTGCGGCACGCTCACACCCGTGCCCTCGCGTGTGAACCACTCGATGTGTGTACCTTTCTCAGGATCAAGTCGGAGCCAACCGCGACTGCCCCAGATATGCATACCATCTTGCTTCTCAGAGGTTGGTGCCAGAAAGCCGCCCGTGAAACTGCCCAGCATCCCGTTGTCGAACCGAAGACTCACGGCATAGGCGTCTTCCGCCTTGAGGGGTTCGCCCCCGACGATATCGGTAAACGCGGTGACGTCTGTGACGTTCGCACCGGTGATATACCGCATCAGGTCGATGTAGTGACAGCCTAGAAAGATCAGGTGGCCACCGCCACGATCTCGATCAAACATCCAACCGTCAGCCAACTCCTCCCAGACCCAACTGCGGGCGTGTTCCGCGACGTAGTGGGATTGGACGGCGAATAGCTTGCCCAATGCACCGCTCTGGACGATGGTGCGTGCTTCACGCACATTTGCGAGGCCTCGCATGTTGAATGCGATGCACAGGTGCCCGGGTGAACGCCGCGCGACCTTGATCACCTCGCGATAATCCTCGATTCGTCCACAGCCAGGCTTTTCGTGGAAGACGTGAGCTCCGGATTCAAGAGCATCGATGAGCAGGGGCGGCATCCGCGACGGTTCCGTTGTTACCAGGACTGCGTCGGGCTTGTACTCGGCGAGCATCTGCCGATGGTCTGTGAAATGGGCGACTAGCTTGTCGCCGAGCACCCCGGGTGTGTCATATTCGGTCCCTAGAGGCACCCATCCAGGAGGTGGGCCAGACCCGGGTTCGTGAGGCCCCACGTGCCAATTGGCGTCTGGCGACGAACCTGTGAGTGGTCGAAACTTCTGATGTATCTGCCCGGTCGGATCGGCGATCGCAACCTCTGCTACTTCCGGATGGGTCGCGCAGACATCGATCAGTCCGTTGAGGTGCCATCCCGCTGGTTCGCCGATTAGTCCAACGCGTAGGGTTTGGTTCACGAGAGCTTCTCCATGCTGGGCGTCGACCGATTGTAGGGATCTGCAGGACCCGCGTCCTAATCCTTACCCAAAGACGAACGCTGTATCGACGTTCCCGATCAACATTACGCCGTTAATGCGAAACTATGGACGGGCAAACGCCGTAATGAGTTGCTGAGGGGGAGCTGATGCTGGATTTCACCCGGTCATTTATCACGTGGACCCTCCTACCGCGTGAACGACACCCCTACTACAAATGGGACGGGGGATTTGTAGGAGATCCGGGCGACGTGTATCGCGTGCGGACGCAGGTTGATTCGACGATGTTCGTGATTGAGCCCGACACCGGTGTTGAGACACCGTTCTACCTCTCGTACCCCTGTCGAACCGAGATAACGATCGCGACTGATCAGTTCTTTATGATTCCGAGTGGAGAATGGCGAGCTTGTTTTGGCCGCGAGGCCGTCGTGCCAATCGCGCGCCGTCCGGCGAGCGAACAAGAAGCGCGAGGACGTATACCGTTCAGCGAGCGATATTCGGACATGGACTTCGCGCTGGTTGACCGGTCTAATGTTGACGCCATAACAAATGGCCAAGCGGTCAATGAGGCCACCCAAGCTGGAGACATCATCAATGGGCAAACCACCTATCGTGATGCCGCAACCGGTCTCGACATCCGGATCGAGTTCCCGATTCGATTGATGAATCTGGACCCGGATCACGCCAAGTTCCAGCTGTGCTGTGGCCCGGTGATCCTTCCCGACCTAGCGACCTGGGATGGTCGAGGGTTGGATCGTGTGTTTCTAGCCGAAGTGGCGTTTAGCGCCTTTGACTACGTCGAGTTTATTCTGCGGCGCGAAATCGAACCGGCCGAGAGCGAGAAAGCCTGGTTTCACGAAGTGCGGGGGCGTGACCGGCTGGAGCTATGGGATCCAGAAAATCGCCCCCCCGAACCCCTAGAGCAGCTTCGTCCCTTGCCGACGATCTACCACGAGACACGAGCCTTTCCCGCCAAGAATGTCATCTTCCGCGCATCGTAGATCTTGCACGAGCGAGCCGTTCGAACGGGTCAGGATGTGTGACTAAGACACCAGGCGGGCTACCTCGTACGTGCTGGGCGCCTACGCTCCGACGCGGGTGCTCGTCGTTGAGGGGAGCGACCGCGGCCGGACAAACGTTCACCCGGCAGAACCTTCACGCCATTTGAGCCAATCGTGGCCACGATTGGCTCACTTTCACTTGACGGGCCGGCGGTACTAGCCGCCTCGGCCTTCATCGCGGTCCATGATCGTCGCGGCAGTTTGCTTCCCAAGAGCCGCTCGATTTGGTGTAGAGCATTGAGGTCAGCGCCACTTACAAGGGTGATCGAGCGCCCGACACCACCCATGCGGCCCGTGCGGCCTGTGCGATGTGTGAAGAGGTTGGGGTGATCGGGTACATCGTAGTTAATAACCTGCGTGAGGCCGTCAATGTCGAGTCCTCGGGCTGCCACATTGGTGGCGACGAGGATGTCAATCTTGTTGTTACGGAGGCGCTGAATGACACGGCTTCGTGCAGCCTGTGGCATGGCACCCTGGATTGAGTCGACGCGCAATCCCAGGTCCTTAAGTCTCACCCCCAGCCGTGACACTTGATGCCGGGTGCGTCCAAACACAATGGTCGGTGACCCCTTGCTGTCCTCGAGGATTTGCTGCACCGCCTCTAGACGCTCGACCTCGGGAACAATCCAGACCTCATGATCAATATCCGGACGGTCTTCAGGGCCTTCGTCAAGTGTGCTCCATTCAGGGGTGCGCAGATGGCGGCTTGTTATCTGGCGAACCCATTCGGGTACGGTCGCAGAGAAGAGCGAGGTCTGCCGGTCACCAGGCAGTGTCCGTAGGATCGCTTCCACCTGCGGGGCCATGCCAATGTCGAACATCTGGTCGGCTTCATCGAGCACAACGACACGAATGCCACGGGCGACGATGCTATTGCTCTCCAGCAGATCGAGAACTCGGCCTGGTGTGCCGACCACAATCTGTGCGCCAGCAGATAACGCACGACGTTGTGGGTCGTAGCTGACACCACCGAGAATCAGTGCCACAGTCGCATTACGTAGGGCAGCCAGTGGCTGTACCACCGACGCGATCTGCTCTGCTAACTCACGTGTTGGTGCGAGGATCAAGCTCTGCTGTCGGGCCTGTTTTCCATCGATGCGTTCGAGTAAGGGCAAGGTGTAGGCGAGCGTTTTTCCCGAACCGGTACGGGCTTGTCCTACAACGTCGCGTCCCGCATGAAGCAGGGGAATACATTCGGTCTGGATCGGTGTGGGTTCGGTAATTGATTGAGATTCGAGGTTGGCAACGAGATCAGTGTGTACGCCGAGGTCGGTAAAGCTTGCGATGGTCACATCCTCTTCAGAATTGCGGGCAGCTTCTGTGAGTTGGTGCTGCCGTCATGCTCCACCTGCGCAAGCTATCGAGCGAGCGCGGTGGCTAGTTGGTGCCTCCACGGTACCCGATACACGGCGCTTATGGGCACGAAAGTGTGGCGATCGTTGCGGTGATCAAACTCCGGGACCGCGTTGACCTCGGCTGCGGCGACCTTTGAGGAAGGCACCCGAAAGGGCTTGGGGGGCAGAGGCCCCTCAGCGTGAATGGCTTGCGCGAATGGTGCCTAGGACGCAGGGGTGGGGGTCGGTGGGAGTGATATGGAACTTCCGCAGGCAGCCCCACTGACGTTACTACAGTGGTCAGGCTTAATGACCTTATCATAGTCCTGCCGGACCGGTCCTGTATCTGCACCCCCACAGGCCCCCAAGACTAGGCCCAGCAGGAGTGCACAAACTACGACCGAGCTTCCGCGCTGCTGACGTTGCGGCCTGTTGGCGACCATTGGAAACCCTTCGAGGTGTTGGTTGTTAGGAGAGATTGGACACTAGAGCATACCGAGTGCGCCGTGGTGCGGTCACGGAACGGGCTCATTCCTTATGGATGGCGGCTCTGGATGGACGTCGGGCCACACAGGCTGGAGGGCAAACCAGCTCGTATGCCCGCGTCGGATCATTAGCGTTAGGGCATCGGCCATGCGCTGGGCCCCCGTCTTGATGCCGGCAGCGGTTGGCTCAAGCCCATCCAAGTCGATGGCCTGCCAAAACTCGACCTGTAATGCGCCGTTGGGAGTCCGTTCTATAAATGTTGGTAGCAGCGGTGCGTTGTTCTGCAAGGCCAGCCAGACGGGTCCTGCGGGGAGTACGGCCATCCGCTCACATAGGCTTACGTTGACCCCTGGGCCGGCGACCGGACGGTCAGCCACCAGACCTACGACCTCGCCGTTGCGGAGGGCCCGCAGGAGGGGGCGGGCTGCTTGCATGCTGTCGTAAAGCTGTGTGTGGCCGCCACGCCGAACGCGGTTGACTAAGCGACCGAGCCACGGCGGTTCCACGGTCTCCCCCGCGCTGTGAAACACGCCAAAGCGCTTGGCGCATTCTGAGGCCGCTAAATCCCAGTTGCCAGCATGGATACCGAAGAGAACCACCCCTCGGCCCCGGCGTTTCGCCGCCCATAACGGGCGCTCGTCAACGATGAAACGCTTGCGACGACCCCAAATATCAGGCCAGTGAAGCGTGAAAAACTCCGCCATGTAGCGCCCATAATTGGCATACACATTTTCGGCGAGCGCAGCGATCTGCCTATCGGAAGCATCGGGTTCCAATGCTGCCCGTAGGTTGGCGCGCAGCTGTGCACTGCGACGACCGGACCTCCGATAGAGTAGCCGACCAAGACACGCAGCGGCTGAATCGACGCTCGATGCTGGCAACAGCGCGAGCAGCGCGGTTCCAAGCAAGGCAAGTCGATAAATGGCGGCGTGGTACACCAAGAAGAATCGGCTCATCAATGCCAAGTGATCGTTAGATCCCAGTCCGTAGTGACCCTGGATAGAGGGATTTCGTGCCCGGTTGAATGGTACAGCCGATCCACACTCGCCCCACAGTGCGAATGGCGTGTTCCCCTAGTTGATGCAGTCGGCGGCCGGTGTCGTGCATTCCTCGTATCACGCATGCGACCGCGATAACAACCTTCGGGAGCACGTCTCGCGTGTGCTGCTCGCTAATGAAACAGTCAATTCCGCCGACGAAGGTCAGTGGTGCAGTGTTGGGATCTATGATTCTAATGATGGCTAAACTCGCGTTCACCCCGGCAATCGATTTGCCTATAAAAAAGCTATGACTCATCGCGGTGTGGTTTCTCTACTCGACGCAGTGCACGATGCTGCCATCCGCTCGGCATGGGACCGGCTGACGCGCTCCCATGCTTACAGGAATCTCCGCATTACCCCGATTCCGCACCTCACGTATCACGTTGCTGCGAACTATGGAGATGATCTAACTGATCGGCTCACAGCGTTGGCTGCGACGACTTCACCGTTTAAGGCTCGTGCGGCGGGTATCGGAGTATTTCCTGGGGACGAGTGCGTGATCTATGTTTCGATTGTCCGCAATCAGGCATTGAATGATGTGCATGGACAGGTGTGGGCTTCAATAGACCCGATCGCTGATGCGAGCAATGGTTTGTATAGGCCAGCACGGTGGGTTCCGCACATTACCATCGCGCACGTGAGCGGTGATGCTCAGCAAATTGCGGATGTCGTTGCCGATGCTTTATCCGAGATGTGGCCATTGGAGATCGAAATCTCACAACTTGCTGTGATCGAGGGTGCAGGACCTCAAGCCCGTGTTGTCACGCGTGTCCCGCTCTCACCGTGACGTGTTGAAAACTTCAGGTTTGTCTTGGTGTAATACGAGGCTACCAAGCATCGAGAGTGATGGGCCTCGTTAGCGAGAAAGCAGTTGAGGCGGCCCAGCTGGATCCTTCTGATCCGGCTGGGCCGCCTCGAGCTTTAATCAAAGAATGATTGGTTGTGTGTGCTTGATTGCTAGTGGCCTAGTAGCGTCCGCCGCCGCCGCCGCCGCCGCCGCCGCCGCCGTAGCCACCGCCACCACCGCCGTAGCAGCCGCCACCACCACCGCGATAGCCGCCACCACCACCACCACCGCGATCTTCTCGCGGTCGGGCTTCGTTGACCGTGAGAGCGCGTCCACCCATATCTTTTCCGTTGAGGCCTGCAATGAGAGCTTGCGCCTCAGCATCATCCGGCATTTCAAGGAATCCGAACCCACGCGACCGACCGGTGTCACGGTCTCTGATAACGGTGCATGACGTGACTTCACCATGCTCGCTAGCCATTTCACGGAGCTCGTCTTCGGTCGTTGAGAATGGCAAGTTCCCTACATAAATATTCATCAAAACCTGTTCCTACGCGCGGCCCACTTAGGCACGCGCACACCGACACCCTCCGGCGCTGCGGGGGTTGTCAAGAGAATCCGTCATTACAGATTGCCGCGGTGTACCCGATGTTGTTGAGGCCAGTTCAACCATGCCGTTCGAGAATCGAATGGCTTGCGCGAACGGCGACCTCACTAACAGCGGCTGACGGAAGATGCTAAACCTGGGCACAAGAAGTAATTTAGCACGTCAGAGCCTCAGACGGTGCGAAAACTGTAAGGATAATGCTAGTTCTCACCACGTTCATCTTCATCGGCGGTCAGGCACTACACAATAGAAGGCATCCGTCGGGTAGCCTTTTCGCGGCCCTGGGTCGAGGAAGGTCCAAATGAATGGACCGTCAGGTAGATTGCACATGCACAATGGTGGCTTCGTGTGGGCTGGGAAGGGGCGGCAATCATTCGCGCCGTAATAACCGGTGGGTGCGGAAACATCGGATCACGGTTGGCTGCATTTTTGGTCCGGCGTGGCGACGACGTTTTGGTGCTTGATATCCATGATGCGCCTCGTTACCCAACCTTGGAATTTGAGCGGGTTGAGGTCTGCGTCGGTGGCGTGGACGACAACGAAGTCGTGTCGTCCACGGTTGCCCGGGCTCGCCCGGATGCGATCTTCCACCTGGCTGCAATTCTGTCGGGCAGAGCGGAGGAAGACCCGGACCTGACATGGCGTGTGAACTTGGAGGGTACACGCAACATTTTGAATGCGGCTCGCGTGACGGGTGTTGATCAGGTTGTATTCACGAGCACCGTCGCCACATACGGCACAGGGGTGGAGGAACCCATCAATGAAGAGACTCCGCAGTGGCCGGCGGGTTTGTATGGTGTAACCAAGGTTGCCGGCGAGCGGTTGGGTGCGTACTACCACCTTCGGTACGGTCTTGACTTCCGTGGTGTGCGATTGGCGGCAATGGTTGCTCCTGACCCGCCGGCCGGGGGTGCGGCAAGCGCGTTTGTGTGCGATCTGTACGCACACGCTGTGAAGTTCGGTGCCTATCGGTTTGATGTCTACCCGACGACTCGACTTCCAGTCGTTTGGGTTGATGATGTCGTGAGAGCCCTCGTCGGCTTGCATGACGCTGATAGCCACACGCTACGGCATCGTGTCTACAACATTGCAGCTGGCACTCCGAGCGTTAAAGCTATGGCAGATGCTGTAACGAAGCGGATGCCTGATGTGAGATTTGAATTCCAACCTGACCCTGTACGTGCAGCCATTGTTGATAGTTGGCCGAGTGCTATGGATGTATCAGCAGCAGATCAGGATTGGGGATGGCGTCCGGCCTTTGGACTTGACGAGATGACGGATGCAGTCCTCGGCGTGTTGCAGGCGCGGAAGACGGTGACTAGAGAATAACGGCATGGGGCCTGTACGAATATGTGTGTCGGGTGGGAGTAGGCCATGCCTGCGATGGCTGTCCTGGTGCAGGAGTACCACTACCGGCAAGATTTGGGTGCAACCAAAACCTTCCCGCCAGAGATCTGTTGCGGTGGTCACCCGCCCTAGCGGGGCGTTGTTGGTCCTAGTTTTGCCCACGGATTTGAACTAGGTAAAAACACTGGCAGAGCAGGCGGCGTTATTTGCAGAGCGTGTCGAGGCTAGGTCCGACCGAGACGAGCGTGTAGCCTGGGTTGTTCATGATCGATCCGATCACGGTACATACGTCTTGAGCCTGAACGTTCGTCACAAGGTCCGGAAATATGGTTAAGAAATCGAGCCCGAGGCCATGGCGTTCCAGCGCGAGCAGCATATTCGCAATACCTTCGTTACGTTCGAGTCGGAGGGGCATAGAGCCGATGAGAGCTTGTTTGGCCAGGCGCAGTTCGTCGGTATCTGGCGGCTGATCAGTGAGCTTGTGAGCTTCTTGAAGGCTCGCTGAGATCGCTCGATCAACGTTCGATGGGTTAATCCCAGCCCGGAGGGTCCATGGTTGGCGCGTCAACCCAGATTCAAAGGAGCTGGTGGCGTGATAGGCAAGTCCTTGCGTATCACGCACATTGGAACCAATCCGGCCTCCAAG
>PVBE010471869.1_pt1 | contig 18085 bp, 14 predicted proteins | sample 1631181 | NCBI WGS metagenome assembly PVBE01 (sample SAMN08397723, study PRJNA350692) | Marine metagenome, whole genome shotgun sequencing project. | isolation source: water | place: Pacific Ocean | collected 2012-04
GATTTGGTGGTGTTCATCCAAGGCTGCAGGCTCGGCATCTCGGGCTTGTCGTTCTTGTACGGATGGTCCTTCATGAAGTGCAACGCCCGCCAGTCGCGCTGCCGCTCTTCCGCAACCAAGCGCTGTAGCGCCGCGGGCTCGGCGTGGTCCCCGTGAAACCGCTTCAGATAGTGCGACGGCCGGTAGATGAAGAGCGGCAGCGCCCCAGCCAGCGCCGGCAGGAAAAAGTGATTGGGCTTGGTCCAGCTATAGCGGACGGTGCTTTCGTCCACCACCTCGAACGTCGCCGGTTCACCGTCGACGATGAGTTGCGGCGGCGGGCCGGTGGGCGCGATCACCTCGTTGGTCGCCATGTCCTCCCAGTAGTAGCGGAAGTCCTCGGCGGTGAACGGATGGCCGTCCGACCACTTGTGTCCCTTTCGCAAATGAAGCGTGAATATCCGCCCGTCGTCCACGTCGACGCGTTCGAGGAGGTCGGGCCGGAGCTCGAGGTCGCGGCCGTACCCCACCAAGCGCGCGTACCCGTAGACGACCATCATGCGGACGTCTTTGACCCGCCCCATGAGAATCCTAAGCTCGCCCCCGTGGCGGCCGGGACTCACGTCGGTACCGTCGAATGAGACGATCCGCGGCGCATCGGGCACGCGCTGTGCGACCGCCGGAAGCGTGTCCCCCGCGACCGCGTCGGCGAACATCGGCGTCTCGACCAGCGCCGGGCGATCGGCCGCGCACGCGGGCGCCGCGGCCCATGCAAGGACCGCCACAAGCGCGGCGTGGACGAATAATCGGTGTGTCATCGCAGTCCTCACTTTGCGGCCTCGGCCACCGTGGAGGCGGCGCGGGCGAATACGAAATGCCCGTCGCCAAGGTCGATCATCTGGAGCGCGCGCCCACCGTCGCCGGGGGCCGCGTCGAACGGCGGTGGCCAGGCCGACGGATCCGACGCCCTGCCCTCCATCAAGCTCGAAAGATCGAGCGGACGCCCCGGATCCGGGGTCGGAACCGCCGCCACCAGCGCCCGCGTGTAAGGGTGAATGGGGTTGCGGAACAAAGCCTCGCCCGGCGCCATCTCGACAAGTTTTCCCGCGCACATGACGGCGATGCGGTCGGCCATATAATTGACCACCGCCATGTTGTGCGAAATGAACAGATACGTCAGACCCAACTCGGCCTGCAGGTCCTTGAGAAGATTCAAGACCTGGGCCTGAACCGAGACGTCGAGCGAGGAGACCGGCTCGTCGCAGATCAGGACCTCGGGCATCAGCGCGAGTGCCCGGGCGATCCCTATCCGCTGACGTTGACCGCCCGAGAAGCTGTGCGGGTAGCGGCTGAGGCAGCGCGGATCGAGCCCGACGAGCCGCATCAGCTCGGCCACCATCTCGCGGCGATGGGTGGAATCGCCGACGTCGTGAATGAGGAGCGGTTCGCTGACGATGTCGAACACCGTCATCCGCGGGTTCAACGAGCCAAACGGGTCCTGAAAGATGTACTGAAACTTTCGCCGCAGCGGGAATAGCTCCTTCTCGGATAGCGACAACAGGTTCTTGGCCTGACCATCGTCGTTGTAGACGACGGTTCCGGAGCTGGCGTCGATGGCGCGCATCACGATCTTGCTCAGGGTCGTCTTGCCGCAACCGCTTTCGCCCACCAGGCCGAGGCATTCGCCCCGCCTGATATCGAGACTCACGTTGTCGACGGCGGTGACCGGCGCCCCGAACCCGAAGGAGAGCAGGCGCGAGTCCTTGCGAGTGGTGAAATGCCGGCATAGGTCGCGGATCTCGATGAGAGGGGCGCTATCACGCACGCGGACACGCTCGCGCCCGACCTTGAGAAGGCGCCCGGTCTCGAGCTTGATCTCGCGAATCGGGACCAGCCGTTCGCCGTGCGCCATCTCGACACGGGGCACGGCGTGCAACAGCGCCTTCAAATAGGGGTGCGAGGGTCGCTCGAAGATGTCCTCGAGCGTACCGCTTTCCATCAAGCGCCCATGGTAGACGACGATCACTTCTTCGGCGACGTTTGCGACGACGCCAAGATCGTGGGTGATGATCAATACCGCCATGCCGATCTCGGCCTGGAGTTCCCGTATCAGTTTCAGAATTTGCGCCTGGATCGTGACGTCGAGGGCGGTGCTCGGCTCGTCGGCGATCAACAGCGCGGGATGGCAGATCAAGGCCATGGCGATCATGGCCCGCTGGCGCAATCCGCCGGAAAGCTCGAACGGATAGGTGTCGAACGCCCGGCGCGGGTCCGGGAAGCCGACCATGCGCAGCATGTCCTCGGTGATCTCGCGCCCTGTCTTGCGGTCGGTGGGACGGTGCAGATATAGCGCCTCGCTCACCTGATCGCCGACGGTGTGCAGCGGCGACAGCGAACTCATGGGCTCCTGGAAGATCATCGAGATACGGCAGCCGCGGATGGCCCGGAACACACGGGTACTGGGATCGATTGCGGCCAGATCCACGACATCGTGGCGGCGTTCCTGTGTCACGGCGGCGTTCCGGCGCCCAAAATCACGAAACAGGATCCGCCCGCCAGTGATGGAGGCGTTCGACGGCAACAGCCCGAGGATCGCCTGGGCGGTCACCGACTTTCCCGAGCCCGATTCACCCACCAGCGCCACCGTCGCGCCGGGCCGCACCCGGAACGAGATGCCGTCGACCGCGCGAAGGACGCCCGCTTGGCTCGCGAAGTCGACCCGAAGATCCTCGACGCGCAAAAGATCGTCCATCACGGCCGCTCCTCGTCAAGCGCAATGCCGAGCGCCCGGAGGTTGCTCCGGGTCGCGCGGTCCAGGACGACACCGTTCGCGCTCGCCGCCTGGGCCGCGGTCCCGACCACGGCCTCGAAGCCTTCGATCGTCGATTCGACGCGGACGGTGCCGGCCCGCGCCTTGAGTCGAAGTTGCATCCAACCCTTCGCCTTTTCGCGTCGGGTCGAATAGTAGGCGAGCGACATTGCCGACAATTCGTCCCACGCGATTTGCACGGGCCGCCATCCGTCGGCGCTGACTCCCGTGGCCGTCACGCGGACCCGCGTCGCCTGGCGGCGTACGGCGCGTACGCCGAACACCGCGAACAACGCCGCCAATGAGACGAACACGGCGGCCACCGGCCAAACTACGCTTCCCACCGCCAGCGGCGCCAGGCAGCAGACCACGCCGATGCCGGCCCGCACGTAATCCGCGCGGATCGTGCGCACAGGGTACGCGTGGACGCTCATGACCCGGGATCCATCGCCGTTTTCACGTCCACCCAGCGGGCAGCCGGATGGGTGCGCGTGACCGACAAGAACGCGCGGACGAAATCCCAGCAGCCTTCGTCGTGGTCGAGGTGGTGGGTGAGAAGCCCCGTCGCCTCGTCCGCGTCGACCCGGCCTTCGCGTCGCGCCACCAAGTGCGCGACCACCTGGCCAATCGCGGGCGTCCACCCGACGAAACCCCGGTTCCCGCGCCAGTCAACGATGTCGACGTGGCAATTGCAAACGTGGAGACGCGGTACCGGGGTTGCGAGGGACCGCGCCCCGAAGGTCGTCAATCCGGTCAGTCCGATCCCCGGCAGCAGTGAGACGTACTCGGCGGCGATTCGATTCCAAGGCGGCGCGAGTACGGTCGCGAATTGCCCGGGAAACGCCGCGCGAAGCCGGTCACCGCCAGCAATCAGCTCGTCAAGGACTTCGGTGTGCGACCGGCCCGATGCGAGTTCCGCCTTCTTTTCACCGCGCCCCGCGTGGTTCGCGTGCGCGTAACCGTGCTGGACGACACAGACTGCGTCCTCGGCCACCAGACGCGCCGCGAGCCCGTTTTCGACGTGCGCCGGGATCACGGCCAAGCTCAGTGGGACATCTGCTTCGCGCCTGAGTTCCAGAAGCGCATCGAGCCCCGGCCGAATGCCGCTTGCGTCATCGTCTCGCCACCAGAAGGTCGCGACCGCGCCCCGTCTGGACCACGCGTCGAGTTCGCGCTTGAGCGGGTCCAACGCGGCGGGCGCAGCGGTACGTGCGCGAAAGCCACGCCCGACCGAGGGGCGAGAACCCTTCGCGCCAACGGCGGACAACGCTGCACTTTGTGTAAGGCTCATGGTCCCCGGCGTCACCCCGGTCCGCGGTTTCGCGACGCAACCTTGGTCGCTCATGCGCTTCTGCGAGCCAAGCCGTCGGCGCGTTCGCCGCCCGTGCTCCGAAAAAGCGGCCGGCGTCCGGGGCTCGCCAGCGGATTCACCGCCGGGTCGAATCCCCCATTCGGCCGACCTCGATTCCTTTCGGGGCCTCGGCTGGCCGGCGCCCCTGACGAAGCGAATGTTTATCACAAACGTCTCCGAACGTACGAAAACGACGCCGTGCGCCGCGCCATCGCGTCAATCATGGTTCTGCGACATGGTCGCCACGCGGCCGTAATCACGCAAGGTGCTCTCCAGTCGGCTGGCGACCGCCCGGGTCACTTGGACGGCGATTGCTCTGTTCTCTTCGAGAAGCGTCATGAACACGTCGCGCGAGATGCCAAGGACCGTAAGCGGCGTCTTGGCGCGAACGGTTGCGGAACGCGGTGTGTCGCACAAGAGCGCCAACTCTCCGAAAATCTCGTTGGCCCCGACCTCGGCAACTCTGGTCTCTCCTGCCGCGGATTCGAGAATCACGTCGGCCGCACCTTCCACAACGACATAGGCCTTGTGACCCTCTTCGCCCTGGCGGAAGACGGTCTGGCCCGCCTCGAAGGACACCCGCTCGCTGGTGAACCCCAGGAGCTTGAGCTTGGAGCGGTCCATGCCGGAAAAGAGCGGAATCGACCCGAGCATGCCGACGACGGCGCCGAAACCCGACGCGCGTTCAGCGGGCGTTTCGGCTGGCGCTTGCGCCTCCGCGCCGGCCGCCTCGGCCGGGGCCGGTTCGACGCCCCCGACCCGGCCGCCGGCGACGATCTTGCCCCCCGCCATCGAGAAAACGCTGCTCATTTCAGAGTCTTCGGCCACTTCCGATCCGACCCAGATGAGGGTGCGGCCCTTCATCGCGTCCCTCACGTTCTTGAAGACCGACGCCCGAGACGCGCTGTCGAGGGCGGAGACGGCATCGTTGACGATCAGCAGATCGGGTTGCTTCAACATGCACCTCGCGATCGCGATCTTCTGGCGCTGCGCCGCCGAAAGCCGCATGCCGCCGATCCCGATCTCGTAATCGAGTCCGACCTCGATCACCGCCCGGCGCAGTCCCAACTCGTCGATCACCTCTGCGATCAACTCGCCCACGAGCTCGGCGCTTCCCGCCTTATTGGTGGCCAGCTTGCCGAAGAGGATGTTGTCCTGGATGCTGCTGGCCGCGTTGTAGGCGACCGCATCGAAGAGCTGGACGGCACCCACCGAGCCTTCGGGCAGCCGCTCGGCGAATACGCCACGCGCCTCAAGGATCTTTTCGATGAAGGCGTCGTCGACGAGGTCGACTTGATGGCGCGCGGAGATGATCTTGAACGGCAGCGCCATCAGCCGCGTTCGGTCGTCGTCGTTCAGGGACTCGAGGCCGGCGTGTTCGACCCGTCTGAGCAGCGTCTGAAACTCCGGCAGATCGTCGGACTCGATGAAGCTGAAGCGCTCGAAGAACTCGTGCCCCGCCGGCAGGTCATGGAAGATTTCCACCATCATCTCGGCGAGCCGGTGGCCCTTATCGAGGAATGCATCCTTCAGGCCGACCGCGTCCAGGACCTGAAGGACGTAATCGTTCTCGCCCAACGTCTCGATCGCGAAGGTCGGCCCCACCGGCGTCCCGAACAGGATGTTCTCGGCGACGGTCGCGTTGGCGTTGTAGCGGTCCTTGTCGAACCGTTCGACCAGGTCGGCGGCTGACTGCTCCGCGAGGCGTTCGCGCAGGTGCGCGCGGGCCTTCATGACGTCGCGCGCCAGCTCGGCCATCGCGCCCGGATCGATGGTACGCCGGAGACCGATCCGGTAGACGTCGCTATCGAGCTCGACAAGCTGAAGCGTCGTCAGCAACTGTTCGGCGAGCTCCTCCTTCCCCGCCCCGCCCGCCGCCTCGTAGTCGACCCAGTCGGCGTAGAAGTCGAAGGTGTTGTTGCCGGCGCGGCCGGCCTCGGCGAGCTCGCTCTCGCGCGTCTTGCGCTCGCCCTCGTCGTAAGCGGCGTCTTGCAACGGCCGGTGCTTGAGACCGTAGAGCAGGCTTTCGCGGATCGTGCCGGAGGCGAGATAAGCCTCGTTGCCGACGTAGGCGATGCGCCGCCCGGTCACCGATTCGGGCATCTCGACGAGGTTCTTGGCGCCAACCGCGATGCGGCCCGCGGAAGGAAGGATCTGGCGCGCGAGCAGTTTCGCGAACTCGTTCGTGCCGGCACTTCCGGAACCGACGATGGCCATGTGTTCGGGGAGCTGCGTGTTCAGGCTCGCGCCGTCCACCACCTTCACGCCCTCGTCCTCTTCCCAGGTGACGTTGGACGCATCGAGGGCGACGTCGATCAGATTCACGTCCTCGGGCTCGGCATCGAGAAGAGATTCGTCGAACATGCCCGCCGGCTCAAACTGATCGATCAGTTGCCCGTATTTGATCCGCGCGTCTTCCTTGCGTTGGTAATAGGTGAGGAGTTCCTTCCACGGCGAGGCCATGTCCTTGTACGCCGCCAGCACCGCGACCAACGCCCCGAACGTAAGCTCGCCGACGATGACCAGATAGCCGCCGATCGAGAAAAAGAAAAACGGCGTAAGCTGGTTGATGAAGTTGTTGATGAACTTGATGAAAAACTTCTTGCGGTAGATGTTGACGCGAATCCCGTAGATCGTGCCCAGACGCTGAGAGAAATCGGAAAGCTCGTATTGCGAAGTGTCGTGGGCGTGGATCTCGTGGGCGCCCGAGGCCGTCTCGCCGATCCGCTCCGACAACTTACGCACGTTTTGCACCCGCTCCTTGCCCAGCCGGTTCACCTGGGCCTGAAGAATGGGGATGATGATCCCCTGGACGGGGAACAGCGCGATCGCCGCGATACCCATGACCCAGTCCTGGACGAAGACGAAACCGACGATGACCAAAAGGGTTCCGCCCTGGAATGCCGGCAAGGCGAGGGCGTCGCCGATGAATCCGCCCAGCGGCTCGGTCTCCGTGGTCACCATGGAGACGATCTCGCCCTGCGAGGTCTTGCGGAAATGGTGCAGCGGGAACCGCAAAACCCGATGGACGAGCTGGTAGCGGAGCCTTCTCAGCATCCGCTCGCCGACGACCCCACGAAAGACGTTCACGTAGAATTTGAACCCGCCGTTGACGAAGACGAGGCCGAGGAAGATCCCGCACAGGATCAGCAGATAAGGGATCTGATCGATCTCGGTGCCGAACATCGTTATCGGAAAATCGGACCCGCCGATCGCCTTGTTGATGATCGTCTTCGGCAGATCCAGGGACAGGTAGAGAAACGGAAACGAGATGACGGTCAAGACGACAAGAAGAAGCTGCTCGCGTTTGCTATAGCGGAAGATGTATCGATAGATACTCGGTTCCATCACGTCCCCCTACGTCACACTCGTCCGCCGGACGGCGGAGAGCGCGATCTCCTATTGTCGGGCCAAGGTTAGCGAAGCTCCGAAGACCAGCCAAGCGGGTTGTCTGTCATGCGCCGGCCGCGGCCAGCCGGGACACGATTCGCGCCGTTTCGCGGGCGCCGTCGAGGCGGATGTCGGGCACCCCGCGACGGCCACGGGCTTCCGCCGCATCGACGGCGCGGGCCAAGGCGCCGGGCTCGAGCGTCGCCTCGTCGACGACCGTGGCGAGGCCGCGCTCGGCCAAGTGGGCTGCGCGCGTCGCTTGTTCGGTCTCGTCGCGGTCGGCGAAAGGCACCAGCACCGCCGGTGCGCCAGTCGCCAACAGTTCGGTGACCGTGTTGTAGCCCGCGAGCGAGACCGACGCCCCGCACCCAGCGAGTAAGGTGGGGAAGTCCGTGCGCGCACGTTCGACCACGACGCCGTCTCCGGCGCGCGCGGCGAGGGCGTTGAACCGATCCTCGGTCATGCCGTGGCCCACGAGCAGCCGCCAGGTGGCGCCGCGCCGGCGGCTCAATGGCCGCGCCTCGATCGCCGTCGCCAACAGGCGCTCGCCGACCCGGCCGCCCCCGGCGGAGACGAGAATCTCGCCTCGGTGCGCGTCGCCGACGCCATCCGCCGGCGTCGCGGCGCACACGTAACCGGTGTAGCACAGGCGGGACGCGATCTCGCGCGCCAATGGAAAGGTGGCATCGAACGGGATGAAGTCGGCGTCGCCGTGGACGAGCACGAGATCGAACCAGCGCCGGATCGTCGCGACGGTGTCTTCGAGCTTCCGACGGTCCCGGTTCTCGACGAGGATATCGCGGACCGACGAGACGACGCGCGGATGGCGCGAACGGTTCGCCGCGGCCTCGAGCAGCGGCTCGAGCTCGAAGCGGAAGGCGCGGCGACCGAAGGGAAACATCTCGATGACGATGACCGTGGGCTCGAAGCCGGCGAAGGTATCGACGAGGCGCGCGCGCCGGCGTTCTTTCCACGCCTCGTCGATCGCGTCCCCGGTCTCGGCGTCGACGAGGCGAAAGGACGAATCCGCCGCCTTGCACGGGGGCAGTTGCACGAACGCGGCGCCCCCGACATCCAAATCGGGAACCGCAGCGCCGCCCGAGACGTAGACCACGTCGAGCCCGGCGTCGATCATCGCCCGCGCGATCGCCGCCGCCCGTCTTTGGTGTCCGACGCCCAGCAGGTGCTGGACGTAGATCATGACCCGCGGTTTTTTCATCAGCGTTCGAGGGCGACGTTCAGACGCCCGAGTCGGGGCGAACCGTCCGCGTCCAGCGCAAAGACCTGCAAACAGCCGTCGCGCATCTTCGCTGGCGGTTTGCCGGTCATGTCCCAGCCCGAGGCTACTGCGTAGATCACGCGTATTACGCCGCGATGGGTGACCGCGACAGTGGGCGTGCCATCGCCCGCGATCTCGGCGAGAAGCGGCCGGACGCGGTAGAACACCTCGCGCGGGCTCTCGCCCCCCGGTGCGCGAAAATCGAGGCCGCACGCCTCGACGTCCACCATCGCCGCGCCAAGTTCGGCACGAAGATCGGCGAGCGTGCGCCCCTGCCATTCCCCCCAGTCCATCTCGGCGAGGCGATCATCGTGGGCTGGCGCAGCGCCGATCAACGCCTGCGCCGTCTCGCGGCATCGCGCCAGCGGACTGGCGATCCAGCGGTACCGGCCAAAGGGCGGCGGCACCGCCCACGCGCGGACGACCTCGCGCCCCGCAGCGCTCAAGGCGGTATCGGCCCGGCCCTGCAGCCGCCGCGCGGCGTTCCATTCCGTAGGTCCGTGACGGATGAGGGCAAACGGGGTCACGGAACCACCCTTTGCAGCGTCTCGTCCAGGGTGCGGGACGCGCGCGCGAGACCGTGGCGATCGGCGGCAAGGCGAAGCGCGGCCACGCCCATGCGCTTTCTCGCGGTCTCGTCGTCGAGAAGTGCGGCGACGACGGCGGCGAACGCGCCCGCGTCACGACCCGGGACCAGGAGACCGGTCTCGCCGTCATCGACCACGCCGCGAACGCCGCCTTCGTCGCCGGCGACCACCGCCAGACCGCCGGCCTGCGCCTCGACGATCGCCATGCCGTAGGCCTCGTTGACGGCCGGCCAGACGTACAGATCGCATGCCGAATAGGCCCCCGCCAGCGCCTCGGTCTCGAGCGCGCCGAGCCAGCGCACCCGTTCGGCGACGCCCACAAAGGCACTTTCGACGGGCGCGCGGGCGGCACCGTCGCCGACGACGAGAAGCTGCCAGGACCGCTCCCCCATCCGCGACAATCCTTCCGCGAGGGCGCGGTAGGAAGCGAGCTTGTCGCCCTCGCGCATCATCGCCACCGCCAAAAGCCAGGGTACGTCGGCATCGAGGCCGTGGGCGTCCACGAGTCGCCGGCGGTTCGCGTCGCGGTTCGCATGCGCCGCCTTGAAGGGCGCCGGATCGACGAAAGGCCGCATCGAGATCAGGCGTTCACGCCCGCCGAGCACCTCGGCGATACAGGCGTCGTCGGCCGCGTTCAGGCTGATGATCGCGTCCGCTCGGCGGATCGCCCGCGCAGCGGCCTCGTGACCAAACGCCCAAGCGCCGTTGCGCTGTTTCGGCGCATGCGACGCCTCGGCGAGCACATAGGGAATTTCGAGCGCGTCGGCGACCGCCGGGCCGAGCCAGTCGGGCGCCTTGTGGTAGAGGTGGTACGTGAACCAGGCGTCGGGCCGACGGTGCGCGTCGCGCGCCCGGTAGCGCCGGATCAGCCGCGCCGCCAAGCGTTCGCCGAGACGGGCAAACCGCCTTTGGCGCCGCTCGTCGCCGGAACGATCGTGACTTCGGAACGCCGAGGCGACCTCAACCACGTGGCCGCCGGTCGCGAAGGCCGTGATAAGCGCACGCGCCATGCGCCGGTCGCCCGAGGGAACGGGGTGGGACGGCGGCTTCATCGGTGCGTAGAACGCAACGCGCATTACGCGGCTCGACTGTGGGCCGCGAACTTCGCCGCCAGGCGCTCGGCCCAGTCTTCGGCGGTGAAGTCATCTCGGACGCGGCGCATGCCGGCCGCGCCCAAACGCGCCCGCAACCCGGCATCACCGATCAAGCGCCGAAGACCGTCCGCCAGCGCCCGCGGATCGCCGGAGGGAACCAGCACGCCCGTGCGTTCGTCCTCGATCAGTTCCGGTATCGCCGCCACCCAGGTCGAGAGACACGCGAGCGACTGGCTTTGCGCCTCCATGAGAACATTGGGTAGCCCGTCGCGGTCGCCGTCCGCCGCAACGCGGCTGGCGAGCACGAACAAATCGGCGGCGCGGTAGTGGGCGAGCACCGTCTCGTGCGGGCACGCACCCAACCAGGTGACACGCTCGGCGATCCCGGCCCCGGAAGCCCGCGACCGGAGCCCCTTGAGCAGCGCGCCGCCCCCAATGTGGACAAAACGCCAATGGAGATCCGCCGGCAGGAGCGCGAGCGCATCGATGAGGTCCGCGTAGCCTTTCTTGGCGACGGCCCGGCCAACGGACAGGACGATAACCGGATCGTCGTGATCGCGTCCGTTCCGTTCGGGCCTCTGTCCGGGCGGCGGCGAAAAGCGCTTCAGATCGAGACCGTGGTAGACCAGTTCGACCCCGTGGCCCGCCGGCGCGAACGCATCGAGGTGTTCGCGGTTTGCCGCGGTGCAGGTCACCGCCCAGCGGCAGTCGGCGAGCTTCTCCGCCTTCTCCCAATCGGGGGTCGTCCAGACGTCCTTGGCGTGGGCCGAGCAGCTCCACGGCAACCCGCGCATCCTCGCGGCATACCGCGCGACGGACGCCGGCGTGTGCAGGAAATGGGCGTGAATGGACGCATGCTTAGGGTCGAGCTCGGCGCAGAGCACCAACGCCTGGCCGAAGCGGCGCACCCGGTTCGGCGTCGGGTCGCGACGAACATCGCGAAGCCATATCCGAAAAGCCGCCTCATACCCAGCACACTTGCGCGCGGCGCGCCAGCCGCGCCAGACCCGAAGCGGCTCGCGATAGAGGTATTCGGGCAGGTACGTGACCGGGGCGGCGATGTCGGCGTGGACGGGATGGACGTCGGCATCCGTGGGGTGGCGAAGCGAATACAGATGCAGCTCGATCCCGCGGCGCTCGAGGGCGAGAATTTCCTGGGCGATGAACGTTTCGGAGAGGCGGGGATAGCCTTTGAGAACGAAGGCGACGGGGCCGATCACGTCATTCGTTTCGGTTGACGACGGAAAGTTTGGCCGGGGTGCGGTGGCGCGGGGTCAGCCAACCGTCGATCATGCCGTTGATGACCGAAAGGCCGTCGAGGAGCGCCGGCATGCGCACACTCGACGGCCGCGGCGATTGGGGAAGCTCGCGGATCGCGGCGGCCATGATTTCGGGACTGCGGTTCCCACCATCGGGAAGCATGCGAACCAGCCCCAGCTCCTGGGCGCGCGCCGCCCGGATGTATTGCTCCATCCGCGGCACCGTGCGCGGCACGACCAGACCGGGCTTGTCGAATGACAGGATTTCGCAGAACAGATTGTATCCGCCCATGGCGACGACCCCGATGGCGTCCGCGACCAGCCGTTCCACGTGGGCGTCGAACGTGATGGCGGCAACCGAATCAAGCCGTCGCGCGCGGTCCATGAACTCGCTCTTAAGGTTGCCGTGCATGAAGGGCCCGAGAACCAGGATCGCGGGATAGGGCAATTTTGAATCGTGCTCGTACGCGCGCAACACCCAATCGATGAGATTCCCGCCGTCGCCCCCGCCCCCGGGAGTCACCAGGATGTAAGGCTCGTTGGGTCCGAACGGCAGCGGTATCGAGCTGAGGTTTTCGGTCGTTCGGCCGCGACGCAGATAACCCGTAAACGTGACCTTGTCTTGCACGGACTGCGGGATCGCGATGCCTTGAAGGGGATCGAGGATCTCCGGCAGACCGTAGATCCAAATGTGATCGTAGAGTGCTTCCAGCGCGGGCAGCGCGTTCTTGCGCGCCCACTCGTCGGCAAGGACCTCGGAATCGTCGATCACGTCCCGCAATCCCAGGACCAAGGGAACACCTTTTGCCTTCAGCATGGCGAGGGTTTCCTTGACCTCGCCGCGCAAACCAAGCGGCTCCTTGTCCACCAGCATGATGTCGGGGGCGAATACCTCGGCCGTATGGCGGATGATCGAGGCCCGCATGGCCAACAACTCGTCGATCCCCATCTCGAGATTGAGCGACGTGTAGTCCCCGCCACGCAATTTGATGACGCCCGGAACGCGCACGAAATCCACGCGGTTGCGGAAATCGAAACTGCCGATGATGGGCGATCCCGAGAGGATGAGGACGGACAGGTCCTTGCGGTGTCCGACCAGGGAATGCGCGATCGCGCTACATCGGCGTAAGTGCCCGAGCCCGAAGCTGTCGTGGCTGTAAATCAACAGCCGGGCGTGTCTGGAATTCCGTTTCACGTCACGGCCCCTCGCCTCGCGCCCCAGTGGCGCCTGCAAGCTCCCTGGCTATGGTATAGTCCGCTCTCGGCGCGCGAAAGTCCCATGTTTCGGCGTCGCACGCCACCCGTGCGCGAATTGGATCGCCGGAATGGAAAAACCATCTTCCGCTACATTTTCCGGTACAGCCTCAAGGCGCAGATTGCGCTTCTCGTGCTGACGCTGATCTCGTTTCCGTTCCTGTATGCGAGCCTCGATCTTCCCAAGACCATCATCAACGACGCCATCGGCGCGTCCGATTTCCCGCACGAGTACTTCGGCTACACCGTCGACCAGATTCCGTACCTGTTCATCCTTTGCACCGCATTCCTCGCCCTCGTCTTTGTCAACGGCGCGTTCAAGTATTACGTGAACGTCTTCAAGGGACGGCTCGGCGAGGGCATGTTACGCCGGTTGCGCTACGAGCTTTACGGCCGGATCCTGCGATTTCCGCTGCCGCACTTCCGCAAAACGTCGCAAGGGGAAGTCGTTTCAATGATCACCGCCGAGGTCGAACCGCTCGGCGGTTTCATCGGCGACGCCATCGCGCTGCCCGCATTCCAGGGCGGCACGTTGTTGGTCATCCTCCTCTTCGTCTTCGTTCAGGACTGGATAATGGGCTTGGCCGCGATCGCCCTGTACCCATTGCAAATGTACTTGATTCCGAAACTGCAGAAACAGGTCAACGCGCTGGGCAAGAGACGGGTGCTCGCCGTGCGCAAGCTCTCGGAAAAGATCGGTGAAAGCGTCACCGGCGTTCAGGATATCCACGCCAACGACACCTCCGAATTCGAACGTGCCGACATGTCCAGTCGGCTGGGTGTGATCTACGAAATCCGGTACGAGATCTTCCGGCGCAAGTTCATAATCAAGTTCCTCAACAATTTCATCGCCCAAGTGACTCCGTTTTTCTTTTACTCGATCGGCGGATACCTGGTGATAACCACTGAGGAATTCACCTTCGGTGCCCTGGTCGCGGTGATCGCCGCGTACAAGGACTTGGCTTCGCCCTGGAAGGAGCTGCTCACCTACTATCAACGCAAGGAGGACGCGCTGATCAAGTATGCGCAGCTCATCGATCAGTTCCAACCGCCCGGCATGCTCGACACGGAGTTGCAACAGCCCGACGAGGCGCCTGCCGCAGCGCTGCAAGGGCCGATCATCGCCACCAATCTGACACTTGAGGAGGAAGGCGGAATCAAGGTCGTGGATGACGCTACCTTCACCCTCGATCTCAGGCAGAAGACGGCCATCGTCGGCCCCAGCGGGTCGGGACGGGTGGCGCTGGTGCGATTGCTCGCACGCCTGATCGCGCCGACCGCCGGCGCGGTCAGCGTCAACGGCCGCAACCTCAACTTGCTGCCCGAATCCCAGGTCGGGCGACGCATCGCTTATGTCGATCAAGCCGCCCACTTGTTCACGGGGACCGTCAGCGACAACCTCTTGTACGGACTGAAACACCGCCCCTTGCGGCAAGCCGATTATGACCCGGAGGCGGCCGCACGGCAAATCCGCGACGCCGACGCCGCCGCGGCCGCCGGCAACACGACGAGCGACTTGGGCGCCGACTGGATCGATTACGAAGAGGCGGGGGTGAGCGGCCCGGAAGGGCTCGGCGAACGCGTTCTCGAGGTCCTGGATCGTGTCGGTCTGCACACCGACATTACGACTTCGGCCTTCAGGGCACCATCGACGTCGCGCACCACCCCGAGCTCGCCAACCGGATCCTGGAAGCCCGCGGGGTGCTGCGCGAGCGACTCGCGGATCCGGCGTACGGAGGCCTCGTCGAACCCTTCAACAAGGAGGCCTATATCACCAACATGACGGTCGCCGAGAACCTGTTGTTCGGCTATCCGCGGGGACCCGAGTTCGACCTCGACCACCTCGGCGAGAACGCCCACGTGCTGTCGGTGTTGGAAAAGGCGGGACTGACCGAACAATTCGTCGATACCGGCTTGCGGCTGGCGGGGATCATGGTCGAGCTGTTCCTGGACCTTCCTCCCGACCACGAATACTTCGAGCGGTTCAGTTTCATCAGCGCCGACGAACTGCCCGACTTCCAGCAGCTTGCACGAAGGGCGGCGGCGTCGGGCACTGAGAAGCTCGATGACGACGACCGCAGCATGTTGATTTCGTTGCCGTTCAAGCTGATCCCGGGACGGCACCGACTCGGCCTCATCGAAGAGGAGATGCAACAACGGATCCTCAACGCGCGAAAAATGTTCGCCGAAACCCTGCCCGAAGGCTCACGCGGGTCCGTGGCTTTCCTGGACGAGGGGGAATACAATGTCGCAGCCTCGGTTCAAGACAACATCCTGTTTGGCAGGCTGGTTTATGGTCGCCAGCAGGCCCGCCAGGAGGTGGGGGTCCTGATCCGCGAGGTCATTGAATCGCTCGATCTGTTGCGCGTAATTCTCGACCTTGGGCTCGAGTCCCACGTCGGCATCGCGGGCAGCCGGCTGAGCGTCACCCAACGCCAGAAGATCGCGATCGCGAGGTGCCTGCTGAAGCGACCCGATCTCATGATCGTCGACGACGCCACCAGCGCCCTTGACCCTTCGAGTCAATCGGCGATCATGGATAGCCTGTTCAAGGAATTCGAGGGGCGCGGACTCGTGTGGGTGCTGAGCCGTGTCGAACAGGCCGAACGATTCGACCGCACGCTCGTCATGGATGCGGGGAAGATCGCCGAACAGGGGAAATACGAGGACTTGAGCCAGCCGGGAAACAGGCTGCACGCAATGATCGCGGGGGACTGACCGGGAACGATCCGATGATGGAGGACGGCCTTGGATTACGGTGAAGCGGTACAGGTGCTGCGCGGCATCCCCTTGTTCGCGAAGTTGGATCCCTCCAAGCTGAAGCTTCTCGCGTTCGCGAGCGAGTATCTCACTTTCGAGGACGACGAGACGCTATTCGAAGACGGTGCCGCCGCCGACTGCGTCTACCTGATCCACGAGGGCGAAGCGAAGATCACGGTCGTCGTCGAGGGACGGGAGATCGTGGTCAGCCGGTTGGGCCGGCACGACCTTTTCGGCGAGATGGCGATCTTCCGGCGTGCGCCGCGGTCGGCTACGGTGAAGGCGAACGGACAGCTCGGCGTCCTCAAGATCGATGCGCTGATGTTCCTGGAGCTCGTCACCGAGAACCCGGAAACGGCGCTCGGCGTCATGCGCCTGCTTTCCGACAAGATCGTCCACGCCACCGAAAGCTTCGAGGAGCTGGAAGGCCGCGTCCGCATGCTCGAATCCATTTCCGAGCCTTCGCGCCCCGCGAACTGACGGCACGCGGGCGGAAGCTCGACTCGGCACATCTTTCAGTGCTGAAATACGGCCCATCGAGGGGTGACGGGCCGAAGATTTGGGCCTACACTTGATTAATCACAGGGCGTGGTAAAGGCCGCGCCGGAGCTAGATCATGTCCGAACACGTTCGCAAGGATATCGATGTCAACGCCCTGAAAGCGCGCCTCGTCGGGGAACGCGACGAGTTGATCCGCGCGGGCGAAGCGGACGAGGAATCCCGTCGCCCGGTCGAGGTGGACCAGACCCGGCTCGGCCGCTTATCCAGGATGGACGCGCTCCAGGCCCAGGCCATGGCGATCGAGACGGATCGCCGCCGGGGCGTCGAGCTGAACCGGATCGAAGCGGCGCTCAAGAGGATCGAGAACGACGAGTTCGGCTATTGCCTCAGCTGTGACGTCGAGATTCCCGCCAAACGGCTCAAATTCGACCCCGCCACGCCGTTCTGTGTTGAGTGTGCCGGCGACGCGGGTAGCGGTCACTGAACGCCGTACGGCGCCGCAATCGGCTGCGGCCCGCAAGCGTATTCCGCGCAACGCCCACCGGACGTGGCCTGCGCACCCGTCGAGGCGGCCGCCCCGTGAACGACGTCCGCAAAAATAGGGAGTCGCGAGTTCCATGACCGACGCGCCCGCCTATTTCTCCGCCGATGATCTTCGCGAATTCGCAACCGACATTTTCCGGGGCCGCGGCTTGTCGGCGGAAGACGCGTTGGTAGTCGCCGGTTGTCTCGTGCAGGCAAACCTGCGTGGCGTCGATTCGCACGGGGTCTCGCGCATCCCGGTTTACGCGGAGCGCCTTCGACGCAAGCTCGTCGAACCCCGGCCCGTCATCCGCATCGAACGAGTCGCCACGGCCGCCGCCACGGTCGACGGCGGCGGGGGCATGGGCTTCTTGGTCGCCACCCGCGCCATGGCCGAGGCCGTGGCGATCGCCACCGACCATGGCATCGGCCTCGCCTCGGCCCACCACAGCACGCATTTCGGCGCCGCCGCCACCTACGTGTTGCAAGCGATCGAGAAAAAGTTCATGAGCCTCGTTTTCACCAACGCCTCGCCGGCCATGCCGGTTTGGGGCGGCCGGGTGCCGTTCCTGGGATCGAGCCCCTTCGCGGCGGGCGCGCCGGGCGGCAAGCTTGGGCCCTTCGTCCTCGATATGGCCACAACGGTGACGGCGCGGGGCAAGCTGCGGCTCGCCGGCCAGCGCGGCGAGCCCATCCCCGAAGGACTGGCGCTCGACGCCGACGGCCGCCCGACCACCGACGGTATCAAAGCCGCCGAGGGCGGCGTCGTCCTGCCGTTCGGCGGCGTCAAGGGCGCGGGCATCTCGATGCTGATGGAGATTTTCGGCGGGCTTTTCTCCGGCGCCGCGTTCGCGGGCGAGGTAGCCAATCTGTTCCAGGACTTCTCCAAACCGCAGAACGTCGGCCATTTCTTTCTGGCCATGCGACCGGATCTTTTCATGTCCATGGACGCCTACGAAGACCGGATGGATACCCTTGTCGAACGCGCGAAGGCGTGCCCTCGGGCCGACGGTTTCGACGATATCCTGATTCCCGGAGAGCCCGAATCGCGCACACTCGAAAGGCGCAGCAAAACCGGGATTCCGGTGAGCCCCGACGTGGTGAGCGCACTCCAGACCGAGGCCGAGGCGGTCGGCTGCTCAATGCCGGCGGCGGCCAACGCGCCGCTTGTCGAAGTGGCCTGAACCACGCATCCGGTGCCGCTTGCGGGGACTCGGTGCGCGTATTAGGTTTCGCATCCGCGCGCACGCGGCCTTGAGGCGAGAAACGCGACACCCGGCTGGCCGGAGGCGGCGCGCCC
>PVBE011606305.1_pt1 | contig 18084 bp, 24 predicted proteins | sample 1631181 | NCBI WGS metagenome assembly PVBE01 (sample SAMN08397723, study PRJNA350692) | Marine metagenome, whole genome shotgun sequencing project. | isolation source: water | place: Pacific Ocean | collected 2012-04
ACACAAAGAAAAAAGTTTTACAAAGAGGCAAATTATCCGTATAATATAGAAAAGATAGATTATGAAAATCCTTACATTACAAAATAAAACTTATACACTAGAAAAAATACCCGAATATGTTGACGAACAATTACGATTTGCAGTTTTAGATAATGCAAACCCAGAAGAACCTGATTTCTTTTACATACCTTTAATATTTTTAGAAAGTTTTAATGCACCTGCGGCAGTATTACAAATCGGCAAATACAAAATTAAAATGCCACTTGATTGGAAAATGTTAATTGGTGAGGCTGGGCAACAAGAAATGCACGTACTACCTATAACAAGTTTAAATGATAGAGGGTTTGATGCATTTACTTTTAATCCACTCTCTAGCAGTAAACCTGACTTCTATCCTATTGATGTTGTAGATATCTACACAGAAGTAAAATGGTATTTTCCAAAAATAAAATCTGGGCAACTACTTGCGGTGCCGTTAACAAAAGGACCTAAACCTGTATGTGCTTATTTTGTAAAAGATATTTCAAGACAATGTGAACAAATAGATTATGGCAGTGTATGGTAAAAAATAAAGGTACTAAAGTAAAAATAAAAGCACCGTTCATGGATATGCCTGTAGGAGAAAACGGTAAAGAACTTCCTATATTAATGGATAGACATTTTATGAACGACCTTATGGATTACGTACAAAAGGAAAAATTAAAAATGATTCATTGTGATGTTGTAGAACATCATGTAGTATTAGAGTTTATAGATAACCTTGAAGCAACAAAATTTGCACTAGGATACACAGAAATATATGCCAAAGCAGAACCGAAAATTTTTTGAACTAAGAAACGGATTAAAAGCCGTAGACTTTAGAAATAAAGACTATTATGATAGAATAGATGATCATGAACGATCATTGTATTCGCCTTATATGTTAATGAGATATGCATCAAGCATATCGTCTAGGGATCAATTTTATGTTGAACACTACGTTGAAATGGTTAATGAGTGTGTTAATAAAAATTTATTTGTTTTATCAAGCAAACATAAAAAAATGTGTTGGATACTAACGTCTATGTGTGGTGCACTTAAACAACAGTTTCACCCATGGATTAAACCAATGAAACGTGTTCCAAACAAATCTCTAAAACAACTATTAACATTATATCCTAATGCTAAAGAAGATGATTTAGAAACACTAGACACTATTATAACAGATAGAGAATTAGAAGAATTACTAGAGGCACATGGCATCAACTCTAAATAAATGTACCTATTGCGATAAGGAATTTGCAAGGGAAAGAACTTTACAAGTACACCTTTGCGAACCTAAACGTAGACACTTACAAAAAGGCGAGAAGTGGGTACAAAATGCTTTTATGGTATTTCAAAGATTTTATGAAATACATCAACATAATAGTAAACCAAAAACTTACGAGGATTTTTGTAAGTCAGCATACTATAATGCGTTTGTAAAGTTTGGCAGATACATTATGCATATCAGTCCATTGTATCCAGAAAAATATATTGATTATGTAATATTATCAAAAGTTAGATTAGATCATTGGTCTCGTGATGATTTATATGAAGCATACTTAATACACACATTAAAATCAGAACCTGTTGAAGCGGCCTTGCAAAGAAGTATTGCAACAATGATGGACTGGGCAGAAACACAAAACGTACAATGGGCAGATTATTTTAGATTAGTAAACACTAGTAGAGCAGTACAACATATACAACAAGGAAAGGTATCTCCGTGGATCTTACTAGGTTGCTCTGCAGGTAAAAAGATGTTAAAATTATTTACAGACGAACAATTACAAATGATACAAAGATTTATTAATCCAGAATTTTGGTCAAACAAGTTTAAAAGTTATCCAGCAGATCATTTGTTTGTACAGGAAACTGCCAAGGAGGCTAAAGTTGAATAAAATAAACATTGAAATAGCAGACGAACTTGATTTTGATTTTGAAGAAGGCGACAGTTGTATTCACATTAAAAGTGATGGAACAATAGGAAAAGTTTTTATGCCAGAGATGAATAGTAAAGTAGTTAACAGTACCGGATATAGAAAATTATTAGATGTAATTGATATTTTAAAACCGGGTGCTAAAAACGAATTTATAAGACATAATCAAAAACGAATAAAAGGAAGTTTACACTAATGCCTGATGTAGATATAGATTTTTTTGATAGAGACGGAGTACTAAAATTATTTAAACATACACCAGCATCTATTATTAAAGATAACAAAATTGAAAAACATAAAACTGGAGTATACTTTCATGCTATACCATCTGAGCCAATTAATGGATACTCAACATTAGATTACAAAAAAGCAGAAGAGCGAGGATATTTTAAAATTGATTGTTTAAATGTCAACATCTATAAAAATGTTAAATCAGAACAAGAGTTAGTTGAACTTATGATTGAGGAGCCAGATTGGGATATGTTAAAAGATCCTAAACTTGTTGAGAACCTCTTTCACCTAAATGGCCATTATAACATTGTTTCCAAACTAGAACCTAAAAATATTGAACAACTTGCGGCAGTATTAGCTATTATACGTCCGGCTAAAAGAGGATTAATGTATAAAGATTGGAAAGAAATATTAAAAGAAGTTTGGGTTAAACCAACTGATGGCTCATACTTTTTTAAGAAATCACACGCAGTTGCTTATGCTCATGCTATTGTTGTACAGCTAAACTTAATTAAAAAAGATAAATATAGCTTTAGTGCAAAGCAGGAAACGTAAACACACTAAAAAATCAAAAAAGAAAAACTCCAGCCATCGCTCAAAAAAAGAACCTTTTGGTTATCAACCAAATAATCCAATTACGATATATTATAAAAAGTATATTGAAGCGGATAAAAATTAAACAGGTTTTCTGACTAGTTGGATAGTTCTTCTTTTTACCCGTTTCTTTGAAATTTCAGAAAGTTTAACAGTAGGACCTTCGACTATCTCAACATCTTTACTATTCAAAGTTACTAATGTTGAACGGAAATATTTAAAATCTCCCTTAAGAAATATATTAATTGGTAATTTACGATTGGATTCGTACCACCAAATTTCACCACATTTTAAATATCTCATTTTATCTGATGGTTGCATTATTCTACCATAATCGTAGAAGCTAATAACACTGCTGTCTTGGTTTTGTACTATTCCTACAAACTCCATATCGCCCTTTCTTATAAGGCTTAAAAATGGGAATTTATCTCTTAATGTCTTAAAAATTTCATTCATCCTATGTCCATAAATATTGTTAAATATGTACTATGCAAACAATACAAAGGTATTTACTCACAAACTCGGTAATCGTTTACCAAAATGGTTATCATGGAAGGAACTCAAAAGTGTACGATAGACGTCTACAGGTGTATAGAGGTGTATATAACCCGCTTACTTTTACTTTTAAAAACGAAGATCAGAAGAAGCAGGATATAACAGGCAAAACTTATACGTTTAGTATTGTAGATACTGATAGCAAAAAAGCAGTAATTACACGAAATCTTAAAATATTAGACGATGGTTCTACTATTAGTACTAAAGGAACTGCTAGTGTAGATATTACAGATGGCGACCTACAACCTTTAGATGCAAAATTTTATGAGTATTCTATACGAGAAGTACTAACTGATGGTAGTACTGTGGCAACGTATGCAGATACAAGTTATGTAAGTGCTGGTACTATTGAAGTACTTGATGGTGCTTATCCACAATTTAATGCAAGTACATCAATATCTAGTTTTACCGAAAATAGTGGTCCACTAGAATATACATCAGGAGCCATTGATGCTAAACCAAGTTTGAATAACAACAAAGCATTACACACAATCGCAGTATATACTAAAAACTTTACCGGAGACTTTAAAGTACAAGGTACTATGGCATCTTCTCCTGCAAGTGCAGATTACTTTGATATTACCTTAGATGGCCAAGGTTCTAGTACAGTTACATTAACTAGTTCTACAACAGTAAACTATTATAACTTCTACGGTGTTTACCATTCAGTAAGATTCAGTTGGGATAATGCAACTGATAATACTGGCACAATTGACAAAATACTATATAGACAGTAAAATATATAGATGTTGAGAAAAACATCATGCATCGCACCATTCATTAATCTTACAATTGATCCTGTAAGAAATACTTCTCCTTGTCCTTACCTAGGAGGCGGTACTTGGAATTTTGCAAACGAAAATAGTTTTAAAAGTATTTGGCAATCAGAAAAGTTTGAAAATTTAAGACAATCACATTTAGCTGGTGAGAAAACTCCTATTTGCCAAAGATGTTGGACTGAAGAAGATGTTGGAAAAATGAGTGCTAGGTTAAGATACTTGCAAGATTTTTCTGAACAACTAGAACAAATTACACAAAAAATAAAAGACAAATCTTACCTAGAAGGTCCAAGTACACTTACTATGAAAAACGGTAACATATGTAATTTACAATGTCGTGCTTGTGGTCCTAAAGATTCTTATAGTTGGATACCTGAAGCAAAGTCACATATAAAAAACTTTCCGGAACAGTTAGATGGCACATGGTTTGGTGGTGAGGCATTTAAGAAAAACTGGTCTGATGAACAGTTAACTGACTTCCAAAATTTTAATAAAAATATAACAAGAGTTGAACATTTTGGTGGGGAACCATTACATAATCCAAAAGTAATAGAGCATACACAAATGCTTGTTGACTTAGGCTATGCAAAAAATATTGTGTTGTATATGAATACAAATGGTACGCACATACCTAATGATAGGTTACAAAAACTTTTTAGTCATTTTAAATTAGTTGAGTTTAATTTAAGCATTGACGGACTTAAAACTCATTTTGAATATATACGTTATCCTGCAAAGTGGCAAAAGCTATTACAAACAATTAAATGGTGTAATAAACAAAAAAACTTTACTTGGGGTATTGTAACCACAGTTAGTATTTTAAACATTTTTTATCTAGATGAAATATTAAATGAATTTGACCAGTGGGAAAAGAAAAATGTATTCTTAAACATATTAGAAGGTCCACGATATTACAACATTAAAAATTTACCACAAGCAACAAAGAATGCTATTACCAAAAAGTATAGTGGTAATGAACGATTACAATCAGTAGTAAACTTTATGAACTCTGCCCAACAAAACGAAAAACATTGGAACGAGTTTAACTTTTGGACAAAACAAAGTGACAATTACCGAAACAACAACTTCCAGTTTACTTTTCCAGAGTTTCATAGTATACTATAAGAACTTATGAACCTGATCCAGACTACGATTCTGAATTCACTACCTGCGGCTAAAAAGAAAACACCGTCGGGCTGGATATCATTTAACGCACCTTGTTGTATACACAACGGCGAATCAATGGATAGAAAAAAACGTGGAGGCATTATGACTAGTGCTGACGGAACTTTATCTTATCATTGTTTTAACTGTGGATTTAAAGCATCATATGTAATTGGTAGAAAATTAACACAACGGATAAGACAATTCATGGTTTGGCTTGGGGTTCCAGATGAAACAATTAAAAGACTTGCCATAGAAGCTATGCGTCATGAAGAAACTGATATTACAAAACCAAAAAAGAAATTTGTTACATTTAAAAAGAAAGAACTTCCTAAAAACGCACATCCGTTAGATTTTTGGTTAGAAAAATATGTTGCTAAAGATTTAACACAACCACAATGGCAAAAAATAGATTCTATATTAAATTATTTAAAAGACAGAGGTATTGGGCCAGATTGGTATGACTTTATGTACTCACCAGTTAATACGTGGGATATGGATAAAAGATTAATTATTCCATTCTATTGGCGTGGAGACATAGTAGGTTATACAGGAAGACTATTTGAACCTTCCGATAAAATAAAATATTATACAGACGTGCAACCCGGATATGTATTCAACATGGACTCACAAGATTGGTCAAGAAAATTTGTAATTGTAACAGAAGGACCATTTGATGCTATTTCCGTTTCTGGTGTAAGCATACTAGGATCTGAGATAAATGATATACAACGAGAGTTGATAGATGGGTTAAACAGGCAAGTTATTGTAGTGCCTGATAGAGATGCACCGGGAGAGAAATTGGTAAATCAAGCAATAGAATATGAATGGAGCGTTGCATTTCCAGAGTGGGATAAAACGGTTGGCGATGTAGCCGAGGCTGTGTTAAAATATGGTAGATTGTTTACAATACAATCAATATTAAAATCTACAGAGTCTAGTAAACTTAAAATAGATTTAAAGAGAAAGATGTATGGCTAATTATACCTTTGATGTACAAAAACTTTATTTAGAAATGATGCTGGCAGATGCAGAGTCATATGCTAGAGCACAAAATATTTTTACTCCAATAAGTTTTGATAGAAAACTACAACCTATTGCAAAATTTATTAAAGAATATGTTGACGAATATAAAGTTATGCCAGAGGTTGATCAAGTTAATGCAAAATTTGATATTAAATTAAAATCGGCAAAAGATTTAGATCCATCACATTTTAATTGGTTGTTGGATGAATTTGAAACGTTTTCCAGACACAAGGCACTAGAAGGTGCAATATTACAATCCGCAGACTTGCTTGAAAAGGGAGACTATGGTCCAGTAGAGGACATGGTTAAAGAAGCAGTAAACGTTGGGTTGACTCGTGATCTAGGTACAGACTACTTTGACGATCCAAAAGGTAGACTAGAGTTCTTGAAGAGCTCACACGGACAAGTCAGTACAGGTTGGCCAGCAATAGATAAAAAACTGTTTGGTGGTTTTAATAAGGGAGAACTAAACATTTTTGCAGGCGGATCAGGTGCAGGTAAAAGTTTGTTTTTGCAAAACCTAGCAGTAAATTGGTCACTGGCTGGCTTGAACGTTGTTTACATTTCTTTTGAATTATCGGAGGCATTAGCGGCAATGAGAATAGATGCAATGACAACTAACATACCAACAAGACAAGTTATGAAACAAATGGCAGATGTTGAGATGAAAGTAAAAATGCTTAAGAAAAAAGCAGGTAACTTACAACTAAAATATCTTCCTGCAAGTTCGACTATATCAGAAGTTAAATCTTATATCAAAGAACTAGAACTTAAAAACAAAAAGAAAATTGATGCAGTACTAATTGACTATTTAGATTTAATGATGCCAAAAAGTAAAAAAGTATCTCCAAGTGATTTGTTTGTTAAAGACAAATATGTATCAGAAGAACTAAGAAACTTTGCAGTAGAGAAACAATGTATATTAGCAACAGCATCACAATTAAACAGAGCAAGTGTTGAGGAAATAGAATTTGATCATTCTCATATAGCAGGTGGTTTATCTAAAGTACAAACAGCAGATAACGTAATAGGTATCTTTACAAGTAGGGCCATGAGGGAGCGTGGAAGATATCAAATACAATTTATGAAAACTAGGTCAAGCTCTGGTGTTGGACACAAAGTTGATTTAGAATTTGACGTGGATACATTGAGAATTAAAAACTTAGAAGAGGACGAGGGTAAAGAACAGTTTAGCTATAAAACATCAGCAGTATACGATACACTCAAACAAAAATCAAAAGTAAGTACTGATAAAACAGATGCACAACCAAAAGTACCAGATCCAACAAAAGGTGTAACAGTAGGTAAGATTAAAGCCGAAGTAGAGGGTACAAAACTACGGAAACTGCTAAACGAACTCCATTCTGACGAAGAACAATAATTTCCTACCATTATAAAACAACTTTAAATACTCACATATGTTATTATCTGAGTATGTAAGTTGGCTAGACTCCAAAGAATTTAATTATTATAATGATACTGTAGGTTTTGCAGATACAAAACAAGCAGGATATAAAAACATTGGTAATTATAGACTACCACCTTTAGAATTTATAAAAAAAATTACAACACAACCTCGAGCTGATGGTAATGATTTAGACAACACATATACATACGGACGCCATACTCTTTTAGATACTTGGGCTGAAAAAACATTTCCAGAATTAAAATATAAACAAACTCTTATACAATTACAAAAGCCAGGAGAAAAAGTTGCTCCACACATTGATACTTTACATGGACAAATTAAAAGTTGGATTAAACAAGAACCTGCATTAGCTAATATAGAGCATTCCATGGAGAAACCAAATCCTAAATTTAAAGCAAGAAGATATTTTATTGGCGTGGAAGATAATGTTAAAGGTCAAGAATTTATTCTTAATGGCAAACATTGGATATGGAAAAAAGGAGATTGCATATCTCTTAATGTATGGCGTGGTGTACATAATACAGTTAACAATAGTAATAAAAACAGATACATTATAAAAATTACAGGACTAGAAAAATGAAATTAGATGGGTTATGGGATCAATTTTCAAAAAGGCAATTTGATTATTTAGGAAATATTATATATCGATCAAACGCAAAATCTATTTGCGATATAGGTTCTTTTGCTGGAAGTGTTGCAAGAGCCGTGTGGAAAACAATTAAAGTTTCTGACAAGGAATTATATTTGCTAGACAACTATGCATTTTTACCAGAAGCATTAAGAGAACCGTTTTTTAAAGCAGTAAAAAAAACAGTTGGGGATAGTGATAGAATACACACTGTATTAGAAAGTAGCCATGTGTATGATTGGACACAACACGATTTTGTTATTTTTTCTCAAGCAGACATTGAACATTTTAAACCAGACTTTGAAAAATTAATTCAATCTAATGTAAAATGGGTAGCACTGGACTTATCATCAACAAACTGTTTGCAAAGATTTTCTACTATATTAAATGGTATTAACGACAAAAAAATTACACCACAATATTATGTTGATGGTATGATTATTTGTGGTGAACCTACTCCTTGCACACTGCCAACAGAATCTAGTGAGTTCCTAGGACATAAAATACAATTTGCTAAAAAGAAAAAGGGTGCATATATTCAAGCTATTGAAGATATTGTAAACAAGTTTAATGGAAACTAAATGTGCTCATCCTAGTAATAGTGTAACAATTTCGCCCGATGGAATGTTTCGGATATGTTGTTATGGCAAAGAGCTTAATTCTATAAAAAATCAAACTATACGTGAATTTTTTAACAGCAAAGAGGTTGCAGAAATCAAAAACACACTTAACTCTGGTGTGCGTCATGACTACTGTATAAATTGTTGGAACTTAGAAGATATAGGTATTAACTCCTATAGACAAGCAGGAGTATCTGTCCGTGCAGATAGTGATTTTCCTGCTTTTTTAGATATTAAATTTAACAACCTTTGTAACCTTGCTTGTAAAATGTGTGACCCTGTGTCATCATCAAAGTTAGCAACAGAATGGAATCAATTAGGGTGGGTAGGAAAAGATACTCCTTATCTCGATACTAATTCAATGACTATACAGCCTAACTGGAATACTGTTGATTATCAGCAAAACAAAAAGTATAAAATATTTGCTGAGATCCTCGACAACATTAGACATATTAAAAAAATTAAATTCACCGGTGGAGAACCTTTTATGACAAAAGAAATATTTGATTTTTTATCTGCTGTACCTAATAACGATAGAGTACGTATTGATTTAAAATTTACTTCCAATGGCACCCAGGATATGACTAAATGGCACGACATACTTAAATCATATAAGTCTTGTAGTATTGGAATATCATGTGATGGAGTAAATGACGTTTACAACTATATTAGATATCCAAACACATGGAAAGAATGGACTGAGTCATCAAAGTCAATTATGGAAAATTATCGTTGGCATATTAACTGTACTGTAACAATTTTTAACATTTTTGATTTATATAACATTACTGAATGGGGAATGAAAAGTTCTATATTAGACAAATTAAATTTAGGTTACGACAATATACCATTAGTATATACACCAATGAACTTACCAAAAAATCTCAAAGATCAAGCCGTTAATACTGTAAACGAAGCAATAAAAATTTCTAATAATGGCCATTGGAAACAATCATTAAAATATGTTTCACAACATTTATCAATGAATCAAATAGACTTATGGTCACAGTTTGTTAAAATCACTAAACAACAAGATGCACATCGTAAGATGTCTATAATAGATATTATACCTCAATTAGCTGAAAATTTTTAGATTGCGTAAACGTTTATTTTTATACTTGCGTAAATTTTAATTTATGCGAAAGCGTAAAACTGCGTAAAACGAAAGTGCCCTGACTTGGGATAATCAGAGCACCATATCGATAAGACCGGAATTAAAAGTTAAACTTAAATCCTAATGACATTCCGTTAACATCTGTACTGCCGGAAGTTTTGTTTTGATTTTCGTATGCAACATATATAGAACCGTTATCAGATATTTTTCTTGACGCTCCTAGTGTAGTATATGCTGTACTATCCTCAATTTTACCATAGCCCGCTGTATATGTAGTTGGACCGATTTTATGTTTAATAACATAATCGTTTCCTGTTACATTAGCACCTGACTTAGGATCTTTCTTTGTATGACTGTACGCAAGAGAAGTAGACTTCGAAATTGGTACATCAAATCCTATACCGTAATAACTGTCTTCGGCTACTTTATTCTCAGACATACCTAGGCCAATCCCAACATTAGCGACAGTAAAACCGACTGTACTTTCATAAACATCGATGCCGTTTTTACCTGTTGAGCCATCAATTTTTACTAGGTTATCAAATCTTATACCATTAAAGTCGTTACTGTATACTACTGTATGAGAGTCTCTGGAGAACAGCTTTTGTGTTGCTCTTGCTCCATATTCTGGGAACAGATCAGTTTTTGATTGAACCTCAGTTTTAAATACTGAATTTTGTCTACCTGCTGATACTTTTCCTAATGCTCCGAAATCCATTCCTGCAAACGCAAGTTTAGAATCGAATGGTGTAGAGCCTGTGTCGTCTGTGTCTACTGCTACTTCTATTTGGCCAAACGCTGTACCAAACGGTGTTGCTTCTTTAATTTTAGCACCGAGTTTTGATCCATTGTCTTTTGCCTGCATGACTGCTTCGCCTGATGAATTATCATTGTTGCTAATCATATAGTTAATTGTTCCATACGTGGTCACTTCTGCCGCATTAACTAACGCGGGTGCTGTAAACAAGGCCACACCTAGAATCATTAATATTTTCTTCATATTATGTTTTTTTCCTTTTTAGGGTTTGGTTGATTATGTCTCAAATTGCTCGAACATCTTTAAGACGCATTTATTTACATGGTAAAAAAATCTTAGTAATTGTTTTTGAGTCATAATTACGTGTAGATTATGAGGACACCAAAATGGGAATACATCACACATATAAAGCCCAAAGAGGCGAACGAGCGGCTAAAAAACAAGCCAAACAAATGGAACGACAAGCCCGTTCTCGTAATCGAAAAATCTTAAAACAGCAACAAGAAAAAGAAGGCACATTTTCCGTACCAGTAAATACTTGCATAACGATGGATATGCTTACTGATCCTAAATTGCGAAAATGATAAACGAAAGACTTTTTAAACACTACAACATAGATACTAATAAAAATTTAAAAATTAAAACCCATTGCCCACGACCATTTGATACTGTTCTTATAGATAAAAACGGTTCTTGTTATGCTTGTGAATGTACATCGTGGTTGCCACAAAGCATAGGCAATTTACAAATACGATCACTAGATGAAATACTACAATCAAAAATGGTGGAGCATTTACAATCTTCTATAACTGATAACACATATCGTTATTGTAATAATAAACAATGTGCGTGGTTGCTAGATAAAAGCCAACCTTGGAAAACACAAATACCTGAACGGAAAATTAAACATTTACGATTAGCAATAGACGATTCTTGTAACTTAAGATGTCCAAGTTGTCGTACAGGATTAATATTTCATAAAGAAGGTTCTGCATATAATTTAGGAATCAAACTTGCTGATAGCATTAACGAATGGTTATACAATTACAAATTTCCTTTACAAGTTCATATAGGGTCAGATGGTGATCCGTTTGCTTCACACGTGTATAGACACTTCATGGAACAAACACCTGAACGTAATAACATCAAGTACAGCATATTAACAAACGCACTTATGTTTAAAGAGTTTCACACACGAGTACCTTACGTTATTAATAATATGGAAGAGTTAGGAGTTAGTATTGATGGAGCGTCAAAAGAAACATATGAGAAACTAAGACTAGGTGGTAAGTGGGACAAAATAAACGAAAACTTAGAATGTATATCCCAATTAAAAAAGAAACACAATTTTAGATTTATACTACACTTTGTAGTGCAAAAAGAAAATTACCACGAGATGGAAGACATAATCGAACTAGGAAAACATTATGGTGCTGATAGAGTTTGGCTTAATAGAATTACAGACTGGCAAACGTTTTCAGATTTTAATTGGCATGACGTTGTTGCACCTGCACATCCTGAACATAAACAGTTTCAAGAAGAGTTTGCACGAATAAAAACAACTGACAACTTTGTGGAGTATGCTACACTAGAATGAAACATAGAATAAAACGTTTAGACTTTAACGTCGCCTATGCTTGTAATTTATCTTGCAAAGGCTGTATAAGTTTAAGCGACTTTGATAGACGTGGCGTTGAATCTTTAAAAGATATTAAAGAACAATGTAAGACGTGGAGCAAAATATTAGACCCATCTATTATATCAATTTTTGGTGGTGAGCCTTTATTACATCCAAGAATAAAACAAGTGCTAGACATAATAAGAGAGTCGTGGCCTAACGCATTAATTAGATTTATAACTAACGGATACTTGCTACGTAGGTACGATCCTGAAATGTGGTATACATTTGGGTCACTTGAAATGCAAGTTAGTATACACAGGCAAGACCACGAACCACTAATAACAAAAGAGATTAAACGTATTGTTAAATGCAGAGAAGGTTGGACAACTACAAGAAGTAACGTTGATGGACACAGACAATTAGAATTGCACAACGAAGACTTAACAATTTATAAAAGTAAATTTAAAAGATTTGTGATGCCTTATCGTTTAGAAAATGGCGAACTAAAACCTTTTAAAAGCAATCCTAAAAAAGCACATAGCATTTGTGGATCTCCTAATGTACCAATTTTATATCGTAACAAACTATACAAGTGTGCACCTTTACCTAATATATTAGAACTTGATAAAGGTAAGCATTACAAATACAAAGGCATAGAACCTAATGGTGATGTGGAAGGATTAGTTAAAAAAATTAACAAGCCTGAAGCAGTATGTTCTATGTGTCCTGAAAGTACTAGCCATTCAATAGATCATTTTAAAAAGGAAAACGTTCATGTCAAAGATATTGACTAGTGGTTGTGGACTATCGTGGTCCAAACAAGATAGACCAACATGGGTTAATGTTCTTAAACTATGTGGCGTTGAGATTGACGACCAAGCCGGTCCGGCTATAAGCAATCAATTAATATTAAACAATATGATTGAGTGCGTTATGAAAAACTATTACAGTCAAGCAATTTGTCAGCTTACTGGAACTAAAAAACTTGATATAGAATTAACAAACGAACAAAGATTTGAAGTTGTTGCAAATGACACTATAAGAAACTTTACTTACAAAGGTTATTGGCCAAGTAGTGCAAGTGCGGAACACGAAAGTAAAAAATTGTATTACGAATACTTGCATAGTCCGTCTATAGAAGAGAGTGATATAATTTATAAATGGATGTTATTAAAAAAACTATGTGATGAAAAGAACATAATATTACATACAGTCTTAGGCTACGAAATTGAATGGACTAGCAAAAATTATAAACTAATAGATACAAATCACAAATATTGTATATGGAACGACTACACACAGGGAGAATACTGGGCATTACACGATCATTCTCTTGGTATGAAAAATACTGTACCTAATAAATTTTTTCATGTATACTTGGCACGTAAGTTTAATAACGACTTTCTTGAATTAGATATAGAGGAAAAATTAGATAAGTTTCATGACTAAAATATTATTTGTATGCTACAGACACGGGTGTAGAGGGGAAGGATTGTCTTTACGACTTTCTCAACATAATTTTTTTAGAACACTTAAAGCGGATGTCGTTAACGATAGAACTATTATTACAAATGATGTTTTTAACAAAGACTTATTGTTTAGAGAAGATGTATTACCTAAAGTTCCGGAACTGCCTGTAGATAGTAATATTGTTGTTCCAAGTCATCACTTTTACGATAGCTTGAAAAATTACATTCCTAACTCATACTTTATTAGCATAGACGTTCCTACAAGTAATGAATTAAACGACTGGAGAGAAAAATTATATAACCGTTACTGGATGTATAAAGCAAAAAATATATTAGAGCTTACAGGTGAATGTGCATCTAGATACTATCATTATTATCCAAAAGCAAAACTAGATGAAGTTATGTCGTTTACTGCTAAAGTTTTAAAAATAAAAGATGTAACATTTGGTGATATTATTTGTTTAGGTAAAAATTTAGAACCAACTGAAGAAAATAAAAGAATGATATTAAACAATATGGAGCCGGAACCGTTATCAGAAGAAACTAAAAAAAATAGTTTAGTAATTCCATACAAAAAAGTTAACGAGGTTACTGTTGAGGAAATAATTAATTATATCAAATGAAGATTGCAATTACAGGACATACACACGGAATTGGTAAGGCGTTTGCTGAACAATTAGCAGAACGAGGACACGAAATTATTGGAATATCAAGACGTGATGGGGAAAACATAAGAAGAATAGAACATACAGCAAACCTAATTGACCCTTGTAAACTGTTTATTAATAATGCTCAATCTTATTACGCACAAACAGAATTATTATATGCAGTTTGGAAACGTTGGTATACTTTGGCTAGTCAACATTACATATGGAATATTAGCACAATGATGACCGAGGAACCAATTAATAGTACACCAGAAGGATTAGAAGATATTGAAATGAGTCAATATCGTACACAAAAACTTGCACTTGAAGAAGCAACAAAACAACTACAACATAAAAGCAGTTGGCCAAAAATTTCAATTATACGTCCTGGTGGTGTTGAAACGTCTGACATTAAAGAAGAAGAGTTTAAAAAATCCTGTGGAGAAGTTATGGAAAAATCTGATGTTAATGTTTGGGTTAAAAGTGTAATTGATACGTTTGCACAACACCAAAACATTCACGTAAGTGAATTATCAATTGGCCATACTACACAAAGGATTCCCATTTAAATGGATGCAAAAAAGTTTTTTACAAATAAAAGTTTTTGTGTGTTACCGTGGACAGGGTTTGAACTTGAAGCTAACGGTGACGTAAAAAATTGTATTATCTCTAAAGAAGTACTTGGCAATATAAACGATACAGACATTCAAGATATAATGTCTAATGCTAAAAATTTACAACTAAAAAAAGATATGAATGCTGACAGTAAACCTTATAACTGTTCTGGTTGTCATTTACAAGAGTTGCACAGAAAAGACCCATCTAGTATTAGTAGTAGGCTTTATTATAACAGAGAACTAGGAAAAGATTATCTTAAACAAAAAAAAGAATTTTCACTACATCATGTTGATTTGCGTTGGACAAATCATTGCAACCAAGCCTGTGTTTATTGCAATCCAAATTACAGTAGTAAGTGGGCAACAGAGCTAGGAGAAACAATTAAATCAAAAAAAGAAGCAAGAGATAAAGTTAAAACTTATGTATTTGACAATGTTAAACAACTAAGAAATGTTTATCTAGCTGGTGGCGAACCTATGTTAATGAACGAGAACAAACAATTTTTAAAACTATTATTAGAAGAAAATCCAAACGTAACTATAAGAGTTAACACAAATTTAAGTTCTACTAAAACAGGTGTGTTTGAATTGTTATGTAAATTTAAAAATGTTCACTGGACTATTAGTGTTGAGAGTATAGAAAAAGAATATGAATATATTAGACATCATGGATCATGGAAAGACTTTTTAAAAAATTTAAAACATATACAAACACTAAATCATAAAATTAGTTTTAATATGCTGTACTTTATATTAAATTACAAAAGTATTTTTGATACTGTTGACTACTTTAAAAGTTTAGGATTTGTTGATAATAGTTTTATTATTGGCCCAATATATAAACCAAAACACCTTAATATACTAAACTTGCCGGAACATATGTTAAATGAAATAAAAGAAAGACTTGATAATGAAATATCAAAATGTGATGGATATCTTAAAAACAGTTATGAAAATATTTTAGCTTATATAAAAGAAACAACATTTAAAAACGATATTACAAAATTTCTTTTACAAACATACGAAAGAGATATGCGTAGAGGTGTTAATGCTACAAAAATATTTCCAAAACTATTTGAGGAGTTAGATGCTTACCCACTGGACAAATTTAATTAGATCTGATTGCAAAGTAATTAGGATTGGCAAAGACTACATATATCCAATTTTTAAATGTGGTAGCACTACATTATTTGTTAATGCTGATCAAATACTTGTTAACGAAGAACTACAAAACTTATCAACAATTAAAATTATTTTACGAGATCCTGAAGAAAGATTTATAGCAGGTGTTAACAAATACTGTGATGATAATAATGTTGCAATAGATGATGTCGTTAAACAAATAAAAAAAGAACGTGTAGCTGACGAGCATTTTGTTCCACAGTGGGTTTGGCTATTTCATTTATATAGATTTTATAAAGGTAATGTTTCTATATTACCTATGTCGCAACTTGACAAGTATGTAAAACAAAACTGGCAGATGGATGTTAACTTTAAATTTCCTCGCTTAAGAAAAAATTTTCCAAAAGAATGGGAAGAAGCAGTAGGAAAACAATTTGGCAAAGCTCGTAATATAAACGAAGAGAAAAAGCCAGTGCCAATTATAAACGAGTTTGTTTCTAACGATAAAGAAATAATAAAAAATTTTATGCACAAAGAAGTTAATTTAAAAACTATTATAAAGGATTATCGCCATGTATTGTCCTAGACTTAAACACTTTACAAGACTAAATGTTGATGGCACTATTGGCAAGTGCGGACATATGACTACTTACAAAGGCTTTACATCATTTGCAGAAATGGAAAAGAGTGAATGGTTAGAGGGTGTTAAAAATGATATGAAGTTTGATATTTGGCCAAAGGATTGTTTAAGATGTAAACAAACTGAGGACTTAACTGGAGAAAGCATTAGAACTAAAAGTATTGAACGACATAACTTATTACATCCACTTAAAGATGATTACCTAGTTGTAGGAGGTGTACTAGATAATATTTGCAATAGTGCTTGTCAAACTTGTAATTCTGGCTTGAGTACAAAGATAGGAAGCCTAGAAAGTAAAAACTTTCCACGTGTAAACAATTATAAAAACTTTTGGGAACTTCCACAAAATAGAATTTTGGAAGTAGATGTTAATGGTGGAGAACCAACAGCAAGTAAAAATTATAAAAAACTTCTAGCAAACTTACCTGTTAATACAAAAATAGTAAGAATGAATACTAACGGTTCAAAAATGATTAAAGAACTAGAAGCAATACTAAGAAATAGAATAATGGTTATAGTAACATTAAGTTTTGATGGAGTAGGTGATGTTCATGACTATGTGCGTTGGCCTATTAAATGGAAAAACTATATTAAAAGTGTACAAGCATATAAGAATTTACAAAAACAATTTAGATTATTAAAATTAAATTGTTGGACAACAGTAAGCAGTATTAATGTAGAAAACTTGCCAAGCATACTAGATTTTACTGTTGAGCATGGGCTAGACCACGACTGGGCATTTTTAAATGATCCCGATGCTTTAAATGTAAAATATAAAAACAAATTTACCTTAAGTGCTAAAGAAAAATTAAAAACATCGTCGTATAATGTGTGTAGGAATATAGCAGATAAAATTGCAATTGATAAAGATAACAGTGATCAAATTGATCTTTATATTAAAAGACAAGACTATCTTAGAAAAATTAATATTAACGATTATTTTAATTTTGGGGCAAACTTACTTAAAAATAATTCAGCAAAACCTAAATGATGCTTCTCTCCATAATGTATACCGTCTTGTGCAAAGTTAGGATCAGTAATCCTTTGTTTACGTGCTTCAGGTAAATTATGGTCGTCCCATGGCGGCCAGCAACTTTTAAGTGTAGCATA
>PVBE011452656.1_pt1 | contig 18083 bp, 14 predicted proteins | sample 1631181 | NCBI WGS metagenome assembly PVBE01 (sample SAMN08397723, study PRJNA350692) | Marine metagenome, whole genome shotgun sequencing project. | isolation source: water | place: Pacific Ocean | collected 2012-04
CCCAGGATCAAGCCATATATGAACCACCACATGATCTTGAGCTCGCCGATCTAATCCAGCTGTGTCCCTTTGGCATTATTGGCGCCGCGAGGCGGCATATCCATGCTCCACCAGTCATCTATGTCGCGCTGATCCTGATATCCGAATACGCCGTCCATCTTCGTGAAAAATTTGTTGACCTGGTCGGGCATGACACGGTTCTTGGCGATGGCGATCTTCACGATGTCGTGGATCACGGATTTATTCTTTTTGCTGAACGCGCAAACCGCGAAACAGGTCGAACAGCCCGCCGTCGAAACCGCCCACCATGTCCTGCACGCGGGCGAATCCTCGTACCATGTACGATGTCCCCGTTTGTTCCACGGCCCCTCCGGTTCCCAGTAAGGTTCGGTCTCCTTACTCAGGCAATCGGCCGGGCATTGCTCGGCGCAGACCTTGCACGTACGGCAGAAATTCATGATGCCGGCATCGATGGGTTTGGTTGGTTCCAGGGGCAGGTCCGTCACGATCTTGAAGAGCCGTTGGAGAGGCCCGTATTCCGGGCTGATCATACGATTCAGACGGCTCAACTCGCCCAAGCCGGCCATGACGGCGAACGCCGGCGCGATCCCCAGCCCGTTATACCAGGTACTCCCCAGGCCCTGATATCCGAGCATATGCAAGAAGTTCTGCAGCCTGTCCATGGTGTTGCGGGCTTGGCCATAGACCGTGCCCGTGGCCGCGCTCGACAGCGCCGACGGCATCGGTCCCGACTTCCTCTTGATCAGCTCCTCGGACATCTTGATCGAGAAAACGATAACCGATCTGGCCTTTTCGGGGATGACCCGCTTGTGTTCGGTCTCATACGCCTTGTCGACGTTCTCGAATTCGATGCTCTTGCCGTCCAGCGCATCCACTTCATAGATGAGCTTCCTGGTGCGTTCATTCAGTTCGACAAATCCGACCTGATCCGCTCCGAAATGCCTTAGAGCACTCCGGATCATGCGTGCATTCTCTTCCGGAGTCCCTTCCCAGCGAGGCACGCCCAGCTCCTCGGGGCTGATCGGCTTGCCCCCCAGGGGGACCGCGTCCTTTGGCGCTCTTTGCTGTTCCGTTTGCCTGGTGGTTTCGTCCTCGGCCGCCTCTTCGCCGTTGGCCCAGGATCCCTTGAAGGTCGCCGAAACCGATCCACTATACCGTCCGACGACATCCAAGGCGCGGTCACGCAGGGAATAGCCCGCCTTGTTATCCAGCATCCATTCTTGCGTCTTCTCCGCCCGGCGCTTGACGAGTTCCCTTGCCTTGTCCTCGCCGATGTATTTTTCCCATGAAACCTGCTGGATCTTTCGGTCATCGAAGCGTTCCGTTACGTCCCAGTCGATATCCATGGTCGGTCGATTTGCCTCACGCACCCACCATGGCCGCTTCCATTCCGCCAAAGGTGACGCCATCACTCCATCGAGATCGTTGAAGCTCGCCGCCGAACCATTGCCGCCACCATTATCGAGGCCCATTGCCTTCATGCGTTCTTTTCTGCCTACGGTGCTGCGGCGTTTCATTATTTTGTCTCCTGGTCCTGGTTTGCCATCCGAGCCGACATCTCTTGCATGTGGATGTTGGATCGATGCCAGTTTCGGTGGTCCTAGACAGAAGTCAAGGTTGAGATCGGGGTGCCCTTCCGGCGCAATCCGCCAAGATCCTCGCGATCATCCGATCTTCGGAATGATCTCCTCGGCGATCAGCTCGATTTGTTCCATGTCGAAGCGGTAGGGGACCAGCGTGATCTGCTGGACGCCGGCGTCGAGATGGGCTTGCAACTGCTCGAGGCAGTCGTCGACGGTGCCGAGCACGGCGCTGTCGGTGGTCGAATCGCTCCACCCGGCGAAGTCCCACTCGGTGGTCAGCCATTTATACATCGGAGCCTCGACGTCCTCGCGCGACTTGCCGACATAGATCGGTAGCTGATTGATGCTCTTGAGCGTATCGGGGTCCTTGCCCGCCTCCTCGGCGAAGCGGCGGACCTTGTCCCACGACTTCACGAAGCCCTCGACGGTGTAGTAGTAGGTCAGCCAGCCGTCTCCGGCGACGGCGGCGCGCTTGAGAACACGGTCGACATAGCCGCCGATCAGGATCGGTGGGCGCGGCTGCTGCACCGGCTTGGGCGACATCACCGCATCGGCGAGCTCATAGGGCGGATAGCTTCCCGTCACCGAGTCCTCCTGCCACAGCCGAGTCAGGATCTCGAGGTTCTGGTCCATGATGTCGCCGCGCTTGTTGAACGGCACGCCAATGGCGTCGAACTCGCGCTTGTACCAGCCCGACGCCACGCCGAGCGTAAGCCGGCCGTTCGAGATCTGGTCGATGCTGGAGAGCTGCTTGGCGAGCACCACCGGGTTGCGCGACGGCAGCACCAGGATGCCGGTGCCGAGCCGGATGGTTTCGGTACGCGCCGCGACGGCAGTCAGCACCGATAGCGAATCGAGGATCGGGAAATAGGGATCGACACCGAGCAGGATGTGATCCCACACCCAGACCGATTCGTAGCCGAGCTGCTCCATCCGGATGCCGAAGTCGATCAATGCCTGGGCGTCGGGCATTTCCGGCGCCGCGGTGAAGTTCTGCATCGCGATGCCGATGATCTTGCTTGCCATGTTGTCTGTCCCTTCGTTGTACCAACCCAGCTAGAAACCCTCGCCCCACCGGGGGAGAGGGTGGCGCGCGGAGCGCGCCGGGTGAGGGGGTGGCCGCCGGCAGGCGGCGAAAAAAGATTCTCTCGACGCGCTGACGCGCTCACCCCTCACCCCGGCCCTCTCCCGCAAGGGGAGAGGGAGATTTGTTTTCACGGCCCCACTCATCACGCGATATAGACCCGGTCCGGATCGACCTCGCGCAACACGGCGAGCTCGTCGTCGGTTGGGGGCTCGGTGATCTCGATCTCGGACTCGAACATAAGATCGAAGCCGGTGTTTTCCTGGACCTGCTCGGCGCTCACGCCGGGATGCAGCGCCTGGACCTTCATGCGCTTGGTCTCGTCGTCGAAGCCCATGATGGCGAGGTCGGTGACCACCTCTCCGGGACCGCCTGTGGTCAGGCCGGAATCCGCTCGGCTGGTTCCGCCGTGCCAGAACCCGGTGCTGGTCACGAAATCGACGTTGTCGACGAAGCGGCGTTTCTCGTGGACCATCGAGACGATCATCCGGGTCAGGCTGGCGATGTCGTTGCCGCCGCCGGTGCCGGGAAGCCGGATCTTGGGGTTGTCGGCGTCGCCGATGAACGACGAGTTCAAATTTCCGTACCGGTCGATCTGGGCGCCGCCCATGAAGCCGATGTCGACATAGCCGCGCTGCAACAGCAGCAGCACGTCGGTGTTGGACAGCACCATGTTGGCGCGCCGCGTACAGCGCTGCTCGTTGGTCGACGGCGGCAGCTCGCCCGGAATAATGAACGGCCCCAGCGTGCCGCCCTCGAACAGGATCGTCAGGCCAGGCGCGTGCATGCGCTGCGCCAGCGTCGCCGCGAGAAGCGGGATGCCGACGCCGGCAAACACCGTCTGGCCGTCCTTCAACAGCCGGCTCGACATCACGGCGATCAGCTCGGAGGCGCTGTGGCTTCCATTACTAGTCATTGTGGACGCTCCTGCCGCGTATCGTGGCGTCGATCACGTTCTCCATCCCGAGAAGCTCGAGATAGGCGTTCCAGTCCTTGGGCTCGTAAACATAGCGGTCGAGATATTCCTTCACCCCCGCCGCGGGATCCTTCAGCGTCAGCGCCGCGTAGGCGTCGAGGTTGGGAAGGAACGGCTCGTAGACGCCGTAGCATTCGTGCGGCGCGCAGCCGTAGGGTACCTCGACCACCGCATCGACGGTAATGAATGGGATCCGGGTCTGATCGGGCGAGCGCCGGATCTGATCGTTGGCGACGATGCGCTCGGTGGTCAGGATGACCTTGTTGGCGGCCATGGCGATGTCGGCATCCATGAACGGCAGGCCGTCCATCTGCGCGTTGCCGTAGGCGTCGCAGCGCTGGACGTGGATCAGCGCGACGTCGGGATTGAGCGCCGGCACCAGCAACAGGCGATCGCCGGTGAACGGGCAGTCGATCTCGTGAGTCTCATCGATGCGCTCGCCGACGTCGGAGCCCAACATGGTGCGGGTCGGCATGAACGGCACGCCCATGGCGCCGGCGCGGTAGCGCAGCCCGATCGCCATGTGGCTCCATTCCTCGAACCGCGCGAGCTTGTTCTCGGTGTAGTGGCGCATCACCTTGGAGACGCCCCAGACGATGCCCTGGCTGAACCAGCTGGTCAGGATGTGCTGGCTCGCGCCCGAGCCGTAAAACAGGTCGCCCTCGGTCGAGGTGATGCTGCGCGAGACCATGAGGTCCTTGCGCCCGGCACGGATCAGCGCCCACACCATCGCCATCGGCGTGCGCGACAGCGTGCAGCCGCCGATCGCCACGTGATCGCCGTCGGCGACGAGCCCGGCGGCTTCATCGAGCGACATCACCTTTTCGCGCAGGCTGCGGTCGCGCGCCTCGGTCTCGCGGCGAAGCTCGGAATAGGATTTGGTCACGGCGTGGTCACCTCCCCTCGCTCAGGTTCCGGTTCGCGCATTGAACTCTCCGATCATCTCGTCCCACACCGGCAACACATCCCGCAGACCCGTCCAGAACCGCTGGTCGGCGCGGCGGTCGAACTCGTCGAGGCCGACGCCGCGCTGCTCGACCCAGGTGAAGTAGCCGAGATTGAAGATGCGGCGGCGGTCGCGGTGGCCGGTCTCGAGGTAATGATCGCCGTCGATGCCGGCCAAGTGGCGAGCGAAGGTCTCGCCTGCCGACACGGCGTCGAAGTCGCCGGCGAAATCCTGTTCGATGGTCTTGTCGCGCTCGCTGCCGTAGAGCGCCGATGAATCGGTTGCCACGGTGACGATCACGTCCTTTTCGCCCAGATCGTAATAGCGCGCCGTCTTGATCGCCGCCAGCACATTGGCGATGCCCGACAGGCCGAGATGGCGAAGCTCCTCGACGACGCCCGGATCGATGCCCTGGCGGTCGGCCAGATAGGCGCGCCCGATATCGGTGTTGAACAACACGTCGAGCCGGTCGCAGCTCGCGTCCGAAACGCCGGCGACCGCGTCGGTGTTCATGACGTTCTGGATCAGCGGGATGTGCTTGTCGCCGATGCCCTGGATGTTGTGCGCGCCGTAGCCGTTGTAGAGCATGGTCGGGCACTCGACCGGCTCGACGGCGACGATCCTGGCGCCGTGCTCGGCCTTGAGATAGTCGCCCGCCGCCAGCGTGCCGCCGGAACCGGTGCCGGCGACGAAGGCGGCAAGCTCCAGGTCTTCCTGGCCGAGGCTCTGAAAGACGCTTTCCAGCGCCGGCCCGGTACAGCGGAAATGGGCGAGATAGTTGGCGAACTCGGAAAACTGGTTGAGGATGACGTTGGCGGGGTCCTGGGCGAGCGCGTCGCAGGCGTCGTAGATCTCCTTGACGTTGCTCTCCGAGCCCGGCGTCCGGATGATGTCCTCGGGCTGGTTGATCCAGCGCTGCAGCCACTCGAAGCGCTCGGCGCTCATGCCCTCGGGCAGCACCGCGACGCTGCGGCAGCCGAGAATGCGCCCGATAGCGACGCCGCCCCGGCAGTAGTTCCCGGTCGACGGCCAGATCGCCCGGTGCCGCTGGGGGTCGAACTGGCCGGTGACGAGGCGCGAAACCAGACAGGCATAGGCCGCCAGCACCTTATGAGCGCCGATCATCGGGAACCGGTCGCCGAGCGCGACCGCGATCGGCGCATCGACCCCGGTGAGCTCGCGCCGCAGGACGATGTGCCCCGGTGTCGCCACGGTGCCGGCGCCGTCCTCGCCGTTGAACCAGTGAACACGGAACAGATTGGCCGCGCCGGGCTCGGCCGGATCGAGGCGCGCGGTCTCGGCGGCGACGGCGTCGGGAATCAGCGCGGGATCGGCGAGCTCTGAGAATGTCGGCAGTCGGACGCTGGCGGCACGGAGATGCCTGACGGCACTGTCATAGGCCGTCCGGTCGACGATTTCTGTCGGAAGCTCCCCGTGCCTCATCCCTTGTGCGACCCCCCTCGCGCCAACCGTTCCAGGCGAGCCGGTACGCCACGATCAAGTCATCCTATCATTAAGATGATAGGATGAATAGCGTCACGTGCCGCCAGCCGTGCCGCGAGCGGAGTAATGTCCCGATTGCCGTCGGGTGTGCTGCTGGATATGCTCGATGGGCGGAACGGGGGAGGAAACGGCATGGATGCGAAATCACGCTCGGCCACGGAATTCGATTTCGACAAATACCGCCTGCGCAAATTCGTCGATCGCCTGATCGGGCTCGACGAGGTCGAGATCCACGACGAGCCGGTTCCCCTGACCGGGCTTAGCCCAATCATCGAGGGGACGCGGAAGGCGGTGCTGTTCAAGCAGGCGGGCCCGGAAAAGCTCGAAATGATCGCCAAGTCGGCGGCCAGCCGCAAGCGCCTGATCGCCGCGTTCAACTCGACCGAGGACGAGATTCACGGCGAATACCACAAGCGCCTGGCCAACCCGCAATCGGTCGTCGAGGTTCCGTCCGACGAGGCTCCGGTGCACGAGGTCAAGATCACCGGCGACGACATCGATCTGACCAAGCTGCCGTTCCACCCGCAGCACGAATTCGACGGCAGCTGCTACATCAGCTCCGGCATCGACTTCACCGTCGATCCGGAGACCGGGCGGACCAACGTGGGCAGCCGGCGGCTGTCGCTCAGAAACCGTACCCAGACCGGCACCAACGTCACCGCGCCGTCCGACCTCAAGCGCATTTACACCGCGGCCGCCGCGCGCGGCGAAAAGCTGCCGATCACCTTCACCATCGGCTCGCACCCGCTCGACATGTACGCCGCGACGACGCGCATCCCGGGCGACGAACTCAGCCTGATCGCCACCCTGCGCGGCGAGACGGCGCCGGTGGTCAAGAGCTTGACCAACGATCTGCGCGTGCCGGCCGACGCCGAGATCGTGCTCGAGGGCTATCTCGACGAGCGCGGCTATGTCGAGCCCGAGGGACCGTTCGGCGAGTACATGGGCTATTACGGCTCGATCCACATGGATCCGGTGTTCACCTGTACCGCCATCACCATGCGCAATGATGCCATGTACCAGACGCTGCAGCACGGCACCGCGTTCGTGCTCGACCAGACCGATTCGGCGTGCATCACTCAGATCCGCATCGAGGCCGACGCGATGAAGATCCTGCGATCGGCAATCCGCCAGCCGGTCGCGGCCTACATGATTCCGACCGGTGGCGGAGGGAACTCGCTTCGCGTCTCGATCAAGCAGCACATGGTCGGCGAGGCGCGGAACGCCATCGCGGCGCTGTTCGGCGGCATCCGCATTCTCAAACACATCTGGGTGTTCGATGAGGATATCGACATCACCGACGAGACACAGGTCGAATGGGCGTTCGGCACAAGGTTCCAGGCCGATGAGGACATGGTCATGATGACCGGGCTGATGGGCATGCCCATGGACCCCTCGTTGCAGGGAAGGCGCACCGGCGCCAAGGCGGGCTTCGACTGCACCCGGCCGTTCGGGCGCGACGACGAGATCCCGTTCTGGCGCTGCGCCGCCAAGTCGTTCGGCGGCCCGGCCCGTTTCCAGACCGTGGAGCAGGCGCTCCAGTCCGAACCCATGTTCTACAGCCATATCGTCGAGGCGATCGGCAGCGAAGACGGCCGCGAGGTCGCCTGCGCGCTCGACGAGCTGCGCGACAGCGGCAAGCTCGGGCGCGACCGCGACGGCCGCTATCATCTCGCCCAATCGTCGCCCGGCGTGACCAGCATCGTCGGCGAGATGTATCACGATCCCAACAAGGGTACTTGAGCCACGTACCCGCCGGCGACGGGGACCCCCGCCAATGGACAGCGCGCCGGAGTTCGCGACACCGCGTATCGGAGACCCGGTCCCGCGCAAGGAGGATTTCCGTCTGCTCACCGGCGCCGGCGCGTTCAGCGACGACGTCGATCTCGACGGCCAGGCCTACGCGGTGATGATCCGCTCGCCCCATGCCCATGCCCGCATCACCGCGATCGATGCCTCGGACGCCATGGCGGTCCCCGGCGTTCTCGCCGTGCTGACCGGGGACGACGCGCTTGCCGATGGGCTGCGTTCCCTGCCGCACAATATTCTGCCCGGCCCGCCCGACATCACACTGGTCAATCGCGGCGGAGCCGAGCCGTTCGATTCGCCGCATCACATGCTGCCGGCCGACAAAGCACGGTTCGTGGGCCAGGCGCTGGTCATGGTGGTGGCCGAGACCGAGGCGGCGGCCAAGGACGGCGCGGAGCTTGTGACCATAGAATTCGAACTGCTCGCCTCGATCACCGATACCGCCGCCGCGCTCGAGCCCGGCGCGCCTACGGTGTGGGACGAAGCGCCGGCCAATCTCTGCATCGACGCCGACGTCGGCGACCGGGCGGCGGCCGAGGCGGCATTCGCGGGCGCGGCGCACGTTGTCCGACTCGACACCTGGATCCGGCGCGTCACCGGCGTTCCCATGGAGCCGCGTGCCGCCGTCGGCGCCTACGACGGTGAGACCGGGCGCTACACCGTTCATGCCGGCAGCGGCGGCACGGTGCGTCAGAAGCGCGAGACCGCCACCATCCTCGGGGTCGACCTCGACACCGTTCGCTTCATCGCCGGCGACGTCGGCGGCAATTTCGGCACCCGCAATGCGTTCTATCCCGAATTTGCCCTGGTCGCCTGGGCGGCCCGGCGCGTGGGCCGGCCGGTCAAGTGGACTTGCGACCGGCGCGAGGCGTTCCTGAGCGATTATCAGGGGCGAGATCTGGTCGTGGAGGCCGAGCTCGCGCTCGACGCCGAAGGTAATTTCGTCGGCATGCGGGGATCCAACATCTCGAATGCCGGCGCCAACACCATCTCGTACGTGCCACTCACCAAGGGCGTCGAGATCATGACCGGGGTCTACGGAATACCAAGCCCCTATTTCCGCGCCCGGGCGGTAGTCTCCAACACGCCGTCGACCAACCCCTACCGCAGCGCCGGCCGGCCCGAGGTCAACTTCGTGCTGGAGCGGCTGGTCGATCTGGCATGCCGCGAGCACGGCTTCGATCCGGTCGAGATCCGCCGCCGCAACATGATTGCCCCGTCCGCGATGCCGTACGCCAACGGTCTCGGCATGACATACGATTCGGGCGCTTACGAGCAGGCGATGGAGAGCGTTCTGAAGCTCGGCGACTGGAACGGTTTCTCCGCCCGCCGGGCCGAGGCCGCCGAGCGCGGCATCCGCCGCGGCATCGGACTCGCGGCCTATGTCGAGACCTCGACCGGCGCACCCCGCGAACGCACCGAGATGACGGTGCGCCCGGAAGGCCATGTCGACGTAATCATCGGCACGCTGGCGAGCGGCCAGGGCCACGAGACCAGTTTTGCTCAGCTCGTCACCGATTGGCTCGGCGTGAGGTTCGACGCGGTGCGGCTGATCACCGGCGATACCGACGTGGTCGAAGTCGGCGGCGGCTCGCATTCGGGACGCTCGATGCGGCTCGCCGGCATCATCATGGGCAAGGCGTCCGACGACATCATCGAGCGTGGCAAGCGCATCGCGGCGCACGTGCTGGAGGCCGCCGAGGCCGACATCGCGTTCACGGGCGGCCGCTTCACGGTCGCCGGCACCGACCGATCGATCGGCATCTTCGAAGCCGCGGCGGCGGCGGAACAACGCGAGGATCTGCCCGAAGATCTGCAGGGACCGCTCGCCGCCGTAGCGGACGAAACCGTAAGAATTGCCGCGTTTCCGTTCGGCTGTCACGTCTGCGAGGTCGAGGTCGACGCCGAGACCGGCGCGGTCGAGCTTGTCTCCTATGCCGCGGTCGACGACGTTGGCCGCGCGGTCAACCCGCTGATCTTGCACGGCCAGGCCCATGGCGGCATCGTCCAGGGGCTGGGCCAGGCGATGGGCGAGCTGTGCCACTACGACAGCGAGAGCGGCCAGCTACTGTCGGCTTCGCTGATGGACTACGCGATGCCGCGCGCGGGCGACGTGCCGAGCATCGCGACCGAGATCAGCGAGGTGCCGTCGCCGACCAATCCGCTCGGCATCCGGGCCGGCGGCGAGGGCGGCACCACGCCGGCGCTTGCGGTCTACGTCAACGCGATCGTCGATGCGCTGGCCGATCTCGGCGTCAGGCATATCGAAATGCCGGCGACGCCGGAACGGGTCTGGCGCGCCATCCGGGACGCACGATTCACAGAGGGAGAAGACGCATGAGCAACGAGATCCTGACCGAGCGCGACGGCGAGGTCACCCACATCACGCTGAACCGCCCCGACGAGGGCAACGGCGTGACCAACGAGATGGCAGCGGAGCTGAGCGGGATCATCGCCGAGGCGGGGGAGACTTCGCACTTCATCACGCTTCGGGGCGCGGGCGCCGATTTCTGTACCGGGCGCGCCGGCATGGGCCGCAAGCCCGAGGGCCGGCCCGAGGCGCTCGAGCTGCGCCATCAGAACGAGGTCGTGTTCAACTGCTATGGCGCGTTCCGGAAATCGCCGGCGCCGATCGTCGGCGTGGTACAGGGCCAGGCGCTCGGCTTCGGCTGCGCGCTGGCGGCGCTGTGCGACATCACCATCGCTTCCGATGCGGCGCGGTTTCAGCTGCCGGAGATGGGCCACCACATCATGCCAACCATGGCGATGTCGTCGCTGGTCGATCGGGTGCCGCGCAAGGCGTTGATGTATCTGACCTATTCGACGGCGATCATCGGCGCCGAGCGGGCGCTGTCGTTCGGCATCGTGAGTGACGTGGTGCCAGGCGAAGATCTCGAATCAGCGGTCGAGGCGTTGAGCGCCGCACTCTTGAAGGCGCCGCGCCCGGCCAACCGCGCGGTCAAGGAGTACGCCCGCGCTGCGCTCGGCATGGACCTCCAGGGCGCCATTGATTTCGCCCGCAACCTGCACGCCACCGTCAACTCGTCGAGCGGCATGCGGGGCTGATGTTCAAGGATAAGTAACCGGCGAACCTACCGCGCGGCAGGGGGCGCCAACCGGCGGGCCGATCCGCCGGGATCGAGCGCCAGCACGATCGGTTCGCACGCGAGGAACGGCCCGTCGGCGGACTCGATCTCGGCGCTCGCGGTCACCATGGCCCCGGGCGCGGGGCCATCCGCTCCGTCGATATCGCCGCCGGCGAGCGGCTGGAGCGGCAAGGTGCCGATGCAACCCTCGACGGACCAGCGCCGGATGCCGTCGCCGCCCCACGCGCCCGGATCGCCGCCGTCACCGATCGACGTCAGCGCCGCCTCGAAACGGCCCCGCGCTGTCGACCATCCCGCAGGCACCGAGCCGTCACGTGTGATGCTCTGCCCGAGGCGCACCCAATGGCCCTTGTGGGCGAGCGAAACGCGGACCGCGAACCTGTCGCCGAGGTCGCAAGCTCCCTCGATCCGCCGCAGCGTCGCGTCGCGCGCGAGGTCGGCGGCCACGAGAACCTGAACCTCCTCCGCGCCGGCGAGCCGGGCGGTCCGCTCGATGGCGGCGATCATGGCACCGCAGTCGCTCGCGCCGGTGGCGACGCCGGCCGCCATCGCGCGCTCGGCCAGCGCCGCGGCATGCTCGCCGAGCGCGACTTCGACCGCGTCGGCCGGCCCGCGAACGGCACGGAACAGGGCGCTCGCGTCGTCGATCGCCATGTCACGACCTTCGGCCAGTAGGGATCGCGAAATTCCTCCGGGCAGCCGGGAGTACTCGACAATTCCGACACGCGCCGTGCCGCCGATGCGCTCGCCAATCAATGCCGCCGCGGCGCGGCCGAGGTCGGGTGAGTGAACGAGGTCCGCGACGTGGGCCGTGCTGCGGATCCAATCGCCGACGCGCTTCGACAGGCTGACCAACAGAACCGGCAGGCCGTCGGGCAGCACTGCCAAAATCCCCTGCGACCAATAGGGCACGAAATGGGTCAGGTACGACGACGCCGCCGGCCGGGGAAAGCTGGTATAGACCAGCAGGGCATCGAAGCCGGCGTCCCGCATTGCCGCCTGGCACCGCGTAATCCGCGCCTCGAGCGCCGCTTCTGGCACTTCGTCCCGGTTCCAGCTCAACAGCCCGCGCCGCATTGTTCTCTCCCCCTGTCCCTACTCGACAACGATCAGATCGCGGGCGATCGTGCCGAGGCGCTCGAAGCCGTCCGCGGTGATGATCGAGGTATCGCCGAACACTATGTAGCCGGCCTCGGGATGATAGGTGTTTGGGTGAACGACTACGACGGCTCCCTCGGGCAGCTCGGTGTCGACGTCCTCCAGAACGTGCGGCTTCGAATCGACGAACAGGCCCTGGCCGTGGCCGCGCACGCGTGTGTACTCGCTGGTCGTGTACTCGCCGAGGCCGTGGCGCCGGAAGACGTCGTTCTCGGCGCGCGCGATGTCGGACGCGCGGACGCCCGCGCGCAACACCGCCTCGCCCGCCTCGGCTGCCTCGAGATAGACGTCGAAGGCGCGGCGCTGAATTTCGCTCGGCGCACCGATCACCAGCGTGCGGCAAAGCTGGGCGTAGTAGCCTTCGACGCACGGCGTAAGCTCGGTCGTCACCAGATCGCCAGCCGCCAACCGGCGCTCGCCGGCCGGCGTCATGCCGCGCACCTCGGCGCCACCGGACGCCATGATCATGAAGTTCTCGGGACAGCCCTCGGCGCGGAAGAAGGCCTCGACCTCGGCGACGATCTCGTATTGCGGCCGCCCCACGGCGATCGCCTCGGTGAACGCCCGATAGCCGCGATCGGCCATCGCGGACGCGCGCCGGATGGCGTCGAGCTCAAGCGGGCTCTTGGTCAACAGCAGCCGGTCCATGAACGCGGTACCGTCAGCGAGGCCCAGCGCCCCGAGCCCGTGCGGCAACAGCGCGGCGGGCGCCGACGCGATCCGGCGGGCGGGGCCGAGCCGGGCGAGGTGGGACGCCACGGCATCGATCAGGTCGCCGACCGCCGCCACCTCGGTGAGCGGGCGCTCGGCGCGCGCCCGGTCGGCCTCGACCGGGCTCTCGAACCACGCGTGCGACGCGCCGTCGGCCAACACGACCGCCGCGGCGTCGCCCTCGACCACGGCGAGGTCGGTGGCGAAGCGCAGGTAGTCCGCCTGCCACGCATTGCCGTAGGCGACGATGCCGTCGAGGCCGTCGGCCGCCAGGGCCTCCGTGAGGCGCCCGAACCGCTCGTCGTGGAGTGCCGTCATGTCGCGAGCCCCCTGCCCTCCTCGCTTGCCGTCGCCGAACGGTAGCACGGAAGAACACCCGAATATTCTTTTATCGCCCGATCGAGAATGATCAACTGGCGCCACCGACGTCTTCGAGAAGCTGGGGAGAAAAAATTTGAGCGTCCTTGAGCGGGTCGCGGAATACGTCGCGGGGCTCGATCCCAATTCGCTCTCGGCCGACGAGACGGAGGCGCTCGGCGTCCATGTGCTCGATGCGCTCGGCGCCATGATTGCCGGGCGCGCGACGCCGGACGGCGCCGCCCTCGCCCGGCTTGCTGCGGGCAGCGACGGCCGGCCGGGCGCCTTCGCCGAAGGTACGGTAGACGACGTCGCCGTCCGGGCCGCCACCGCACGGCTGACCGAGATCGACGACATCCATCTGCCATCGTGCACCACGCCGGGGTCAGTGGTGGTTCCGGTCGCGCTGACCGTGGCGGCGCGCATCGGCGATATCGACGCGGCGCGTTTCGCGGCTGCCGTCGCCGTGGGCTATGAGGTGCTGACCCGGCTCGGCCGCGCGATCCGCGGTCCCGAGATTCTCTATCGCGGCGTCTGGCCGACCTATTTCGCTGCGCCCGCCGCCGCCGCGACGGTCACCGCCCGGCTGCTCGGCCTGTCGGCGGATCGCACGGTGCATGCGCTCGCCCTCGCGCTGGTCGCGACGAGCGGCGCCGCCGGGCGCTGGGGAGGTGGCTGGTCGGGCCGCTGGCTGGTCCTCGGCCAGGCGGCCCACGCCGGGTGCACGGCGGCGCTGGCGGCGGCCGACGGCTATACCGGCGACGCCGAGCTGCTCGACGGTGACTGGCTTCAGCGAACGCACGGGATCGAGCACGATCCGGACGTCATGACCGAGGGACTCGGCGCGACCAGTGTTGTCGCGTCCCTGTCGATCAAGCCGTACTGCTCGGCCAAGCAGGCGATCGCGGCGATCTACGGTCTTCGCGGCATCCTGTCCCAGGGCGTCGCCGCCGACGACATCCGGCGCGTGCGCGTCGGCGTTCCACCGCAATACCGCGCGATGATCAGTCGCGGCATCACCGACGGCGACCGGCTGTCGAGCATCGTGAGCGCACCCTATCAGCTCGCCCTGATCGCCTACGCGCCCGACGGCCTGCACGACGTCGCGCGGTCGCACCTCGCCGACGACGAGCGCATCCAGGCTTTCATGGCCAAGGTCGAGGTCGCCGATGACGACGGCCTCGCGGCCTACTATCCGGAGCGATGGCCGGCCCGCGTCGAGGTCGAGACCGCCGCCGGCCGCTGGAGCGAGCTGGTGCTGGATGCGCCCGGCGATCCCGGCCGCCGCTTCGATGCCGAGCAGGCCCGCGCCAAGTTCGGCATCTATGCCGGGCCCGCGCTCGGCGACGAGGAGCCGGACGAGTGGATCGATCTGGCCGACCGCGCGATCCGCGACGACGGCGCGGCGAACCGGCTGGCTGAGCGCGTCGACGAAGCCTGGGCCGTACCCCCGCCAGGGCGGTAACGCACCGAAATCGCGTGCTACCAGGCCTCGGTCCAGGGCCTTATGTCGAGCTCCCAGGTCCAGGCGCTGCGCGGCTGGTTGTGGAGATCCCAGAACGCCTCGGCGATGGCATCGGGAGCGAGCAGGCCGTCGTCCGGCATCTCGGCGACGCGGTCGGGGAAACGGGCGCGCACCGCGTCCGAATCGATCTGGCCGTCGACCACCACATGGCCGACATGGAGCCCCATCGGCCCGAGCTCGCGCGCCATGGATTGGGCCAGCGCCCGGAGCGCGTGCTTGGCGCCGGAAAAGGCGGCGAAGCCCGCGCCGCCCCGTATGCTCGCCGTCGCGCCGGTGAACAGGATGGTGCCGCGGCCGCGGGGCGCCATGCGCCGCGCCGCCTCGCGCCCGGTGAGGAAACCCGAGAAGCACCCCGTCTCCCACACCTGGCGGTAGATGCGCGACGTCATCTCGGCGATCGGCGCGTTGTGCCAGGCGCCGGCGTTAAAAACAAAGGCCTCGATCGCGCCGATCTCGGCCTCGATGCGGTCGAACATGGCGATCACCGCGTCCTCGTCGCGGGCATCGCACGGCATCGCGTGGGCGGTGCCGCCGTCGGCCTCGATTTGCTTGACGAGATCCTCGAGCGGCGCCGCCTTGCGCCGGCTCGGCACCGCGATCAGGCCGCCCTGCGCGAAACGCCGGGCGACGGCGCCGCCCAGTGCATCGCCCGCGCCGATCACCAAGGCAACGCCGGCCATCTCAGAACGGCACCGACATGATGCCGTGCACGGCATCGCGGTTGACCAGATCGACCCTCTTCGAGGCGATCCTCAAGCCACCATCCAAGCGTTTCAGGTCGTGCCGGCAATCGGCCGCGAAGACGAGCTGGCGGTCGTCGCGGTACTCGACCATCACCAGGTTGGACCGCACCCCGAGCCCTCCGTCCTCGGTCTCGGTGTCGCTATCGTCGACGACCACGTTGCCGACGATGTGACGGGTACGCGATGGCGGGACCTGGGCGTAGGTGTCGGGATGTTGCAGCCGGCGGATACGGACGTCCATCAGCGATTTGATTCTGGGTCATGCCCGTGGTACTGCCGATATCCACCCGACGTGTGGCGTAGGTGTCCCACTGGCGAGCGATCACGCTGTGCAGCTTGGTGATCAGGGCCTGGGTCGACGCCTTGCGGGCCGTCTGCTGGACGCGAGACATCGCAAAGCTGATCATCGAGGCGAGAATCGCAATGATCATCATCACGACCAAAAGTTCGATGAGCGTAAAGCCGCGGCGCGACCTGTCCGGTTGCGCCCCGCCAGATGCAGAAAGCGTGTCCCGAGTACGAGCGGCCAGAGTACGAACGGCCAGAGTACGAACGGGCAGAAAAAGCACTGAAGGACGTGAAAGACGCGGCATAACAGATCGACCCTTCGGCAGGTTTTGGAGCCAACGTTCGCGAAAACCGGGCGACCCATGCTCAAAACGGGCCACCACGCACGCTCAGGCGACCGAAAACTGCCTGTTCCTCTTACCCCGCTGGCCCCTTTCAAACTAGGTAAAAACGTCCTGCCAGTCAAGGGTTTGCACACTTTCGGGCCGCTCTCGGTGCGGCAGAGAGTCGACAAAAATTCGCTTTTCAGGGGCACTTCGCGGTACAATAACAGTGCAGAAAAACAGTGCAGAAAATATGTCCTCACGCGGCCGCGCCCGTGCTGCCGGCACGTCAGGACGGCAGTAACGCCGACAGTAACGCCGACAGAGTGAGACCGACAGAGTGAGGCTGGCAGAGTGAGGCTGGCAGAGTGAGGCCAACGCATCGAGTCTGGCACGCATCGGGTCTGGCACACGTTGAGTCTGGCACACGTTGAGTCTGGCAAAATTCGGTGCGAGCGGTCACAATACGGGTCCGGCCATCGTCCGGAAAAGAGGCAAACAGGGGTTTTTGGTTTTCGGGCCGCTCGGCCCACGGGAGCGATTCGATGGAACAGATCAGTCAGGTGTCTTTGCGGCCCTCACGCCGTGGCGGTTTTACACTTATCGAACTGTTGGTCGTGATCGGCATCATCGGGATGCTCGTCGCCCTCCTGTTGCCGGCGGTGATGTCGGCCCAGGAACAGGCCCGGCAGACGCAGTGCGCCAAACAGATGAAGGATCTAGCGGCGGCCAATCTGATGCACGCGATGAAGAAAAGACACTTTCCAGGGTGGATTAACGGAACACCGTCAGATACGTGGGTAGAAGCGATCCTTCCCTATCTCGATATGCAGCAGCTGGCGCGTAGTAAAAATTATCAAACGAATCCAGCAGACTATGTCGATCCCCTCTTTTACTGTCCAAGCAACCCTCCGGAGGGCACTTCTGCCCTCTCCCTCAGTTACGCTGCCAATGCAGGTATGACCGACAACGGCAGCGCGGAGCCAAATAGCACAGATCAAGTATCTAACACAACCTCAAACCGGTGGACGGCCCTGTTTCACAACCGGTCAGCTAGCGGCGGCATGAGCATCGGCCTGGACGATGTACTCGACGGCAAGCGAAGTACATTATTGCTTGCTGAAAAGGTGACACTCGGTGACTGGAATGTTGCAGACGAGGCCACAACAGGATTCTGGTTTGATCCCGCCGCTTCTCCAAACAATGGTGCGATAGATCTCAATAATGTGCAGAATACGAACTCCGCGCCCTGTAGTTTTCACCAGGAAGGCTTCAATGTGGCCTATTGCGACGGGCACACGGATTTTTATTTTTATGAAGAACCGGTCAATACGACCGCCCCCACAGCCGACGAAATAAATAATTACAAAAAATTTCGGGCAAAAATGACGCCGGCCGGATCGTACTACAATGTGGAGTACGACGATCTTTAAAGTTGAAGTAATCCATAATTTGGATTACGAATACGATTGCCGATTGCGACAATCGGATAGACTGGCTGTTGCGGGGGGATAGACTGGCTGTTGCGGGTAAAATCAGGCGATGGAGAGGTTCCGGGTCCCCCTTACTTCTTGCCAAGCTTCCTCTGGGAAAGGAAGAATTCCGTAAGCAGCCTGCCGCACTCGGCACCGAGTACGCCCTCGGTCACGCTGACGGTGTGATTCAGACGCCGGTCTTCTAAGAGTTGATAAAGCGAGGTTACAGCCCCCGCCTTCGGATCGGCCGCCCCGTAGATGAGCTGTGGCAGACGGGCCTGCAAAATGGCCCCCGCGCACATCGGACACGGTTCGAGCGTCACGTAGAGCGTGCAGCCGGTGAGCCGCCAGCTGCCGACCGCCTCGGCCGCCTGCGTGATGGCGATCATCTCGGCATGGGCCGTCGGGTCTCCGAGCTGTTCCCGCTGGTTGTGCGCGGCGGCCACGAGCTGGCCATCGCGCACGATCACCGCC